>OFGR01002907.1_pt1 | contig 10716 bp, 11 predicted proteins | sample 1521811 | NCBI WGS metagenome assembly OFGR01 (sample SAMEA3504098, study PRJEB24116) | mouse gut metagenome | biome: mouse gut; feature: mouse-associated habitat; material: faeces | place: Denmark | collected 2011
TACCACATCTTTAAAGCTTCCCATGTTGTATTTCCCCTATAATCTCTTCTAAGCATCTTGTTCCGTCATTATTCTGGATTCTTCTGGTAATCCCATACTTTAAAAGGTTTTCTTCGGAATAATCCTCTGAATCTGCAAGAAATCTCCTACAAAGCTCCATATAATCCGGAGCCTTTCGTACTTCTTCACGTCCGATTGCACGTTTCAGACGCTCTCCGTCCTCCACCTCAATATAAAGGGGAGTCACGTTATCCCTTCCATAGTATTCCCTCATCCTGTAATAAGATTCCAGCGTCCCAATCACAAGATAATCTGCACTTTTAAGGTCTACCCGCCCGTCGTCAATGGTCGCATATCTCCATACGCCATGAACCGTATTATATGCCCGCTGCTCGATTACTCTGCCCTGCCGTTCATATGTACTTAATGTATCCTCTGACACAAAAAAGTATTCTACCCCGTCCCGTTCTCCGTCCCGTTTAGGTCTGGTGGTATATGGCGTAATGGTTCTAAGCTTTGGCAAAGCCTCTTTTACTTCTTTCAGCAGGGTATCCTTTCCGGAGGAACTCTTTCCCATTAAATAGTAGATCTTACCCATGTGCCAAAACCTCAATATAAGAATCCCTTTTTAATCCTTCAATAGAAAAACCCATCTCATAATACCATTGTAACATATCTGCCGCCTCTTGTGATACCCTTTCTCCCGGAACAATTAAAGGAATTCCTGGAGGATATAGATATGCATACTCCACGGACACGTATCCTACGCTGTCTCTCCACAGCCTGGCCTCCACCCGATTCACTCCTGTTTCATGAAAATGTTCCAGCATTTCTTCTATTTCCGAACTATTATATACCACATCAGGCGCGGGAAGGCAAGGAATATTCCCTGTTTTTTGGAAACTTTCCCTTCCTCTCCGTCTGTTTTCTTCGTCAATCTCCGATAAAGCACAGCTAAGCCGTCGAAATCCTTCCTGTGTATCCCCAACCGTCGTCATGGCAAGAACATACTTACCAGCCGCCATCTCCATCTGAAGATGATATTTTTCCAGCAGAATCCGATAAAGCATTTTTCCTGTAAGTCCTACATCCTCCCCAGAAATAACCAGTTTTGAAGGGTCGTACCTGTCTGTCCAAACCAGCTTTAATCCCTTAAGGGCTTGAAGCTCCTCCCGAAGTGCCTGAAGGCTCCTCACATACGGCTCAAACAACTCCTGCCTCCGGTTTTCAAGCATCTCAATACACGAGTCTATACTTGCCATCAAAATATAAGAAGGACTGCTGCTTTGCAGCATATGAATGAACCTGCGTACCTTCTCACGCCTGACAAGGTTTCCATTTATATGCAGAAGTGCAGTCTGGGTCAGCGACGGGAGGGTCTTATGAAGACTGTGTATAACAATGTCCGCACCCTTTTTATTGGAATTTTCTGGAAAATAAGGATGAAAACCAAAATGCGCCCCATGGGCTTCGTCAACAATGACTGGTATTCCCTTCTCATGAGCCGCACCCACTATTGCCTCCACATCTGATATCACCCCTTCATAGGTAGGCGACACAATCACAACCGCCCGAATCTTTGGATTCGCTTTTAAAGCCGCCTTGACATCCTCTGCAAAAACCTCGGTATTCATCTGCATAGACGCATGAAATCCCGGTGCCAGATACACCGGGTTCAATCCATTCATCTCTATGGCATGATACACAGACTTGTGGCAATTTCTTGCCACAAGTACTGTATCACCTCTTTTTGTCACACCTGCAACAGCGCTTAGGATTCCTACGCTGCTTCCATTAATAAGGAAATGAGTCTCCTCTCCATGGTACACCTTTGCCGCCCGTTCCTGAGCGCTTTTAAGAAGCCCTTCTGCATGGTGAAGGTCGTCAAACCCTTCAATCTCCGTAATATCAATGGCATAGGCAGGCTCTGAGCCTAACATATTAAGCTGCCTCTTATGCCCCGGCATATGGAAACCATAGTAATCCGACCTGCTATATTCCCTAAGCCTGTTATACAAACAACCCATTATAACCTCTTAAGAAGTTCTTCTCTCTCCTTCTCAAATCCTGGTTTTCCAAGAAGCGCGAACATATTCTTCTTATAACTCTCCACACCTGGCTGGTTAAATGGATTCACTCCCAGAATATATCCGCTTACACCACAGGCAAACTCAAAGAAATAGAACAACTGGCCCAGTGAGAACTCGTCCTGCTTTGGAATCTTAACAACCAGATTCGGAACATTACCGTCCGTATGTGCAAGCATGGTTCCGTTCATTGCGCTCTTATTGACAAAATCAACGGTCTTTCCTGTCAGATAATTCAATCCGTCCAGATCAACCGGTTCTTCTTCGATTACAATCTCCTCCGTGGACTCCTCTACGTTCAAAACCGTCTCGAACATGATGCGGTTTCCATCCTGAATAAACTGTCCCATGGAATGAAGATCTGTTGTAAGGTCAACGGATGCCGGATAGATTCCTTTCTGATCCTTACCTTCACTCTCGCCGTAGAGCTGCTTCCACCACTCAGAAACATAGTGAAGACTTGGCTCATAGTTGGCAAGTATCTCGACTGCTTTGCCCTTGCGAAGCAGAATGTTGCGGATTGCAGCATATGTCACAGCATCATTCTCCTCATAGGAATCATTTAGAGCATGCTCTCTTGCATCTGCCGCGCCCTCCATCAGCTTGTCAATATCTGCACCGCTAACTGCAATCGGAAGAAGTCCTACTGCTGTCAGTACAGAGAAACGACCTCCTACATCATCCGGAACAACGAACGTCTCATATCCTTCCTCTGTGGCCAGATTCTTAAGCGCCCCTCTTGCCTTGTCGGTTGTGGCATAAATTCTCTTTGCAGCCCCATCTTTGCCATACTTCTTCTCCAACATTCCCTTAAAGATACGGAAAGCAATCGCGGGCTCTGTCGTGGTTCCAGATTTGGAGATGATATTTACGGAGAAATCCCTCTCTCCAATCACGTCAACCAGATGCTTCAAATATGTGCTGCTGATGCTGTTTCCTACAAAATAAATCTCCGGTGTCTTACGAATCTCTTTTGATACCATATTATAGAAATTATGACGCAAAAATTCAATCGCCGCCCTTGCGCCAAGATAAGAGCCTCCAATACCGATTACGAGAAGAACCTCTGAATCTCCTTTAATTCTCTCTGCAGCTTCCTTGATCCTTGCAAATTCTTCCTTATCATAATCCACAGGAAGATCAATCCAGCCAAGGAAATCATTTCCAGCGCCTTCTCTGCCAAGAAGTTCTGCTTTTGCATTCTCTGCAATCTTCTTCATTGATTCAATCTCATGCTCTGAAATAAATGTCTTTGCTTTAGAATAATCAAATGTAACTCTGCTCATATTAGGGCTCCTTCCTTCTATGCGGGAAACTCTGTTTAAAACAACATTCTCGCTCATTAATGGTAATTTTATACATTTATTATTTTACCAAATCAGACGGTTATAATCAAGCCATAAACTCTTCGAGTATCCTTCGGATTACAACATCTCGGTCTATTTCTTCCTCGGCTTTTTCCCTTCTTTGCATTCTATCTTTCTGTAAGTTCTGGCGTCCCTGTGGGTTCCTGGCGGGATTTGAAGTCTCCGGCGTTTCGATGACTACCTTCTCTATGGTCTCCCTGGCTAGCTCAGGAACTGGAATCTCCACGATATTCTCCTTACGCTTCTCCCTTCCTCTGGGTGTTTCTATTTCCACCGACTCCTTTTGCCTCGCTTCCGATGTCCGAAATGTGTCGGTTCCATCGCTCTTAATTGGCTCTGGCATCCGAAATGCGCTGATTCCGTCATTCTGTCCTGCTTCTTGCAGCCGAAGCTCTGCCGGTCCCTCATTCCGGCTGGTCTCCTGGGTCCGAAACTCATTTCCTCCTTTACTCTGTGAGGATTCCGCCATGCGAAATGCGTTTGCAACTTCATCCACTCTCAAATCCGCAGTACGAAATGCATTGACCGCCTCATCCGGCTCCGTTTCCTGGGTACGGAAAACCGATTCCCCTGCTTTCAATTCTGCTGCTAGAAATGCGCTTACCGCACTCTGTCCCTGTGAAGAATCCCGATTTCTCACGGAGTAAGACGCTTCCGGCTGGTCGTTATATGACTGTCCCTCCGACTGGCTCTGCCCCTTCGCTGTATATGACTGTCCTTCCGTCTGCCCCTGGCCCTTTGCTGTATATGCCTGTCCTCCCGACTGATCCTGGCTCTTTGCTGTATATACCTGTCCTCCCTGACCCTGGCTCTTTGCTGCATATAAATGCTCATCCGCCTGTTCAAGATTTCTTACTGCAAACAAATCCTCCGCCGTCTCCTTCTTCCGGACTGCATATTTATCTCCAGAATTGTCCTGCCCGTCTGCCGGCATAACTCCAAACTCCCCGTACGCTCCATCCTGCGCCAATACTTTAATCTCTTTCTGATTAGATTTCTCGAATCTGTGTTGGCACACATTTTCCAGAAAATCGACCATGTAATTCTGAACGGCCTCTAACTGGTACTTTTCATCTGTCAGCAGATGAACCAGATATACGAAGGCCGCAAGTCCTCCTCCGACTGCACCGGTCTTCCACACCAGATCGCTCATTCCATTTACGGCGTATTCAAGCCCTGCACCCACGGCTCCTGTCAGCAGGCACAACGCTGCCGACGCTTTCTCCATCCTTCTCCAACTGTGAAGCCGTAGTCCCAATACCTTATACTCATACAAGTACTTGTCCACAAATACCTTAACATTTTCAACCTTGTCGCTGACCATGCTGGCATGTTCAAATTTGGCACGTACCAGGCGCATCAGCGGATGGGTGCTTTTATTCATATTTCCCGCTGCACGTACCAAACGTTTCAAAGAGACATTGACAATTAATTTACTCATAATCCCTACGGCTGTCAGGATTCCCATTAGCACAAATATTATGTGCCTGTCCAAAATTGTTTCTAACATAAAAAGCCCTCCTTCTGTATAGAATTATAACTGAAATTCTAAAGGAGAGCTTAAAAACCGTTCTACAGATTCCGCACGCCAGAAGGGAGATCCTGTCATTTCCCACCGGATTGTGAAGCCTGCTCTTTTTATATTAATGTCAATAATTCCTTCACAAGCCTTACGCTGTGGGCGATTGCCTGTCGTTCAAAAGTCGGGTAATCTACGCTGGCGCTGTTGTCAGCTTTGTCCGAAATGGCGCGTATTATGACGTACGAAACTTTATTCAGATGTGCCGCATGAGCAATTCCCGCCCCTTCCATCTCCACGCACAGAGGATGAAAATTCTCAACGATCTTGTCCTTCACCTCACGGGATGCAATAAACTGGTCGCCGCTGGCTACTCTTCCGGTAAATGTATGGATATCCGGATTCGCTTTCTCACTTGCCTGAACAGCCTTCTTCACCAGTTCTTCATCTGCTGGGAAGGACATTACCTCCATTCTCGGCACCTGCCCCACTGGATATCCAAACTCTGTGGCATCCATATCATGATGCAGGGCATCTGTCGAGATTACCATATCCCCTATATCAATCTTCGCATCCAGAGAACCTGCAATTCCCGTGTTAATCAGCATTTCTGCTTTGAACCTGTCCACCAGGATCTGTGCACAGATTCCTGCATTTACCTTGCCAATCCCGCTTCTTACTATTACAACCTCCTTGCCGCACAGTACTCCTTTACAGAATACCATGGATGCCTGCTCTACTGTCTCATGAATATCCATGGCTTCCTTAAGCGCCGCAACCTCTTCTTCCATTGCTCCGATGATTCCAATCATTCCTTCGTTATCCTCCTGTAACCCTTATTTTTGTGTTCATTATAGCGAAAAAGATAGAGCCAGTCTCTGGACTCAATTCTTCAATCTCTAAAAATTGTATCATAAAGCTGTCAGAAATAAAACCATAACTTTCTTTATCCTTTGTATACCAAATTTATTAAATTTATGCTTGTAACTATGGAAGTTCATTGTATAATATTAGTAAAGGAAACGGATGCTCTGCATAAAGGTTACAGCTCTGGATGATAAAAAAACATCTGGAGATGAATCTCATAGAAAAAACTCTTAGCGGGGTTTTTCCAAAAAGGAAAGATAAATTAAAACTTTAAAGGAGGAGGATGGATATGGAATTTAAGCCATCTGGTGTCTGTTCACGGCTGATTAAGGTAGATGTGGACGGAAACATTATTAAGAATGTACAGTTTGTCGGCGGCTGTGCCGGAAATACCCAGGGAATTGCAAGCCTGGTGGTTGGTATGGATGTACATGACGCAATCTCACGTATGGAGGGAATTACTTGCGGGTTCAAGCCAACCTCTTGTCCGGATCAGCTTGCCAAGGCACTGCGACAGGCAATCGGGGATGCATAGATTTAGACACAACACATAACTGGAAAAGGATACGAAGCGTAACATTACTTCGTATCCTTTCAGATTATTCTCGTTCTCTTAATTTTTCTGGGAGGGCTGCAGGAAGTACCGTCTACGACGACTTTGACCCGTCTCGTGGGCCTACGGTTTCTCAATGTAAGGTCGAAATTAAATTAATAGTTCCATCGTTTGCACCGTAGACGGTACTTCCTACAGCCCTTCCTGATTATCCGCTATCTTTAGTTTTTTAGACTAACTCTGTCTTCAGATTGCAATTTTTCCATATTCAATTTTTAATTTTAGTATGTCGTCTGTCTTTTTAATTTGTCGCTTACTTTTTACCTGTTTGTCTTACTCTCTTATACTTTGGACGAATGGTTCTTTATGGCTTTTCGATGAATACACCGTCTGTAAAGGACTCACCTACATCAAGATGAGCTGAATGAACACAGCGAACTCTATAATAATATCCGCCTTCTACTTCCAGAGTCCTGTTTGAACTGACTCTGTCTGTATTCTCATTCTTCTTATACCAGTTAGCATAATAATTCCAGGATGTGTCTCCTTCTTTTGCACGCTCTATAATAACCGATACCCTTATATTATCAACATCATGCTCAGCTATGGTCGTCCCTCCGGCATAAATTTTGCCAGGACCTAATCGAACGCACTTGGAATAACCTACCATCAAATCCACACCTCTTGTAATTGGTGTAGCGTAACCAACAGATTCTACATTATGAGTCAGATATGAACCATCCAAGATTGGGTCTACTGATGCTGCCAGTGCATTATTTGTTGATATAAGTAGCATGCCAACTACCAACAAAAATGTGCAACATACAGACAACGCCCTTTTTTTCACTCTTACACCTCCAATCCCAATTTAATCCCTCATTTATATAAACACATAACTTTCCAAAAACTGACGCAATTTACGTTAGAAAATGTAAATTTTTCACTATTAATTCAAATTCAGACTGTTCCATAATCCCTGTCAAAAAGTATTTCAACCCTGTTTCCTTAAACCCCGCAGAAAATCTTATCGCTTCATCTCCTTCCACTTGATATTTCTTTATCGTAATATCTTTTTCTTCCACCTCTAAAGGATATTTATCTATGACTTTGTCCGCAACTTCATATCCAAAAGAATCCTTTTTATGAGAAGCACTTATAAAATATATAAGTTTTCTCCCATTATATTCATAATATAATTCTGCCGTTTGCAATACTTCATCAAAACGCATATTTACAAATTTCATATTTTCTAAAACTGTTATTAATCTTACTGGTTCTACTCCAAATTCCTCTCCGATTCTTCTATATGCCTCATCTTCATTCGCATTTACTATTATTAAATTATCCTCACTGGAGTTCACTTTCTCAACTTCTCTTTCTCCTACCATCTGCGTCACCATTCTCATAATCTTCTCAGGTCCGCCCATAGTTGTCACTCCTACAGCCATCGCTAACACCAGCGCAGCAGCAAGCCCAAAGTACACCTTCTTAATCTGTTTCTTCTTCCAAACAACCTTCCCCTCTTTCTGTGCCCTTTCTTTCTCCAATACTCTCCTGCCAATTTCCAATGCCTTACGGTCATCCTCGGACATATTAGCATACAGATGCTCCCGCTGCTTTTTCCTCACCTTCTCTATTTCCACAATGTTGTCTATCTCTTTTACATCTGCTGCTTTCCCGCTTTTTTCTAGCCTCTCTATCTCCTCACTAATCTTCAAATACAAAGATTCCTTCATCCCTACCGGAACACTGATATCATCGTCATCCCTGAGAGCAGCATCTTCCTCCTCCGCAGCCCTCTTGAAGTCTTCTTTTATCATTTGTTCCAATAATTCATCATTATTTTTCATCATTATCCCTCTCATTAAATATATGCAACCTTATATACTGTATGTATATCCCTAAATCTTCTTCTTTCTCTTGACCAAATCACTTCTAAACGTATAATATAATTATAACAGATTGTCATACAGACAACGTTCTATGCTTTATCAAGATTGGGAGGTCATTATGAAACGCATTATCTTAACTGGCGGCGGCACCGCAGGCCACGTAACACCTAATATTGCTCTCTTGCCACGGCTCAAAGAATTACAATATGATATTCACTATATTGGTTCCTACCATGGCATTGAAAAGGAGTTAATCGAACAGTTTGGAATTCCTTATCATGGAATATCTTCTGGAAAATTGCGCCGGTATTTTAGTATTCAGAATTTTACGGACCCATTTCGCGTAATCAAGGGATTAGGCGAAGCAAAAAAATTGGTAAAGATACTGAATCCTGACGTTATCTTTTCCAAGGGTGGATTTGTCTCTGTTCCTGTCGTACTGGCGGGCAAGGGTCGTCATGTACCAACCATCATTCATGAATCTGATATGACGCCTGGTCTTGCTAACAAGCTGTCTATCCCTTCCGCAACCAAAGTCTGCTGTAATTTCCCAGAGACTTTGACACATCTTCCAGAGGGAAAGGCTATCTTGACAGGTTCACCAATCCGGCAGGAGTTATTGTCTGGTGACAAATATAAAGCTAAAGAATTCCTTAAATTCACTTCCGACAAACCTGTAATCATGGTTGTCGGCGGAAGTCTTGGTTCCGTGGCAGTAAACGAGGCAGTACGAAGTGTCCTGCCCGAACTTTTAAAAACATTCCAGGTCATCCATCTATGCGGCAAAGGAAAGCTTGACGAATCCCTCAAGGGCATGGAAGGTTATGCCCAATTTGAATACGTCAAAGAGGAGTTAAAAGATCTCTTTGCCTTAACAGATATCGTAATCTCCAGAGCCGGAGCTAACGCCATCTGTGAACTGCTTGCCCTCCACAAGCCGAATCTTCTGATTCCGCTTTCTGTCAATGCAAGCCGTGGTGACCAGATTTTGAACGCCCGATCATTTGAACGTCAGGGCTACAGTATCGTTCTGGAAGAAGAATCACTTAGTAAAGAGTCGCTTCTTAATTCCATTATGTCATTATATAAGAACCGAACTTCTTACATAGATGCCATGAAGAATTCTCCTCAGCAGAATTCTATCGATACAGTCATAGACCTAATTGAAACTGCCGCTAATAAATAGTTTTATAGCCATTCGTTCCGTATAGACACGTATAATAACGCATTTCGTCGAAAAATGTCGATACTCAAAGACAAAAAACAGGTGTCAGTACCGGCACCTGTTTTACGCTTTATTCAAGTGAGCATACTCTTCTGCGTAATTCTCGCGTATCCACTTCTTTGCCCGATACAATATACTATGCAGAACATCCAGCGTCACTTCCATATTTTCCGCAACCTCTTTCTGCGGCTTTTCTAAAACATATGTAATCGTAATGGCTTCATACCACCTGGGGTTCTTTTCGTACAATGCCTCAAATATTCCTTTCTTCAATTCCATAAACTGCTGATCTTTTATCTTTCTCTCAAAGAATTCTTCCGGATTTTCCACAGATTCTGAGAGTCTCACCTCGGCTTCACCCTCCATATCTTCCATCAGACACTCTTTTTTACGATCTCTTTTCAGTTTCAGGGCCTTGTCTTTTGTCGGCAGAAGCAGCCACGCCTTGGCTGCTTCTTTCTCAACATTATCCATGTTCGTAAATAACTTCATAAATACATTCTGTACAATTTCTTCTGCCGAATGGTGATTTCCGGAATATTTTACTGCCGCTTTATATACTCGATCAAAATTTTCTTCGTAAATTACATTGAAGTCTGCTTTTGTTATTAACTCAACTTCCACTTACTACTCATCCTTCGCTTCCTTAAACTATTTTATCTTAGCCAGTAATTCCTCTTTATCCTCTTCGGTCAGTTTTCCCATCTTCCAGCTTAATCCAACGCTATCATTCTTATACCTTGGAATCATATGCAAATGAAAATGAAATACGGTCTGACCAGCCGCTTCTCCATTATTCTGAACAATATTATAGCCGTCACAGCCAAGAATATCCGTAAGTTTTGTGATCATCTTCTTAGCCAATACCAATATCTTTGATGCCAATTCATCATCAAGTTCATACAGATTCGCATAATGCTCCTTAGGAATAATCAATGCATGACCCTTTGATGCCGGACTTACATCCAAGATTACCCGAAAATCTTTGTCCTCATATAAAGTAGCTGTGGGTATGTCCCCATTTGCGAGTTTACAGAATATGCAATTCTCGTCCTTCATATCTATATCACCCTTTCTTAAAAAAATAATTGATTATTTCACCCGCCAATGCTAAACTGTTAATTCAGAAAGGCGGTAAATACTATGTTTTCAGCAGCAGATTACGACAAATTACAACAAATCATGGAGGAAAGTCCTGATAGAAAA
>OFGR01002908.1_pt1 | contig 10714 bp, 14 predicted proteins | sample 1521811 | NCBI WGS metagenome assembly OFGR01 (sample SAMEA3504098, study PRJEB24116) | mouse gut metagenome | biome: mouse gut; feature: mouse-associated habitat; material: faeces | place: Denmark | collected 2011
ATAGGTTCTGAAAGCCCCATGAAATAAGGGCTGAAGATTCCGAGAAGTTATTTTAACATAAAGGAGGTATCGTTGATATGCTGAGATTTCACTTTGCAAGGCTCTGTATACCAAAACTGGAAAATGAGTATGATTACGGCTGTATCTGGTTTAGAAAGGATGGGTGCAAAGGCATGGATACGGGAGTTGATATCTGTAACCAGTACACTTTAAGATATACTTGTCAGGACTGTATGCATGAGCCTGATATCAGTAACATTACTATGAAAGAAATCAATGCATTTAAAGAGAAGATTCAGAAACAATACGGAGTAACACAGAAGAAAGAAGAATACCTGCTGAATCTTTCACTGGATTATGAGACGGGCAGTCTTCATTTTGATTTTGTGATAAATGATTCTAAAATTACCCTGCAAAATGAAAGATATATCCATCTTCCTGTAAAGAACAGCGCAGTTCTGGAGATAGATATAAAAGAGCCTGAATCTCTGGATGATATGATTGCAGATGCGGGCAGGTTACTGGAAAGGCGGTATGGTATCAGCTTCCTGAAAAATAATGGGGGTATGAGTCAGGGTTCTTCCTGCTGAAGATAGATAAAACAGGGTATTTCCCGTGAAAAGGGCTGTCCTTCTGGACGGCTCTTTTTTCGGGCAATCTCCTGTGGCGTGCGTATTTGCCTTTTTAAGCCGTTTTTCCCCTCTTATGGGCATTTCTCGACTGAAACGGGGAAATCGCTAGAATCGGCGGACACGCACGTTACAGCGGTATTGCGGGGGGATCTGAACCCTCCGGCAGGAAAATGCCCTCTGTCATTTTTTCCATGGATACAAAACGACTAATTTTTCTCTGTATTTTTTGTGACATAGCGACAAACATTTCCAGAACCCTCAAGTATGACTTGACTTTTTATTATGACAGAGCGAACCTATGGACACAAAAAATACTGCTGAAAGCAGAACAGGAGGAACATATGAAGAAGGTTGAATTACTGGCGGAACGGGCGAAAATCACGAACCAAATCTTAAAGTCAGAATATTTCACGATTAAGTTAAAGGGATGTCTTGGAGAGCCGGCGGACAGAGTCAACATTACAGAGGCAGAGCTTAAGGAAAACTATGAGAACAGCGAAAGACTGCTGAAAAAACTGGACGCCATAAATAACATCCTGTTTGAGACGGATGCTCGCGCATATATTGACGTCATGGGAAACCGCCTGAGCGTTGCCACTGCAAGAAAGTATCTGGAGGAATTTTATGAGGATGCATTTTTAGATTTCAGATTTGACGACGGCATATGTGCATTGAAAAAAGATGAAGAGGTTGATACGGGCGGGAATTTGAGAGCAGCCATGTACAGAAATTGTATCATCCATGAGTTAGATATCGTTGACAAAGATCCGTTGAACCTGAATGACCGCAGGAAGGAGTTCAGGAAGAAGATAATCGACTGGTATTATGCTCTGAAGACTGCCGTTGCTGTCTCCGATGCAACAACAGAAGTGGAATTGGTTTATTAATGGTGTTGAAGGTGTGATTTTCTATGTCTTTGGTAGACAGAGTAACGTTTATTAATAAGAAAAAAACAGAACTGACTCTTTTGGTCAGGGTTTTGGAAGATGTTTATGGCGATAAAGAGAAGCTCAGCAAATCTCTTATGAAAGGTGCTCTTCTTGGTGATGATATATCTGAACTAAGAAAACATCCTGCTAAAGTAATGGAAGTTTTTCTGCCGATTATTCGTTCGTATGGCGGAGAGAGCAGTCATTTTACAAATGCGGTGGATGCATTATTGAACTACGGAGTAGACGAGTTTTATCGGGAGCTTCGGAAAGTTATGTTTTGAAGACCTGAACAGGATATATGGGAAAAGTAAATTTTTTCAAAGCGTGAGCTTAGTCTGGCAGGATTTCAATATAATTTTAAAAGATAAAATGTGACAGCCAGTTCTTGTCGGTGTGACGGCAGGGACGGGCTGTTTTATTTTGTTTTATAAGGAGATTGAAAATAAAAGCTTCGTCAGATGCAGTATATCTCATGAAGTATCTATGTGAAATATGGGAGCAGGTTATGCTGAGTCATGTGAAATTCAGGATAGAGGCTGTCTCTCATTTTCTGGCATCGGGGGTATCAGTTTCTCTTGGTAAACCTTGTATGATTTGCGTATTTTTCCTGATTATGGGTGTAAAATAATAAGTTCTTTTAACGAGTTCCAAGGCAGTACTGTCAAATCTGTATTGGATGCTTTTCAAGCTTTTTTGTACAAATGAAAAGTGGACAGGCAAAGGATTAAGTGAGCAGGAAACCATGTATATTCCCTTGATTCTTAGCATTGCCCGCTTAACGATTGATACTGCATACTGGATGTTCTGCCTGCTCACTTAAATCTTAGTATTGCTCCTTTGATTCTTATAACTGCTTACTGGAAGTCTTGTCTGCTCACTTAAATCTTAGTATTGCTCCCTTGATTCTTATGACTGCTTACTGGAAGCCTTGTCTGTTCACTTAAATCTCGGCGTTGTTCACTTGAGTATTGATACTGCACACTGGATGCTCTGCCTGTTCACTTGAATCCTATTACCGCTCACTTGATTCTTAGAATTACTCGCTTGATATGTTTTCTTAATCACAGATGTCCGTCTAATATAGATAAATGAAAGTAGTAAATCTTAATTTCAGAGGAGGCAAATGATGATGAAAGATACAAAAGACCTTTACACTACGCAAGAAACTGCCGAGGCAGCAAATTTCTCAAAGCAGACTGTCCTGAACTATGTGAAAGACGGCATTATCACACCGGCTTTGCAGATGGCGAACGGGCAGTGCTATTTTGATGAAAAGACGGTTGTGACGCTGATGACGTTATCTTGTGCAAAAGACTACAGGGATAATACGCTTGCTGTCTGCTTCGGCAATAAGGAGGAGTGTACAACCTTTGAAGATGCGTACAATGCCTATCTAAGTGAGCATGGGATTCCAAGAGTGGATAATCTTACAAAGTGTCTGATGAAATGGCGGGAGATTCCAAAATCAAATAAGTTGTATAAACGTCTGTGCGTGATTGAATCTATCGAAAAGACGATACGTGCCTGTGACAACGAGATGAAAGAGCTGTCAGTTGAATTACAGAAAAGACTGCTGACCAACCCTGCCATTGAAGATATGGCAGTAGTCTTGGAGAATAGAAATGAACTGATAGAAAAGAAGGAGGAAATCATGGAGTTGCTTCATGACCATGACCGCAAAATCTTTAAGGATGAGTTACGGTGGTTTGCATTGAAACAGTTTAAAATCGAAGAAAGGTATTCCGTTGCGGATATGAGAAAGTTATTAAAGGAGTTAGAAGTCCTGCCGGAAGACGGGGTGATAGAGTATGAGCCAAAAAAGCCTGCGGTCAGGGCTGTATGGAGGAAAACAGAACAACGGCATCTGAGGGATTGTACAAAAGTTCATATGAGGGAACAGCTTGCAAAAGGTTATGTTACTGTCCTTTGTATGGATGGTCAGGATAACGGGGGTATCTGCCAGTTGCTCAAAAAAGCTATGAATCCCTGTATCCGCAGGATTGAGATATATTGTATGGGAGATATCACAGATGAGATACAGCAGGTAATTGATTTCCTGCAGGAACAAAAGGACGTTATTTTTAAATCAGAAATCTAAAGGAGAGAGCAGTTATGGGTGGATTTGGAGTAAAGTATCGTGCAGTTATCTGTTATGAGTTTGGAGGCGGAGAGAGGATTGTGTTTGCACAGATTACAACGATTGACCCGGCAAACACAGCATGGAAGTGTAACGAACGTTGTCCTGTGGCAAGTTCTTATTATTGTATCTGCGATAATAAGAAGCCTGTCCGTCCGTTTCCTATGAAAGACAGTATTTTTAATGATACAGCGGTATCATATATGATAGGGCATACGGCAGGGAAGATGGGGTATCAGATTGAGGATGTACCAGAATGTTTCACGCAGATAAAGCTTTACATTGACAAGATGCCGTGTGTTGTCCTTGCAAATAAATATGGGATTGGGTTTGCGGATTTAGAAACAAAAGAACCCATGCACGTTAAACAACCCTGCCTGTGGCATGGGAGAGAAGAAAAGTCTCTTTACAGAGTCCTGATAAAGATGTTGTCCAGAATCAGGGAAATATATGGTACTGATTACGACGTCAGTAATTTTATCTGAAACTGTCTTTTCTCTGTATTATTTATGGCTTGGTCATGAAGTGCAGAGACGGCTGTGAGTTGCCGAGTAAGTTATCTGGACGAGTCATGGGACGGCGGTTTTTCTGAAAAAATAAAATTTATATCCGGCAGACGAAAACAGGCTTAATTTTTCGTCAAAAAAGTATAACTGATTTTTTCTTTTTTGGAAAAATCCCTGAAAAACCGCCACTGTAGAAAATTTATGAAAAATGTTCAAAAAATAGGTAATTGACGGCGTGGCACTGGAAAATGAAATGGGGGTATCAGGTGGAGAACATTCAACGATGTTGGCAAATGATAAGACTGATGTATCAAAATATTAACGTCAATCAGTAATCTCATATTTTGCCCTCAGTTCATCTTCGAGAAGCTGTTTATAATCATTTTTTACTGAAAGGATTCCAGTAAGAGAATCCGTAAGATAAGAGACGGCAGTATCTTTGGGAATAAATCTGCCGATTTCTTCGCCATTCTTTGTAACTACGACTTCATTCCCGGCTAAGACGATATCTAAATATTGAGAAAAATTATTCTGCATTTCCGTTACAGTTGCGATAGCTTTTACCATGTGAGATTCCTCCTTTTTGTGTCCTGCTTTTATTATGCTGTTTATCAGCGGATTTGCAGGCGGTATCCTCAAAATTTCATTATTATTTTATTCTGCTGAAGAAGGGGCACTTACAAGCTCCTTTTTTAATGGATACAAACCCGACAAATTTCCAACTGAAATTTTGGTCATTCTAGCCCCTTTCTTTTTTCTCCTGCCAGAGCTAGGATATCAGACAAGTTCGTAAAAGTGTCGGGATTGTGCGGAAACATAGGAGCTATAGCGCAAAATTCTGGATTCGGCTGTATATGCCCCATACAGCCCGTTCTCTTGCTCAGTGGGGAAATGTCCGGCTCATGCTCTGAAAAGCCGATACAGGGGCAGATATGGCGGTGTGTTTCTGAAACCGTCCAGAATAGCCGTATTCGTTCTGGTTCTGGTCGTTCGGAAAACCATACATTTTCGGAATCACAAATCCCCTGCCAGAACATAGTGAAAAAGCGTCCGTTATCGTGGTGAATGGAATTAACGGACGTTCACATCCAGGCAGGACTTTTACGAACGGTCTTATCTCTGTAAAAACAGGAAGGTGGTGAGATTGTGGATAAGAAGGTATTTGGATACGCCAGAGTATCTACGAAAAAACAGGCGGAGGACAGACAGATTGAGGCACTGCTCGAATACGGCATAGAGGAGCGCAATATCATCATAGACAAGGAGTCTGGAAGGGATATGGAAAGGAACGGCTATCAGTCCTTGAAGAATGCACTCCTGCGCCGGGGCGACACTCTGGTTATCAAGGAGCTTGACCGTCTGTCAAGAAACAAAGCGGATATCAAAGCGGAATTGGAATCGTTAAAGAGTATGGGGGTATCAGTCAGGATTCTCAATATCCCGACTACACTGGCGGAATTTTCAGAAGACCAGTCGTGGATTATGGATATGGTGAATAACATACTGATTGAGGTTCTCGGCAGTATCGCAGAGGATGAACGCAGGCGGATACATCAGCGTCAGCGCGAAGGCATTGACTGTGCATTGGATAAAGGCATTGTCTTTGGCAGACCTCAGATTCAGTTTCCGGAGAACTGGCAGTGCGTGATGGAACAGGTGAAAAACAAGGAGATAACTTCTGTGACGGCAATGGAACTTTTGAACTTAAAGAAAACGACCTATTATAAACTGCGTAAAATGAGTGCATGATGATGGAGCGTGAGACTGGGAAACCGCTTGATTTATATGGAGGAAAAGATGAGCGTATTTGGAAGAGAACGACTGACGGAGATATTTAACGATACGTGTTATCTCTGCAGAAATGACAGTCTGCTGAAAGAAATGGTGGATAGTGCAAATAAAAAGCAGATGGTGATTCTGGAGGGCGATAAGGTCATCCGTTCGGAGAAGAAATTTGAAGAGCCTGCAAAGATTGTTGTTTCTAAGAAGAGGACTTTGGAGGCTTCAAGGGCATACAGTACCAAAGAGGTATGCGTCCATAACTTTGCTTCTGTCACAAATCCAGGAGGAGGGGTGGAGCGTGGCGCAGTTGCACAGGAAGAATGTATCTGCAGGAGCAGTACGTTGTTTTTTAATCTGACCGCCCCGGAAGCAATGGAAGGTTTTTATTATCCTCACAGGAAGGTACGCAGACCGCTTGGCAGTGATGATTGTATTTATACACCGAATGTCATGGTATTTAAGACGGATGTTTCCTTTCCGGAGATACTGCCAGTGGAAGAATGGTACAGTATAAATGTGATTACCTGCTCAGCCCCTAATCTCAGGGCATATCAGGGGCGTATCTCCCAAAAGGAGTTAATGGAACTGCATAGAAAGCGGATGAGGCGTATTCTGGATATAGCGAAGGAACGGGGAAACACTGTAGTCATACTTGGAGCCTTCGGATGCGGTGTATTCCAGAATCAGCCGGAGGTTGTGGCTGAAGCTTATGCTTCAATCGTGGAAGAATACCGTTACGACTTTGAGGTTATTGAATTTGCTGTGTATTGTACGCCGAAGGATACAAGGAATTATGACGTATTTAAGAGAAGGCTGAACGTATATCAAAAATAACTATGGGGGTATCAAGAAATGAATTTTTATATAGCGGATATGCACTTGGGGCATGAGAATGTCATTCCGTATGATAACAGACCGTTTCGGAGCGTGAATGAGATGAATCGGGCATTGATTGATAACTGGAATCGAAAGGTAGGGAAGGATGATGATGTGTATATCATAGGAGATTTCAGCTATCGTTCAGAGACAGATCCGGCGTGGTATCTGGAACAACTTAAGGGAAAGAAACATCTGATACAGGGGAATCATGACGGGGAACTGCTTAAGAACAGTAAAGCTATGGAGTATCTGGTTTCTGTAGATAAGATGCTTTTTGTAAAAGACGGGAGAGAGCGTATCGTTCTGTGTCATTTCCCTGTTGCGGAGTGGAATGGATTTCGTCATGGAGCGTGGCATATCTACGGACATATCCATGGGTGGAGGAGCAGGACTGCTGAGTTCATGGATGCACAGGGGAAGGCATTAAATGCAGGCTGTATGCTGAATGGGTATGAGCCTGTGACCTTTAAGGAATTGGTAAAGAATCATAAAAGGAAAAATGGTCTGTATTTATGAGCAGGCATGAAGCAGTGCCTATTGGATGTCTGAAAGTCATAAAACATTGGGGGTATGGGAGAGGTGTTCCGTATTTCCCGATATCGTTTAAGGTTGTCCTAAGTTGTTATGGTGTATGTTCAAACGTTTATGGTAAGTGAGTAATGTTTATGGTAAGTGAGTAATGTTCATGGTAAGTGAAATTTGTTATAGGTTATGAAGAAGTGTTCTGGCTTTTCTTAAATTGTTTCTGTTTCAAGAGTCTGTCCTCTCTGGGACTGTTGTAAACCCCAAAACACAGGGCTTAAATATATGATGCAAGGTATGTTTCTGGTATTTCATTTTGTACCGCTGATATCAATGTACTTCTTTCAAAAGATTTTGGAAGGAGTGCGTTGTTATGCAGAATTGTAGAGGTTGGTTTATTGATTTTCTTGCTGAGATGGTGGGGAAATATGCCAGTGCAGAAAATGCAGGCTGCGAGTTAGGCGATGTAGAGGATGAGGCAGAGAGAAGTGTGGATGAGGGCGAGAAAGGCGGTGTTGCGTTATGATGAAAACGTGCGTGTTTTATACAAGAGTTTCTACTGAGATGCAAGTGGACGGGTATAGTTTGTCCGCCCAGATAACGGTATTGGAAAACTATGCAAAGAGTAATGGTCTCGAAGTCGTAGAACGTTATCAAGACGCAGGGAAATCTGGTAAAGACATCGAGGGCAGACCAGAGTTTATGCGTATGTTGGCGGATATCTCCAACCATGTGATAGATGTGGACTATGTGTTGGTATTTAAACTGTCACGTTTTGGTCGGAGTTCACTGGATACGCTGACTTCGCTTAAAACTCTGCAGGAAAATAATACGGAGCTTATCTGTGTACATGATGGTATGAATACGTCAGATGCAATGGGAAAACTGTTACTTACTATATTATCCTGCATTAGTGAAATGGAACGGGAGAACATATTGATACAGTCAATGGAGGGGAAAAAGGAAAAAGCAAGGCAGGGAAAATGGAATGGAGGACATGCGCCGTATGGATACAGGATAGGGGAAGATGATATTTTGTATGTGGTTAAGGAGGAACGACCTGTTATTGAAATGATTTTTGATATGTATGTAAATAAAGGTTGGGGGTGTCAGAAGATTGCCGGTTATTTGAACGACATAGGAATCGCAAAAAACACACATGGCTATAAAAACAAACTGGAAATATGGACAACAAATACCATCAGAAACATTGTTGGCAGCGAGGTTTATTATGGGATGATAACCTATGGGAAACACGTTAAGAAACGGAGTGAAGATGGTTCAGATATAATAGGGCTTGCAGATGAATATATGTTGGAGAAAGGATTGCATGAAGGAATCATTTCAGAGGAAATGTGGCAAAAAGCGAAAGAGATACGGGAGTTTAGACGAGAGAGGCACGAAATGAGCTTAAGGTCAACCGGACGGGCAAGCCTTTTGTCGGGTATTTTAAAATGCCCTGCCTGTGGGACATCTATGCATATGAGTGTATATAGGAATAAAAAGGGAGACGAATATTTCTACTATAGATGTGAACACAGCAAAAAGCTGACGGGGCAAAAATGTAACTATACGAGACATCTTAGGCAGGATGAGTTGGACAGCCAAGTGTTTCAGGCTGTTTCAATGATGGTGGATTATGGGCAGTTTGCCAAAGAAGTCCATAATAAACTGGTGCAGGAAGTTGATGTGAAGCAGTTGGAATTACAAATCCAAACGGCTAAGAAGGCGTTGAAAAGCACCAGACTCAATAAGAGGCAACTGGAAGTAGATATGGATAATCTATCTTATGATACTCCGCATTACGAAAAAAAGCGGAAGGATTTGGAACGGAGACTGGAAGATTTGTATGACAGGGAAGAAGAACAGGAAGATACCTTAGTAAGCCTTGAAGCCAGATATGCCAATGTCAAAGAAAATAAAATTAAAGAAGATACGGTGTATGATATGCTGAGAAATTTTACGACGCTCTATGATAAATTTTCTGACAAGGAGAAGAAGCGGTTTTACAATCTGCTGATAGAAAGAATAGATTTGTACGAGGAGCCGTTGGATAATGGTCAGAGAGTAAAGAGTATCCGTTTTAAATTTCCGTTAACCGGTGAGAATGATGGAGTCGTGAAAACATATGATGCAGGCAATCTGTTGGATATTAAGGTAGAAGTTCCTAAGCTGGATATGCAACCTGCAAAACCTGCCACTTACAATCAGATAATACAATATGTGAAAGAGAAATATGGAGCAACCATATACAAAACTTATATAACAGATGTAAAAAGTATGTATGGCTTGAAAACACGCCAAGACCCTGCGCACCCAAAAAAGCGGAGACATTGTCCGAGAGAGGCTGAGAAATATATAGTTGATGCGTTAAAACATTTTGGAATCCTGTAATTGGGGGTATCAGGTCAATGTATGCTTTTATTGGGAATGGGGGTTGAGTGTTAATGCGCTTGCGGCGGCGGACAGCGTGATTGTCCCGGTGCAGGCGCATTATCTGCCTTTAAAGGGAATGACACAGCTTATGAAAACCATAGGAAAGGTACAGAGGCAGATTAACCCCGGACTAAAGGTAGATGGCGTGTTATTGACGCTGGCAGATATGCGGACAAACCTTGCCCGTGCCACAGCCGACAATCTAAGGCAGAATTATGGGAGGGTAATCAAAGTGTACCAGACGGTCATCCCCGTTGCGGTGAAAGCGGCGGAAACCAGCGCCGCAGGGCAGAGCATTTACAGCTATGACAGGAACGGTTCGGCGGCAAAGGCGTATGGAGCATTTACGAGGGAGGTGATACGCAGTGGCGAAAGAGATAAAAATGCCGCTTCCCTCAGCCGCTGACCTGTTCAGCACGCAGGAGGAACGGGACAACGAAAGCCGGGAATCCGTCAGGGAAATCCCATTAGAGGAAATCAGCGATTTTCCCAACCACCCGTTTAAGGTGAAGATGGATGAAAGCATGGCGGATATGGCGGAGAGCGTAAAGCAGTATGGCGTTCTGGTGCCTGCCCTTGTCAGGGAAAAGCCGGAGGGCGGCTATGAAATGATAGCCGGACACAGGCGTAAAATGGCGAGCGAGCTGGCAGAGAAAAAAGAGATACCCTGCATTGTCCGTAACCTAACAAATGATGAAGCCATTATAATTATGGTAGATTCCAACCTGCAAAGAGAGCAGATACTACCATCAGAAAAAGCATTTGCTTATAAGATGAAACTGGACGCAATGAAAAGGCAGGGTAAACGCACTGATTTAACTTCCGAGCCAGTGCGAGCTGTTGACAAACCTCCTAATTCGTAAATGTCACAAGATATCATGATAAAAA
>OFGR01002914.1_pt1 | contig 10705 bp, 10 predicted proteins | sample 1521811 | NCBI WGS metagenome assembly OFGR01 (sample SAMEA3504098, study PRJEB24116) | mouse gut metagenome | biome: mouse gut; feature: mouse-associated habitat; material: faeces | place: Denmark | collected 2011
GGAATCTGCCGGCCCCTTTCACCGTGAATTTAACCTCGCGGCTGTCGGTCGGCACGAAATTGCCATCCTTGTCCACGGCGCGGACGGTGATATAGACCAGATCCTCGCCGTCGGCATCGAGCCGCAGTCTGTTCGGCACCAGCTCGAGGCGAGCCGCCTTTCCGGAAGTGCGGATGCTCTTCTCCCCGGCTACGCTGCCGTCGGCATTATATGCCACCACCCTTACCTCGCCGGGCTGATAGACGGCATCCTCCCAGATGAGGCGATAGCGGTCCATGGCCTTGCGGTCCTGAACGCGGTCGGCATTCTCCGATTTCTGGCGTTCCCGGAAGGGCAGAGCCTGCTTCTCGCTGTAATCAAGCGGGGTTGCCGCAGTTTTGGTACGCTTGCCGTATGATTTTCCGTTGATGAAAAGTTCTGCCGAAGGATAGGAGGTATAGGCCACTACCGGCACCCTCTTCCCCTCCATTCCCTTCCAGTTCCAGTGCGGAAGGATATGGAGCGTGGCGTCGTTCCTGTTCCACTGGGAGCGGTAGAGGTAATAGCGGTCTTTGGGTAGAGAGGCGAGATCCACTATTCCGAACACGCTCGAATGGTTCGGCCAGGCGTCGGTGTCGTAGGGAGAGGGCTCGCCGAGGTAGTCGAAACCGGTCCATACAAACTGCCCTATCATCCAGGGATAATCGTCATCCATGGAGAAATCCACATCCGGGATGTTGGACCAGGAGCAGAATTCCGTATCGTAGGAGGATGACTGGTTCGAGGGATATTTCATATCGTACCTTAGTTCCATCGGGAGCATGTAGACTCCGCGGGAGGAAACGGTGGAGGCGGTCTCGCTGCCGAGCACGAGCCGCTGCGGGAGCTTTTCGTAGGCGAGAGTGTAATATTGCGGCTTATAGTTGAAGCCGGGTATGTCGAGTGTCGCGGCGAAACCGTTGTCGATCACTGCTCCGAACTGGTCCATTCCGCATGTCACCGGACGCGTCGGGTCGAGACGGTGGCATATATCCTGCAGCATCGACAGCTCCATGACCCCGTCGGGACCCCACTGGCTCCGGCACTTCATTGCCTACCGACCACATCATCACCGAGGCGTTGTTGCGGAAATGCCGCAGCATGTTCTCCATGTCGCGCGGCGCCCATTCGCTGAATATGGAGCCATAGCCGTTCTCGCTCTTGGGGCGGAATCCCCAGTCGTCGAAAGGCTCGATCATCAGCATCATGCCCATCTCGTCGCAGAGCTCCACCAGTTCGGGTGCCGGCATATTGTGGGCGGTGCGGATGGCGTTGGCACCCATATCCTTGAGGATTTCTATCTGATGGGCGAGGGCGGCGCGGTTCACGGCGGCTCCGAGGGGGCCGAGGTCATGATGCTGGCATACCCCCTTGAATCTGGTGTGTTCTCCGTTGAGAAAGAATCCCTTCTCCGGTATATAGTCAAGGCTTCTTATGCCGAACCTGGTGCGGTATTCATCCACATCGCTGCCCTTAACGTTAAGGCGTGTGCGCGCCGTATAGAGCCAGGGAGTCTCCGGGCTCCACCTCTTCGGGTCCTTCACGATGAAATCCTGTACGAAAGGCTGCCCCTGGGAGTGATAGACCGTATGGTTTTGGGCCACGATGTTGCCGTCCGGATCCAGGATATCGGTCTTGACCAGGATCTGTTCTCCTCTGGCTGCACCTGCTATCTCGGTGGATAGTCTTACCGATGCCTCTTTCCCGCTCACGAAGGGAGTGACTATGTATGTGCCCCAGGTGGGTACATGCACCGGCGAGGTGGTCACGAGGCGCACATTGCGATATAGGCCGGCGCCCGGATACCAGCGGCTTGACCTGGGCTTGTTCTCAAGCGATACCTCCACGCTGTTCCTGCCGGGCACCATCAGTCCTTGCGGCACATTTATATAGAACGAATTGTAGCCGTATGCCCAGTTGCCGACGCGCCGGCCGTTGACATAGACCACCGGATTAGACATCGCTCCGTCGAATTCGAGGGTGAAAGTCTTGCCTGTGGTGTCGGGGACTTCTACCCCGGTCTTGTAGAATCCCTTCCCCATGTAGGGGAGACCGCCGGTTCGGCCGGTCTTCCATGTGGCCTCGGTTTCGCCGTTCTGTTCCACGGTGACCTTCTGCAGGTCGTTGTCGCGGGAGAACGGGCCGTAGATGGCCCAGTCATGGGGAACGTTCACATTTTTCCAGGAAACGGAGTCTTTACTGAATTCCCAGTTCTTGATGGGCTGCGAGCTGCGCAGGGCCGTGCAGGGAGTGGCAGCGGCGATTATTAACAGAACTGTAGCTGCGGGTTTCAACATAGAGATAGGGTTTTATCGGTAAAAACGACGTTGTAATCGGCTATATTGCTCAGTAAAACATATAAAAACGCAAAAAGATGCCAGACTGTAAGCCGGCATCTTTTTACGTTTTTATTGAGAAAGGATCAGTTTCCCTGCTTCTCTTTCTCGCGCTGTTCGCGGCGCTCTTTCTGTTTCTCTTTCCATGCGCGGGCTTTTGCCTCGGCATCGTCCACGCCCTGCTCGGCCACCTGCTTTGTTTTGTCGGCAGCTTTCTTGAGAGCGTCGTTCACTGCTTTGTCGGCAGTGTTGGCGGCATTGTTCACTTCCTTCTTCACTTCGGTTTTGGTCGAAGTCTTCTTGGAAGTATTTTTCTCTGCCGGAGCCTCGACTTCCTCTGCGGGAACAGTCATGGTGTCGGCAACTACGGTGTCCACAGTCTCTTCGACCACGATGGAATCGGAGTCGGCGGCTGCGTTGTCATCCGCACTCTTGTTGCCGCCGCAAGCGGTCATTGCTACTGCCATGAAGCCGGCACAGAGTGTGAAAAAAAACTTTTTCATCTGTCGTTGATATTATATTTCGTATTATTTACCTGCTGTTTTGCGAGCGATTTCGCGGCTCTTCTCGATGTGTGTGCGGTCGATGATCATGCCGCCGCGTACGGTCTTGGTGGGCTCGTTGGCAGTCCATGTGGCCATGCAGTCGTCCATGCCGCCTTCGAACTCTACGAGGACGGTTGCGTCGTCGATGCTTTTGGCATTGCCGTAAAGCATACCCATTTCGGTGTCGTTGTAGTATGCGTAGTACTGCTCAAGCCATTCGCCGAGAGAGTCTTTGTCATCCATCTCTGTGGAAATCATAAGGGTGGAAGCAGCGAGAGCGTTGTTATTGAACGCGTATGCATAGATGGGGAAAGTGCCTTTTGTGGTGTAGGCGAGTGCATCGGCGGAAGATACCTCGTCGTTCTTCACCAGATTGGGGAAGTCTGCTTTCACCAGATCCTCAACCTGAGTAAGGTTGAGCTTCCAGTCGATGACCGGCATTGTGTAGACGGTCATGGTGGGTTTTACAGTCACCTTGCATACGGCGCTCTCTCCTTCGTATGCGACAGTGATCTTTGCCTCGCCGACGTGGTTGGCTGTTACCTTGCCGTCCTTGTCGACGGATGCGATGAACTCGTTGTCGGATACGAATGTGCATCCTTTGACATTCGTCTCGATATTGGCATTACCTTCATAGTTGATTTCGAGCGTTGTGGTTTCAAGGTTGAAACCCTCCTCGGGGTCTTCTGTACCGCAGGCTGCGAACATCATGGGAAGTGCAGCTGCAAGCATCAATACGGATTTCTTCATTTTTTCCGATTTATTAGTTTTTTAAATTTGGGTTGAAATTAGCCGCAAATTTAGATAAAAATATTTGTGATACAAAATATGATGCTGATTTTGGTCATATTTCTATATTTTTTGTAGTTTTTACACAGATTTTATTATATCATGCCTTATATTGAACATTGTTTAGGGATTGGCATGATTGTCGGGTGGGGAAATTTTTGTAAATTTGCGACATGAAATCATATTTTCAAAAAGCTGCGGTGGCGATGGCGCTCTTTTTAGCTGTCGCTCCGATGCAGGCTCTGCGCCTCGAGAAAATCAATTTCGGGGATTTCAGCAACTGGGTCACACGTGACATCAAGGAGTCGGCGGTTCTCGGCGGCAAGGTGAAGACAGTCTATGCCATAGGTCCGGCAAAACATATCAGGGGGAACGTTCCTTACACCAATCAGGGTGGCTCGCCGTGGGCCACGAGCAACGTCTACGCCAAGGTGTCGGGTGTGGTGAAGGCCTCCAACACGGTAAGTCCCGCCATGGTGGGAGGCAACCGCATGGCAAAGCTCTCGACCAAGATGGAAGAGGTGAAGGTGCTCGGAATCATCAATCTCGACGTGATGGTGCCCGGCACGATATTTCTCGGCACGGTCCGCGAGCCTATCTCGTCGACATCCGATCCCTTCAGGAAACTCTCCATGGGAATCCCGTATACGAAGCGTCCCAAGGCGCTTGTCTACGACATCCGGGTCGACATGCCGAATGTCAACACCCGTATCAAGTCCACCGGATTCGGCCCGAAGAAGACTCTTAAGGGGAGAGACAAGGCCGAGGTATATGTGATGCTCCAGAAACGCTGGGAGGATGCCAAGGGCAATATCTATGCCCATCGGGTCGGCACTGGCCGCGAACGTTATTCCTCTTCGGTACCTCTGAAGAAGGGGCATGTGCTCCCCATACATTACGGTGACATCACAAAGACAGCCTGTTACAAGCCTTATATGCGTCTTCTCGATGGAGAAAACGCATACTATGCGTATAATTCCAAAGGGAAACTGAAGCCTGTCCATGAGGTGGGATGGGCTCCCGAAGGCACAGTCCCCACTCATGTGCTGGTGATGTTCTCGTCCACATGCGGCGAGCCTTTCGTAGGGACGGAGGGTCTTGACGTATATGTGGACAATGTGGCCTTCGGTTTCTGATTTAGAAACTCTATAAGATGAAAATAGCAATCATAGGATATGGCCGGATGGGCCATATCATCGAGAGGATAGCCCTGGAGCGAGGTAACACGATTACCTGCCGCATAGACCGTGACAATCCCGGAGACTTCGACTCGGAGGCGTTTCTTTCGAGCGATGTGGCGATAGAGTTTTCCACGCCCGGCACCGCTCCCGACAATCTGCTCCGCTGCTTCCGGAGGGGGATTCCGGTGGTATGCGGCACAACGGGCTGGACGGCGCGGCTCGATGAGTTCCGGCAGCTTTGCGACGATGGAAAGGGCACTCTGTTATGGGCCTCTAATTTCTCTGTCGGCGTCAATCTGTTCCGCGCCATCAGCCGCAGCCTCGCCCGCATGATGGACGCTTTCCCGCAGTACCGTCCGCGGATGGAGGAGGTCCATCATGTCCACAAGCTCGATCATCCGTCGGGTACCGCGGTCACGCTTGCCGAAGACATCGTGGCCGAATGTAGCCGCCTGTCGGCCTGGGCCGAACCGGAAGAGGGGCGTGAGCTTCCTGAAGATATACTCGGGGTGGACCATATCCGTCGCGGAGAGGTGCCCGGAATACACACGATTCTCTGGGAGTCGCCCGTCGACGAAATCTCCATAACCCATTCCGCCCGCAACCGCGAGGGATTCGCCCTCCGGCAGAAGATCCGGGCGTGGTTTCTGTATCTGAAATCTACCAGTACTACAAAGAGCACGGTTATGAAACCGTGGTTATGGGCGCAAGCTTCCGTAACATCGGCGAAATGCTGCGCGACGTCACTGGAATAGATCCCGAATGAACCTCGCGCGGGGAGGGGAATTTTTATTAAATTTAACGATTGTATGGAAAATAGGAAATCGACTGCATATTCACTCAGGCAGAGACTGGGCGGTGTGAGGAAGTCGCGCTGGATACGCTTTGCGATTGTATCGCTCATATTCTTTTTCTGGGTTATCCTGATGGGCAACCCGTGGCTGCTCTTGCTGTGGCCGCTGATCATCGACATCTATATCACCCAGTTCATCCCCTGGGCCTGGTGGAAGAACAGGAAAGGAGTGACGCGTACCGTCATGGCGTGGGTCGACGCCATCGTCTACGCTCTGGTGCTGATCTACTTCATATTCGCCTTCGTGGGCCAGCAGTATGAGATTCCCTCCTCGAGTCTGGAGAAATCGCTTCTTGTCGGCGACCGTCTCTGGGTGGACAAGACTGTCTACGGCGCACGCGTGCCGCAGACCCCGATCCATTTCCCGCTGGCGCAGCATACGCTCCCCATAATCAACACCAGGAGCTATATCGAGAAGCCGCAGCTCGACTATCACCGCATGCCCGGAATCCGCTCCATCCGCCGGGGCGACATCGTGGTGTTCAACTATCCGCAGGGCGATACGGTGGCGCTGAAGGTCCAGAATCCCGACTACTATCAGATATGCGCCGAGTTGCGTGCCAAAGGCGTGGTCGACCCGAAGGCTCACATACAGAACCATCCGGAGATGTTCGGCGAGCTGATATGGCGTCCGGTGGACCGTCGCGAGAATTACGTGAAGCGCACCATCGGTCTTCCCGGCGACCGGCTTAAGATAAAGGATGACACCATCTTCATCAACGGTAAGGCCATTCCTGATCCGGACAACGTCCAGTTCAACTATATAATCCCCGTAAACGGTCCTGTGGACGCCGGAAAGTGGCAGGAGCTCGGTGTGCGTGCCGAGGATGCCCAGGGCCCGATACGCGACGAGTACAACGGGTTCTCTTTCTACGATGTGCCCCTGACCGCGGCCATGAAGGCGGAGCTGGAGAAGTGGCCGGAGGTGATCGGTCCGCTCGTGCGCGAGTCGAGAAGCGGAATGCTCGACCTTACCGGAGTGTTCCCCGTCGGCGCGGGCTATGGATGGACGCGTCCTGACATGGGAGAGATATGGATTCCGAAGCGCGGTTCCACCCTGCACCTCACTCCCGACAACTACGCCCTCTACGAACGTGCCATACGCACATACGAGGGGAATAGTCTCGAGATGCGCGACGGCCGGATTTTTATCAATGGAGAGCCTTCGGAGTACTATACGTTCAAGATGGACTATTACTGGATGATGGGTGACAACCGCGACCGGTCGGCCGATTCCCGATACTGGGGATTCGTTCCCGAGGACCATGTGGTTGGTTCGCCGGTGTTCATCATAGTGTCGCTCGACAAGGAGAAGAGTCTGTTCGACGGCAAGATCCGATGGAACCGCATACTGCGCAATCCGAATCCCGACAAGGGGAAATGGTGATTCCGTTCGCCCCTTCGGCGGAGTGGTATGCCAGTTACCTCCGCGCTGTGGCGTCGGGGCTGTCGGCGGATGACGCCGCGGTCCGGGCATGCACCGCGGCCGGAGTGGCCGGAAAAGCTTTTTCCAGAACCCTTATAACCGGACCGCAGGGTCCCGTGCGGCTGACCGTTCCCGTCGACGGCGGGGCCGGCGTACTGAAGCGCATGGTAGGCGGCGATGGCAGACTGCTCCCCTCCCCTCTTCTTTCTGACCACGGCAAGTGGCGCCGCGAGCATCTTGGCGCATGGAATGCCGCCTACGGCCGTACCCCATATTTCCCGCATCTCTTCCCGGAACTGGAGTCCGTCTACAACAGTTCCGAGGGGGAGTCGCTTGCCGGGTTCAGTCTCCGGCTTCACCGGATAGTCATGCGGTGGCTTGGCTCCCCTTTTATCGATGATGAGAACAGAGTGCGGCTCCGGGGCGTTATGATGGAGTATGAAACAAAAGTTAACAGTTCCGTTTCAATTTTCGACGCTTTATTCCGTTTAGGAAGAAACACTCTTTTCGCACTTCTGTGATTTTCAGGTCCCTCATAGTCGTTCTGCTGTCGGTCGCGTTCCATGCTCTTTGCGGAGGCGTATCCCTTCATGCGCAGGAACCGGGCGATCTGCAACTGAAGGTAAAGGCTTATAAGGGATTCTCCTACATCGTGGATGAATATGGCGATACCTGCCGGCTCACTTACATCCGCGACATCCACGTATTCCCCCCTCTCAAGTTCAAAAACAGGAAGCAGGAACAGTTTTACTGGCGCACTGTCCGCGATGTCCGCAAGACGCTTCCGTATGCCAAACTCGCTTTCGCCACGCTTTGCGAGACCTACGAGTATATCCAGACCATCCCCGACAAGAAGAAGCGTGAGGAACATCTGAAACGTCTGGAGAAGGACATATTCGAGCAGTACAAGCCGGTGGTGAAGACAATGACGAAGAATCAGGGGAAGGTGTTGCTTAAACTGATCAATCGGGAGACCGACCAGACCTCCTATAGTATAGTAAAGGCATTTTTAGGCAGTTTCCGGGCCGGGTTCTGGCAGACATTCGGCCGCTTTTTCGGCATGAACATGAAAGGGGGCTTCAATCCGAAGAAAGACAAGAACGATGCCATGATAGAGCGGATAGCCCTGCTGATAGAGCAAGGCGCCCTCTGAGTGTCCCGCTGAATACTGCGCGCCCTCTGACAGCATTTGCATATTACATTCGTAGGCCGCTGAAAACATTTCGCCGGCAACGTCGGGGCTATACAGTTGTCATGTTATTTTCATATTATTTTACTTTTTTTCTCGCTTTTCTTGTTTTTTAATAAATTTTAATATATATTTGCAGCATTAGACGATATCTGCATCGTTTAGCGAATTTTCAAGCTGTTTTTTTAACAACTATCTAATTTCCATGCTTATGAAAAGAATATTGTTATTTTTATCAGTTCTGGTCTTAGCCGGAATATCGGGGATGTCCGCACAATGCAGGGCAGATATTACTTTTGAAGCTGCAGCCAACGAGGGATATGTCCCTCTTCTGAAGGAGGGCAAGGTCTGGGTATGGAACGCAGCTGACCATGGGCAACGACGTGATGATGTCCCGGTTTACTTCACAGTGACAGGACAGGAGTTGGTGGACGGCAGGAACTGTTTCCGCATTCAACAGACTTGTGAGCTTGATTATCTGAACGGACACGAATATCTGCTGAGTGAGGAAAACCGGCAGGTGGAGCTGCGATACTTGTATGAAGATGGAATTGCGTACTATGTACCGCTCTATGATTTCAATCTGAAACCCGGGCAATTCTGTCAGGTGTGGGAGGCTGACGAAGATTGTATATTTGAGTGGGATCCTTTCTACGAAATGGAAGTTAAGGCAGAAGGAAATATTATGGCATGTGGTAATGTCAGGCGCAAAATAGAGCTGGAAGATAAGCAGACTAATAAATCTGTGGTATGGGTCGAAGGCATCGGCGCTCCTGGCCGCTACGATATGCAGACCAGATTTTATATGGCAGAAGCGGATAACGGGATCTGTCTCCTTGGCTTCCGGGAATGTATCGACGAAGGAAAGACGATATTCACCATGGCCGACTTCGAAGAGCCGCTATCATCCATGGATGAGCTTCCTGCCGGAGACGAGGGTTGCCGAATCAAGGCTCCGACATACGATATGATGGGAAGGCGCGTAGCCTCGACGGCCCGCGGCGGAATATACATCCGCGACGGCAAGAAATTCGTAGGACAGTAAATTAATCGTAAATGCGTATGAAAAAGAGTTACATCATTACAATGTCTGTCGGACTGGTATCGGCACGTCACACCCTCCGCATCGTGAAATAAGTTTAAATCGGAGAGACGATAGACATTAGGTCAGAGTTATGAGTGACGGGGTGACCGCGCCCATCCGGGCACACATCCCGTCACTCCGACTTATTGTCTGCATTGCGTATAGTATCGATATTATGTAGTGCCGGGTCTCCTGTTATCCTCATATTTTTGTGAGGAGGTGATGTGATTGATCAGATTTTTGTTATTTCCCGGATATTTGTTAATTTTGTCCCTGATTTGACAATATGGAGCAGAAAGTAAAAAGACAAGATGGGACAATGAGCAGGATTCTGCTGGATTTGCCGGAACTCGCCGAGATGAACCGTATCATTGCCGAGTGCCTTTCCACACCCAACCGGATGATGAACGACATCGTGACCCGTTATCTGAAGGTCAAAGGGAAGCAGATACGCCCCGTTCTCGTTATTCTGAGCGCGAAAATGTTCGGCAAAGTCTCCGACAAGGTGCTTTATGCCGGCGCCGCCCTCGAGATGCTTCATAACGCCACGCTGATCCATGACGACATCGTTGACGAGACTTCGCTGCGCCGCGGCGAGCCTACCATAAACGCTTCCATGGGAAACCATATCGCGGTGCTTGTGGGTGACTTTTTCGTGTCAAACGCCCTCGCGGCCGGAATACGGACCGGCAACATCGATGTGGTTTCCGCTCTGTCCGCTCTCGGCTGTGAGCTCAGCCTCGGGGAGATTGACCAGATATGTAATGTCCGCGACCATCATTACGACGAGGAGAGCTATATCAGCATGATTCGCCAGAAGACCGCATCGCTCTTCATGACATGCGTGAGGATGGGGGCGCAAGTCGCCGGCGCATCCGCTCGGGAAGTGGAACCTGTCGTGAGGTTTGCGGAACTGCTCGGACTCTGTTTTCAGATCAAGGACGATATCTTTGACTATTATCCCAACCCGCAGATAGGTAAACCCACCGGCAACGACCTTCGCGAGGGGAAAGTGACGCTTCCGCTCATTCATGCGCTTGCCGTGGCGCCCGCCGAGGAATCACTCCGCATGAAAGCTCTTATCGAGAGCGGCGATCTAAATCAGGACAATATCCAGACTCTGATAGATTTCGCCAAATGCTACGGTGGTATCGATTATTCGTTCGAGCGCATGCGCTCCATGCAACGGGAGGCGTATGCCGTGATCGACAGCTGCCCCGATTCGGAATCAAAGCGGGATTTCAAGGAAATTTTCGAATTCATTATCTCGCGTGACAAATGAGC
>OFGR01002920.1_pt1 | contig 10692 bp, 14 predicted proteins | sample 1521811 | NCBI WGS metagenome assembly OFGR01 (sample SAMEA3504098, study PRJEB24116) | mouse gut metagenome | biome: mouse gut; feature: mouse-associated habitat; material: faeces | place: Denmark | collected 2011
CGGGAGCGATGATCTATGTAGTAGTGGAGCAACTGATCCCGGAGGCATCCGCCGGAGAACATTCCAACTTGGGAACGCTGTTCTTCGCGGCGGGTTTTACCATCATGCTGGCGCTGGATGTGGCGCTGGGGTAAGGGGGTAAAATGAAAATTTTGGTTTATGGCGCTGGTGTCATCGGCTGCTACTTGACCCATGTGCTGTGCGCGGCGGGGAACGATGTGACTCTGCTGGCTCGTGGGAGCTGGCGGGAGACCCTGGAGCGGAACGGGCTGACCATCGTCCACCATCTGCAAAAAAAGACCACCTATGATCGGCCCCGCGTCATCGGGGCACTGAACGGCGAACATTATGATTTGGTTTTTGCCGTCATGCAGTACCAGCAGATGGCGGCGATCCTGGACGATCTGGCCCAGGCGAACAGCTGTGTCGTAGTGCTGGTGGGGAACAACATGGATGCCGGGAAGATGGAAGCGTACATACAGGCATATACTGCCGCCCCCAAAACGGTGCTGTTCGGCTTTCAGGGCACCGGGGGACGGCGGGAGACGGATAAGGCCGTCTGCGTCCGGTTTGGTGATATGGGGATGACCGTTGGCGGAGCGCACGGAGAACCGTCCACGGCGGACAAACAGGGCCTCACTTCGGTGTTTGCCGGCACCGGGTATCATCTCACCTGGGCGGCGGACATGGATGCCTGGTACAAGTGCCATCTGGCCTTCATCCTGCCCATCGTCTACCTGAGCTATGCCCTTGACTGTGATCTGAGGCGGGCCACAGGAAAGCAGATCAAAACAGGACTTCAGGCGGTCCGGGAGGGCTACGGCCTTCTGGATGCCCTGGGCCACCCCATTTTGCCGGAGGATACGATGGAGAAGCTCCACGGCTTCAAAGGGGCGCTGTCCTATGTTCTGCTGCGCCTCATGGCCAAGACAACCATCGGAGAACTTGCCGCCACCGACCATTGCCGAAACGCAGTCACAGAGCTGGAGGCATTAGACACAGCCTTTGCCGCCCTGCGGGAGAGAAAGCCGGGCTTTCCCATGCCCCATTGGGATGCCCTGCGGAGCACCATGCCGGATTGGGAAACGGCCCACCGCCGGTATCAAAAGGAGTGACCCTGATGAAAGGCCCCATGTATGAATCAAAGATTAGTGATGCCATGTGGATTGCCTGCGATATTTCTGGGAATGTGGGTTGGATCGCGTTTCTGGCAGGGCTGACCCTTTGCTTTCTCAAGAAACCCGGGATGATGGCGAACAAAGCCATCACTGTGCTGCTTTTGGCCGGCCTGCTATGCGGGCTGGTCATGCTCATTGGTGTTGTGGAGCTGATCAGCGAACGGATCTCCCGCCTTGACCGTGTTCTGCCGAAGCATCGTTTGTACCGCGGCTTTGGTGCGCTGACAGCTGGCGGGCTGGCCGGACTGCTCTTCTCTCTTCTTGCTTTCATCATTGCAGTCTTGAATGATTTGGAAGAAATCATCTATCTGTATCTGCTGTGCGGCGGCAGCTTGCTGTGTTTTGTGTTTGCCGGTTTGATCCTGCGAACATACAAAAGGGTCTGACCAACGATTGGAGCGGATGGAAACCATGAGATACACCTGTTGTGAACGGCTGATGTGGCAGATTATCGCCCCGGCATCCCTCCGCTATCTGTCGGAGCAGGGATGGGACACTCCCTCGTTGAAAAGGAGAGCCAGGACGATTTACCGACAGATGGTGAAGCGCACACCCGACATCGGCGGGCTGACCGGAAACTCCCTCCACATCTGCCTTGTGGCCGGGATGATTTGGCTGTCCATCTATGAGGCGGCGGAGGGCAAAATGGGCGAGGACTGCTTTGGGAGTATGGTGGTGGCCGGATTGGAAAGCCCTATGGTCAAAGCGTCCTTTATCATGAAGGCAAAGTCTGCCTTTACCCTGGCGGCGCAGCAGAAACGGGCAGACAAGGCGGCGCGGGACAACGCCGCCCCCGGCGGGGCGTTCAACTGGCGCTCGGAGGTCATTCTGGGCCGGGACGCGGAGGAATACACCATCCTCTACCGCCAGCGCGGCCTGTGCGCTCTGGGCCGTCAGGAGGGACTGCCTCAACTGGTACCCTATCTGTGTGCCTTGGATACGCTGTCCATCAACTGGATGGGCGGTGCGCTCTACCGAACAAAAACCCTCGCCACCGGCGGGGACTGTTGCGACTTCTATATCTGTAAGAAGAATTCCAAATGGGACAGAGAAAAGGAGAGTTTATCATGATTCTGAAAATCACAGTAAAAGTAGATGGGATGATGTGTGGGATGTGCGAGTCCCATGTGAACGATGCTGTTCGCAAAGCGTTCTCAGTAAAGAAGGTCGCATCCTACCACAGCAAAGGGCAAACTACTATTATTGCAGAAAATGACATTGATGAAGATGCGCTGCGCTCCGCCATCGGCGCCACAGGATACGAGGTCAGGGCGGTGTCGACGGAACCCTACGAGAAAAAGGGGTTGTTTCATAGATGATGTTTTTGATTGAAAGCATTGTCCTTTGTGTCTTTTTCACCCTTACCGTACCGCTATACGGCCTGCGTGATCCTCTGGCCATGATCGACTCCTACCCGCCCTCCATCGTCGCACGGGCCGAGGAGCTTGGGCTGGTTCCCCGCGGACGGAAGCGGCGCGCGCCAAAGGTCATTGCGGCAAAGCTGGCGTTCTGCCTGATCGTCGCAGTGGTGCTTGCGGTGATGCTCCGCATATTCAACGGTGCGGTTACCTTTCTCTCCGGCTTTGTGACCAGCTTCCTGCTCTGGTTGGTGGTGGACTGGTACGATGCGCTGGTCATTGACTGCCTGTGGTTCTGCCACAGCAAGCGGTGCATCATCCCCGGCACCGAGGATATGACGGCGGCGTACCACGACTACGGATTCCATATCCGGCAGTCCTGCATCGGGATATTCATCGGCCTGCCGGTGTGTCTGCTGACGGGAGGTCTGACGGCGCTGTTGGCGGTGATTTGGCCTCCGACTGTGCTGTTGTAAAAGGAGGAGACTCTGCAAATGGCATTTATGGTTTTACTTTCCATCATGATGATGGGCGGACTTTTCCTGCTGCTTTTTGGCGGCGTGGGCTTTGTGCAGAACAAGAAATTCTTCCCCCAGCGTTTTGCTGCTTTCCTGGGTATGCGCGCTATTCTGATGGAGGGCAGCGCAATGAACAACAACAAACTGCAATTTGACCGCCGCTGTCATGTGCTGTACTCCAAATTCGTTTCGAGGTGGTGAATTTCATGCAGCTTGACCGCAGCATGATTGAGAAAGGGGGGTATGAGTGATGCGCAAAACGGACAATAAAGCTTTCTGGCAGCGGATAGCGAAGCTGTACGCGCCCTTTATGAAGGGGAGCGATCGGCTTTACGCTGCGATTTGTGACCGCATCCGCGCCGGGTTGAAGCGAGACATGAATATATTGGAGCTGGCCTGCGGCAGCGGGCAGCTATCGCTTCGCTTGTCCACTCATGTACAGTTATGGGAAGCCACCGACTTCTCGGAAAACATGATCCGGGAGGCGAAAAAGAAGTCCTGCTCCGGGCGGCTTCATTTCTCGGTTCAGGATGCCACAAATCTTCCCTATGCGGACAGCAGCTTTGACGCGGTGGTGATCGCCAACGCCCTGCACATCATGCCTAACCCGGAGCGGGCATTGTCCGAAATCCGCCGGGTGTTGAAGCCGGGCGGTTTGTTGTACGCCCCCACTTTCGTCCACGGGAAAGGCGCGGGTTTCCGTCTGCGGACACGCCTGCTATCGCTGGCGGGCTTCCGGGTCTACTCCCCCTGGACTGCTGGGGAGTTTGCGGACTACATTTCTGGACGCGGCTTTGAGGTCACAAAGACGGAGCTGCTGGGTAAGAGCCTTGCGCCTCTATGCTATCTGGAGACGAAAAACACAAAAAGCGAGGGAGATCGCCATGGCTGAACTGAAAGAAAACACCGTCCAGCACACCCTCTGTATGCCCCTGTGCGGGCGGATGATCGCGGCGCAAAAGTACCCTGACCTGTTTCCAGACCGGGACGCGGAGCGCATTGTCCGGGAGCTGGGCGAGGACATCTCCGGGCGGGCCATGTACCGGCTCCAATATATGTGGATGAACTGTGTGATCCGCCAGTACAACCTGGCCTGGGAGATCACCGAGTACCTCAAAAAGCACCCCAAAGCAACCGTGGTGGAGCTGGGGGCGGGGCTGTCCTGCCTGCGGCGGCAGATGGACAATGAGACAAATCCCTGGTTCTGCCTGGACATGGAGAACGTGATCGCCCTGCGGGAAAAGCACATCCCCTCGGGAGAACATGAGCAAAACATCGTCTGCGACCTTAACGACGTTTCATGGTTTGATAAAATCGAATTTGACCCGGAAAAGGGCATCGTGTTCACCGCCGGAGGATTGTTTTATTACTTTGAAAAAGAGCAGGTGCGCTCTCTGCTGTGCGCCATGGCAGAGCGCTTTCCCGGCGGGATGATCGCTTTTGACGGGGTGAACGCCCTGGGGCTGAAGGGGGTTAACGCCGAGGTAAAGCTGGCGGGAAACAACAGCACAAAGTCCTTTTTCTCCCTGGAGCGGCCTAAGGAGGAGCTGGAGAGCTGGTCGCCCGGCATCGTCAATGTGGTCGAGAAGGACTATGCTGACGGCTATCTCAAGGGCGGCTACCGCAAGACGCCCGTTACCCGCCTGTTCAACTATATCATGCGGACCTTTCACATGAGTTTTATGCTTCATGCGGAGTTTGCCGAATCTTTGTAGAACACAACACTTTTCACCGACTTTGTCGTTCCGCTCCAGGCAACGCGCCGCTATAATGAGGACATCATCAAAAAAGGAGATGTCCCACATGAAAAACCTGGATACTGTTTACGCAGAGCGGATCGCCTCAGAGTACGCCCAACGGCCCGCCTCCAAGCTGGTTGCCCTGAAAAAGCTGGACCGGAAGGCCAAGCTGCCGGCCCAAATCTTCACCTACGCCTTCGGTATCGCCGGAGCGCTGATCCTGGGCGTGGGGATGTGCCTTTGTATGGGCGTGCTTGGGCAGGGCCTGCCGATGGCCATGCCGCTGGGCATTGTGACCGGCGTGATCGGGATCGGGGTGGTGTCCATCAATTACCCTGTCTACAAAAGGCTGCTGGAAAAGGGAAAGAAAAAATACGCCTTCGAGGTCATGGAGCTGGCGAAGGAGATCACGGCAGAAAACGCCTGAGCGCGGCAAGGGAGGGAAAGCGGATGAACAAGTCGGAAAGCAAATACTTCCACACGGCGGAGCGCATGGACGAGGCACTGCTTTCCCTCCTGCTGGAAAAGGATTTTGAGTATATCACGGTCAAAGATATCTGCGCCCGCGCCGGCGTGAACCGCTCGACCTTTTACCTCCACTACGAAAATACCGCCGACCTTCTCTCGGAAGCTGTGGCCATGATCAACGGGCGTTATCAGAGTAAATTCGCGGATTTGGGACCTGCGGCGATCGCCGGGCGGCCGAAAGAGGACCTGTTTTTTATGAACGACCAGTGGCTGCTCCCATGGCTGGATTTTGTAAAAGAAAACCGCCGGGTCTACAAAGCGATCCATGCCCAAGCGGATGTGTTCGGGGTGGAGCGTACTTACAGGGATTACTTTCAGGCCGTTTTCTCCCCAGTCCTGTCCCAATACGGCGTCGCGGAGGACAAGCATGAGTACATGATGGACTTTTACCGCCACGGTCTGGTGGCCATTCTTTTGAAATGGGTGGAGTCCGATTGCCGGGAGAGCGCCGCCGAAATCTCAGAGATCATCAAGCTGTGTGTGGGTCATACCGCCGATGAAAAAACGGAGTAACAGGCTTCTGAGCCGCCGGCGCAAAGCCCGCCCGCTCCTTGCCGAAGTGGGGACGGCAGGGGGCTTTGTCTCCACCCTTTTGTTTGCCCTCTACAACGGCGGGCTGGGCGTTTGGTACGCCTCCCTCTGGTACGAAAGCATCTGCGCCTACTATATCCTGCTGTCCCTGCTTCGGTGTATTTTATTGACAGCAAAACGAAAAGCCGGGCCGGAGCTTGGGGAACGCCGCCGTAAAAAAGTGTTCCTTACGACCGCCGGGATCCTATTGGTGATGAACTTAGCGCTGTGCATCCCCGTATCCCTGATGGTACTGGATCAACTCCCCATCCGGGCCGGAATGATCCCAGCGATCACCTCCGCAGCCTATACGACATATAAGATCAGCTCGGCAGTGGTCAGGTGGAAGCGGACAAACGGCACCATACTTGACCGGGAACTGAGTACGATACGGCTCGTGGATGCCCTGGTGTCCGTCCTGGTGCTGCAAAATACACTGATTATCGCCATGGACGGCGGCATTTCCCCACGGATGTTTCGGCTGGTGGCCGTTTCAAGCGCAGGCATACTCCTGCTCATTTTCGCGGTGTCCGCAGCATGGTTCCTATGGATGTACAAGAGCACGGATCCATAAATCGCTTAGAACCCGAAACGCGCGGCGGAGAAATCCGCCGTGCTTTTCATTTTGCCCTTGACAAGCAGGTTTGTCAGTGCTATATTGATAATTAAATTATCGATAATTTAATTATCATTTGAGAGGAGGACAGACAATGGCCAAGCCGGACCATTCCCTTGACCCGCTGATCCTGGCAAGCGCGCGCCGGGAGTTTCTGGAGAAGGGCTTTGAAAAGGCATCGCTGAAACGAATTTGCGAGAACGCCAATGTAACCACCGGCGCGCTCTACAAGCGCTACAGCGGCAAAGAAGAACTGTTCGCCGCCGTGGTGGCGGATACTGTGGCGGATCTGAATGAGATCATAGCCCAGAAGTCCGTCACGGATTTCAGCCAGGTATCGGATGAGACGCTGGTGAAAGCCTGGGACATGGACGAGGACTATATGATGTGGTGGTTCCGCTATTTGGATGAACGGCACGACGGTTTTGTGCTTCTGGTCAGCTGCGCGGAAAACACCCGCTACGCCAACTTCCAGCACGACTGGGTGGAGAAGATGACCCAGGCTACCTATGGATACTACCAGGAGGCCCGCCGCCGGGAGCTGACCACAGTGGATATGTCGGAAGCGGAGATCCACATCCTGCTCACCGCTTTCTGGGCTACTATCTATGAGCCGTTTATACACGGCTACAATCTGGAGCAGTTGGCAAGCCACTGCAAGCTGGTCTGCAAGCTCTTCGACTGGTACCGCGTATTTGGATTTTCTTCCCCCTGAAAAGCCCTTTTCCCAAGAGGGCTTTTCAAAAGCTCCGAGGTTAGCTATATCTAACTTTTTAATCAAAGGAGGTCATTTTGTGTTCAAGAAAGTATTGGATTATGCGGGGGAATACCGCCGGCTGACCTACCGGTCGGTGGCTGTCCTCCTGCTGGGTGTGACCATGAGTGTACTGCCCTTCTGGTTTGCCTACCAGCTGATCCTGCCGCTGCTGGGCTATGGCGCTCTGGAGCCTGCCGGGGCTGTTTGCCGGGTGGCCGCTATCGCCGTCTGCGGGATCCTCTACGCCCTGCTCTATGTCCGGGGGCTGGCTCTGTCCCATCAGGCGGCTTACCACACTCTGGAAAACATCCGCGTCTCCCTTCAAAAAAAGCTGGAGGCACAGCCCTTGGGGACGATTCAGGAGAAGGGCGTGGGCGTCCTCAAAAAGATGTTCATTGACGACATCGAATCCATTGAACTTCTGCTGGCCCACGCCATCCCGGAGGGCATCTCCAATGTTGCCGTTCCAGTCATCGTCTATATCGCCATGTTCTTTGCGGACTGGAAGCTGGCTCTTCTGACCCTGTGTTCCCGTCTCTGGGGTTCGTGGCTATGGGCGCCATGTACAAGCAGGGCACCAGTAAAATGGGCGCCTACTACGGCGCGGCCCAGAAGATGAACAGCACCATCGTGGAATATATCAACGGTATGGAGGTCGTAAAGGTCTTCAACCGGGACGGCGACAGCTACAAGCGTTTCGAGACGGATGTGAAAAACTACCGGGACTTTACCCTGGACTGGTATCGGGTCTGCTGGCCCTGGATGGCCCTCTATAACAGCATCATCCCCTGCACGGCTATGTTTACCCTGCCGCTGGGGGCGTGGTTTGTCCTGCAAGGCTGGTCCACCCTGCCAGATCTGGTGCTGGTGCTGTGCATGAGCTTCGGCGTCGGCGCGCCGCTGCTGCGGTCTCTCAGCTTTCTGTCCACCATGCCCCAGGTCAATTTCAAAATCGAGGCTCTGGAGCAGCTGATGAGCGCGCCGCCCTTACAGCAGACGGACCGCCCGTTTGCCGGAAAGAATCACTCCATCTCCTTTGAAGATGTCCGTTTTGGTTACCAGGAGGAGGAAGTCCTCCACGGCGTCTCTCTCTCCGCCAGGGAGGGGAGCTTGGTCGCCCTGGTGGGCGAATCCGGCAGCGGAAAATCCACCTTAGCCAAGCTGCTGGTACATTTTTATGATGTGTCCGGCGGCGCAGTGAAGATCGGCGGGCAGGACGTGCGGGACATGAGCATTGAATCACTGAATGACCAGATCTCCTATGTGTCCCAGGAGCAGTTCCTGTTCAACATGAGCCTGCTGGAAAATATCCGCCTGGGCAAGCTGGATGCCACGGACGAGGAAGTTCTGTCGGCGGCGGAAAAGGCCCAGTGCGGCGAATTTCTGGCCCGTCTGCCCCATGGCATCCACACTATGGCCGGGGATGGCGGAAAACAGCTCTCTGGCGGAGAACGGCAGCGGATCTCCCTTGCCCGGGCGATTTTGAAAAACGCCCCTATCGTGGTACTGGACGAGGCAACCGCTTTCATGGATCCCGAGAACGAGGAGAAGATGAACGCCGCCATTGCCCAGGTCATCCGGGGCAAAACGGTCATCGTGATTGCCCACCGGCTCCACTCCATCGTGAACGCGGATCAGATCTGCGTGTTGCATCAGGGCAATGTGGCGGCGGTGGGGACGCACAAAGAACTGCTGGAGCGCAGCCCGGAATATCAGACCCTCTGGCAGGCGGCGGAAGGTGCCGCAGATTGGAAGGTATCGGTTGAGGAGGTGTTGGCATGATCGCGTTGATGAAGCGAATCCTGAATGTGGCGGGAGGTTACAAGGGCGTATTCAGCTGGCCTTTGTGTTTTCTTTCCTGAAGTCCCTTTTGGCGAAAGCACCCATCGGCATGGCGTTTCTGGTGCTGACCGCGTTTCTGGACGGCAGTGCCGGCATCCGCCTGTGCCTGACCATGGGAGCGGCTATGGCAAACTGTCTGGTTCTGCAGGTGCTTTTCCAGCACGCGGCGGACCGCCTGCAATCGGCGGCCGGGTTCATGGTGTTCGCAGAAAAGCGGATGGAGCTGGGGGCGCACCTGCGTAAGCTGCCCATGGGCTACTTTACCGAGGGAAACATCGGAAAAATCAGCTCTGTACTCTCCACCGATATGGTGTTTATTGAGGAAAACTGCATGACCGCGCTGGCAGATATGATGAGCTATATCTTCGCTGAGGCCATTATGCTGGCGTTCCTGTTTGTCATCCATCCTTGGCTGGGCCTTGCCGGGTGCGCGCTGATGCTGCTGGTGCTGGCCATCGCCAAGGGGATGCGCCGGGAGGGGCTGGAGGACTCGGACATCCGCCAGGCCCAGAGCGAGAATCTGACGGAGGCGGTGCTGGACTTTGCCGAGGGCATCGGCATTATCAAGACCTACAACCTGCTGGGCGAGAAATCGGCGGAGCTGACGGAAAACTTCCGTGAAAGCCGTAAGACGAGCATTGACTTTGAGGAAAACCACGCGCCCTGGCAGCGGCGGCTCAACCTGGTGTTTGGGCTGGGCGTGGCCGTCGTGGTGGCACTGACGCTGTTCCTGCGCAGCCGCGGGCTTTTGGATTCCTCTCTCGCCGTGGGAGTCATGCTGTTTGTGTTCGACCTGTTCGGCCCAATGAAGGCCCTGTACGGCCAGAGTTCCTGCCTGACGGTAATGAACAGCTGCATGGACCAGATCGAGGAGGTCTTTGCCGAGGCGGAGCTATCGGACAAAGGGACGGCCCACATCCCTGCCCGGAGCGGCGGCCCCGAGGTGGAGTTTCGGAATGTCAGTTTCGCCTACGGGGAGAAGGAAACGCTGCATGATATCAGCTTTTGCCTGGAAAAGAATCAGATGGCGGCGCTGGTGGGGCCGTCCGGCGGCGGCAAGTCCACCATCGCCAGCCTGCTGGCCCGGTTCTGGGATGTGAAGTCCGGCCAAGTACTGGTGCGGGGCGTGGATATTCGGACGGTCCCCCTGTCGGAGCTGATGGACCACATCTCCATGGTCTTTCAGCGGGTGTATCTATTCCAGGACACCATCTACAACAATATCGCCATGGGCCGTCCGGACGCCAGCCGGGAGGAGGTCATGGAGGCGGCAAGGAAAGCCCGGTGCCACGATTTCATTATGAGCCTGCCGGACGGCTACGATACGGTGGTCGGGGAGGGCGGCGAATCCCTCTCCGGCGGCGAAAAACAGAGAATTTCCATTGCCCGCTGCATCCTGAAGGACGCGCCCATCGTCATCCTGGACGAGGCCACCGCCAGCGTAGACGCGGACAACGAGAGCTATATTCAACAGGCTATCAGCGAGCTGTGCAAGGGCAAAACCCTGCTGGTCATCGCCCACCGGCTGAACACGATCCGCCACGCCAATCAGATTTTCGTGGTGGCGGAAGGGCAGATCGTCCAGC
>OFGR01002926.1_pt1 | contig 10676 bp, 9 predicted proteins | sample 1521811 | NCBI WGS metagenome assembly OFGR01 (sample SAMEA3504098, study PRJEB24116) | mouse gut metagenome | biome: mouse gut; feature: mouse-associated habitat; material: faeces | place: Denmark | collected 2011
ACTATGCGGCTTTCAGCCACTTTCACGGCTGTGCCGTGAATAATATAGGATTATTGTATACAGTTGCCAAAACCACCTTGGGTTCTGTTTTTTTCAGTTCTAAAAAAAGTTGTTCTGCCGTCATATGCTCTTTAGATTGATTGATCAATTCCAATAACAATTGCGCATATCGTGTCATCTTGTCACCGCCCCTATTTTAGAATTATTCTAATAATAATATTATTTCCAAATTTTGTCGATATAATTTAGAGAAATAATATAAAAATATATGGTAAAATAATTGGCAATGCCTTTGCGGCTTGTTTCCTCTGCACGTGCTGCGCATAAAATATGCCGGTCAGCACAATCTGCCCGGCATATCTTCCTGCGCCCTGCGGCTCTTTTAAAATTTCATTTACTATGCATCCAGGCTTTCTATGAACCTGCCAAAAGCCTGCTGCCCTTCGGGGGTACGTTTATAAACCCCTGCATCTGTCAGCACCTGCATAAATACAATGCCAATCTCTTTCCTGATGATTTCATCAATATTCGTCCCATCAACGCTTCCATACCCAGGCAGGAAGCCTTCCACCCAGTCAGCATGTTTTGCAAGGGCTTCATCCTCCCGGAGATTCCTGCCCCCCAATATGGCCTGCTTTAAGCTTTCCATTTCATCCTTTAACCGCGCCGGGAGCACAGCAAGCCCCATTACCTCAATCAGGCCAATATTCTCTTTCTTAATATGGTGGAGATTGGCATGGGGATGGAATACCCCAAGGGGGTGCTCCTGTGTGGTAATATTATTCCTCAGCACCAGGTCAAGCTCAAAGCACTCTCCCCTCTTACGGGCAATAGGCGTAATGGTATTGTGGGGTTCCCCTTCTGTCTCTGCAAAAATAAATGCATCCTCATCCGTATATCCTCTCCAATGGCCCAAAACCAGATCCGCCAGGGCGATTACCCGCTCCCTGTCCTTTGCCCTTAAGCGGATAACTGACATAGGCCACTTTACAATACCTGTTTCCACATCCTCAAAGCCCTTTACGGTAAAGGTTCTCTCCACCGGGGCCTTTGCCATGGCAAATTCATAATTGCCCCCCTGGAAATGGTCATGGCTTAAGATAGACCCGCCCACAATAGGAAGATCCGCATTGGAACCTACAAAATAGTGTGGGAACTGCCCTACGAAATCAAACAGCTTACAAAACGCCCCCCTGTCTATCTTCATAGGGATATGCTGTCCGTTAAAGACAATGCAGTGCTCATTATAATATACATAAGGAGAATACTGGAATCCCCACTGGTCTCCCTGGATAGTCACCGGGATAATTCTGTGGTTCTGCCTTGCAGGATGATCCACCCTCCCCGCATACCCTTCGTTTTCCCTGCAAAGCAGGCACTTGGGGTAACCGGACTGCTTTGCCGTCCTGGCCGCCGCTATGGCTTTGGGGTCTTTTTCCGGCTTGGATAAGTTAATGGTAATATCCAAATCCCCATATTCCGTGGAAGTTACCCACTTCATATCCTTCTTGATCCGGTAACGCCTGATATAATCAGAATCACAGCTCAGCTTATAATAATACTCCGTAGCTTTCACCGGATCCTGCCGATAATATTGCTCAAAGGTCCTGATCACTTCGCTGGGACGGGGCATTAAAATACTCATGATCTTCGTGTCAAACAGATCCCGGTATACAACGCCATCCTCCTTCAATATCCCCTTTTCAAAAGCATAGTCAAGCATCCTGCCAAGAATCCCTTCCAGGCCTTCTGTCCCGGTGCCTGAAATCCCAGCATCTTTCCCTTCCTCCAAGCCTGCCAGCTCATCCAGCCCAAACAGCTCCAACAGGCGGTTGGTTGTGTAAATCTTATCTGCCTCTGTAAGCAACCCTGTTTCCAGCCCATAGGCCACCAGTTTTCTGATATCCTCTTGTATCATCTTTGCTCTCCTATTCCGGTAATAATTTACAATATGCAGGGCCCGTCCCCGATCTCCACCACATAAAAGTCTGCAGCGTAACCGATCTTGGCCCGGTATGCCTCCCCTACCTGCTTGATAAATGCATCAATTGCACCGTCCTCAACAATGCTCACCGTACACCCGCCGAAGCCTGCCCCTGTCATGCGGGAGCCAATAACGCCCTCTACCTTCCAGGCTTCCTCAACCAGCGTGTCAAGCTCTATGCCTGTAACCTCATAATCATCCCGCAAAGATACATGGGAAGCATTCATCATCTGCCCAAACTGCGCAATGTCATTTGCTTTAAGGGCTTCCACTGCCTTGATGGTACGCTGGTTTTCATAAACCGCATGTTTCGCCCTGCGGATCCTTACCGGGTCTTTGATGGCAGACTTGTATTCTTCAAACTGCTCTTCGCTTAAATCCCCAAGCCCCCCGATCTCCACAACTTTCTGCAGCTCTGCAAGGGCTGTCTCGCACTCGCTCCTTCTCTCATTGTACTTGGAATCCCCAAGCCCTCTTTTCTTATTGCTGCAGGCAATCACAATCTTTGCCCCCGCCATTTTCACCGGGGCATATGTATAAGAAAGGTCCGCCGTATCCAAAAAGATCGCATGGTCCTTTTTGCCCATGGCAATGGCAAACTGGTCCATAATGCCGCAATTAACACCATTAAAATTGTTTTCTGCAAACTGCCCGATCAGCGCCAGATCCTGGTTGCCCACCTGGAAACCAAAGAATTCCCTTAACATTGCCCCAACCACCACTTCCACAGAAGCGGAAGAGGACAGGCCGGAACCATTGGGAATATTTCCATTTAAAAGAATGTCCATCCCGGCAGGGACCTGATAGCCCTTCTCCCCAAAAGCCCACATCACGCCCTTGGGATAATTGGTCCACCCGGCTTCCTTTGACGGCTTCAGCTCTTCCAGGGAAGACTCAATGATCCCCAGCCTCTCAAAATTCATGGAGAAAAAGCGCAGCTTCCTGTCCTCCCTCACCCTGGCAACGCCATAAGTACCAATGGTAAGGGCACAGGGGAATACATGCCCTCCGTTATAATCCGTATGCTCCCCAATCAGGTTCACCCTCCCCGGGGCGAAAAATACCTTTACACCCTCTGCATCCCCAAATACTTCCTCAAACTTCTTTAATACAATATCCTTCATTTCTGCCTCCCAATTTACCGCCTGGCGGATGTTAATCTTATCTATATTTTCATTATAGGGTAAGCGCCCTTGCAAACCTAGGACGGTTTGTTGCAAATACCTGTCAAAATGTTAACCGTTTAATTTATTCACCTGATTGATGAAATCTTCTATCTGCTTTAAGTATTCCTTGCTTTTTCTGGTTTCCCCCATCTGCATCTCCTTCCGGTAGGAAGAAGGGGACATCTTCTTCATCTGCTTAAATGATTTTGTAAAAACCAGGGGATCCGAATAGCCGCAGGATAAGGCAATGCTCTCCACCGGAAGGGAAGTAAGCTGCAAAAGCTCCGCCGCCCGGGTAATGCGGAAGGTGGTGAGAAACTGCTGGGGGGACATCCCCATGGCATTGCGGAACAGGGTATACAGATAACTCCTGTTAATGCATACATAATCCGCCACATCCGTCACTTTAATTGGGTTGCAGTAGTTGCTCAATATAAACTCCACCGCCCGCCTGACATATTGGTCCGCCTTATCCGTCTCCCCCCGTTCCTCAATATGGGCGCTCTCAGCTATCAGGGACAAAAACAAATGGAGCTGCCCGTTTCTCCGAAGATCATTGGCAATCCCCACTGTATTGTGCTCCATCATATCCATCACCGCCTGATAAAGCTCCGTCTCCCTGTCCGACTTAAACACAGGATTCGCCGCCGACAATCCCATGGACGTAATCAGTGCCTTTGCCATGCTCCCATAAAACCCTACCCAGATATATGTCCAGGGATTCACTTCATCCGCCTGATAAAAGGCAAGGGCGTCCGGCGGGATCAAAAAGCCAAATCCTCTCTCCAGGGAATATTCCCTCCCCCCAATGGAAAAGCGCCCCCTGCCCCCTAAAATAAAATGGATCACATAATGGGGCTTGATCGCCGGGCCAAAGCTGTGAAAAGGCTCTGTTTTCGACATGCCGCAGCAATTGACAAACAGGCTTCCGCTTTTCTCCCCGAAAAATTCCAATTGGTATGCCTTCTCCATTGTGCCGCTCCTTAATAATCATGATAGATTTATCAGTTATTTTAAAATCCAGGCTCCTGTTACCCCTCCGGCCCTTGCTGGCCTTCCGGCTCCTGTTGGCTCCCAGGCTCCTGCTGGCCTTCCGGCCCCGGCTGACCCTCTGGCTCCTGCTGGCTCTCTGGCTCTTGCTGGGCTTCCGGCTCCTGCTGGCTCTCTGGCTCCTGCTGGCTCTCTGGCTCTTGCTGGCTCTTTGGGCGGACTGCCAGGCCCTGGTCCCCACCGCCTGGAACAAGGTCAAGGGAAACACTTTCCCCATAGTCCTCCCCATGGATTGCTATTTCATATTCCCTGCCCTCAGAATCTGTTAATGCCAGGACCCAGGGGGTGTTGTCCACATCCCGCTGTACCAAAAGCCCTGTCAGCGACTGCCCCGGCAGCAACGGCTCCAGATTCTCCAGCACATCAACATGTATGGCGCTATCTCCCTGCTCATACAGCTTAAGGCCGGTAAAGGAAAGCTCCGTACCGTTTGTGAGGGCTATGGCTGTGGGGATCCGCACTGCCGCTTCCTCCTGCCCTTTAATTTCGGAAAGGGTTTCCAGGTAACCGTCATAGGACGCAATCAGGGCATCCATGATCTGAATCAGCAGGTCAATCTCATCGTCATGCATATCCGCCAGGTTATATGCCTCCACCTCTGCTACTTTGCCTTTCAATTCCAGGAGTGCGCCGTCAAAGGAGGCGTCATCAACATTTTTATGAATCTCCACCACCTGGTTATGCTTTTCTATTAACTGCACATACTTTTCCTGGGCCTCCCCCACCTTCTTCTCCGAAGGGCCGCAGGCAGTTAACATCAGGCTGGAAACAACTGCTATGGCCAAAAAGCAAATTCTTTTTTTCATCTATATCCTCTCCCATATATCCCAAGCCCCGCTTGCAATACTGCGCCAAAAATAAGTTTAAAACCGCAGGCCATGCCAGCCCCGGATTTCATTTACCCAAACACTGCATGAGGTTTCCCTGACAATGTAACTCTCTTCCACACTTCTTATAGTATAAAAAAAAAAGAGAGAAAAAGCAAGTTTTCGGCACTGGAAAAGGAAGCCATCCATTGGAGGGGTGTCCATTAGGCATAAAAATATCGTTGTTAATTAAATGACATTGCTTTCTGAGCTATTACATTATTTCTAAAATCCAATAAATACAGAACAATAAATTCTTCAATAAGGATAACAAATATGTTATTATTAATATAATAAGAAAATTGATAGGAAGTAAAAATATATCAGGAGAAAGCCGGTGATAATTATGAAAATATAATTCGTTAAAAGTATTTTGTGTCCATCTAAATGTACTTGTTAGTAAAAACCGGCCATCCGTTGTTCACTACAATTATTGTAGATTGTGATGTTTGCCCAATGACATATAGCTAAGTCCAGAATTTAATATTAGGAGAAATTTTTGAAATATGAGAAATAAAATATGCTACATTGCTTTATTAATTGTGGTTATTATTTCCGGCTGTTCTAAGGCTACTGACAGAATAAGCATCTCTGATTTTCAATGCATTGATGGCGAGTACCGATTTCAGTCAATACCATGGGGAAGCAGCATGCAGGAAACGGAAGCTATCCTTGGATACAAGCTGGAAGAGGCAAAAGAAGCGGCCCCTGGAACATACAAAATAGCTGATAAACTCAGTTTTTTGGGCATTAAAGGGGAAATGTATTTTTATTTTGAGGAAGGAGAATTGGCAGACTTATCCTTCAGGTCAGTGAGTGATGAAACGCTAGAAGAATTTTATCTCCAGGTATCGGAGGAATTTTCCAAGAGCTTTGGAATTAGTTCTAATGAACATGAAAATACAGGGACATATGCAGGTTCAACGGTAAAATCCACGGTACAGCGTTGGGATGGAAAGGGGAACACATCGCTGCAGGTGATACTTGCAAAAGGAGAGCCTACCAGGCATTCCATTACAATAGGAATTCTTAAAAGCAAATAAAACATTTCCCCCGTTCCGGTTACACCAAGGCAACCGGAACGGGGGAAATGTTTTTTGTGTGGCTCCTTGGCTGTAAATAGTAACCAGTTTGCAAATATGTAATAAACAAAAAACAGTTTGATTATGGTAAAGTTGTTCTTAACCGGTGTCATTCTATGCAGCCCTGGAAATTATTTTCTCAAATACAGCACAAAATCTAAGTGATGTACAGGTTGGAAAACTGTTTAACCGTTTCTTTACTGCAGAAACAGCAAGAAACGCAACGGGATTGGGGCTTGCTATCGCAAAAACATTGGTTGAACAAATGCGGGAACCATTACAGCACAATATCACGACAATGTATTAAGTATCTGTTTAGATTTTCCACAAAAAGTAGAATAAAAGCTACCAACCAAAGGAACCATGTATATCTTGCCATGGTTCCTTTGGCCTTTGAAGGCTGTCACCGCAACACAGTTTTACTTCCCTCTGGGCTTCACCGGCAGCATTAAGTCGATCTGTCCGGGAAGGCCATCCTCTTTCCACCCATTGTGGGCAGCGTACACCCAGTTCAGGTGTTCTTCCAGACAGCCGCCCATGATTTCCTCTCCCAGCCCGCTGTAATCCGGTTCGAAATCCCGGCTTTCATTCACCCATTTAGTTAGCTTTTCCCAGAGATGGAATTCCGGGAAAGCAATAGTCAGCACAGCATACAGGCCGCCTGAGAACTTCTTTTTCTCCATAGGAGCCATAACTTCCATGTCTTCCGGGATGGTGACCCAGTCCTCATAGCCATGGATCCCGTTCTCCAGGATGCCCGGGTTGGGATGATTGAAGCCAAACATCCGCGCATCCGGCTTTTTTTCATACAGCCCGCTCTCCTGTACAAACCTGGTCACTACATCTCCCACTGCTTCCTCCGGATTCTCCCCGACAAAATGATAAGATGCCACAGTAAAAGGCGGCAGTTGCAGGATCCTCACCGGCAGTGTCCTGTCCAGAATCTCTCCGGCTCTGTTGAGATCTTCCATGTCTATATCCTCCTTTATGGTTGTCTTGGGAAAAGTGAGTGAACTGGCTATCTCTGCCAGCCCGGCATCCTTAAGCAGGTCAAGACGGATCTGATGTTCCCGGCTTTCCTCAAGGCATTCTGCCAGATGTTTCAAAAGCCTGTGGATGAGGGTAAGGGAAACGATTTCATTATCAAGTTCCGTCAGCTTATCCTGCAATACCCACAAGGATTCCTTCTGCCCGGGATCTCCCAGAAGGAGGGCGATCTCTTTCAGGGAAAGCCGCAGCTTTCTGAGTATAATGATCTGTTGCAGACGCTGCACGGCCTCCTCATCGTACACCCAGTAGGCATAGTCTTCACGCCGTTTAGCCCTGATCAGTCCCAGTTTTTCGTAATGCCTCAGCATCCGCGGTGTAACACCATACATCCGGGAAACCTGGCTGATAGTGAGATTTTCCATTGGTACTCCCCTTTCCTTATCTGCCAGTATAGAGGATAACACCGTGTCAAAGTCAAGGTTTTTTCAAGATTTAGGCCCAAAAAATTTTCTTGACAAATCCTGAAACAGCCTGTAGAATAATTTATGTCAGTAAGACAGGAACAGAATAAATCATATATTGCGGGTGTAGTTCAATGGTAGAACACCAGCCTTCCAAGCTGGATACGTGGGTTCGATTCCCATCACCCGCTCTTTATTTTTTATCGGGAAGCCGCCGTTTTATGGGGTTTTCCGACTTTTTATTGGTCTACAAATAAGTGTAAACTAAAGGAGAGGGAAGATAAAGAAAAAGGTACTAATGGCAATTCTAGCACTATGCGTTGCTATGGCAATGACAGCTTGCAGTGAGAATACAGACACGGCAGAAGTTGAGAAAACAACAGCAACGGCAGAAAGTGCGGAAGCTGGGGCGCCGACAGAAGCGGAAGCTGAAAAACAGGAGCAACTTGCAGAAGCAGGCCAGTACTATGAAGCAGGGCGCAGGAATCTTTACGGATTGGACGGAGCGCAGATTGACCTGGAGGATGCCCGCACAAATTTCACAAAAGCACAGGAGCTTGGCAATACTGACGCGAATCTCTATCTCGGCGTATTGGTTGACGACTGGTACGGATATCCGAAAAAGGATTACCAGCAGGCAAGGGCATATTATGAGCAGAGCGGCGACAACCCTTATGCACAGATTGCTTTAGGATTCTTATATTATTACGGGAATGGCGTAGACCAGGATATGGAAAAGGGCAAAGAACTTTTCCAGTCAGCGGTAGACCAAGGCGTAGTTGAGGGATATTATGGACTTGCCAAGGTTGCAGAAAATGTGGGGGATATTGAAACTGCGTTAGAACATTATAATAAAGTAGTGGAAGATGGCACAGAACAGTTCTATATCGCAAGCGCAATGGTTTATCTTGGCTATATATATGAGACTGGCGATGGCGTGGAACAGGACGGTGCAAAAGCAGTCGAGTGGTATACAAAAGCGGCGGATTTAGGTGATTCAGATGCAATGAATAGTCTTGGTTATATGTATGAGACTGGCAATGGCGTGGAACAGGACGGTGCAAAAGCAGCCGAGTGGTATACAAAAGCGGCGGATTCAGGCCATACAGATGCAATGAATTATCTTGGCTATATATATGAGCATGGTGACGTCGTGGAACAGGATGTCGCAAAAGCAGTCGGGTGGTATACAAAAGCGGCAGATTTAGGCAATACAGACGCAATAAATAGTCTTGGCTATATGTATGCGGAAGGCTATGGTGTGGAGCAAGATAATGACAAAGCACTGGAATGGTATGTGAAATCATTATCTTCATTCCCTGATTATGAGGTATACAAAATAATAGTAGATATCCTGCATGGAGAAGATGCGGCAGAGAAATGGTTTGAAGAATCAGGCGATGCAGAAAAGATGATGGCTCTTGCCGAGCTGTATCGTTCACACTATTCTGATAATGGAGAACAAGTGCTTCCGGATTTTGATAAGGCAATCGAATGGTATACGAAAGCGGCGGATTTAGGTAATTCAGATGCAATGAAAATGATTGGCAATATGTACAAACTTGGCTCTTTATATGGAGGGGAAGATGATTTGGAGAAGGCAATAGAGTGGTATCAAAAAGCGGCGGATTTGGGCAATTCAGATGCACAATCATACCTTGAGCGTTTGCAAGGACAGTAAGAACATAGCAGAAACTTGAAAAGAATTTTAAAAGGCGGTATAAAAACCGCCTTTTATACTTTTATACTTTAGTATTCAGTTTTTTCACGACAAACGCATGAGTAAATAAAATGTGAACAAACTGCTCCATTATCCGTTATAATGGAAATAAAAACGGAGATGGTGACATGGAGCAGTTACTGGAATGGATGGAGATCATCGAGGATGTCAGGCAGCACAGAAAAGTACGCCACAATATAAAGGATATTTTGATCATTGTGCTTTTTGCAACACTTGCCAATGCGGACACATGGGAGCAGATCGCAGATTTTGCACTGTGGAATGAGGAGTATCTGAGACAGTATATCGAATTGAAGAATGGAGTTCCGTCTCACGATACCATACAGCGCGTTATGGGGATGATACGCCCGGAAAATCTGCAGCAGCTTCAGCGGAAATGGCAGGAATTGCTGGACAGCAATGAAGGGGAAAAGCTGAAAAAAATCATCTGTGTGGATGGGAAAACCATGCGTTCCAATAAAAGGGAAGGGACAAAACCATGCCATATCGTTTCTGCCTGGAGCAGGGAAGACGGATACTGCCTGGGGCAGAAAGCAGTGGAAGAAAAAAGTAATGAGATCACGGCAATCCCCAAAGTACTGGAAAGCATAGAGATAAAAGGGCAGGTTGTAACCATTGATGCGATGGGGACGCAGACGGCAATCGCGGAAACAATCCGGAAGAGGCGTGCAGATTATGTGCTGGCAGTAAAGGGAAACCAGGGAAATCTGGAAACGGACATACGCCAGTATTTTGAAGATCAGCAGATATGTGAAGAACTAAAGAAAGGGTCCGGGTATAAAAAAACAACAGAGAAAGCGCACGGTCAGATAGAGATAAGGGAGTACTACCAAACGGAAGAGACGGCGTGGATGTACCAGAAAAAACAGTGGAAGGGGCTGAAAAGTATAGGGATGGAGAAGAAAACCATCCGAAAGGGAGAAACAGAGAAAGAGGAATACCGGTATTATATCAGCAGCCTTTGTGAAGACATCGAACTGTTCAGCCGGGCAGTACGGGGACACTGGGCAGTGGAAAGTATGCACTGGCATCTGGATGTGACATTTAAGGAGGATGCAAATACCACACTGGATAAAACAGCAGCGCAGAACCAGAACATCATCCGAAAATGGTGTCTGAGCATGTTGAAACTGATAGAGATAAGGGGAACGAAGATGTCACTAAGAAGGAAGCGGTTTAACATAAGCTTTGCACCGGCACAGTTTATCGAAGAACTGATGAAAATTTAAAAATCCGCAATTTAGGATTTGAGTGGGAGTAAACATTCATGTGTTTGTCGTGCATAGCGGGTACTATGCCTTGAAAAATCTTATGGAATCGCTTAAGATATCATTAT
>OFGR01002928.1_pt1 | contig 10673 bp, 5 predicted proteins | sample 1521811 | NCBI WGS metagenome assembly OFGR01 (sample SAMEA3504098, study PRJEB24116) | mouse gut metagenome | biome: mouse gut; feature: mouse-associated habitat; material: faeces | place: Denmark | collected 2011
CGCAGGTAAGCTTCGCCGCCAACTGGCATGTGAACACCTCCCGCAAGACCCTCGACATGATGGGCAGCGAGGAATACTCCGCACTGATCAACACCTACGGTACCGACCGCGCCAAGTCGCTCCTCGTGGCCGAGAACGCCAATCCCGGCGGCGAATTCGTACCCTTCGACACCGACTGGCAGCGCGAAGTGCTCCGCACAAGCATCTCCCAGGACTACTCGCTCAGCGTGGGCGGCTCGCTCGGAAACGTCCCCTACCGCGTCAACGCGTCGTACACCGACAACCAGGGTATCATCAAGACAAGCTCCATGCAGCGAACCACGGCCGGTTTCAACCTCAGCCCGAAGTTCTTCAACGAAACCCTCTCGATCAACGCCAACGCCAGCGGATCATACGTCCGCACCCGCAACAGTGCCGACGTGATGTGGATGGCAGTGGCCGCAGCTCCGGTCAACCCCGTCCGCAAACTGTACCCCACCTCCGGCGACGCGACCAAGGCTCCGCTCTACCAGACCATGTTCAACGGTTACTACAACAACCTCAAGACCACCGGCGAACCCGAAACATCCACCGACTGGCAGAACCCGCTCCAGCTCCTCAACGAGCAGGAGAACATCGGCAAGACCCTCTCCAGCAACGGTAACCTCCAGATCGACTATGCGCTCTACTGGGTGCCGGAACTCCACTTCAACCTCAATCTCGGTTACCAGGTGTCGAAGAACTGGTCGCACAACACCATCGCCCAGAACTCCATCATGGCATGGCGCGGCAACTACAAGGATGGCGCAGGCACGAAGTACAACTGGTACGAGGTCCAGCGCAACACCCTTCTCGACTTCTACATCAACTACAAGAAGAATTTCGAGGCCATCAAGTCGAACCTTGACGTGATGGTGGGTTACTCCTGGCAGAAATTCGACTATTTCGGCGACAGCCAGACTGTAATCAACACCCTCGGCTACAACAATAACTGGACAGATATCTACTCCGGCGGCAATTTCCTCCTCAACATCAATCCCGATTCGGAGGCACACATCGGAAATTCATACGAGAACGCGCCTGAATCGACATGGGCCAACGCTCTCCAGCTCGTCAGCTTCTTCGGACGTCTGAACTACGCGTTCGACGACACCTATCTGCTGACATTCACCCTCCGCGACGACGGAACCTCGCGTTTCTCCAAAAAGAACCGCTGGGGTCTCTTCCCCTCGGTGGCACTCGCATGGAAGATCAACAACATGCCCTTCATGCAGAACACGGCCGATGTCCTCAACGACTTCAAGCTCCGTCTCGGCTGGGGTAAGACGGGCCAGCAGGAAATGGACCTCTATTTCCCCTACATTCCCATCTACACCAACTCGTACCAGCAGGGTTACCAGTATCTCGACCCGACCGGAAGCGGACAGTGGATCAATCCCCTCTACCCGCAGGCCTACAACCCGGACCTGAAGTGGGAGACCACCACCACATGGAATGTCGGTCTTGACCTCGGATTCCTCAACAACCGCATCACCATCGCGGCGGACTGGTACAAGCGTATCACCACCGACCTTCTGGCGTTCGTGCCGACCGGCGCGTCGAACACCGCCAACATGATGTGGCGCAACATCGGCTCGATGGACAACATGGGTGTCGAGGTGACCATCGGCGCCAAGCCCGTTGTGACCGACAACTTCACATGGAGCACCAGCTTCAACGTCGCATGGAACAAGAACAAGATCACAGAACTCCAGGGTGACGGCGAGACATCGCGCACACAGGCCATCGGCCTTCCCTCCGGAAAGGGCGGCGCCGGCCTGGCATGGCATATAGTGGGCCAGCCCGCATACACCTTCATGGTCTACGAGCAGGTTTACGCCGAGAACGGCGACCCGATCGAGGACCAGTACGTCGACCAGAACGCCGACGGCGTAATCAACGAGGACGACCTCATCATGTACCACAGCCGCGACCCGAAAGTGACCATGGCCTGGAACAACACCTTCACATGGAAAAACTGGGATCTCGGAATCTCTCTCCGCGCCAACCTCGGCAACTATGTGTACAACCAGCTCAAGCAGGCCAACACACGCGTATACGACACCACCGGCGCTCAGTACATGCTCTCCAACCTGATGGCGGACACCTTCCTCTTCTACAACTCATCGTCGGCCGAGCGCCTTCCGCTCTCGAGCTACTTTGTGGAGAACGCAAGCTTCCTCCGCTGCGACAACATCACCCTGGGATACACCATTCCCGACTGCCATTGCGGCGCCGACTTCGGTCTGCGCATATTCGCAGCCGTCCAGAATCCCTTCGTGATAACAAAGTTCACAGGTCTCGACCCCGAGGAATTCAGCGGCGTGCAGGGTTCGCCCTACCCTCGCCCCATCACAACCACACTCGGCATCGTACTCACATTCTAATCCCGGCTTAACTGAAGAAAAACATGAAAACATTCAATAAAATATTCATGACGTTGGGACTGGCGGCGGCCGTCACGGGTCTCCCCTCCTGCGTCGGCGACCTCGACCTGGAGCCGACCAACCCCAACGAGATCACCAACGTAAGCGGCGACATGGACCGCGTCTTCGCCGACATCTTCCTCAACTTCTCCACCTTCGGAGCAAGCGGAAACTCACCGGTGTCGGGCTTTGACGGCGGTATGGCGTCGTTCCAGCGCGCCCTCTTCATCGCAGAGGAAATCCCCACCGACGAGGCGGCATGGCTCTGGGACCCCAGCTCCTACGGCACGATCAACCAGGGCATCGTGGTGCCCACGGTGGACGCGGTATTCGGATTCTACTCCCGTCTGATGATCAACATCACGCTCTGCAACCAATTCATCCAGAGTGTAAATGACGGAACATTCATCCTTGACGACGCGGCTCAGGCACGCTCGGTGGACTATGTCCGCCAGGCCAAGATCCTCCGCTCGGGATGCTACTACTACATGCTGTCGTTCTACGACAAGATTCCGTACGCCGACGAGACCACTCCGGTGGGCACGCTCCCCACACAGCTATCACGCAAGGAAGTGTTCGCCAACGTGACTTCCACTCTCGAGGAGGTGGTGGCCGACTATAAGAAGAACCCGAAGGAGACCGCCTACGGCTTCGTAGGCATCGACGCCGCACAGGCCATCCTCGCCAAAATCTACCTCAACGCGGAAGTCTTCAACGAGGGCAATGCGGCATGGGACAAGTGCTATCAGCACTGCGCCGACATCATCACGCGTCTCGGCAAAGGAGGACAGTACGGCAACGGCCTGGCTTACAGCTACAGCGCACTCTTCGGTGCCAACAACCGCAAATATGTGGTCGGCAACCCCGGAAGCGATGTCAACGAGATTATCTGGACACTCGCCCAGGATCAGGTGAACCTGATCAGCTGGAGCGGCGCGACGTTCCTCCTTGCCGGATGGCTCGGAACCAACGGCGTGGAGGTGACAGTGGCCAAACCCACCATGACAGAATACACGCTGCCCGATGGCTCGCTCGACACAGAGAAATACCTCGACCTGAACGAGAAATACTGCGCGACCCAGGAGGAGTATGATGCGGCCAAGAAAGCCTACGAGGAAGACACCAAGGAATGGCAGAAGAACGTGTCGGAGCGCATCAACGGCGTCAACTACTCGTTCGACCCCAAGGCTGTGGGCTGGATCTCGCAGCAGTGGTACAACGCCGGCGCCGGCTGGAAATGCCTGGTGGCCCGCAAGACCTTCGTCCGCAAATTTGAATGGGACGACATCAAGATGACCCAGAGCAAGGACCTCCGTGTGGCCAACTGGCAGACAGCGTCCCACGGCTTCACCGCCGACAACCCCTCGCTCGTCGGCGACGACTGGGGCAAGAACGGGTACCTCTGTCCCAAATACACCAACTGGGCATACAATGACGACGGCACCATCGACTACGTGAACTCTCCGGAGCCCCGCGAACAGGTGGGCGGAGACTACGCCGTGATCCGTCTGGCCGAGATCTACCTAACCGCGGCCGAAGCCATCCTCAACGGAGGAGGCGGCAGCACCGACGAGGCTCTCCGCTATGTGAACCATATCCGCCAGCGCGCCTACGGCCAGAACTATACACCCTGGACCCAGCTCACCATGCAGATGCTGCGCGACGAGCGCTGCCGCGAGCTCTATCAGGAAAACTGCCGGCGCACCGACCTCATCCGCTGGAACCAGTGGTGCACAGGCTACACCTGGGAATGGAAAGGCGGCGTGGAACGCGGCACAAACCTCCCCGAGTACACCAAGTGCTATCCGATTCCTTCCCGCGTGATGTCTTCGTCGAATTTCGAGCAGACCACAGGCTATTAATCACCGTAGAATTCTAAAATTTCAACAGGAAATGAAAAAGATATCAATCATAACGGCAATGGCCGCCCTGCTTCTCGGCGTGACAAGCTGCAAGCAGGAGGACGAACCGAAATACCATAATCCCACGGAGTTCAAAGTAAACGTGCCGGCGCTCCAGAACCAGGTGCTGCAGCTCTCCTCCGACATGGGCGACCTCTCTACTTTCAACCTCTTCTGCTCGCAGCCGGATTACGGATACTCGGCCATCTGCAAGTATTCGGCCCTGGTGTCGCTCGACCCGGAATGTCCCGCCGAAGACACGGACAAGACGCTGAGCCTGCCCGCCACCAACCCCGCCATGGCGGCGATGAGCCCGTGCATCAGCAGGTCCCGGCGGATGCCCATGGAAACCTGCTCCTCATCCCCCTCGTACAGCCCCTTTTCAATGCCGCACAGGCTGGCGGTGGTGCCGCAGCCCGGCTACGACGGCCAGCCTCTCAAGGCCTATTTCCGCGCCGTATGTGAGATTCCCTCGATCGAAGGGAGCCGCATAGTGTCGAGCAACGTGGTGTCGTACAACCTCATCCCGCTGATCTACGCAGAGAAGAAGGCTGCATGGATCTGGATTCTGGGCGACGTGCAGACCGTCGACGGCGAGTTCAAGAACGGATTCGCGGCTCCGTCGGCCGCCAACGCCGAACTCTACGAACACTTCAAGCTCTACGAGCCTGAAGAATACATCGGAGAGAAACTCTTCGTCGGCATCTTCTCCATTACTCCCAAGAAGGACAATCCGGATCCGAACAATCCCGACGACTGCTCCGCGTTCCGCTTCGCCGTAGAGCTGGGAGGATGGGATTACAAGATATTCCTCGGAGCCGAAGGCGGAGAAGAAGACAAGCATGGCGACTTCTACACCAACAAGATCACCGACAAACTCGAAGGGGGCAAATTCTTCAGCGGCTCCGTCAAGAACGAATGGCAGGCCAACTGGGGTATCGCTACCGGAACAGTGAAACCATGCACTTTCGTGGTCGACACCGAGAACATGAAAATCTATGTGAAAGAGGGCGAGAACACCGTGACCTTCTCAGGCCGCGAACCGCAGTTCTCCGCCAAATGACGCATAGAGCGCTCTAATCAAGTGAACAGGCGGGGAGCATTCCCGGCTCCCCGCCACTAAAAGAAAATTACAATTATGAAAAAAATCAAGATATTTTCTACAATAGCGCTCTCCCTGGCCCTGGCGTCGTGCGACAACTTCGAGTTGCCGAATCCTCCGGCCCAGTCCAATCCCGATCCGGGCGTGGAGGGAGTGTTCGAGAACTCCGGTCTCAGACTCTCTCAGAGCAGCGCGGATGTAAACCTCATCGAGGCAAGCAACAAGAACGAGAATGTGGCTGTCGCCAGGATCGACGAACTGGTGAATTTCCCCGAAGGCTATGACCTCCGCGTCGACATGCAGGTGGCCGGAAACGACCAGTTCGGCAAGTATGCCACCGTGAAGACAACCATAGCCGACAATCTGGTATATGTCAACCCCACCGACTTCGACTCAGCCATTCAGGAGGCAATCACCAGAAACCCGGCAAAACTGAACGTGGCCACCCGCTTCGTTGCATACGCTGAGCGCGGCACCACTCTTTTCCGCCTCGGAGGAATGGATGAATACTACGGCCGCTACGAGTACTCCGTGAAACCACTCGATCCGGCCAAGACGCTCGAACAGGACTATTACCTCGTGGGCAGCTTCTGCAACTGGGATCCCAGGAAGGCCATCAAGTTCAACAACACCGTGGCGGGAGCCAATATCTACGACAATCCAGTTCTGGCGGTCCGCGTGGAAATCACAGAGCAGCAGGCCGCAGCTGGATATGAGTTCAAGGTGATCCCCGCATCGTCGGCACTCGCGGGCAACTTCGAGGGAGCCCTCGGATGCATCGCCGACGAGACCGGTCTGGCCGGCAAGCTCACCGAATCTCCCGACAAGAGCCAGCCCGGCGTGCTCAATGTGGGTGCCCCGATGCTCATCACCATCAACATTCAGGAGGATTCCTACAGCATAAGCTATGCCCTCGACGTACTCTATCCCCTCTCGGGCACCACACTCTCCAAGCCGGATCAGGCAATGCTTCTCTACACCGACAACTACATCACATTCTCCGGCACGGCGGTTCTTGCAGGCTCATGGTACTGCGCCGGCGAACCGAGCATCAAGGGCCTCCTCTTCCGTCAGAACAAGGATCTCGGGGTGTCCGACTCCGATGACGGCATGACCCGCAGCGGATACCTCACCGCCGACTCCGACCTCGGCGAGCAGCTCCGCACCCCGGTGAAGGGAACAAACCTCTATTGGGTGGATGTGAATCTCGTGATGCTCACCTACAAGATCTCGGCCATACAGAAAATGAGCGTGATCGGCGACGGCAACGGATGGGATCTCGGGACAGCAACCGAACTCACACCGTCGAAAGATCTGAAGGTATGGAGCGCACAGGGCGTCCAGATCGGCAACGAGTTCAAGATCAACTGCAACGGAGCATGGGATCTTGACTTCGGAGGAGAAGAGGTGCCCGACCTGACCGGCATGCGCCAGTACAACGTCGTGATGAAAGGCGGCAACTGCCCCTGTACTCCCGGCACATACGACGTGGAGGTCGACTTCAGCACACGTCCATACACAGTAACACTCAAATAATGATAACCGCGCCGGCATATCATTCCGGCAAGTCTCACAAAAATCCCCGTCGGCCGGCCGGCGGGGATTTTTTGCGAGAAAGCTTGAATAATAAAAATTTATTTGCTAAATTTGCATTGTATTCAGACTTTAGACTTCGTTTAGGCTGCGTAACCCTGTGAAATACAATAAAAAAGGCTGCAACCCGAATTCAGAAGAACATAGTTGTCGAAAAGACCAATTAACCATATATGATTAACTAAAATCCAATCAAACGATGAACAAATTCTACGCGATTGCAGCTGCCGCGCTTATGGCAGCAAGTGCTTACGCACAGGACGGCGCCCCCCTTTATGTAACCGGAGGAGCGATCGACGAGAGCGAGGGAGCGGTATCTCCCTGGGGAATCAGCAACTGGAACGCAGAAGATCCCGCGGAACTTACTTTCGCCGAGGGCAAATACACCGGCGAGTTCAAGGGCATCACAATGTTCAAGATTTCCACTGCCAAAGGAGACTGGGACGCATTCAACGCCGGTGCGTACGGATGCAAATATGGTAAGGAACCCGGCAAGGCAGTCGAGCTTGAGGCAGGATACACGGAAAACATCGTATGCCCCTGGCCCGGCGATTACAGAATCGAAGTATCCGGCGACCTGAAGACCATCACCCTCACCACCGACACTCCCAACCCCAACCCCGGCGGCCCGACCAAAGTCTACCTCCGCGGAGAGATGAACGGCTGGGGCGCTCCCGCTGAGTGGGAAATGACTTATGCCGAAGGCAGCTACTACTTCAACTGCACCGGAGAGCAGATGGTTCTCGCCGGCCAGACATTCAAGATTGCCGATGCCAACTGGACAGAGATCAACTATGGCGTGGAGGAAGGTGCCATTGTCATTCAGGATGACGTAGCCATCTGGGAACCCAACGGCAAAGACGCAAAATTCGAGGCAGACTGGAACGGTGGCATGAAATTCACCATCCAGGAAGACGGAACCGCTCTCGCCGAGTTCTCCAGCACGGCTATCGATATTCCCGCAAGCGGCATCGCCGACATCGAGGCCTCCGACAACGCAGCTCCCGTATACTTCAATCTCCAGGGTGTGCGCGTAGCCAATGCAGAGAACGGTCTCTACATAGTAAAGCAGGGCAGCAAGGTAAGCAAAGTCCTCGTGAAGTAAGCAATCCCTCCAAGCATAACAGGAAAGACTCCGCACCGCGGGGTCTTTTTTATGTTTTTAACCCTTGTCGAATGATTCTGAACATTACATATCCCTCAACCCTCAACGCACTTCAGTCGCAGTAATGGATCATAAAACCCACTCCTGCGAAACCAGGCAGTCTAATATAACATGACATAGTGTCATGATATCCCCTCGTTATCCTTATATTTTTCTTGTTTTCACACTTTTTATTGTCTTTTTCTTGTTTTTCAGTAAATTTTAATTTACATTTGCAACATTAAGCTATATCTGTCCGCTTGTCGGATATTCAAGATGAAGTGATCTAAATCCAAAAATATGAAAAGAATAATACTTTTATTGTGCATGGTGTTTGGTGGTATATGCCATATTGCAGCGCAAGACGAAATGGAGTCTGATTCCGGAACTGCAGGAGAAGACTATCGTCCGATGATCCGCGAGGACCGGGTCTGGGAGTATCTGCAGACCAATTCTGAATACGGATCCGAAGGCTACCATATCAGGACCGACAGCAATACTCTGCTGCAGATGAAGTTCAATGGCACGGAGGAACTGAACGGTAAGGAATACCATCGGTTCATATATTGCGGCGACCGGGTGAGCTGGACAACATACACCGATCATGTAAGCGGTATCACCTTCAGCACCGATACTGTGACAGTTCCTGATGACGACACTGCCGTCTGCTATCTCCGCGAGGAACCCGGGAAGGTTTTCATCCTTTTCCCATACGACACATGCGCGGACTTCGCAGGGAGCGGCTCTAAGGCCGTAAAGGGAGAGGAAGTCCTGCTCTATGATTTCACTTTGACCGACGGAGAGTCGTTCACCGGTTTCTGGTCCTCGGGGAATCTCGAGGGAGGTCTTATAGACTATCCGGTGCGGAAACTTGACACTGTAAAGGTAGCCGGCGAGGAATGCCGCACATTCGGAGTGACCGATGACTTCCACGGCGCATGCAAGGGTTATCGTTTCGCCGAGGAAGCCGGATGCCTGAACTGCGGTACACTGGCCGCGCCGTATCCTCTCGCGAGAAAGACCGGTTTCACCACCGCTGACTGCCGTCTGCAAAGAATATATGACGCCGAAGGGAAAGTCCTTTATAGGAATGATTCCGACTTCTGGACCGCAGAAGAATCCGAATATGTCCCTATGCTGAAAGAGGGCCGGATCTGGGTTTGGAATGCAGTGGACCTCAGACAACGGCGTGATGACATCCCCGTGTACTTTACAGTCGTCGGACAGGAGGAGATTTCAGGCAGGAACTATTACCGGATACGTCAGACTTCTGAATTGAAGGAACTGAACGGCCACGAACATCTGCTTCGGGAGGAGAACCGGATGGTTGTGTACCATTTAAGGGATGATGTTGAATTTTCGAATGATGTGCCGCTGTATGACTTTTACGCAATGCCGGGACATAAATTTCAGGTATATGAGGCTGATGCTGATGATAGATATATTTACGAAATTGACCCTTTCAATGCCATGGAAATTACAGCCGAAAAAAAGATTACGGCAGGCGGCAAAGCGTGGCGGAAGATAGAGTTGGCGGGGGGATATGAAAAAGATAGGAATGCCGTCTGGGTTGAGGGTATCGGCGCACCGTACATAGACCAGATGCTGACAAGATTCGGTAGCGATAATTTTGCTAACGGGATATATGTCCATAGTTTCCGCGAATGCATTGACAACGGCGAGACGATATTCACGATGTCGGACTTCGGGAACACATTGTCCGTTGATATGCTTCCTTCAGATGAATACAGAAGCCGGTGCGACGCTCCTGTCTATGACATGATGGGACGGCGCGTGACCTCAATGGTCCGCGGCGGAATCTACGTCCGTGACGGCAAGAAGTTCGTGGGAAAATGAGATTTAATAGGGTGTATCAATTGGGTCTGGTACACCCTATTCTTCTTTGCAGACTGATTTGCGGTTGAACAAGCAGGGGAAAGAGAGGTAAACGGGTATCGGGAGAAAGAAGCTGTACGCATTATCTTTGCGTTCAAAAAAGAGATGAGAAAAGAGAGAATCATCAGAATAGAGCTGAAGGATGCGGGGATCAGGAGTCTTGCCGATAAGGAGCCGGACGCTCCCGGCGGGAAGCCTGCTCCGCCCCCTGTGCCTGACATACGTCTGGCTCTCAAAGCCGGCGAACTGGAGGGGTGGCATTCGCAACGTTACGGACATCCGGTGAGCCGGCTGTCGTTTCTTTCCGCGGAGGAGGATATGCCGGTAGTGCGCCGATGGCTCGAGGGAGGCGGGGAGACATCGCGGCTGCCGGGGGCGACACTGACGCGCAATTTCAGCGAGGCCGTGCATTCGGCGCTCACGGGCTTCGGCGACGCGGCCCTGCGCGCCAACATGCTGACGGCACCGCTGCGCGTGGGTCTGTGTCTGCGCACCGTCGCCGGGCGCCGGCTCACCCCTCAGCAACTGACTCTCCCGGTACCGAACGCCACGGCACCGGACCTTGTGCTGCGCAGTTACACAATATATGAGAA
>OFGR01002930.1_pt1 | contig 10662 bp, 9 predicted proteins | sample 1521811 | NCBI WGS metagenome assembly OFGR01 (sample SAMEA3504098, study PRJEB24116) | mouse gut metagenome | biome: mouse gut; feature: mouse-associated habitat; material: faeces | place: Denmark | collected 2011
ACTCTATCTGTTTCGCTATATCCCTGGCCATCAATACCATGTCTGCATCAGATACATGCTCTGGAACTACCATTACACGAATCTCTCTACCTGCCTGAATTGCAAAAGATTTATCAACTCCCTTAAACCGGTTGGTGATATCTTCTAATTGTTTTAACCTGTTTGTGTATGTTTCTAACGTTTCTCTCCTCGCGCCCGGACGTGCCGCAGAAATCGTATCTGCCGCCTGCACCACGCACGCAATGAGAGTTTCCGGCTCTACATCGCCGTGATGAGCCTCAACCGCATTAATGACCGTTGCTGATTCCTTGTACTTCCTGCAAAGGTCAACACCAATCTGGATATGGGAACCCTCCACGTCATGGTCAATGGATTTCCCGATGTCATGCAGAAGCCCGGCTCTTTTTGCCACCCTCACGTCAAGCCCGATTTCCCCGGCAAGAAGCCCTGCCAGCTGTGCAACTTCCATGGAATGCTTGAGCGCATTCTGGCCATAGCTTGTTCGGAATTTCATCCGCCCGAGAAGCCTTATCAACTCCGGATGGATTCCGTGAACGCCAACCTCCAGCGCAGCCGCCTCTCCTTCTTCCCGGATCAGCGCCTCCACTTCCTTGCGGGCTTTCTCCACCATCTCCTCAATCCTCGCGGGATGGATACGGCCATCCACGATGAGCTTTTCAAGGGCGATCCTCGCAATCTCGCGTCTGATCGGGTCAAATCCCGACAAGACTACGGCTTCCGGCGTATCGTCAATAATAAGCTCAACGCCTGTCATAGTCTCCAGTGTCCGGATGTTGCGTCCTTCCCGGCCTATGATCCTTCCTTTCATCTCATCGCTCGGAAGCTGAACCACCGAAATCGTCGTCTCGGTCACGTGGTCTGCAGCGCATCTCTGAATTGCAGTCACGACGCACTCTTTCGCACGCTTGTCTGCCTCTTCCTTCGCCTGAGCCTCCAGCTCTTTCACTAATTTTGCGGTGTCATGTTTTACATCATCTTCAACAGTTTTCAACAAATATTCTTTTGCCTGTTCGGAGGTAAGTCCTGAGATTCTTTCTAGTTCCTGTACCCTCTGCTTATTCAGCTCGTCCACTTTCACTTCACGCTGACGTAACTGTTCTTCCTTTGCTGCATATCCTGCTTCACGCTTCTCAATTGCATCTGCCTTCTTGTCTAAAGCCTCTTCCTTGGAAAGTACACGCTTCTCATATCTCTGCAATTCTGCCCTGCGTTCCTTCGTCTCCTTTTCAAGCTCATTTTTGTTCTTGATAGACTCCTCTTTAATTTCCAAGAGAGACTCCTTTTTCTTGGCCTCAGCTGTCTTTACTGCATCATCAATGATTTCTCTTGCCTTGCTTTCCGCATTTCCAATCTTACTTTCTGCATTCTTCTTAAGATTGGAAACTGTAACGAGATGACTGATGACTGCTGCTGCGATTATAAGCACCGCTGCTACAGCAAAAAATATTCCATTCGGCACAGGAGCACCTCCTTATTTAGTTTTCATTGTACAAATACAACACTTAAATTTTATACTGTTTTTATAAAGATGTCAAGCATTCCGCCGATAACATTTGCTAGAACTTAAATGCAACCTTAAAATCACCGTATTTTCCGGACGCATGATCAAAAGCTTTCTCCCACTCTTCGATCGCAAACATACTGGAAACGACGCCGTCTGTCTTAAGATTCCCCTTCATCATATTCTCGATCACGAACGGGTAGGCATACGGGCTCAGATGTGATCCGAGAATATCTAATTCCTTCCGGTCTCCTATAATAGACCAGTCTACGGACGTCTCTGAACCGAATACACTAAATTCCACAAATCTGCCAAGCTTACGTGTGATGGTCAGTCCCTGGATCACACTGGAAGGGTGCCCGGTCGCCTCGATATATACGTCGCAGCCATAATCATCGGTAAGCGCTTTGATCTCTTTATCAATGTCACATTGTCCCGGATTGAATACCAGATCCGCGCCGAATTCCTTCGCCTTCTCAAGACGTTTCTCCTGCATGTCCAGTACGATCAGAAGCTTCGGGTTCTTCATACGCGCATAAGTGATCATTCCAAGCCCAAGCGTTCCGGCTCCGGATATCACTACCACATCCTCATTCGTGATACTTCCGCGGTCTACCGCATGCTTCGAGCATCCGTAAGGTTCTACCAGAAGCGCCTGTTCAAGGCTCATCTCCTCCGGTACGCGGCTGATCACACAATTCTTCGGATATCTTACATATTCCGCCATACCGCCGTTGTTATAAGACTGGAAGCCCAGCATATCATGCGGCTGGCACATCCAGTAGTGGCCGTCCTTACAGAATCTGCACTTCCCGCACGGAACGATCTGGTCTGCGATGATCCTCTCGCCCAGTTCATAACCTTCTACATTCTCCCCCATCTCTACGATACGTCCGAAGAATTCATGCCCTGGTATGAACGGCGGTTTTACCCATGACGGCTGCACTTCGTCGCCCCAGAACATCGCCGCGCCGTGGCTGCACTTCAAGTCGCCTGCGCAGACCCCGCATGCCTCCGTCTTGATGATAATGTCGTCCGGACCGCATTCCGGCGCCGGATATTCCGGCTCAAAACGATAATCGTCCTTGCTGTACGCTACCAACGCCTTCATTGTCTTCGGAGTACTTCCTTTGTTTGCCATAATTGTTTCCACCTTTCTTATTCTTAGAATCTTTTATACTTCAAACTGTCCCCAGACAGTATCAAGCGCTTTGCTGACCGCCCGGTATTTCTCATATTTTTTCTGGTATACGGCTGTCCGCTCCGGATTCGGATATACCCGTTCCGATACATGTACCATGTGCTTTGCCGCTTCCTTGTAATCCTGGTAGACTCCCGCCGCGATCGCCGCTGCCATTCCGCACCCAAGCGCCCCGAGTTCTTTCGCGTCCACCGTCTCGATCGGGAAGCCCAGTGCGTCTGCGAACATCTGCACCCACACCTTCGAATTCACGGCGCCGCCCGCCATACGGATCGCCTCCGGCGGCTTCCTGGAAGCCAGAAGTTTCTCAATGTGCGTCCGGTGCGAATAAACCACGCCTTCATAGATCGCCCTGAGCATATGCGCCTTGTCGTGATAAGTGGTCAGGCCGATAAAGGCCCCTTTCCCCAGTGGATGTGCGTTGGAACCATAGAGGAACGGCAGGAAATACACATCACTTTCTTCCGGGTCGACGCTCTCGACTTTCTCATTGATCTGTTCATAGAGATTACTTCCATCCGGTATCTGCTCATTCTCCATACAGTTCTGAAGGAACCATTCCAGATTCCCCGAAGATGTCGCGCTGCATTCTTCCACAAGATAATATCCCGGCATCGCAAACAAAGAATTCATCGCGATGCTTCCATCCATGACCGGCGTCTTCGATATATATTCGTTAATACTCCAGGTACCTGCGATCGTACATAATTCGTCTGTCGAAGTCACATCTGCGGCAACCGCGCACGCGTCGATATCGAACATCCCTCCGGCAACCGGCGTCCCTTGCAAAAGCCCGGTGAGTTCGGAGGCTTCTTTCGTTATCTTTCCGCACAGATCGTAAGAATACCTGATCGGAGCAAGTTTATCATAGACTTCTTCAATCCCGAGCTTCTTAAGGATCTCTTTATCAAACCGGGCGTTCTTCACGTCCATCAGACCGGATCCCGATATATCCGTAGCCTCGCAATATGCCTCGTCCGTCAGGCGGAAACGGATATAGTCCTTTACCGAGAATACATATTGAATATTGTCATATACGTCTCTGTGATGCTCCTTAAACCACGCAAGCAGCGCTACCTGCTGGCATGCCATGAATTCCTGGCACAGTTGATCATGCACTTCTTCATACACGCCGTTCTCATACCATCTCTTCGGATACTTCCACGCGCGGCTGTCTGTGGAGATGATCCCGTTATACGCCGGCTTGCCGTCCTTCCCCCATGCATACAGTCCTTTTCCATGTCCGCATACCGCAATTCCCAGTACGTCTTCTCCGGCGATCCCCGCCTTCTCAAGCGCCCGCTTTACACAGCCGCAATTCGCCAGCCACAGTTCTTCCATGTCTCTTTCCGTATAGCCCGACTTCGGAGTGATCACTTTCGTCTGCTTTCCCGCCGTCGCGATCTCTCTGCCGGCAAGATCGAAGATCGCCGCTTTCGTCGACGTCCCTCCGTTGTCAAGCCCTATCACGTATTTTCCCATCTTCCATACTCCTTTATCCGTAACAGTTGAATTATACTAGCAACCCCTGCGCCTTTCTGAACTGCTCGTCCAGAAATCTCCTGTTGCCCTTTATGATCTCTTTCCAGTTCTCTTCTCCGCAATACCAACACTCAGACACATATCTGCGGATCCCCAGTTCATATAACCTGGCGATAGCGGCTGGGAAATCTACCTGTCCCGTACCATACGGGATCTCCCGGAATTTCCCCGGAACAGTCTCTTTCAGATGGGCGGCGGCAATATGCCCTTTCCCCGTCAAAAGATCACCCGTCACATCATCCGTCGCATTCGATATATTCCCGATATCCGGATAAACCTGAAGATAAGGAGAATTCACACGGTTCACACTGTACATCGCCTTCTCAACCGTATTCATGAAATCATTCTCCATCGTCTCCATGGCAAGCATCACACCATGCGAACCTGCGAATATCGTGCCCTCTTCAAGATTCCTGTAAAATCTTTCCCGGGTCGTCTCATCACTGGTCTCTTCGTAATAACAATCATACCCCTGGGTCTGGATGATCCGGATCCCTAACTTCTTTGCAAAGATCACTCCCTTTCTCAGAAGTTCTTTTGCCTCTTCCTCCCAGATCTTACTTCCCAACGGGTATTTTCTCTGTGCGCTGAAACAGATTGTCTCAATGGGTAACCCGACCTTCTTCTGCGCCTCCAGAAGTTCGAAGATCTGCCCGTCGTCCCAGTCAAGCCGGGACATCCGCATATCTGTCTCATCCACGCTCATCTCTATGTAATCATATCCTGCATCCTTCGCAGACTCAAGCCGCTCTTCCCAGGTAAGTTCTGAAGGCATTGCCTTCTCATAGAGTCCGATACGGTAAGTATCCCTGAATTCCATATAAACCTCCTTCTTTTGCCATATAAAAACAGGCTGAACTATATGTTTTTATTATACCTTCAATACAGAAAAAAGACAATTACATTTTTCCATCTTTTTTACTTTTGTAACATCAGGTCCCTTTTTCACACAGGGAAGGAACTATGGAGTCAAAGCCCCGCGGCAGTCTCCACATGTACATGCAAGCATGCCCGCCTGGCTCGTTGCTCGCGGGAATCAGCAAAAAGGGACTGTCCGGAACACATACTGCATCCGAATCCAGCCCCTTTTCATTCATATTCTTAATCCCTGCCGTCTCATACTCTGGCCGGAACACTAATCGTAAAATTGTATGATCCGGCAGATCTCTTCATACCTGAATCCTTTCCGCATCAGATAGCCGCCCATCTTCTGCTTCTCGGCACGGCAGGCAGTCTCCGGTTCAAACTTCTTCTTCCTGAGGATCGCCTCGATCGCCGCCCCGGAGTCTTCCTGGCAATAATACTCATCCAACGCCTCTTCTGCTTCGTCTTTCGCGATCCCCTTCTTAAGCAGCGCTCCAAAGAGTTCTTTCCTGCTCTTTTTGTCTTTTCTTCCCTCTATGAAGCTTCTGGCATATTCCCTGTCGTTGAGGTATCCGAAAGATTTCACATAGCCGATCGCTTCTTCTACCGTCTCTTCCGGATATCCTCCCTGTCTGAGCTTTGCCTTAAGCTGCGCTTCCGTCCTCCCCATATCGTTCAGAAGGTGAAGCGCCCTTGCCTTCGCCCTTTTCAACACTACCGTGTTCAGGATTTCTTCATAGACTTCCGGATCCAGTTCTTCATCCTCCCTGATCTGATAACGGGATAACTCGCCCTTATACAATACAAAGACTGGCTGTTCGTCAACATATACCCTGGACCTGGTCTTAGATACCGGCTCTACCTTCGTCACCGTCATCTGCTACATTTCCTCCGTCAAAGCTTCTGCGTCTGCAGCGGGATCCGCTTCCTCCGCTTCTGTCGTCTCCGCTTTCTTATCCTGCTTTGATGCCTGGGATTTCTTCGCGCCGCTCTTCTTGCCATCCTTTTGCATCGGCTTTACGGCTTTGTCTTCCAATTCCTTATCCGCCCCTATGTTATAATGCTCCCGGATCTTCGCCTCAAGCTGCTCCATGACCTCCGGATGCTCCTTCAGATATACCTTGGCATTCTCCCGCCCCTGGCCGATCTTATCGCCGTTATAGGCATACCATGCTCCGCTCTTGCTCACCAGCTTACAGTCCACGGCAAGATCCAGAATATCTCCCTCTTTCGAGATCCCTTTCCCGAACATGATGTCAAACTCCGCCTCCTTAAACGGCGGGGCGATCTTATTCTTTACAATCTTCACGCGCGTCCTGTTCCCAACCATATCCCCGCTCTGCTTAAGCGTCTCGGTCCTCCTGACGTCCATGCGGATCGACGCATAGAACTTAAGGGCGCGCCCGCCTGTCGTCGTCTCCGGATTCCCGAACATAACGCCTACTTTCTCACGAAGCTGGTTGATGAAGATCACCACACAGTTCGACTTACTGATGACCGGGGTCAGCTTCCGAAGTGCCTGGGACATCAGCCTTGCCTGTAATCCCACATGGCTGTCCCCCATGTCTCCTTCTATCTCCTGCTTCGGTACCAGCGCCGCAACAGAATCCACTACGATGATATCCATTGCTCCGGATCTGACCATAGTCTCTGTGATCTCAAGCGCCTGGTCGCCGCTGTCCGGCTGAGAGATATATAATTCGTCGATGTCCACTCCTATATTCTTCGCATAGACGGGATCTAACGCATGTTCTGCGTCTATAAAGCCGGCGATGCCGCCCCGCTTCTGCACTTCTGCGATCATATGTAACGCAACGGTCGTCTTACCGCTGGATTCCGGGCCGTATACTTCCACAACACGTCCTCTCGGCACTCCGCCGAGCCCCAAGGCAAGATCAAGACTTAAAGATCCTGTCGGGATCGTCTCAACCGCCACCTGTGCCTTGGGATCCCCCAGCTTCATCACTGTCCCTTTTCCAAAATCCTTTTCCAGCTTCGCGATCGCCGCATCTAATGCTTTCTTCTTCTCTTCATTTGCCATATCATAATCTCCTTCTTGCAACGAACGAATGTTCGTCCTATGACTAATATACTATTATACTTGCTACCAAATGTCAACACTAAATTCAGGAAAATAGATGAAAATTCTTTGACTTATCAGATGTATGATGTACTAGAATAAAAAAGACAACTCCCCGGAACACGTCCTATCTGGTTTTAAAATAACACACTTCCCGCCGCCCGTCAACCCAAAATTCCAGTATAATATATCAATACAACGACATCATCCGCAGGATCCACCGTACTGCCCACTCAAGATCCTTTTTGTCCATATCCCGCTCTGTCACCACGGCATATGAGGCGATCTCTTCTCCGTCCAGAAGATAACGGATCCTTCCCGCCTCTTCTCCTGCCTTCACAGGCGCCTGCAGCGAATCGTCGATCTCCGTTTTTACTTCAACGGATTCATCCTGTCTGAGCAATACATATAGCTCTTCTTTTCCTTTTGCACAAAGCGGGATCTCGGTCTGCGCCTTATAGGGATCGCCCTCTTCTATACCATCCGCAACGAATATATCCGGAAGCTTAACATCTTCCCACACATTCCGGTACTCATAATTGGCAATCCCATATTCCATCAGCTTCCTGGTATCCGCCCACTTATATCCCTTGTTATTCGGCCATCCGCAGGCTAATAACGCAACAATAAAGGTTCTGTCGCCGTCTTTTAACGCACCGACGTAACAATATCCCGCATCTGCGGTAAATCCCGTCTTCCCGCTTAACGCCCCGTCCATCATATCCAAAAATGCATTGTGGTTATTGCAGGAAAAGTTCCTGCTTCCTTCAACATCCGTAAACTGATAGCTCTTGGTCCGCGTGATCTCAAGGAATTCTTCTTTGCAGGGCGACTGGCTGATACAATACCGCATGATCAGCGCCAGATCCCTTGCCGTCGTCGAGTGCGTCCCGTTCTCGTCGCTGCCGTCAAGCCCGTTAGGCGTCACAAAATACGTGCTTTCACACCCCAGGTCCTTTGCTTTCTGATTCATCAGACCGGCGAACTCCTCCACCGTCCCGGAAATCCCCTCTGCGATCATCACCGCGCTGTCATTGTAAGATTCCAGCATCAGGGCATACAGAAGATCTCTCAGATAGAACTGCTCCTGTTCTTTCACACCGAGCCTTACCTTCGGCTGAGCCGCCGCGTTCGCAGACGCCGCGACGATCTGATCTCCTTTCTGGCTCTCCAGCGCCAGGATACAAGTCATGATCTTCGTCGTACTCGCCATAGGCCGCACCACGTCTTCTTCTTTTCCAAACAAAACACGCCCACTGTCAGCATCCATAAGCACTGCTGACCGGGCGTACAACTGTCCTTCCATCTCTGCGCCCTCTTCGGCGCAAAGCGTCAGATTCCCCAACCGGGCACACATAATACAAATAATAAGACCACACAATACTATCTTCTTTTTCATCTGCCACACCATATAACACCAAGTTATTACAATGTATGCATGCCTCCTTCGCTCTATACCTAATACATCCGTCCGTAAGCAGACTCAGGCGCAGAAATTATATATCCAGCTTCAGCTGCACCTCTTCTTCCGCCTCTTCCTTAAAGCTCTCCATCTGCTCCGGATTCAGGCTTGGCAGGTCTTCTACCGACCGCACGCTGAACCTTCGGAGGAACTCTTCCGTAGTACCGAACAAGATCGGTTTCCCCGGCGCGTCAAGCCTTCCTTTCTCACATACCAGATTATATTCCACCAGCTTATTCACCGCATGATCTGACTTCACCCCGCGGATCTTCTCTACCTCAAGCTTTGTTACCGGCTGCTTATACGCGACGATCGACAGCGTCTCTAAGAGGACATCCGTCAGGACATACTTCTTCGGCTGCTTCGCCACACGGATCAGGTACTCATACATCTCCTTCTTGGTACACATCTGAAATGCATTCTCAAGTTCGATGATCCGTACCCCTCTGTCTTCTGTTTCATATTTGTCCATCATCTGATGTACGATCTTCCGCGTCGTATCCTCATCATGCCCGATCGCATCCGCGATTTTTAAAAGCTCCACGGAATCTCCCATAGTAAACAGTATCGCCTCTATGACGCCTTCTAATCTCCTGATCTCCACTTCTTCCATTTCTTCCTTCCCACCTCTAAGCGCATCACTATGTGATATTGGATAATATCATGATCTCCTCAAAAGGCTGTTCCTGCTCGATCAGGATCGCGCCTTCTTTCATCAGCTGCAAGACCGCAAGAAATGTAACGACAACCTGTATCCTGGAATACTGCCTTTCCAACAGCACACGGAAGCCGAACCTTCCGTGCTTCCTGGCATATTCCGTCACATACATAAGCTTGTCCGGAAGGGTCACCTCTTCCTTCTCGATCTTACCAAACTTACTGCGCACAGGATCGATCTTATCTGTCTGCCTCCTCATGACTTCCCGGAATACTTTATTGAGCCTTGCGAGGGTAATGCCGTCAAGCAGCTGATCCAGATCCACCGGTTCTTCATAGGCAAGCACTTCCCCTGGAACCGCAGGGCTTCTGTACATCGCCTGCTCGCCCTCGACCTGCCTGTCCCGTAATTCGTATGACATATATTTATACATCTTATACTCCAGGAGCTGTTCCACCAGTTCCTGCCTGGGATCTTCCTCTTCGCCTTCCTCATTGACTTCTTTGGGCAGCAGCATCCTGCACTTAATATCAAGCAGCGTCGCCGCCATGAGCAGAAATTCACTCATGATATTCAGATCTTCCTTCTCCATGGCCTTGATGTAATCCATATACTGATTTGTAATCTCCACAATCGGAATATCGTAGATATCAATCTTATTTTTATCAATTAAATGCAGCAATAAATCCAACGGTCCTTCAAAGACCTGCAGTTTTACCGGAATCCCCATAGAACTCTCCTAAATATATCCTCTGATTACTCATTATCTTCTTAAATTACAACCGTACTATTATACAGGATAATTTCCGTTTCCACAAGTTCCAGATTAAAATTCCATCACCACAATCTCCGCTGGATTAAACAGCCGGATTGGGACAGAATGTACGCCAAGCCCCTTGCTCACCACAGCAGTCCCATCCCCAATCTCATAACATCCTCCGGAATAGTTGGGAAACAGGGTGAAGTCCGGCGCCACCACGCCCCCGATAAACGGAATACGCATTACCCCACCATGGTAATGCCCCGACAGAATAAGATCTGCCCCCCAGTCATGGTAAGCTGGAATATGGGCCGGATGGTGCGCCATCAATATCTCATATGCCTCCCCTGCTTCACCGATTCTGGCCTCAATGTCAGCCTTGCTAATTCGATTCCTCTTCCACCTCTCATACCCTAGAAGGGGGATCTCAAGACCTGTAATCCGGATTCTGTTTTCATCCCACAAAAGAGTCACGGATTCATTCTCCAGGAAACGAATCCCCGCCTTCTCAAGCTGTCTCTTATAATCCCAAAAGGAACGCTTATATTTCCTTGGACGCTCCTTCATCTTCTG
>OFGR01002933.1_pt1 | contig 10652 bp, 10 predicted proteins | sample 1521811 | NCBI WGS metagenome assembly OFGR01 (sample SAMEA3504098, study PRJEB24116) | mouse gut metagenome | biome: mouse gut; feature: mouse-associated habitat; material: faeces | place: Denmark | collected 2011
GGAACAACAATGGATATGTACGAATATTTAGAGGGTACTCCTCCCCAAAACAGCGACGAAATTGCAGTGACGACCCTTTTGGCAAAACAGCTTAAGGCGGAGATAGGCGATACCGTTACTGTGTCCTACCCGACGGGCGAAACAGCGGAGTTCATCATAACCGCTCTGTATCAGGCAATGGTCAACCAGGGCATATCCGCAAGGGTTCATACCGACTGCGATATCAACTATATCGCAGCAAGCGGCTCTCCCAGTACGCAGATAAAATTTACCGACGACCCCGACGATGAGGAAGTATTACGCAGAATTGAAAAGATCAAGGAGCTTTACCCTAAGTTTTCAAGCGTTAAAACAGCGGGCGAAGACGTAAAGGACACCACCGGAGTCGGCGACGCCATAGACGCGGTGAAAAAAATGTCCGCCGTCCTTACGGTAATATTAGCCGCGCTTATAACCGTGCTTGTGGAGCGTTCCTTTATCGCAAAGGAGCAGGCGGAAATCGCCCTTATGAAAGCCATAGGCATCAGGAACGCAAAAATATACGGACAGCACACGTTAAGATTTTTCATTGCGGTGACGGCGGCTGTACTTCTTGCGGAGCTTTTGGGTATGCCCATTACAAAGCTTTGCTTCGACCCTATTTTCAGGACGATGGGGCTTGAAATGGGCGTAGAATATATGCAAAACCCTGTGGAGATATACGTGATATTTCCCGTTATCGCTTTTGCCGCCACAGTCGTCAGCGCATTTTTGACCTCACTCTATACCAAAAAAATCAAATCCTCCGATACGGCAAGTATCGAGTAAGAAAGGAGCTTATAATGAATATTTTAGAAGTAAAGAACCTCTGCAAAACCTACTTAGTAAACAAACGTCAGAACAATGTTCTGAGAAACGTAAATTTCATCGTTTCCGAGGGCGAAATGACAGCAGTTATGGGACCCTCCGGTTCGGGCAAATCCACCCTGCTTTACACCGTGTCCGGTATGGACGGCATCACATCGGGGGAAGTCTTGTTCTGCGGAAAAAATATCACCGCAATGGGAGAAAAAGAGCTTGCCGATGTGCGTCTTGATGAAATGGGATTTATCTTTCAACAGATGTATATGCTGAAAAATCTCACCGTTTTGGACAACATAATCCTCCCCGCGGTACAATCAAAAAAGAACGGGGCGAGCCGCAGGCAGACGAATGAGCGCGGCAGAGCGCTTATGCGCAGGCTCGGCATCGATGAGGTGGGCGGCAGCGACATCAACGAGGTGTCCGGCGGACAGCTTCAGAGAGCCTGCATCTGCCGCAGCATGATAAACAATCCCAGGATGATTTTTGCCGATGAGCCCACAGGCGCATTGAACCGTGCAAGCTCTGACGAGGTCATGAACGAGCTGCTCTCCCTCAACCGCGACGGTACGACGATCATGTGCGTGACCCATGATTCAAAGGTTGCCGCCAGGTGCAGCAGGGTGCTTTACATTGTGGACGGCGGTATCGTCGGCGAAAAAGAAATGGGACATTTTGGCGGCGGTGACAATGAGTTCCGTGACCGTGAAAGAGAACTGAATAACTGGCTTATGGAACAGGGCTGGTGATACTTGAAACAATACTTGCAGGTGGTGATTTTATGACCGATATTCTGATTGTGGAGGACGATAAGGAACTGGCGGACTTGCTGACCGACTTCCTGCGTGAGGAAGGATATGTCGTATCAGGCGTGAACAGCGGAGAACGTGCCGTACATCTTTTTGAACGATATGGCGCAAGGCTTGTGGTGCTTGACATCAATCTTCCCGATATGAACGGCTTTGCGATATGTTCAAAACTCCGGGAAAACACGGATACTCCCATATTGATTGTTAGTTCAAGGACGGGCAGGGAAGATAAGCTGAACGGCTATGACCTTGGCGCTGATGATTATATTGAAAAGCCCTATGATATAGATGTTCTGATCGCTAAAATTAAGGGTATATTCAAACGGCGGTATCAGCATGATATATTATCGGCGGATGGTGTGACACTCAGCCTTGCGGATAAAACGGCGGTCATTGACGGAAAGCCCGTGGAACTGCCCTCAAAAGAGTTTGATTTGCTGGCGCTTTTGATTGAAAATCAAGGCAAAGTTCTAAAAAAATCGTATCTGTTTGGCACTGTCTGGGGCAGCGACAGCGATTCGGAGTTGCAAACGCTTCATGTTCATATCAACCGCATTCGCCAAAAACTCGGTGATAATCCTAAGAATGCAAAGCGTTTGCTTACTATCTGGGGCGTGGGGTATAAGTTTGTATGAAAGCTTACAAAAAACTGTGTATCGCAGTGATGACCGTATTTCTTTTGCTGACGGCGGTATTGAACATATTTCTCGTGGGATTGAAAGATAACAGTGAAGGTATTTATCGTGTTGAAGCCAGCCGGCTTGCGGGTGAGATAGCGCAGACGGGCAGTTATGACATTGAAAAATACCCCCACATTACAGGTGTGTTTACGGGTGACGACATCTACCGTTCCGATGAGCATTATCTTATCATAGAAGCGGGCGAAACGCTTTATCGTGTTGAATATACCGTCGGGAACGGGCAATATGGCATTGCTGCGGTAAACTGTGTATTGGGTGCGCTGTTCCTGCTGCTGACAGGTCTTTTGTATTATATCCGCAGACATATCATCGTACCTTTCAACAGGCTGAGTGATGTTCCTAAGGAGCTTGCAAAGGGCAATCTTGCCGTGCCGATATCCGAAGAAAAAAGCCGTTTTTTCGGTGAATTCACATGGGGAGTGAACCTCTTGCGTGAGAGCATCGAAAACAGCCGCAAAAAAGAGATTACGATGCAAAAGGATAAAAAACTCCTGCTTCTTTCTCTTTCCCATGACATAAAAACACCTTTGTCGGCTATCAAGCTCAATGCAAGGGCACTTGCCAGGGGATTATACAGGGACGAGGGAAAACGGCGTGCTGCCGCTGAGAGCATCAATACCCGTGCAGATGAGATAGAGCGTTTTGTCAGCGAGATTACAAAGGCGGCAAGCGAGGACTTTATGAGCTTTGAGGTGAAACAGGGGGAGGCTTTCTTAAGCGTTATTATCACAAGGATAGATGCGAGATATGCTCCCCAGCTTGCCATGTCGGGAACGGAACTTGCGATTCACAAATATGATGACTGCATTCTTTCCTGCGACCCCGACCGTCTTGCAGAGTGCCTGCAAAATCTGATTGAAAATGCAATCAAATATGGGGACGGCAGACGAATTGAAATTAGCTTTGATAAAATGGACGACTGTGAGCTTATCACGGTATCAAATACAGGCTGTACTCTTGAAGCGAAAGAACTGCCACAGATATTCGGGAGCTTTCATCGCGGAAATAATGCGGACAGGGTGCAGGGCAACGGGCTTGGGCTTTTCATATGCAAAAGGCTCATGGGGCTTATGAATGGAGAGGTATATGCTGATATTCGTGATGAATGCTTCTATATAACGCTTGTTGTGAAAATGGCGTAAGCTTTCGTATCTGTTATTGCCTGAAAAACAGACAAAATTCGACACTAAAAAAGGTGAGCTGTACTCGTTCAGACAGCGGGCAATCTGATTCAGGCTGCCGCCGGTTTTCCCGTACCCGGTGTATTCTTCCCCGGTCAAGCGTGTCTTGATTACCTGGCGGCGGTGGGCGTAATGTATTTTTTATGGGTTTTGGGATATTTCCTTCTCTGTTTAGCCGGCTAATCATTTATAGAATTGCCTGAGCATTCGCGTCAGTGGTCCGTTGCTATTGTGCAATACGGCTTGAGAAAACCTCTCTGATACAGTATATGTGTTCATTACTTGTTAAGATTTGCCTCGCCCCATTGCTTCATGTATTCCAGCACAGGGATAAAACTCTGTCCCAAATCAGTCAGGTTATATTCCACATGGGGAGGGACTTCCTGATAATCATGCCGGGAAATAAAACCGTCGCTTTCAAGCTCCCTCAGCTGTTTTGTCAGGCTTGACTCTGCAATATCGCCAATCTGCCGTCTGAGTTCTCCAAAACGATGAATATTTTGAAAGGCTATATAATATAGGATTTCAATTTTCCACTTTCCGCCTAAAATTCTTTGCAGGTTTGAAACCGTGGCACAGCGCTGAATCGATAAAGGACTTTTTTTCACTTATACCAGCTCCTTTCGCAGGCAGTATAGCATATATATGCAGAAATATCAACGTACCATTCAATACCGGGTACTGCAAAAAAGTTCCGTACTTGAATCATAGATGTACATGCGTATAATGGGTGAAAAGCAGCGAAAGGGAGATGAAATATATGCACTATACGGGAACAATCTGGAGACCGCCATATGAAGCAGCTTCTTTGCTGTTAGAGGTTACGGCGGGCTGCACACATCACAAATGTAAGTTCTGCACCCTGTACAAGGACCTTCCGTTCAGATTCAGGATGTCATCCATAAAAGATATGGAAGCAGACTTACAGGAAGCACAGGAGGTATATAAGCATTGGGGCAGGCGGGGTACTCTGCGGGTATTTCTGACAGGGGCAAATCCATTTGTGCTGTCTTATGAGAAGCTGGCGGAGATTGCAGGGCTTATCCACAGGTATCTGCCATCTGTAAAATCCATCGGTTCCTTTGCAAGGATTACAGATATTACACCGAAAAACGATGAGGAACTAGCCAGGCTTCACAATATGGGCTATGACGGCCTTACAATCGGTATTGAAACAGGCGATGATGAGGCCCTGCGCTTTATGGATAAAGGGTATGCTTCTTCTGATATTATCCGGCAGTGCCAGAGGCTGGACAGGGCAGGCATGCAGTACAGTTTTTTCTATCTGACAGGTATTTCCGGGGCAGTCCGTGGTGAAACCGGTGCAAAATTAACTGCTGATATATGTAATAAGCTTCACCCAGTCAGAGTCGGGGCTAATATGCTGACAATTTATCCAGACTCCGGGCTTTTTGAAGAAATAAAACAGGGAAACTGGCAGGAGGAAAGCGAGCTTGAAAAATACAGGGAAGTCAAAACACTCATGGAACATTTGGATATCAAGACTGTTTTTGCAGCATTAGGGGCTTCCAACGCGTTTCAGTTTCAGGGAAATCTGCCGGAAGACAAGGAAAAGCTGCTGTCTGTTCTTGATGAAATTATAACAACTGTCAGTGAGGAAGAATTACAGCGATACAGAAAGAGTGTTCACCATCTGTAAATGAATTGGATGAGGAGGGATAACATTGCACTTTACGGGAAGAACATGGCGGCCGCCTTATGAGGCGTACTCTGTAATCATACAGGCTGCTTCTGGCTGCACTTACAACAAGTGTAAGTTTTGCAGCCTGTATAAAAATGAGTGCTTCCGTATGTCGCCAATAGAGGAATTTGAGGAAGACCTGGCTGAGATAAAAAAATATCAGCCGAATGCCCGGCGGATATTCTGGACAGGTGCCAATCCGTTTGCAATGAGTTATAAAAATCTCAAACTGCGTGCTTTAACAGTGAGGGATTATCTGATTAAGTGCCAGACGATGGCGATGTTCGCAAGCATCCGTGACATAAAGGCAAAGGAGGCCTGGCAGCTTGGGAAACTGAAAGCGATGGGGATTAACGGCCTGAGCATTGGCGTTGAAAGCGGGGATGACGAAACGCTTGCGCTTGCTGATAAAGGATATACGGCTGCGGATATTCTGGAGCAGTGCCGCAAGCTGGATGAAGCAGGGATTGAGTACTATTTCGTCTATATGACAGGCCTGGCAGGAAAAGGAGGCGGCTGCCGTAATGCAGTGAACAGCGCCAGGCTTTTCAGCCAGCTTAATCCTTATTTTATTTCCGTGGATTCCCTTACGCTTTTCCCTGATACAGAGCTTTACAAAATGGCACAGCAGGGATTGTTTGTGCCTGCCGGGGAAAAAGAGCGTATACGTGAATTGCAGGTGTTTATCAGCAATCTGAATATCCGGACACATCTGCTGGCAAACACGGTTTCAAATGCTGTACCCGTAACGGCTTATCTGCCATATGACCGTGAAAAAGTTATCAATGAACTGCAGCAGGTTTTCGATAATGCTGACGAGGCAGAACTGCAGGCATATCGAAAAAATTTAAAAACACTGTAGCAAATGCCAGCTCCCGATAGCCAGCATGATATGGGCAAAAGCATGGGACTGGAATCAGCCTTAATCAGGGAAATACTGGCCGGGTACACAGGCAATGAACCATGGAATACGGGATTTTATTATCTGCAGAAACAGATTTCTTGAAATGCAAGGTAAATGCAGGGGTCGTGCAAGGTTCATGTAAGGCTGGCGTGATAGAATGAAGCATACCGGTTTACGAATATGCGCGGCTTTCCGGCAGGCATAAGCGGCCGGGAAGATTCCGCAGTCACATGAAAAGGAGGTTTCGCAATGAGTAAAAAGGAAATGAAACAATGAAAAAGGCCATCGTAAAAAATCTGGTAAGTGGAGGATGCAGAAATGAAAAAGAAAATACTTGCAGGAGTTGCAGCAGTTATCATAGGTTTTATCTGCTTTGGTATATGGTTCGCTTCGGGAACGGGCAGCACATACTATTATGCACAGATTGATAACAGCAAAATAGAACAGGCCGAACCGAGAGGCGGTGTCATTAACTTTAGCGGAAGCCTGGATTATTCATACACTTTATTTTCCTACAGCAAAAACGGAAAGGGAAAAGACATTACATTCGGAACATCAAAGGAATTGAAAGAGGGAGCATTTGTTCGCCTGACAGTCATGCCTGTCCGGGGTGTTCTTGAATGGAAAGAGGTGCAATACGAGGAACTTCCTACTGCCGTGCAGAATCATTATGCAGCACCGGCAAATGAGTAAGGCCGGCTGTTTTTGAATACAGGCATTGACTTTTCCCCTGGGGTAACGTTTATACTAAGATGAGAGCATGCCTTAACCGTTATTCCCATAAGCAGGTACTTCCGGCTTTGCAGAATGACTGTTAAGGCACACTCTGGAAGGAGGAGCCGTATATGCTTACAATTGGAGAATTTTCAAACATATGCAGAGTATCTGCAAAGACGCTTCGATATTATGCAGAAATAGGCCTGTTACTGCCGGATGAGATAAATCCGCAAAATGGCTACCGGTACTATTCCATCCATCAGCTGGAAAAAATGCTGCTGATTCATCGTTTAAAGTCCTATTGTTTTTCCCTGGAAGAAATCAAATCTATATTGGAATCAGAAGAACAGATGGATGAGGTGCTTTTTGCTGCACTTCGGAAAAAGAAAAAGGAGATTACAGTAAAGCTGCACGAGTTTGAAAATACGCTGCATCAGATAGACAGCGATATATCAAATTTGCAAAAAGGCAGAACCATTATGTCATATATGGAAAACATTGAAGTGCAGCTGACGGAAATACCAAAGATGCATCTTCTGTCGGAGCGAAGGAATGTTTTCGCGCATGCGTTCCCGGAGGAATATAGCATCTGCTTTGGAAATCTGTTTCGGAAAATAAAAGAGGAGAAACTGACAGCAGCAGCTCCGCCAATGGTGCTGTTTTATGGCAAGGAGTATGGCCCGTCCGGGTTAGACACAGAATTTGCAGTTCCGGTCAGAGAGTATGTGATGGGAACAAGGGATTTCTGCCCCGGACTGTGCCTGAAAACGGTTGTCAGGGGTTCTTATTCCCAGCTTCCATCCGTTTATGCAAAACAGACAGAATGGGCAGAAAGGGAAGGCTTCGAAAACAGGAATGCTTTGTATGAAGTATATGTAACAGACCCGGCTGAGGTTTCAAACGAAAGCGGACTTATTACGGATGTGTAATTCCATTTGAGAACATACTTGCCAATAATTTTCATTGTATGGGCAAGTATGTTGCAAATATTATATTGAAAAAGATATTAGAAACCTATTTTATATGAAATAAACTTTGCCAATACTGAACACCCCACTTTTTTGGCTATATCATATACTTCTTTAGCACATGTTTTGAGTATATTTACCATTTTATTGTCATCTTTTTCTTTAGCTGCATGACTGATTTTGGTCAATTCTCCTATTAAAATATCGTTTGTGTCATCGTTATCATTAGTGCCTTTTAAATGTTTTTTTATAATAGAAATTTCGTCAATTATAGCATCATAATTTGTTTCAATAGATAATCCTTCATTGTATTTTTGATAGACTGTTGCATTTTGTCCTGCATTTGCACCTTGAATACCTGCTTGTTTAGCATTATATATATCTTTCATAGAAACCTCCATAGCGTTTATGTTTTCGATATAATTTTGTGTTAAATTAGTTATTCTGTTTTCTTTGCTACTTTTCTCTTTATTATGGGGGAATGATTCGTTATACCCTCTTATTAGTACCCTTATTTTTTCTTCCATAATTTGACTTGCCATATTATAATTACTATTTTCATCGCAAGATAGAATGGACGGACTAGGATAAGTTTCATTATAATATTTATTTGTAGGTAAAGTAGATTTTTCGGCGTAAGTTATTAAAGGTTCTTGTGTCAATTCATATATTATAATTTGACAAATAGGCATATATGGATATATAGTTATTGGAAAATAATTATGATTTACTATTTGTAATGGCATTGAACCCATAAAGCCAGGATTAATATAATCACCAGTACAATGAATAGATAAACCTAATCTTGCGACTCTACTCCTTCCTTCGATTCTGGCACTATATCGATTGCCTATTGACATTTGTTCGTAGACATGACAATAAATTACTTCTTGAGGATAAATAGTATAACTTTGTTTTTCCTCAAGAAATATTTCACTTAAATTGTTATTTATAGTATCAATATTTTTTATATCAAACGAACGAATATCCTTATTAAATCTGACAAATCTGTTGCCTAATCTTAAATCAATAGATGCAGGTTGTACTTGCTTTTCAGGTACGAAAGGATAATTTTTATTTAACCCTAAAAATATTAGTTCGCCATATTTTAATGCATCAAAAATATCTTTGTCACAAAGTTGCATATTATCCCTTCTTCAATTATAGAAAATTAATGACATTCTTCTACAATAAACTTTCCATCTGATTCGCTAACGATTTTATATTTTAATTTGGTTTCACTGTGATTAATCTCAATCTCTTTAAGGTTAACATTTGTAAGACAATCTTTTTGATTATCTGCAATGCGAGTAAATCTTTTAATTTTTTTATCACCATCTTGTTTATATCCTAGAAACATATCTCTAGGGCGAATCCAAAAGCCAAAAGGGAAATATAGCTGTCTGTAAAATATGTATTCTTCTTTACTGAAAGTGTCTATAGCTTCTCCAATTACTTCATAGTTATTTCCTTTGAAGTGTCTATATGTACCGTTGATTTCCATAAATGCCTCCTATAATGATATTTTTTGATAAATATTTTATTACATATTATACCACTTAGAGATATTCTTAACAACAAAATTTTGAGTATTAGATATATGCACTTATCATTAACTAAGAGAAAGGATTTGGTGTCGGCTACTTATATATTTTCAAAAAATCAGAACACCATGTCTAAAATCACGCTCCCTTATCGGCTATTGGGTGAGAGGTCAAATCCTCCCGCCCTTTTTTATTTCCACAAAACGATTCCATAAATTACCGCTCCTTGAAAACTTCACAGCAGCCGCCAGAGGGATACCCGCTGCAGGGGACAGCAGAGCTACGATATGAGCCTGCCAACTGCTCAATCCGTGCATGGCACAGACGGAGGAAACGCCGCTTTAGGAAAGCGTGGAACTGTATGGACTGGCTGCGTTACATACCCTTGCTTACTGGCAGGGGTAAATAAATCCAAGGAGGACAACGCCTATGTGCAACAAACAAAATCCAACACGGAGGGAGGGATACCATGCAGCAGTTACAGACGGTGGACGCTGACACGCTCCTTTATGAACCGATTGAAAAGCCGTCCTTTGTGGTGGATGGTCTTATCCCCACGGGCTTGTCGCTGTTCTGCGGCTCACAGAAAATCGGCAAGAGCTGGCTCATGCTGAAGCTCTGCCTGTGCGTGTCGCAGGGAATCCCCTTATGGGATATGCAGACATCGGAGGGCGACGTGCTTTACCTGTGTCTGGAAGATACGTTCTGCCGCATACAGGACAGGCTGTTCCGTCTGACGGACGAAGCGAGCGGGCGGCTCCACTTTGCCGTGGCAAGCAGCAAGTTATCAGACGGTCTTATCGTGCAGCTTGAAGATTACCTTAAAGCATATCCCGACAGCAGGCTGGTTGTCATCGACACGCTGCAAAAAATCCGTACCGCATCCAAAGACAATGCTTATGCCAACGATTATGGGGATATATCGCTGTTGAAAGATTTTGCAGACAGGCATTCCCTTTCGGTGGTGGTCGTACACCATATCCGCAAGCAGAATGACAGCGACGTGTTCAACAAGGTGTCTGGCACGACAGGCTTGACAGGGAGTGCGGACGCTACTTTTGTGCTGGAAAAGGAGAGCCGCGCATCCGATACGGCGAAGCTGTTTGTCACTGGCAGGGACACGCCCTATCAAGAATTGACGCTCCGTTTCCGTGATTGCAGCTGGGAGCTGGTAAAACGGCAGACACAGGAACAGCTTGCGGCGGCAGAGATTCCCCCTGTTCTTTTTCGGGTGGTGTCGTTCATGCAGGGCAGGCAGGGATGGTCTGGCACGGCTACGGAGCTTT
>OFGR01002936.1_pt1 | contig 10643 bp, 8 predicted proteins | sample 1521811 | NCBI WGS metagenome assembly OFGR01 (sample SAMEA3504098, study PRJEB24116) | mouse gut metagenome | biome: mouse gut; feature: mouse-associated habitat; material: faeces | place: Denmark | collected 2011
TCTCCCAGCCAGTTGATATTCTGCTTTAACAGCCCTGTACTGGTTCCCACATAATTAAAGATACCATAGTAATTATTGAACATCCATTTCCATACCACCGTAACCGCAACAGAACCTGTTACCACCGGAAGATAGAAAATGCAGCGAAATGCCGAGCAGACCGGCCCTTTCAGATCATAGATAACCGAACTTACCCAAAGAGAGAAAATACAGGTAACCGGAACAGAAACAATCACGATGATAAAGGTATTTTTCAACGCCCCCATGAAAATTTCATCCTGAAACAGTTCTGTATAATTGGCAAATCCTACAAAAATATCCTCCCGATTCATGGTTGAATCAAAAAAACTGGTGAATACGCACTGTACCATGGGATAAATGACAAAGCCCAGAAAGAAAATCAGGCTGGGAATCATAAAGGCATATCCTGCAATGGTTTCCCGGCGCACCAGCGCTCTGCTCATGGGATTCTTCTTATTCATTAAAAGTTCCCCCTTTCCACATCCTTCAAAATTTTATAAAAAAGAATTTCGTTTTACGAAATTCTGCGCCGCAAATGCGTCGCCCTGGCGACATATTTCCTTTGCATTTGCGTGTGCATCTTTGTTTTTATCTTACAGGAAAGACACTTTCATGATTTAGCGTGACAAGGTCTTACCTGTTAAGATAAAAAACACCCCTTCCCTCAGATATTCACTCTTCGGGAAGGGGCGCAAATTCCATTCAAAATATCAGAATCTCTGCACTGCTTCCTATTCTGCCGCGCCGGCCGCTGCAGCATTTGCGGTACTTACAAATTCATCTACCGCTGCTTTCACATCGGTTCCTGTTCCGAGCTTCTGAAGCATATTCCACCATGCGGTACGTGCTTCTGCCCATCCGCCGACAACCTGATAGTAATCACCCATAAACGGGATGAATTTGGAATACTCTGTCATCAGTTCATCGCCTTCGTAGATATTGCCCAGATCTTTTACCGGCCAGTAGCTGGATGCTTTTACGCTCTCAACAACCTGTGTCTCATCATTTGCCATGAAGTCGATAAAGGTTTTCGCTGCTTCGATTTTGGCTGCATCGCCGTTATCGAAGATACCGAATCCCCAGATACCGCCGCAAAGCTGCGGATCTCCGCTTTCAGTGGGGAATGCCATCGGAAGAACATCAAAGCTGAGATTCTCCGCATTATTCTTTTCCTGAGATACGTTCCAGCAGAATGCCATTGCCAGTGTACCATTGCAGAACAGGTTGATTTCGTCGCCGCCCTGGATAGAAGCGTCAAAGGTAATTCCTTCCATTCCGTTTAACAGTTCCAGTGCTTTGATATTTTCAGCGCTGCCTGCTGTATACTCTGTATGTTCCGGATTGGTAAATGTTCCACCGTACAGGTTGTTAACCAGTGCACGTGTTCCCTGGTCGCCGCCCTGGCCGCCGCAGTAAACTGCTCCTACCTGTGCCTGACCGGAAGCTGCAACTGCTTCTACTGCTTTCTGGAAATTCTCAGTTGTCCAGGTTCCTTTTTCCGCATCCAGATACTGAAGTGCGTCTGCTTTTTCAAAAATGTCCTTGTTGATTGCCATGGTATGTGCTGTCATACACAGGGGATATTCATAGAATACACCGTCATTGTTCTGACATGCATTTTCCACAGAATCGTAGATTGCTTCTTTGGCTTCGTCAGTCCACAAATCGGAAAGGTCTACCATCAGTCCCTTTGCTCCCCAGTTTGCCACCAGACGCTCCGGTCCTTCCATTACAAGATCCGGTGCTTTTCCGCCTTCGATTGCAGTGTTAATCTGGTCGTCGCCATTGGTATAGTCCAGATACTCCACAGTTACATTGATGTCCGGATGAGCCTTGTTAAAGTTTGCAATCAGACCGTCTACCGTAGCGGAATCACCCCAGTTTCCAATAGGATATGTCCACAGTGTGATATCTGTGCTGTCTCCGGATGCTGTGGCCCCGTCATCGCTTTCGCTGTCTTCCCCCTGGCTGCTGTCTTCCTTCTGAGCACTGCTGTCTTCCTTCTGGGTGGTATCTTCTTTCTTGTCTCCGCCGCTGTTTCCGCAGGCTGCAACAGAAAACGCCATCACACAGCTTAACGCCAGTGCCAGAATTTTACGATACTTCATAATACATCCTCCTTTTCTGCACATGAACTTACCTCAGTTAGCTCATGTTATGTATTTTGTAATTTCATAATATAGTCACCTTCGTCATTTGTCAATAGATTTTTGAAAATATTTTTCATTTTATTTTATTTTTGAAAATTTCTAACATTTATTTTCCTGTTTTATTGAAAGAAAGCCACAGGTATGGTATAATGGCGGCAGATACTTATTAACTTTTCATCTGTTTTCAAAAATCAAATGGGGGTTATCATGAAAATTTACAAGACAAAAGACTATGATGCAATGAGCCGTAAAGCGGCTGACATTATTTCCGCACAGATTATTATGAAACCGAACTGTGTTCTGGGCCTTGCTACCGGTTCCACACCAGTCGGCGCCTACCGCCAGCTTGTGGAATGGTACAATCAGGGAGTTCTGGATTTTTCAGAGGTCACCACTGTCAATCTGGATGAATACAAAGGACTTCCCCGTGACAACGACCAGAGTTATTACTACTTTATGAATGAACATCTGTTTAAAAAAGTAAATATTGACAAAAGCAGAACTTTCCTGCCTGATGGAATGGAAGCTGACAGCGAAACCGCCTGCAGAACCTACAATGAAATCATTCACGCAACCGGCGGTGTGGATCTTCAGCTCCTGGGACTCGGACACAACGGCCATATCGGTTTCAATGAACCGGATACTTCCTATGCTAAGGAAACCCACTGCGTAACTTTGTCTGAGCGGACCATTCAGGCGAACATGCGGTTTTTCGCTTCTGAACAGGATGTGCCCCGGCAGGCCTATACCATGGGTATAAAGACCATCATGTCCGCCCGCAGTATTCTGGTTGTGGTTTCCGGAGAGGATAAGGCTGAGATTGTAAAAACTGCATTTTTCGGTCCGGTAACACCTCAGGTTCCCGCTTCCATCCTGCAGTTCCACAGCAATGTGACTCTGGTGGCTGATGAAGGCGCTCTGTCTCAGTGTCCCGCTCTCTTTCATTCTGCAAAATAGAAAGGCAAATCATTATGACTGTAAAACATAAAATTATTCACGGACAGGTATTTCAGGAGGACGGTGTATTTTCTCCGGGAACTGTTTATATCTGCAGTGACAGAATTGTATCTGAAGAAGAATACCAGGCTGCAGAAGGAGAAGAAACCGTTACCGATGCTTCCGGCAGCTATGTGATTCCCGGACTGACAGATATTCATTTTCACGGCTGCATGGGCAAAGACTGCTGTGACGGTACAACAGAGGCATTCCGCACCATTGCCGAATATGAACTCCGGCAGGGAGTCACCTCCATTACTCCTGCCACCATGACCATGTCTGAAGAAGTCCTCTCTCAGATCTGCCAGACAGCCAGAGATTTTTCCTGTCCCAACGGAGCTGATTTCTGCGGGCTGTATATGGAAGGGCCTTTTATCAGTCTGGAAAAAAAGGGTGCTCAGAATGCAGCCTATATTCATCCGGCAGATACCGCCATGCTGAAACGCCTGCAGGATATTTCCGGAGGCTGCATCCGCACCGTTGTGGTTGCACCGGAGACAGAAGGAGCCATGGAATTTATCCGTGAAAACAGCGGAACCATCAATATTTCGCTGGCTCACACCACTGCCGATTATGAGACATCCAAAGAAGCGTTCTCTCTGGGCGCCTCTCAGCTTACCCATATGTACAACGCCATGCCGCCCCTTACTCACCGGGCTCCCGGTCCCATCGGAGCTGCTGCGGAACAGGAACACTGTATGGCGGAACTGATCTGCGACGGTGTGCACATCCATCCTTCAGTGGTTCGTGCCTCTTTCAAACTCTTCGGTGACGACAGAATTATTTTAATCAGTGACAGTATGCGGGCTGCCGGCATGGAAGACGGTTCTTACGACCTGGGCGGGCAGACCGTGAATGTCAGCGGTAATCTGGCTGTACTTGAGGACGGTACGATTGCCGGCTCTGTGACAAACCTGATGGACTGCCTGCGTACTGCTGTAAAAGACATGGATATTCCTCTGGAAAGCGCAGTGAAATGTGCGGCTGCCAATCCGATAAAAGCCATTGGACTCTGGAAAGACTACGGCAGTCTGACGCCAGGCAAATACGCCAATCTGGCTGTGCTGGATGAAGCTCTGAATCTGAAACAGGTCATTCACAGAGGCGTATCTGTATTTTAAATCTGTTTACCAGCACATAAGGAGGACTATTATGGCCACAATGGTACTTGATATCGGCGGCACTGCCATCAAATCCGGTCTGTATCAGGACGGAAGGTTATCCGAAATCCGTGAAACCGCCACAGAAGCCAGAAAAGGCGCTGCTCACGTAATTAATCGGGTCATGGAAATCATTCGGGAATATACAAATATATGTTCTTTTGAAAAAATCGGCATCAGCACTGCCGGACAGGTAGACCCGGCCAGAGGCTGTATTATTTATGCCAATGAAAACCTTCCAGGTTACACCGGAACCATGTTAAAAGACCTGATGGAACAGGAATTTCATGTTCCCACCGCTGTACAGAACGATGTAAATGCAGCAGCTATCGGAGAGGCTGTATTCGGAGCGGGACGCGGAGAGAAAAATTTCGTCTGCCTGACTTATGGAACCGGTGTGGGAGGCGCCATTTTCACAGACGGAAAACTCTGTCAGGGATGCAGCTGCTCTGCCGGGGAATTTGGCGGAATCATTGTTCATCCTCAGGACCGGAACCCGGACGCAGATATTTTTTCCGGATGTTATGAGCGTTATGCTTCCACCACTGCTCTGGTAAAAGCTGCCATGGAACTGGATCCTGCCCTCTCCAGCGGGAGGGCTGTCTTTGAACGACAGCAGGAACCTCAGGTTCGGCAAATCATAGACTGTTGGATTATGGAAATTGTATATGGTCTGATTTCCATTGTTCACACACTCAATCCGGCCTGTGCAATTCTGGGAGGCGGCGTTATGGAACAGTCCTCTCTGCTGCAGCAGGTGCAGGAAAAACTGTATCAGAATCTGATCCCCAGCTTCCGCCACATTCAGATCAAAAAGGCAGAGCTGGGCAATCAGGCAGGTATGCTGGGAGCCGCTGTCCTGGACAGCTTCTCTCCCTGACCAAAACCGCACAGAAAGGCTGCTGAAAGCAGCCTTTTCCCTTAAAAAAAACAGTCCTCAGACCCTGAATTACCGTCACATCAAAGGAGGCGATATTTTGAACGGCAATATTCTGGAATACATCACGGAACAATATCATTCCCTCACACGCTCCGGTAAAAAACTGGCAGATTACATTTTTACCAACACTTCCAACACCCAGTACCTTTCTATTTCCACACTGGCAGAAAACAGCGGCGTTTCTGAGGCTTCTATCACGCGTTTCTGCCACAGTCTGGGACTGTCGGGGTACAATGACTTTAAACTGGCGCTGGCAAAAGCAGCTTATGTCACTGACCTGGGGGACCCTTCTGATTCTCCGGAGACCATAACCTCTGAGGATACCGTAAGCAGCGTTTTTCATAAACTCCACGCTTCCAATGTACTTTCTCTGAATGAAACACTGGAGCTTCTGGATGAAAGAGACGTCTCAAAAGCTGTAGATCTGCTCTCCTGTGCAGACCGGATTTTCTGTCTTGGTCAGGGCGGAAGCATGGTTATGGCCATGGAGGCCTGGGCACGTTTTTCCACAGCCTCCTCACGCTTTGTCCATATTTCAGATTCCCACATGCAGGCCATCAATATTGCACTGGCAACCTCCGAAGATGTAATTTTATTTTTTTCCTATTCCGGCTCCACCAAAGATATGGAAGATATTATGAATATTGCCCAGGCCCGGAATATTCCCATTATACTGATTACCCATTTTCCAAAATCACGGGCGGCAGAATTTGCAGATGTTATCCTGCTCTGCGGTTATAATGAGAGTCCTCTTCAGTCCGGGTCCGTGGCCGCCAAAGTGGGGCAGCTTTTCCTGATTGAATGTCTTTTTTATGTATTCTGTAAGCGCAACCCGGAACTGTTTGCAGCAGCCAGATCTTCCACTGCGGAAGCCATTACCCGGAAACTGCTGTAAAAAGTATGGAAAACTGGCGATTATCAACTGATATTCATCCACATCCAAAATATCAACAGCCGGACTGTTCAAAGTCCGGCTGTAACTGGTTCAGCACTTTTCTCTCAGCATAAAACTGTGTTCCATTCCATATGAAAATTTTAAACTCAGCATCATCTTGTCAGTCCATGCCTGGCAGGACCGTTTATCAGTTTTCCATCTGATGTGAAACAGGAGCCATGACAGGGGCATTCCCAGGTGTGTTCATCCGCATTTTCTTCCAGTTTACATCCCATATGAGGGCATTTACCCGGAAATTTCTCCATGGAAACAGCCTGTTTGGAAAGCCCCTTCACAGCCTGAATGGCATTTTCTGTAAAATTTTCAGACAGGGCTGACACCGGAAAACGCCGGGGCGTAAAAACTTCCTCATCTACATGGGTTTTTCCGGAAATCATATCAGAAATTATGGATGCCGCCGCCATGGAAGATGTCATGCCCCATTTTCCAAATCCTGTGGCTACATACCAGTTCGGTATTTCCGAAGAAAAATAACCGATATAAGGTACTTTATCCATGGGCATACAGTCCTGTGCAGACCAGCAGGCAATCTCTCTGCTGTTCGGAAAGTATTCCCGGCCTTTTTGCCGGAGTATCTCATATTTTCCGCCGGAACTGTTCTCACCGGTACGATGGCCTCCGCCGCCCAGAAGCAGAATCCGTCTCCTGTCCTTTTCCATGGTCCGGAAGGAATATCCTTCTGTTCCTGCTCCCAGATACATACCTTCCATGGGCTCCCATTCTGATATGTCCAGTGCAATCACATAACTTCTCTCCTGATGCATCCGCAGAAAATAATATCCCGGCACTACCTGCCAGGGATAGTGAACAGCAAATACCACATGCTGCCCTTCCACCATACCCTGTTGGGTGAACACACAGTTATTTTCCACACGTACCACTTTGGATTCCTCATAAACTGTTAATTTTTCACTGATTTTTCTGATAAACTCCAGCGGATGAAATCTGGCCTGATTCTCAAAGCGTACTGCTCCCTCCACCGGAAAAGGCAGTTCTGTTTCCCTGGTAAAGGATGATGGAATTCCCAGGGACCTGGCTGTCTCTGCTTCCTGTTCCAGTTCCTCTCTTCTTCCTTCCTCTCTGGTATAAAGAAAAGCAGGACAACGCTTAAACTGACAGTCTATGTCCTCTTTTTCTATAATGCGGGCATAGGTTTCAATGGCCTGCTGGTTGGCATGGGCATACATTCCCGCCTTTTCCATGCCGAATTTTTCCTGTAAATATCCATAAATCAGGTTATGCTGGGACGTGATTTTGGCTGTGGTATTGCAGGTCTGGAACGTCTCCAGGACGGCCTGCTCGCCGGTCTCCGCCCCCAGAAGGAGGATGTACTCCGCCCGCTGTCCGGGCTCCAGGGTGACGGTGGGGAACCGGAACGCACCCATGGCCTCCCGCCCGGCGGCTTCACAGCCGGCGCTCCGGCCCGGACGGCCCTCGTAGAGCGCACGGGGGTGGGTATAGGCGCCGCCCTCCCCAATCCACTCCTCCACCGTGGGGTAAAACGCCTCCGGCGCGCCGCCGCTTCCGGTACAGCCCAGCACATAGTAGACCGTCTCATTGCGCCGGTGACCCCGCTCGTCAAAGGACATGGTGGGCCTCACTAGCACTCCATGCTCTGTTGTTTTAATCCGGTGGAGCATGGAGGTCACGTTCCGGTGGTCCCGGAGGTTGGCGGCGCTGCGGCCGTAGATGGGGATGGCCCCGTAGACAGACAGCTCCCGGCTGTATGTCCCCCCGTTTTCAATGGACACCAGGAGAATTTCCACATTCCTGTCTTTGGGGACGAAGGAGGTAACCGCCGCAGTCAAATTGAATGTCCGGGAGGTCCGCTCCAGGGTGTGGCGCATAAGGCCCGCCGTCACCTGGCTGTCGTCCTGAGTCGGGGAGAATTTGACTAGCTCCTGCTCCGCCGACACTCCGGTGACCGACCAGACCCCGGAGCCGTCCACCTTGCACCAGATATTTCGTGTGGCCCGGCTGGCGTGCAGCTCCTCTATGCTCACCGGCTCCAGGAGGAAGGTCTCCTGGTCCAGCTTGGCGTCGCCGCCCAAATTGGGCGAAAGGGCGCTTTTGAGTCCTGTTTCGCTGGCCAGAGGGAAATAGAGACCGCTCACATTCTCAGGCCCGCGCAGTGTAAAGGTCCCGTTTTCGTCTAAAAATTTTATCTGTTCCACCATATTCACCTCCAAAAATTACGGTTTCTTCTGATAGACCCGCACATACTCCACCTCAAACGCGGCGTGTGTGAAATCGGTTGTCTCGTCCGGGTACCCCACCCAGCTCCCACCTACGGCCAGGTTCAGAATGAGGTACATGTCGTGGTGGAAGGGGGCGGAGGGCCACTGGACGGCCTGGTGGAACAGCCTGCCGTCCACATACCAGCGGATCACCTCCGGCTCCCACACCAGGGCAAAGTTGTGAAACTCCTCCGAAAAATCTCCCTGAGGCAGAGTTACAGTCCCCTGGTTCTGCTCGTGGGGCAGGCCGTAGTGGAGAGTGCCGTGGTTCGTCCCGGTCCGGTCCCCTTTGACCTCCATAATGTCAATCTCCCCGCACACCGGCCACTGGCCATATTTGTCCTCGTCGGTGGTCATCAGCCAGAACGCGGGCAGAAACCCCTTCCCTTTGGGCACCTTCAGCCTGGCCTCGAACAGGCCATAGGTAAAGTCATGCCTGTACTGGGTGGAAACGCGTCCGGAGGTGTAGGTGATCTTTCCGTCTTTAAGGACCGTCCTGACCGGGCAGATCAGCAGTTTTCCGTTGCTGACGCTGATGTTCTCCGGAGAGTCCACATACTCTTGCAGCTCCTCGTTGACCCAGCCCGGCTCGTGCAGCTCCACATTCCAGCGGCTCCGGTCCAGCGCCGGGCCGTCGAAGCTGTCCTCAAAAACCAGGCCGTATCCTTCATAGGAGAGTATATCGTTCATTTCATTCAGCCTCCTTGCAGTGCTTGAAAGATTCTGTTCAGATAGAAGGAGTTCACCCAGGCCCCCGCCGCGAAGCCAAACAGCAGCCAAAAGGCGAATACCACCCCCAGCGAAGTGGGAATCAACAGGCAGAGCAGAAGGGGCAGCAGATTGACTGTGGTCAGCAAAAATGTAACTGGCAGGTTGACCAGCGAAAGCCGGACAGCGTTGCTCAGATGCCTGGAAAAGGTATTCTCAAAGCGGGCCAGCAGGGGGAACAGCCAGGCCAGCAGGGCTGACAAAAGAATGGTGATAATTGCCAGCAGAACAAACAGCGTAGGAGACATGAGCAGCGTCTCGGCATAGAGCGCCGCGCGCAGGACTGCCAGAAGGGTCACATCCACAAACAGCAGGATGGTGGCCGGAAAGGACGGCAGGAAGTTTTCCCTCAGCGCCCGGAGGAAGTCCTTGATTGGAGCGTAGTCCTGCCCGCGAATCATTTTCAGCGTGACGGCGTACAGGGATGTGGCTGCCGCCCCTGAAAATACAACTGTGGCGCAAGAGAGGGCAAACATGATATTCAGAAATAGAAGATCGCATATTTTTGTCAAAAATCGAATCAGCATACTGTCTGGATGAAACATTTCTGTGTCCTCCCTTCTGTCTTTGGTTATTTTATCTTAATCGGGCTTTCCTATATATCAGTGTAATATCAAAAATATTAAAATCATTTCAATTTCAGTTTACACCAGCGTGCTGATTATGACTATTATCTTCGAGGAGAAAACCAGGAAAAGCGGGGAAGGTGTGGTACAATAGGGAGCATGGAGTATATAGACTTAAGGAAAGTAGGGAGAGAAGGACTCAAGGAGGTATGCAGGCAGGTTGTACGGCTCAAGAAATTGCAGACTTTGAGGGCATTGAACAATGTGTAGAGAAAGTCTGTCCCTGTTTGGAATTGTAAGATGGTGAGTACGATACAGCGTAGGGTGACTGCACCCTGTCCGTGTAAAACTGCTGTTGACACAAACTGCTCAACTCGGCTGCGGCATAAGCCGCGTGTGTCACATGATCCCTCCGGCTGGGATCGAGGGAGATGTTGCTCTCACGTTGCCGGACCGACGTGGCGTCGGAGATTGTGAGAGGTGAGGCCGCTGCCATTGGCCTCCGAAGTTATCCGTCCTGAATCCCCGCAAACCTCGAAGCAGGGGGATATGGCAAACTGACTTGTGCGGCATCCTGATTTCTTTACCGATGGCTGGCAAGGCCATCGGCTGTGCTGGGGGGAGTAAAATGTCTGGAAACGCAAAAAAAGAGCACGAAAAGCCATCAAAACCTTTCGCACTTTCGTTGGAGCACAAGCAATCTTTCATTTTAGCCCGCAGGCTCAAGTCGTTCTCCGGCATCCGCCTCCAACACCGTTTCTGCCTTGACATGGGTACAGGAATCCTTGAATAGCCGGAAATCGTGCTTCTTTCCGTTGGAGAATGCCAGCGCAATGATCTCCCCGGTCCG
>OFGR01002942.1_pt1 | contig 10632 bp, 12 predicted proteins | sample 1521811 | NCBI WGS metagenome assembly OFGR01 (sample SAMEA3504098, study PRJEB24116) | mouse gut metagenome | biome: mouse gut; feature: mouse-associated habitat; material: faeces | place: Denmark | collected 2011
CCGCCATCTGCGTGTGGAAGTACGACCGCCAGCACCCCAACCAGGCCATCGAGGGGGCGGTGTTCCAGATCCGCTACCTGTCCGGCAACACCAGCGGCACGGGCGGCACCGTCATCGGCACCTACCGCACCTCAGCCAACGGGAGCTTTACCGCTCCTGTACCACGCTGTTGGAGCTGTCCGTCACCTTGTCCATGAGCATGGCGTTGTACTCCGCCCGGTAGCCGTCCAGGTAATCGTCCTGACGGGGCAGCAGGATCTTCTGCTCGAAGTCCTGGCGGTTGAGCCGCTTGTTGTTGATGGTGAGCTTGGTGGTGGAGCCGGTGTCCAGGGCATTCAGCAGCTCCGAATAGCCCAGGAACATGGACGTCTTATCTTCTTTTGAAGCAATCGCATAGTTGATATCCGAGAAGCGGATGGTCTTGGAGAATTTGCTCCCGAACTGAAAAATCCCATCCGGCCAGAGGCGGCGGATGGGGATGGCGTCCTGCACGGACTTGGGAAGGACGAAGCCCTCCCGATCCTGCTTCAGCGTATTCTGTAAGGTTTTAATCAATCTTCAGTGCCTCCTTTACTGTGGAATGCTCCATCGCCTGGGCGTACAGATTCTCCGCCCGGAACACCAGCTTTCTGGGGTACAGCAACTCCGAGCGGATGACGGCGAGGAGAAATTTCTCAAAGGTCATGCCGTTGTAAGTGAAAAAGCCACAGAGGGCGAAGGGGAACGCTGCCAGGACGCAGATCCAGCCGATCTCCCCGCTGCCCACCACATTGCGCAGGCCGAAATACAGCCCCACCGCCACCAGCACAGCCAGCAGGGCGAACAGGAACTGCCGCAGGGACAGCCCGAAGAACAGGCTCTCCTGGTAGTCCCGGACTTCTTTGTTGATGCGGACTTCTATGGGTGATCACCTCCAGAATGAAAGAATCGGCAGACAGACCGTTGCAAGGTCCGCCTGCCTATGGTAAGATGCGACAAACCAGAAAAAGGGAGGTCTGTCACATGACGCTGTTTATATTTGGATTTGGCTTGATGTTGCTGCCTATCCTGTTCTGTCTGGCCCTGAAGCTCCGGCTGGGTGTCCCCATGCTCTATGCAGCACTGATGCTCACAGCGTTCCACGGCTGGTATCAGGCCCACGCAGCTTTGGCGGACGGCATCTTTTTCGCCCTGATCGGCCTCACTGCCCTGTCCTGGGTGGTGACGCTGCTCCGCCGCCTCTGGGAACTGCTGGAGGATTGGCGGGAGGAACGGGCCATGGCGGAGCTGCTGGCCTACCGCGTCCGGCAGGCCAGGGCCGCTGGCGAGTATGCCATTGACACCCAAGGACTGTGACGTTGATTTTATCGCTCTCCTGTGCTACAATAAGGCAGCTTATTTAAGGGTGAGGAGGCGGATTAGTGAAGGGTTTCAGCCGAAAAAATCTATTATTTTCCCTGTGCGGACTTAACTGCGGACTATGCACCATGCGATTGGGTGGACATTGCGGCGGGTGCGGCAATGGAAACCAATCCTGCAAAATTGCCCGATGCAGTTTGGAACATGGGGGCATGGAGTATTGTTGCGAGTGCCCTCAGTATCCTTGCGAAAAGTACGAGAAGATTGGCGAATACGACTCCTTTATCACCGCACGGAGGCAAAAAGCCGATATGGAAAAACTGCGGGATATCGGAGCTGAGCGCTATAATGCCGAACAGGGGGAGAAGGTGCAGTTGCTGGAGTATCTGCTTTCTTCCTGCAATGACGGGCGCAGGAAAACGCTCTTTTGTCTGGCAGTCAATCTGCTGGAGCTTTCCGATGTGCAAAGTGTCGTTGATCAGCTTATGGCATCTGATCTGCCAACCGTGAAAGAGCGTGCCGTGTATGCAGCGTCACTGTTCCAAAAAGCTGCCGATGAAAAAGGAATTTCCTTGAAATTGAACAGGAAAAAGTAACCGTATTTCTTGATTTGTCAGCCCAGCCCCATCAGTTCCCGGATCAGCCTATCGCTCATTTTGATGCAGCCCACCAAGACAAGCATATTAAAAATCACCTCGCCCACATAGTTCCACACGATGGTGGCCGCCGCCAGGGTATCGTCCGCGATGGCGGGCGGTGTGGAGGCAAAGGCCGAGAAGATCACACAGGCTAACACGATGATGCAGCCCTCCAGACAGATTGCGGCGTAGCTCTTGAGAAAGGCAACGCCAATACTGCTGGAGGGCTGTCCCGCAAAGCTGGCCATGGGGATGGGCGCGATGGCCGTGGCGAGATAGAGCTTGAAAAACCGGGAATAGACGGTTAAAATCATGATCAGGGACAGCACCCAAATAAACAACGACCCCAGCAGGGTAATGGCCCAGAGGGGGATGCTCTCCAAGAAGCCCACGTCCTCGATGATGGTGACCATCTCAGCGGGCAGGGTAGTGTCGGTGAGTGCCGACAGCCCGGAGGCCGTCATGATGGTGGAGATCATGCCCTGCGCCACCTTGAAGAGCGCCGTCATCAGCTCCATCCCGTGGGTCACCGCCGCCTGGGCCAGTACAAAACGGATAAAGCACTTGAACACCATTTCCGGCTTCTTCAATTCAGTAAAACTCCATTAGAGAACATTTATCAGATACCCCATATCCAAAGATATGAGGGTATCTCAATATCACCCAGCCCGATACTTTTCTATCTTGGCCTTTATCTTTTCTCTGGCCCGGATAACGGAGTGCCTGATTGATTGCGGTCTGCAATGCTCCATCTCACCAATCTGGCGATAGTTGAAGTTATATTCATGGTAGAGCAAAAAACGCCGCCGCTGTGTTGTCGGGAGTGCGGCAATAGCCTTGTTGAGTAGTTCCCGCTGTTCTGCGTCAAAAATCAATTCCTCAACGCTCTTGGGCACTCTGAACGCCCGGTTATAGAGCGTTTCATCCCACAAATCGGACGCTTCTTGGTGCCGCCAATCAGATTGTTGCAGATTGCGGTTCTTGCGTTCCATTTGCCGAAATTCCATAAAAAACGGCTCGGATACCTCCAAATCGTAAAACTCGCCTTGCCCATCCGTAAAGCTGATGAAATACGCCGTTTTACCATCGCCACGGACTTCTGTCCGAAGCGTGTAGACCTTATCCATGAACGTCATGTACCCGTCCTCCTATAAAAAAGCTGGGTGAGAGGACTTGACCTCTCACCCAGCAGCCCGTGGGGACGTGCGATTTTGGAGTTACCCTTGAAATTTCTTTAATTTCTTTTTCAGTACAGCTATCCGTTTATAAATGGCGTCTGTGGACAGGTGGACGAGTATGGCGATCTCGTTGGTGGAGTACCCATTCATTTTCAGCAAAGTAATTTGCAGGGTGAGCTTGTCCACCGTCATCAGGGTTTTGAGCAGTTCCACATTTTCAATATCATTCAGCAGAGCTTCCACCGTATAAATTTCAGTTTTCGCTTCACTTCTGGCAACGCTGTCAAGGTATGTACCAGTGTCCTGCAACTTCTCATAAAAGCGCCTGTCCGAATTGAACATAGCCCTGTCCCAAAGGCGAAGCTGTTCAATCGTGCTTTCATCCATGCCGCAGGCCCGCAGCACCTTTTCTTCAGCCAGTTTCCAACGCTGCCATTTGCGTTCTTCTTTGCCATGATTGTATGCCATGGCCGTTTCCTCCCATCTGAATTTTTTGGAAATTCAGATGGGAGGGTGGGGAGCGGCAGCGGGGTCGGTATCGCTGGCCTGGACATAGAAAAACGCCCGGACGGTGCAAGACCATTCGGGCACGGGGAGCAATACTATGAATCGTCAGGGAACGACTATTTTTGCAACCTTGAGTGGAGTACGCCGATGCAAGGGTCAGGCTTTTTTTGACGGTAAATCAGGTAGTAAGATTATAAAAATAGACACGGCAATACCTCCCGGATACCGCCGTGTCCTTAAAAATGGGTGACTTTAACACACCCTCCGTTTCCCGTTTTTTCAAAAGGATGCGGCGGCTTTGAAATTCGTTATTTCAAAACCGCCGTTTGGCCTATGTATGCTAATTTAGAGCGTACAACAGTACAGCCGCCATGCCAACGGTTTTTTTATTATCCCGTTGGGCAGCTTGTTCTCATTCCAGATTTTTATGTAATAAATCTGCCAGGAAATTTTGGAACTGAATATTCTCATTGTCATTTGGAAAAAAGAACGTCCTATCAGCGCCCTCTACCGCTACTACCGCTTGTTGCAAGCAACTTTTTCCCTTTTCAGTGTTTGAAATGGAATTTGCCCGTATATCCTTTTCGTATGGCACGCGAAATAGTAATCCCTTTTTTTCAAGCAATCTAACGGTAGAGGATACTGTCATAACGTCAATCATGGAAAAATCAGAAATTTTCTTCTGTGTAACACATATTTCCTGCTCGGATAATTCCTCAATTACAGCGAGAATAACAAACTGCGTATGGGTTAAGTCGTATGGTTGTAAAACTTGCTTGATTTTTCTTTGCCAGAGCATAGAAGATTGCCAAAATAACAGCCCTATGCTCTCCTGGTGGTTTTTACATTTTGCATATTTCATAATACATTATTATGTGGATAAAAGCCGTTGCAGACAGTTTGGAATATCTGCCGTGATACCTTTCCCCATACCTTTCATCTGATTTTCTTCTCCGCCTTCGATTGTCACGGTATGGGTAATAGTAACACCATTTTCATCCTCTTGCAAGAGGTGTCCAAAGGTTACTGTTACAGGGCCGAGTTGGGACTTGGTTGTAAAACTCTTTTTATCAGTGCATTCGGTCAATTCAATAGGCAAAGCCATTCCGTCTGCCATTTCCATAACGCCATGAGCGCCAGTGCAAAATGCGCCTGAGAGTTGTACAGACTTTACACTTTTGTCCCATTTGCTCCAGTTGCTTACATCCGAGTACATTTCCCAGATTTTTTGAATGTCTGCTTTGCCTGTTAAGGATGTTTCATAAGTGAACATACTTTTACCTCCTGTTCATAAGTATGCTTATTATAAGTTAAATTACTATTAAAGTCAAGCAGAAAAAATAATTTTCTCATTGACAATTTCCAATACGCTGTTTTGGATGCTATTCATCTTCCCCACCCATTCCATCTGATTTTCAGCCTTTAACCGCTCCGTTATGCCCTGCCGCTGGGCGTAATCTTTTACCAACTGAAAGAACATTTCCTCGGCCTGCCGGTCAATGTCGGTAGGGTAATCGTTTGGCCTGCCGCCCATCCAGAGGGCTGTGTATTCCCCAACTGTTTTTTACAGAACACCATACAAAGGGGCATTTTTCCAGAGCGACCTGTAAAATCGTGTAAAATCCGCCGATTTGTAATTGACAAACCGCTTTCCCATGTGGTATCCTACAATACTCCCTCATGGGAGCGCCAACTGAATAGGCTGTACTGACTGAAACAGTAAAAGCCGGTTACATACACAAACCAAAACGAACACCAGCGGGGCATAGGCCGTCCTGCTGGCGTGGTTGTGTATGTAGCCGGTTTCTTTATTTGCCCGAGGGGAACAAAATTTTTGAAAATGGCTCAAGAAAAAAGTTCCGTTTTGGGCACTAAAAGTTGTAGTAGGGGGTGGGCGGAAAATCTTGAGTGGCGGCAAAACACCATTACCCGCTGTTACCCTGTCCGCAGGGATAGCGAGCATCGGATTTCGCCCCCCACGGGGCAAAATCCAGTCCCAGGGAAGCCCCCTGAATACCCCCTCCCACGGCGGAAATTTGACAGAATGGAGGAATTATTTTGCGTACCAACTACAAAAAAGTACGGCTGAAAATCCGACTGACGGTCGAAGAAAAGACCAAGCTGGAGCATGACGCCGCCCTGTGCGGCCTGACCCAATCTGAATATCTCCGGCAGATTTGTTTGGGTAAGCGGCCCAAGCCCAGGCAGTCCCCGGAGTTTTGGGAACTGCTGGACGCCTTGTATGAAATCTACGATAAGCTGGAACGGCTGACCGTTTATTACCCGGAAGCGTCAGAGGAATGTTCCCGGCTTGAAAAGCTCGTCCTGTTCTTACAGGGGGTGTCGTGATGGCTACCACCAGCCTGTGGCACATCAAGGGGCGGCTCAGTGACCTGATCGCCTACGTTGAAAACCCGGAGAAAACCGTACCCAAGGGCACCGAGGACTTTTTCAACGTATTTTCGTACATCCAGAACCCACAGAAAACAGCGGATGGCTCCTATGTCACCGCTATCAACTGCCTGAAACAGACGGCACTTCAACAGATGATTTTGACGAAACAGCGATATGGCAAGGAGGACAACTATATCGCCTGGCACGGCTATCAGAGCTTCAAGCCGGGGGAAGTCACCCCGGAACGGTGCCATGAGATCGGCGTGAAACTGGCCCGTGAGATGTGGGGCGATAAATTTCAGGTCATCGTTACCACCCACCTGGACAAGGGTCATCTGCACAATCACTTTTGCTTTAACTCGGTATCGTTCAAAGACGGCAAAAAGTACAACTAGCCCCCTCCCCAAATGTGTGGGGAGGGGGCTAACTGTGAATGGGGAGAACAGGTCAACGTATCGACCGCTCTAACATAGGAAACAGCCTGTTAATGGGCAAGCTGAAGAAGGGATTTCACCAAACACAGGTTTATACGGTGCCGCTCAATTCACACACGATCCCGGTTTCGGCATTGGTGACCTCCATGGTATATACCCCGTCCGTCAGGGTAACGGTGAAGTCCCGCGTCCCGGTGAGTGTCAAAGAGCCGTCCTCCGCTTTGGCCCAGGTGCCGTTATCGGTCTGGATGTTGGTATAGTCTGCACTATAGTCCACTGAAATCGTGAAGGTGCCATCGTCTAGCAGGGTGGCATGGCATTTCAGCCACTCGTTGCCCTCGCCGGTGCCGTTGCCGTCTATCTGAAGGAACACGCCGTCCGGCTGTTCTGCCCCCGCGGCGGCCGTTCCGGAGACAGAACAGGGAATGCTGGTCTCCGCGTTGACAAACTCCATGGTGTAGACGCCATCGGCCAAGGTGGCGGTGAATTCCCGGGTGCCCGTCAACGCCAGGGAGCCGTCCTCATTCTCTGTCCAGGTACCGCTGTCGGTTTCCACATTGGCATATTCCGCGCTGTAGTCCACGGCCACAGTGAAGGTGCCGTCCTTGAACAGGGTCACATGGGCCTTCAGCCATACATTCTCCTCCCCTACGCCGGAGCCCTCCAGTAGGGCGTAGACATTCTCGTCCTGGGGCTGGGAAGCACCCTCCGCTGACCCGGTGAGCACGCAGGTGATGGTGGTCTCGCTGTTCACCACCTCCATAGTGTAAACGCCATCGGCCAGGGTAGCGGTGAAGTCCCGGGTGCCGGTGAGGGCCAGGGAACCGTCCTCGTTCTCCGTCCAGGTGCCGTTGTCCGTCTGGATGTGGCTGTTCTCTGCGTCGTAATCGAACTCTACTGTCCAAGTGCCGTCATTGAGCAGGATGGCACGGGATTTCAGCCATTCGTTGCCGTCCGCGCCGGTGCCGGAGAGCTCCATGAATAGGTTCTCGATCCCGGTGGGCTCCTGGGACTGGATAGGCTCCTCAGTCTGCGCCGGTTCTTCGGACTGGGCGGGCGGCTCCTGGGAGGCGTTGGGATCGGCGGCGGCCACTCCGCCGGAGCGGAAGAAGCAGGCCCAGAAGATCAGCACCAGCACGGCGGCGGTGACCACAACAATACCGATCTTCACGCCGATATTCAGCTTTTCCTTCAGCTTGGTGCGGCCCAGGAACACGAGCAAGGCTGCGGAAATAACGGCGGTGTCCAGGATGACCAGCAGCATCAGCCAATAGGGGGAGGTGTCCGCGGCGGCGGCCACGGCGGCGCTGTTGGCCTGGGTGTAGAGGATGTTGTGGCAGGCCCGGCGCATCTCCTGCTGGGCGGTGTTGGAGCTGCTGTCCAGGTTGACGCCCATGAGGCACAGCATCATGTCGCCCCCCGCCCGCAGGGCCAGGTTGATGTCCATCCAGCTGATATTGCCCATGGCGGAGTCGGTGACCACGGTGCCCTGGAAGCCCCACTCGTCCCGCAGAACCTCGGTGAGCAGGGCCCGGCTGGCCCCTGCCCAGGTGTCGCCCAGATAGCTGTAGCTGCTCATCATGGCGGTGGCCTTGCCCTCCTTCACCACCACCTCGAAGGCCTTCAGGTAAAGCTCCCGCATGGCCTGCTCGTTGGACCACACGGAAATGGACAGGCGGTTGCTCTCCTGGTCGTTGAGGGCGAAGTGCTTCACATAGGCATACACGCCCTGGCTGGCGTAGCCCCGGACCATGGCCGCGCCCAACTTGCCGGACAGCAGGGCGTCCTCGGAGTAGTATTCAAAGTTGCGCCCAGAATAGGGGGTGCGGTGGATGTTCACGCCGGGGGCGTACAGGCCCACCACATGGTTGGCGGTGGCCTCCGCACCGAAGGTGTGGCCGAAGTCCTCCAGCAGCTGCTGGTTCCAGGACGCGCCGATGAGAGCCTCGCTGGGGTAGGCCACGCCCTTCAGATCGCTGACCAGGCTGTTGATGCCCGCCGGGCCGTCCAGGTCGTTGGTGGCGGGCTTACCCACGCTGGCCACCTCCGGGGTGGACCAGCCGCCGTTTGAGATCATCTTGGTCATGTCCTCCACGCTGAGCTGTTCCAGCAGCTTCTCCCACTTGGGGTCGTCGTAGTCCAGCCCCGCCATGTCCTCCAGGGTGAGGCCGTTGCTGGCGAAGGTGATGGCCGGGGCGTTGGGGTCGCTGTCATAGACCGGGCTGGCGGTGAGGGCGGACACGGTGGCGTCGGAGGCCGCCTTGCCGTCCTCCCGGGCCCTGGGGGTGGTGCCCTCCCAGTCGGTGCGGGAGACGTATTGGGTGATCTGGCCGTTGGACACGTCCTCGAAGCGATTGACGGCGGCGGTGAGATCGCCGCTGCGGGGGCTCCCCTCGCCGTAGGTGACGGTCTGGTCCACCACATACTCCCGGCTGTCGATGACCTCATGGGCGTTGGCCATCAGCTTGATTTGGTAAGTCCCAGCCTCCAGCACGTAGCACCCCGCCCCCTTCTCGTCATAGGAGGCCATGTCGTCCACGGCAAAGGTGAGGGTGAGGGTTTCGCTCTCCCCCGGCTGGAGCAGCTCGGTCTTGCCGAAGGCGGCCAGCACCACGTGGGCCTTCTCGATGCCGCCCGGAGTGTAGGGAGCGGTGAAGTACACCTGGGCCACGTCCTTGCCCGCCGCGTCCCCGGTGTTGGATACCTTCACCTTCACGGTGACGGTCCCCTTGTCCACGGAGAAGTCCTCAATGGACTGCTCAAAGCTGGTATAGCTCAGGCCGTAGCCGAAGGGGTACTGGACGGTCTGCTCATAGGCCGCTTCGTCGCATTGGCCTGTGGCGTTGTCGATGAACCGGGTCTCATAGAAGCGATAGCCCACGTAGATGCCCTCGACATATTCCACATAATTGCGTTTGTCCAAATTGCTGTAAGTAAAGTCGCCCGCGTTCCAGTAGGCGGGGGCGGTGGTGTGGTCGTAGGCGTAGGTGTCGGGGAGCCGTCCGGAGGGATTCACCGCCCCGGCCAGCACCTGGCCCACCGCGTCCATGCCCCGGCTGCCGGGGCCGCCGATCCACAGCGCTGCGTCCACACCGTCCTCCAGGAAGCCCAGCTCCATGGCGTGGGAGGAGTTGATAAGCACGATGACCTTTCCGAAGCCCTGGGCCTTTACCAGCTCCAGCAGATCCTCCTCATCCTGGGTGAGCTCCAAATAGCTGCGGTTTCCCCCGGCCTGGCTGTAGCCCGCCGCCTCCATGTCCATGGGCAGGTCGCCGCCCTCGCCGCCGATGCGGGAGAACATCACCACCGCCGTGTCGGAGAAGGACTTGGCGTTTGCCAGCAGGGAATCGCCGTATTTGCTGGCGGGCACCTCGGCGGGGGTAAAGTCGGAGCCGGTGAAGCCCCCCTGGCTCTCCCGCTTCACGCCGGAGTTTTTGTAGAAGTCCACCAGCTCCTGGTTGACCTCCAGCCCGGCGTTGGTGAGGCCCTGGACCAAATCCACGTTGGCGGAGGTGTCGCTGGCCCCGCTGCCCGTGCCGCCGTAGAGGGGGGATACGGTGGCGTAGCCGAACAGGTTCACCTTGGTGCCGTCCGCCAGCGGCAGGGCGTTGTCCCTGTTTTCCAGCAGGACGATGCCCTCGGCGGCCAGCTCCTGAGCCATGGCAAGAGAGGCCTCCTTGGCTTGCTCCGGGGTGAGCTGCTCCGCCGTGGCGGAGCCGTGGGCTCCGGGCAGGCGGCTGTTCAGATTGGCCGCCATGAAGGTGTTGATGGCGGAGAACATCTGAATGCACACCACATTGACCACCAGCGTCAATACCAGCAGGATACTGACCACGATCAACGGCGCTTTCCCTGCTGTCTTCGACTTCTTTTCCTTGCTCATTTCCATCTCTCCTCCTGTTGTCATTTTGCGCTTGACTTGTGTGTCCTATGCGGTGTATTGTAATAGACATAGTGTTGGTTTTCAACCATCAATATATCAGCCGAACGATAGAAAAACGACAAAACGAGAGGAAGTGTTGGATTTGCGTCATTTTTCCGGGAATCCACAAAATGCACAAAAGCAGGAGAACCAGCGCACCCGTCTCACCAAGCGGCTGCTGCGGGAGAGCTTGCTGGAGCTGCTGAAGGAGAAGCCGGGGG
>OFGR01002943.1_pt1 | contig 10632 bp, 9 predicted proteins | sample 1521811 | NCBI WGS metagenome assembly OFGR01 (sample SAMEA3504098, study PRJEB24116) | mouse gut metagenome | biome: mouse gut; feature: mouse-associated habitat; material: faeces | place: Denmark | collected 2011
TCGGCTATGTCTGGATTGTGGCCGATGAACCCGGAGCGGCGGGCGCGGAGCAGCTTGACACACCGGAGGCCATGCTGGACAACCTGTTTAATGACATGATCAACGATGTTGTTGCCCCTCGATCCACCACCCATCTCAATGAAGCGCACACTATGACGGAGAATGAAGAAGCCGAGTGCCGCCGCAGGATCACCGCCATTCTGGAACAGATTGAGGACGGCGAATCCAAATACCTGGAATACCTGAACGAGTATATCCAGGATTACCAGAAACGCTACGTCAGGGACGATGAATCGTGTTAGAAAACGGTTGCTCGTTCATCGGCCACCGCCCGCATAAATTTATCTGGAAGTATGATGAGGCAGACAGCCGATGTACGGGAACAAGCGATGGTCGGGACCGGAAAAGCCACACCGTCAGATGTATTTGACGGGATGTTCTGCGGCCGGTCTGGGGGTTGCGGCCTGGGTTGCCAATAGCGGCCGATTCGACAGGCGAGATCCCCACAAAAACAGGGGTACCGGAATATCAAAAACGATATTTCGGTATCCCTGTTTGTTTCCAATTATACAAGATAACTTTCACAAGGAATTCACTACTTGCCCAAAGTGAGCGGTTCAGCACGTTTTGGGAATCTTTGCTGTAAAAGTAATTATTCCATCTGCATAGCTGTTTGCAATATGTCCATGATGCCGGATAACAATCGCTTTGGCGGTAGACAGCCCAATGCCATACCCACCAGTCGATCTGGAGCGAGAGGAATCTACCCGGTAGAAACGATCAAAGTAACGAGAAAGCTGAGCTGTGTCAATCCCTTTACATGGATTGGATACAGAGATACAAATATTTCTCCCATGCTGGGATAGTGACAGGCGGATCGTTCCCTCCGGGTCACAGTATTTGACAGCATTATCAAGCAAGATGGAAAACAGGTAGAAGAAGTTATCCCGCACTCCTTTGGTGTTTATGTCAGCAATAATTTCTGAAACCAGTGTTTTGCCGTCAGCTTCTGCTGCTGGTTGAAAGGCATCCACACTGGCCTGTGCTATTTCTGTAACAGAAAATTCTTCTACCGTATCCCCTTCGATTGCTTCTTCTGTACGGGCAAGCTCCACCAGATTTTTAATTAACCTGTCCAGCCGTGTGATCTGTGTACGGGCACTCTCCAGCCACCGGCTTTCCCCGCAGGCATCCGACAGCAAATCCAGATCCGCTGACAAAATGGAAAGGGGCGTTTTCAGCTCGTGGGAGGCATCGGTTACAAACTGTCTCTGCCGTTCCAGGTTTTCCGCAAAGGGACGAATGGCTCGGCCGGAGAAGAACAGCAGCAGGAGGAACACAATCAGCGCGCACACTAAAAATATAAGCACAGTGATACGCAGCATATTGTCTGCCGCCTGGAGCATCAGAAAACAGTCCATAACGATCATGGTGCTGCCGCCGTCCTCGCTTGGAAACAGACCGAAGCGGTAGTAATCTACATATCCCCGGCTGCCGCCCGCTTGTATGACCTTGCTGATGGTTTCCGTAACAGAGTGGCGGTCAAACGCCGCGATATGCTCAAGATCTACGGCTTTTACTTCCCGCTGTTCCGTAAGCTCCACGATGAAATACCGGGTCTCAAAGGCGGTTTCCGGTGTAACTTGAAACTCAAAGTCAGAGGGATCGAAGGTCACACCGGGAGGAAGAAAGGTTCCGCCATTTTGATGCAGCAGCGAAATGGCCCGGTCTACCCGCCGGGTTGTGATCCAATGGTTTCCCACGCCGATGGAGACGCAGAGAACCGCCATGGTCCCCAGCAGCGACAGCATGGCGATCCAGATAAATTTCCACCGTAAAGATCGGATCATGAAACTTCCTCCAGCACATAGCCCTGTCCCCTGCGGGCAGAAATGCGGATATTAGCGCCCGCCGATTCCAGCTTCCGTCTCAGATAGGAGATGTAAGCCCAGACCACGTTGATCTCAGCCTCGCTGTCATAGCCCCAGATGGATTCCATAAACTGCTCCGTTGAAATGGGCCGCCCCTTCTGCTGCATCAGCAGCTCCAGCATTTGAAACTCCTTATTGCCCAGTCGGATGCAGGCGTCTCCGCATCTCAGTTCAAAGGAGGAACGGTCTAATGTAACATTTCCAGCGGAAATGACGCTGGGTGTGTATGTTCCGCCCCGGCGGGTCAAGGCGCGAACCCGCGCCACAAACTCCCGGCTGTCAAAGGGCTTTGGCAGGTAATCGTCCGCTCCGTTTTCCAAACCGGCCACCCGGTCCTCTACTTGGCTCTTCGCGGTCAGGAGCAGCACCGGAGTGGCGGCCTGTTTGGCCCGAAGGGCCTGCAGAACCTGGATTCCGTCCAGTTTTGGCATCATGATGTCCAGAACAATACAGGCGTAATTTCCCACCAGCCCGTAATCCAGCGCATCCTGCCCATTGTAAACTGCGTCTACGGAATAATGCTCGCGTTTCAAAAGGGCTTCCAGCACCATGACCATCTCCGGTTCATCATCCGCTACCAAAATTCGCATGATACATCCTCCGAAACGTTTACTCTGGTTTCTGCTCAGTCAGCTTAACGCTGACCGCAATCTCTTTGCCGCCTCGGAAAACAGTGACTTTGACCGTATCTCCAACATGATGCCTGTCCAATACTGCGGATATGTCTGCGGCGTTATTGATAGGCGTACCATCAATTTCCGCAACCCGGTCGCCGACTTTCAGACCATTGTTTTCCGAAGAACGGGCCACATACGGTCCAGGTTTATCAAAATACGCCTGCCAGTTTAATCCTAGCCTTGTGAGTTGGGTCACACTGATACCAAGCTGCGGACGGCCAGTCACATAACCGTATTGAATCAATTCCTGCGTAATTGTCTGCACAGTATTTGCGGGAATGGCAAAAGCCAGGCCCTCAATATCGCTGCCGGATGATTTTGAATTTACTACTCCAACCAGCTTTCCGCCAAGGTCAAATAGACCGCCGCCGGAGTTCCCCGGATTGACCGCCGCCGATGTTTGGAGCAGCGTCATAGTTTGCCCATCAATCGTGATCTCCCGGTCTTTTGCGCTGATGATCCCATCCGTTACCGTACCGCCCAATTCACCAAGCGGGTTACCAATCGCAATGACAAAATCACCAACCCGCACGGCGGAAGAATCAGCCAACTTTGCAGGCAGCAAATCGGTCGCCTCGATTTTCAACACTGCTAAATCTGTTTTAGAATCTGTCCCCTTTAAGGCTGCTTCATATGTCTGTCCATTGTTTGTTCGCACTTTAATTGTGCTGGCTCCATCAATCACGTGATGATTTGTCACAATGTAGCCATCCTCTGATAAGATGACGCCGCTTCCGGCCCCCTCCATTACATATTCCTGGAACCAGTTGCTGACCTTCTTGGTTTCCGTAAATACTTCCACAACGCTGGGAGCGGTTTGTTCCACAATCTCCGCCAAATCAAGAACCACCAGAGAAGCGGCAGACGCACTGCTGCACAGCAGGCCCATACACAGCAATACCGCACAGAAAACCGATACAATTGAGTAGCTTCTTTTTTTCATAGCAAAATACATTCCTTTCTTTTGTTTTAGACGGCTATGTGCCCTTCCAGCCAAAATTCAGCTTATTTCGGCGGCAGACCGTCAGGCGGAAGGTCCGGGTGGGACAACCACAACGTGCATTGAAGCTCCCCATCTTCTGTGAGGATGAAATACAGCGCAACCTCGTCTGTGTCCCCGCTCACCATCACATAGCCGACGCCATCCTTGCCAGTGGTTGCGTCAATGACCGCTCCTTCTGAAAAGGAGAGTCGCATGGTTCCCTGCGTCTGCTCCTGCCGGTCCAGAAGTACCAGCATGAAACTGCCGTTTCTGGGCAGATCGGGAAACGCCAGAGCGGCGTCACTCAACGGATACTCCAGGATATGTCCGCCGTCCGAAAGCTGAATGATTCCCTCAGAGAATGTTGTTCCATCTTCATGAGCAAACCCAGCCATAACAGAAAAATCACCTTCTTCCTGGGCCGGTTGATTCTGTTCTACTGTACGAATACAGCAGCATAAAAGCAAGAGCAAAATCGTGAACATTGATGCAGCTACTGTTTTTTTCCTAAATCGCATAAAATCACCTCACTCCATCATTTGGCCTGCGGCGGCTCACTACCGCCAGTATAAACCCTCAACTCAAAAAGAACTTAAAATTTTTATGGCAAAGAGGTTTTTTCTTTTAACTTGGTTTTAAGTAGCTGTTTTATAATGGCCCCATCAAGATAAAAAGGAGGGGTCAACCTTGATTGAAATCGAGCATTTGACCAAGCGATATGGCGGCCACACAGCGGTCTCCGACCTGAGCTTCACCGTGGACAGCGGACAGATCTATGGCTTCCTTGGTCCCAATGGGGCGGGGAAATCCACCACCATGAACATCATGACCGGCTGCTTGTCCGCCACAGAGGGGGCCGTCCGCATTGACGGCCACGACATTTTTGAGGAGCCGGAGCAGACCAAGCGGCTGATCGGCTACCTCCCGGAACAGCCTCCGCTTTACATGAATGAGACGCCGGAGGAGTACCTGCGGTTCGTGGGCGAGGCCAAAGGCCTGCGCGGGACGGAACTGGAGCGGCAAATCGACGAGGTGATCCGCCAGACCGGAATCGAGGATGTGGCCCGCCGCCGCATCTCCGCCCTGTCCAAGGGCTATAAGCAGCGGGTGGGAATTGCCCAGGCCCTGCTGGGCAATCCCAAGGTCATCATCCTGGATGAACCTACCGTGGGCCTGGACCCCATCCAGATCATTGAGATACGGGACCTGATTAAAGAACTGGGGCAGACCCACACCGTGATTTTCAGCTCCCACATTCTCTCCGAAGTGCAGACCATCTGTGACCAGATCATCATGATCGCCAAAGGAAAGCTGGTGGCCTTTGACACGCCGGAGAATCTGGAGCAGCACCTGCTCACCCCCAATGAAGTGATTTTGACTACAGATACTCCCGCCAGTGAGGTGCGGACACTTTTGGAGGGCATCAGCAATATCACGGAACTGTCATTGGAGGAACCAGATTCCGGTCTTGTGACCGCTCGCATCAAAACCGACCTCAGCGATGTCTATCAAATCTCCCGCGCTGTATTTTCAGCCTTTGCCGCCAGTGGGAATACCCTGCTGGAGCTGGCCGTGAAGAAGGCCAACCTGGAGGACATCTTCCTGGAACTGGCGGACAACGATGCCGCCGCCCCGGAACTGCCTGTGGTGGAAGGAGAACCTGTGGAAAGTGAGGTGCCGGAGGAATGACCGCTGTATTGAAGCATGAACTGAAGAACTATTTCCACTCCCTGACGGCCTATGTATTCGGCGCAGGGCTGCTCCTGGCAGTGGGGCTGGGCGCGCTGCGCTACAATCTCTAGGCGGCGGTGAGCAACTTTGAATTTGCTCTCAGCTATTTCAGCATCGTTCTTGCTGTCATCGTTCCCATCCTGACCATGCGGGTCATTGCGGAGGAGCGTAAGCAGAGAACAGACCAGCTTTTATACGCCCTTCCCATCACCACCACCCAGGTGATTGTGGGCAAGTATCTGGCGCTGCTGACGGTGTATCTGATTCCGCTGTGCGTGATTGCGGTTTATCCCCTGATCTTCTCCCGGTTTGGGGACGTGTATCTGCTGACCTCTTACGGCTCCATTCTGGCGTTCTTTCTCATGGGCGCGGCGCTGATCGCGTTGGGGGTGTTTATCTCCTCCCTGACGGACAACCAGGGCTTCGCCGCCGGAATCGGGATTGCGGTGATCCTGCTGAACTATTACAGCGTGAGCCTCTCGGAATACGTCTCCTCTACGGTTTTCGGTTCTGTTGTCGCGCTGTGCGTGCTCGTTCTGGCCTTGGGCGCGGTGATCAAATATCTGACCAAAAACGAAAATCTGGCTTACGCTGTCTGCTTTGTCTTAATCGCGGCCATTGTCATCGTTGCCTTTATGGACAACACGAAGTTTGAGGGCCTGTTGCCCGCCGTGATGACCAGGCTGTCCCTGTTTGACCGCTTTACCGGCTTTGTCAACGGTGTTTTTGATATGACCTCCGTTGTCTACTACGCCAGCGTGGCCGTGTTTTTCCTGTTCCTGTCTGTCCAATCGCTGGAGAAACGGAGGTATAACTGATGAAAAACCGAAACGCTTTTCGCGGCGGCTCCTACGCTCTGGCGATCTCCGCGGTGGTGCTGGCCATTTTGGTGGTGGTCAACATCTTCGCCTCCGCTCTGCCTCCCGCCGCCACCAGGTACGACATTAGCGCTGCCAAGCTCTACTCCATCACCAGCAACACCAAAGTGGTGGTCAATGCCTTGGATCAGGATGTGACCATCTATTGGGTGGTGCAGTCCGGCGAGGAGAACCAGGTCATTGAAAACCTGCTGAGCAAATATGACAGCCTCTCCGACCATATTACAGTGGTGAAAAAGAACCCGGACGTCTATCCCACCTTTGCGGAACAGTACACCGATGAAGCCGTCCAGAACAACAGCCTCATTGTGGAGTGCGGTGAGCGCAGCCGCTTTATCGGCTATGGCGACATCTTTGTGCAGGAGCCGGATATTTACTCCTACTCTTACAGCACCTCCTTTGACGGCGAGGGCACCATCACCTCCGCCATCGACTATGTGACCATCGAGGAACTGCCCAAGATCTACATTCTGGAGGGCCACGGGGAGGCCGAGCTTCCCGCCTCCTTCCGGGAGCAGATCGAAAAGGAAAACATGGAAACGGAATCCCTCTCCCTGCTGACGGTGGACGCCATCCCGGAGGACGCGGACTGTGTCATGATCTACGCTCCGTCCAGCGACATCTCCCAGGAGGAGCGGGATCTGCTGGCGGACTATGCCTCGGAGGGCGGCAAGCTGTTTGTAGCAGCCGGGCCTGTGCCTGACAGCGATTTGGACAATCTCTATAGCCTGCTGGCGGACTACGGCATAGAGGCCAATGAGGGCGTGGTGGTGGAGCCGGACCGGGAACACTATTCCTTCCAAGGCCCTCTCTCCCTGCTGCCTGATATGAACAGCCATGCCATTACAGATTCCCTGATGGACGAAAACTACTATCCCACCATGCCCATCTCCCTGGGCCTGACGGTTCCGAAAGATTCTGAGCGGGTAACAACCCTGCTTACCACCTCCGACGCCGCGTTCAGCAAGCTGGACGGCTACGACATGACAGATTATGAGAAGGAAGATGGGGACATTGACGGCCCCTTTGCCTTGGCCGTCTCCATCGACACTGCCGGTGAAGGGCAGATCGTTTGGTTCACATCTTCCCATTTCCTGGACGATATGCATAACGCAGTTTCCTCCGGGGCCAACGCCAACCTGAGCATGAACGCCCTGTCCTCCCTGATTGGCGAGACGGAGGCCATGGCCATCCGCAGCAAGTCGCTGAATTACAACTATCTCACGATCAGTGATTCCACCGCTTCTCTGCTGAAGGTGCTGATGATCGGCGTGTTCCCGCTGGCGTACCTGGGCATCGGTGTTGTGGTAACGTTGAGAAGAAGGAGGCTGCAAAATGAGCCGGTCTAAAAAACTTTATATTCTGCTGGGTGTTTTCGTTGTGGCCTGCGTCGCCACCCTTGCGGTCACTCAGATAGCGGAGCGCAAGGAACAGATCAAGAACAGCGGCGAACCTATCCTGGAGCTGTCCAGCGATTCCGTTCAAACCCTCTCCTGGGAACACAAGGGAGAAACTTTGGCGTTCCACAGGAATGAGACATGGCTTTATGACGAGGACGAGAATTTTCCGGTGAGCGAGGACAAAATCAACGAACTGCTGGAGCAATTCCAGCCTCTCAGCGCGGCTTTTGTCATTGAGGAGGTAGAGGACTTTGGGCAGTACGGACTGGACAACCCCGTGTGTACCATTCACCTGACCACGGAGGAACAGTCCTATGAGATCAAGCTGGGAGACTTCAGCAAGATGGATTACCAGCGGTACGCCTCCATCGGAGACGGCAACGTCTACCTGGTTCAGAACGACCCGCTGGATCAGTTTGACGCCGTTCTCAGCGATTTGATTGCCCATGATAAAATGCCGGACTTTGATCAGGCGACCAGTATTCAATTCTCCGGCGCGCAGGATTACGCCGTTTCCTACGAGGAGGACAGTTCCAATACCTACTGCGCCGAGGATATCTACTTTACCCGGCGCGGCGAAAAATCCCTGCCTCTGGATACGGATCGGGTAGACAGCTATCTGCGTAAAATCTCAAATTTAAATCCAACCAACTATGTCACCTACAAGGTGACGGACGAGGAGCTGACCACCTACGGCCTGGATACACCGGAGCTGACGGTCACTGTGGAGTATACGCCAAAAGACGAGGAAACGGCCGAAGTGTTTGTTCTCCATATCAGCCGTGATCCAGAGGAGATCAAGAAACCGTCCGATGAGGATGACAGCGAGGATGAGACAGTCACGGCATATTTGCGGGTAGACCAGTCCCCCATCATTTATCAGATTTCCTCCGACCAGTACAAGGATCTGATGGCCGCATCCTATAACGATCTCCGGCATCTGGAGGTATTCACCGCAGACTTTGCGGATGTCCGGCAGATCGACATTTCTCTGGAAGGGGACTCCTATACCCTGACTTCGGAGGAAAGGGGGAAGGAGCGTACTTGGTCCTTCCAAGAGGAGGAATTGGAAATTGATGACCTCAAAGAGACTTTGGAGGCTCTGCGCGCGGACGAGTTCACCAGCGAAAAGCCCTCTCAGAAAGAAGAAATCGACCTGACCGTCCACCTTGACAATAAGCATTTTCCGACAGTTTCGATTCGGCTGTACCGGTATGATGGAACCCATTGCCTCGCGGTGGTAGACGGAGAGAGCGTGGCTTTGGTGAACCGTGGAGAGGTCGTTAATCTGATCGAGGCGATTCATGAAATTGTGTTAAACTGATAGACAAGCAAGCAGCGGCATTGAATCTGACGATTCAATGCCGCTGCTGTTTTCATCATGCTGCATTCTTCAAAAAAATAGAGAAAAAATCAGAAAGCCTATTGACTCTCCTATAATGGGATAGCCTATAATGCTTTCCTACCAAGGAACCGCTCCGCGGGTGGAAGATGACGCCGATTTATTCCGATCCTACCAGATACCGCCTCTAAAGCTCTGGGTGCTGATTATGAATGCGTTGTCCCCACGAATTGGAGATTGAACATTTCAATCCGTCAGGTTGCCAGGGAGTGAGCAGCAAAGCTCAAAAGGAGGTGCGGCACAGTCATAATCTCCAAGAGATAGCTCAGATTCTATAACATACTTTTCATAATCCAGCGCAAATTGCTCCGGGAAAATAGTTTCGGCATGTTCAATCGCGGGAGCCGCCTGTTTGCAGCAGAGATACTCGCCCGCCGGAAGCCGCAAAAAATTCTTGGGAAGTTCCTGCACTCCCTCCGGAATGTCTACGCCGATGTAAAAAAGCAGTTCTCTTTGGCTTCCTTGGCAATGAAGCAGCCGCCCGGAAAAATGATCGATGGTCAGACCGCTGCTTTCCGCTGTCCGCACTAACCTGTGGAACAGGGCGAGGACTTTCGTTTCCGTATCATTTTCCGGATATGGGGCAAGCAAAAGATTCATGGTGGGGAAACTGCACCGTACCATAGCATCGCTTCTTTGGATCAGCTCGCTGCGTTGGATTTCAGAGCGCATTTTGTCCAGCTTAACCAGCCGCTCCTGTATGGCTTGAATTTTCTCCTTGGCCAGTATCGTACCACGCTCAATTAATTTGCCGTAGTGAATCCGGCTGCCGCCGTCCATGCAATAATCCGTAAACTGCTTGAGGGGAATATCCAGATCAACACACAGCTGAATGGCGTCTACTACCGGGATTTGCTGCAAGCTGTAGTAGCGGTAGCCGCTGCTGGGGTCAACGTAGGCAGGGCGCAGAATACCCAGAGAATCATAGTAGCGGAGGGATTTGATATGAACGCCAGTCTGCTTTGACAGAGCTCCAATGGACAACAGATTTTCTTTCTTCATGGCGAAAACTCTCCCAAAATAGGATATTTCATTCTATCATCATCTAAAAAACCTGTCAAACAAGAAGCCCTGCGAAAAGGCGCAGGGGAGGAGGTAATCAAATGCACAACGCAAAACTTCGGACTGTGGCCCGGTATGTTTTCCCGACCATGTTAAGCAACTTTTGTTTTGTCCTGTTCACGATTATCGACGCCATTTTTGTGGGCCGGGGCGTGGGGACGAACGCTCTTGGCGCAATCAATCTGGTCAATCCCTTTGTTTTGTTGGTTAGTGCGATGAATCTGCTTATCAGTGTGGGCGGTGTGGCAATTTATGCTGTCCACATTGGAAAAGGAGATCACGAAGGAGCCAATACAGTATTTCGGCACGGAATCCTTCTGCTGCTCTGCGCCGCCACGATCCTCAGCCTTGCGGGGACGCTTTTTACGGATAGTATTTGCTCGCTTTTGGGCGCCAGCGAAGCCTTCCAGCAGTATGCGGTTGATTATTTGTTTTGGTATTCGCTCTTTATCATCCCCGCTGCTCTATCTGCGGGATTGCAAAATTATTGCCGGAATGACAACGCCCCCGGCTTGGTGGGCATGGCAGTGATCGTTTCCTCGATCTGCAATGTTTTTGGAGACTGGCTG
>OFGR01002945.1_pt1 | contig 10619 bp, 12 predicted proteins | sample 1521811 | NCBI WGS metagenome assembly OFGR01 (sample SAMEA3504098, study PRJEB24116) | mouse gut metagenome | biome: mouse gut; feature: mouse-associated habitat; material: faeces | place: Denmark | collected 2011
GGGGGAGGGAGGGGCTTTCTTCAGAAAGGCCCTCCCTCCCCCTCCACATGGCGTTGAAACGCCTAGAACGCTTCGCCGCCGGCGAGAAGGTCTTCGCGGATGAGCTTACGGAGCTTGTGGGCCACGGGGCCGGTCTTGCCGTCGCCAATGGGCTGGCCCTCGAAATGGGTGATGCCCACGCACTCGTGGGCCGTGCCGAGGATCATCATCTCGCGGACGGAGGCAAGCTCGGCCTGCGGGATGGGGCGTACTTCGACGGGCATGAACGCCTTGGCAAGCTCCATGGCCTTGGTCGCCACGGTCCCGGCCAGCGCGTTCTTGAATTCGGGAAGGACCAGCGCGCCCTTGGCGTCCACAACCGCAACGTTGGCGATGGCCGCTTCGGTGAGGCAGTTGTCGGCGTCGAAGGTCAGGGCCACGTCCATGTGCTTTTGCATGGCCTCAAGGGTCATGAAGACGGCGGAGAGGTAATTCGTGGTCTTCAGGCGGGCAAACATGGCGGGCTTGACCGGAACGTCGCTGCGGAAGGCGGTAAGGCCCTTGTCGTACCACGCATCCGTGCGCGGGGGCACGCGGTAGGCCGCGATGTAGAGGCTCGACTCGGGACACTCCTTGAGGCTGATGCCGAAACCGCCGGGGCCGCGGCCCGAGAGGATGCGGATGTTGCCTTCCGGCTCGTCGCCCGCCTTGGCCACGGCGAGGACGATGTCGCGGATTTCCTCAATGGAACAGGGCAGCGAGAGGGACAGGCCCGCCGCGGAGTTGGCGAGGCGGCGCAGGTGGGCGTCAAGGTGGATGACCTTGCGCTCGGTGAAGCGGATGGTTTCAAAGACGCCGTCGCCGCGGTGGACGAGGTGATCGTCGAGCGGTGCCAGCATCAGGCGGGCGTCGCGGCAGATCGCGCCGAAACGGTGTTCGTAGAAAGCGAGGATATTGTCCGCGCCGGGACGCTCCTGCGTCCTGAGGCGGTCAATCCATGCGCCTGCATCCAGTACGGGAATCATGGCGAACCTCCCTGACAGGTTTTCGGGGTGGGATGAAGTCCTTATACCTCTTTCAGGATGAAAAGACCAGATTGGGGCGCCCCACCGCGCGGCGGGACGCCCCAATCCTCGGGAAAGAGGGGAAAACGGGCTACTTCGTGATGAAGACGGTACGGTCCTTCACGCCGAGCAGATCGCGGCGGACCAGTTCCTCCGCAATCTGGACGGCGTTGAGCGCCGCGCCCTTGCGGATATTGTCGGCCACGACCCACATGTTGAGGCCGTTGGGGATGGTTTCGTCCTCGCGGATGCGGCCCACGTAGGTGTCATCTTCGCCCGCGGCGTCGATGGCGAGGGGATACATCTTTTCGGAGGGATTGTCGTACACCTGCACGCCGGGGGCCTGCGCGAGGATAGCACGGGCTTCCTTGGCGGTGAGCTTGCGTTCCGTCTCGATGTTCACGGCTTCGGAATGGCCGTAGAAGACGGGCACGCGCACGCAGGTGGCGGTCACCTTGACGTTGGGATCATTCATGATCTTCACGGTTTCGTTGACCATCTTCATCTCTTCCTTGGTGTATTCGTTGTCAAGGAAGACATCGATGTGCGGGATGCAGTTGAAGGCGATGCGGTGCGGATAGACGTTCACCTCGGGGTCCTTCAGGTTGAACATCTGGCGGACCTGTGACTCCAGTTCGTTGATGCCCTTCTGACCGGAACCGGACACGGCCTGATAGGTGGAGACGATCACGCGGCGGATGCCCGCCACGTCGTGCAGGGGTTTGAGGACCACGACCATCTGGATCGTGGAACAGTTCGGGTTGGCGATGATGCCGTTGTGGGCTTCGAGGGCCTCAGGGTTCACCTCGGGCACGACGAGCGGGCAGCGGTCGTCCATGCGCCACGCGCTGGAGTTGTCCACAACGATGCAGCCCGCAGCGGCGGCGTGGGGCGCGTATTTTTCGGAGGTGGAGCCGCCCGCAGAGAATATGGCGATGTCGATGCCGTCGAAGACGTCTTCCTTCAGTTCGCGCACCACCAGTTCGGAACCGCCGAAGGGAACCTTGGTTCCGGCGGAACGGGCCGAGGCGAAAGGAATGACCTCCGTAGCGGGGAAATTCCGGGATTCAAGGGTCTTGAGCATTTCACGACCGACGGCGCCGGTAGCTCCCACAACAGCGACAACGAGTTTTTTTTCAGACATGGTCATCCTCACAGAAGAAAAAACCTTGGAGCGTGTGATTTTCGCAAGGCGTTCGACGTTCTTCTAACGCCTTGCCGTCGCTGTCAAGTATGTTGTCGGCCTCCGCCCGGGGAAAACGCCTCCCCTTTTTCCGTCCTCTGCGGGGCTTGAGGGCAACGGGCTGGCGCATTTCCAATCATTTCACCTGTTTTTTTCCGCCCGTCAGTTAACGCCGCGCCCTTGTGCTCTCTCGCCTACTCACCGGATTTTTTAACAAAAGAGCGGGCCGTCCTGAGCCTGCATTTCCGTACGCCGCCCTAGAGGTGCCGGGGATTTTCTGAGACTTGCTTGCCACTCGCCCCATTTGTCCTTATAGTCTGTCAACACAGACAAAGCACATATTGTCGTCGGAACGGGCCGTTTTCGCGCTTCCGCTTCCGACAAGGAGCATGTATGGCCACTCGTCTCACTCCCGCCGATGAATCGCCGTTCAATATTCAGATCAAAAACCTGGCGGATGAGGAACTGCTTGATTTCTGGGCGGAAACCCAGCAGATCGAAAGTTCCTTGCGCGCCGAATATCATCAGCCCGTCGTACCCGTACAGGACTATGAACGGCTTATCGTGCTGGAATTGCAGTTGCGTTCCTGCCAGCGTCAGAAGTCCTGCGGAGCCTGAGCCCCGTTGCGTATCCGCTTCGGTCGTGCCGAAGCTCGCTGAGTGCACAAGAAACCCTCCCTGTTTGGGGAGGGTTTCTTGCGTCCGGGGTATGGCAAAGGGGTATCCGCGCGGCTTGCGCCCTGTTGTGGCGGAGGGGAAGCGTCTCCTGCTGAGGTGGGGCAGAGGATGCCGCACGCCACGAAATCCGCACCTCATGAAAAGGCGGTCGGGTGCGCCGTCCTTATGGTCTTTGGTCGGGTGGAGGTGTGAGGGCTTCCCTTCCTCCTCCTCCTACTACTACTACTACTATTACTATTACTATTACTATTACTATTACTATTACTACTACCCCCTCTCTATGGCGTGCCTTTCACCCGTGCCGCCCTTCCCTTCGTGGTTTTCCGTCGCATACAAAAAGGCCGGCGGCCCTTGAAAGGGTGCGCCGGCCTTGCGGGAACCGAGTCTATTGCGCCTGTTGCGGCGCGTGGTTCTTGTGTTCCTTGATCTGGTCCATTTCCTTGGCGACGGCCTTTTTGAGGTCGTCGGGAGCGGCGGGGTTGTCGAGCGCCTTTTGAAGCTGTTCGAGCCCCTTGTCCGGTTGATTGAGATAGTAGGCGTAGAGGATGCCGAGGCTGTAGCGTACGGAAGGATCGTCCCGGACGGAGACGACCTTTTCGAGGCTGGCGGCGGCTTCGGCGTGACGGTTCTGATTGTGCTGGATGATGCCGAGCATGTAGAGGGGCTGTGTTTCGTTGGGCGCGGCGACCACGGCGCGCAGGGCGAAGGTTTCGGCCTTCTGCCAGTCCTGCGTGTGCATGAAGTGCTCGGCCAGCCCGGTCAGAGCCTCAAGGTCCGTGGGGTTCTGCTGGAGCTTCTGCATGAGGGCCATGATGCGCTGCTGGGTGGCGTCGTCCATGCCCGCGGAGGTCGGCATCTGCTGGCCTGCGGGAGCGCTCTGCGGCGCCGCGCTTCCCGCCCCGGTGTGGGCGACGAGGCTCGGATTGGACGACAGATAGGAAAGCGTCGAAACGAGCATGAGCGCGAGCCCCGCCGCGAGCAGCAGCAGGATGGAACGGGGGCTTTTGCCAAGGGTCTGATCAGTCATTGCGAAGGGTCTCCAGTTGGGCCAGTCGGCGGTTGAGGGCGATCTGGTTGCGGAGCAGGAACGCAAGGTATGCGCCGAGCCCGATCCATACCGCGATATTCGCGTACATGAGCCAGTCCATATCGGTCATGATAAACTCCTTGGAAGGTAGTGGGGCGGAGGAGTCTTACCCTCTCCTCCGGGCTTCCCCCGGACAAAAGCGTCCGGCGGGAGGCTGTGCGGTGGGCTTGCCGCACGTGCGCGGTGAAGCGTCCGCGGGGGCCGTGCCCGGAACAGCCTTCGGGCAAGGCCGGGACAGCGAGAGGGGAACGCCTTTCGGGAAGCCCCTCTCCGGTATCTTACAGTTCGCCCCGGACGGCCAGACCGTCAAGGCGTTCCTTTTGTTGAAGCTGCATCGTCCGCAGCCCCACAAGCGCGGCCCAGACAAGGCCGAAGCAGAGGACGGCGGCGACGACCGCGATTTTCATTTCCGGTTCGAGCCCGCCGGACTTGTTGGCGAAGACGGCGGGGTGAATGGAACGCCAGAGCCGCGCGGACAGGAAAACGAGGGGCACGTCGATAAAGGCCACGATGCCCACCACCGCGCAGAGGCTTGCCTGCCGTTCGCGGGGCATGTCGAGTTTGCGCAGTACCAGATAGCCCGCATAGAGGAACCAGAGGATCAGCGTTGTGGTCAGGCGCGGGTCCCACGTCCACCAGACGCCCCACGAGTGGCGCGCCCAGATGGAGCCGGTGACGAGGGCCAATGAACAGATGACTACGCCCACTTCGGCGGCGGCTCCGGCCACGGCGTCCCAGTGGAGATTGCGTGTGCGCAGGTAGGCCGCGCCCGCGACGCAGACGAGGAAAAAGCTCACAAAGGCCCACCACGCCAGCGGCAGGTGCGTGTAGAAGATTTTCTGTACCGGCCCCATCGTCTGCTCAATGGGCGCATAGCGGTAGATGAGGACCTGACAGGCCGCCATGAGCACGCCGCCGAGCACGGCGCAGGGGAGCGTCCAAGAATAGCGCATTCACTCGTCTCCTGAAAAGACAAAAGGAAAGAGGATGAGCCCCGCCGCAAGGAAAACCGCGTCAAAGGCCGCGACGATGCCGAGCCACGACTCCGCGCCCTCGGGCAGGGCTTCACTGAAGCCCCCCGCGCCCACGCGGATGCCCGCGAGCAGGATGGGGATGATCAGCGGGAAGAGGACGACCGACAGGAGCGATTCCCGCGCCGCCTGCCCCTGCGAGAGCGCGCCGAGGAGCGAGCCCAGCGCGGCCATGCCGAGATCGGTGAGGACAAGGGCGAGCAGCGCCAGCGGCCAGCCCTCCCCGACGGTCTGGCCGAGGAAGACCACGGCGGCGGGGAGGAAGACGGCCTGCGCCGCGAGGATGACGCACAGGCCCGCCAGAGCCTTGCCCAGCCAGACGGACTGGAGGGGCATGGGCAGGAGCAGCAGCCCCGCCCGCGCGCCGTTGGCCTCTTCAAGGCCGTAGATCATATTAAAGGAAAGGACCTGACAGAAGGCCGAGGACAGCCAGAAGATGGTGGCCGCGCCTTGCCCGTTCATGGCCTCCCCGGTTTCGCGGGACAAACTGAACACGAAGATGAGCAGGAGCCCGAGCAGAAGCGCCTGAACGAGCCCCGCACCGCGCGCGAGCACAAGGCGCAGGTCCTTGCGGGCGATGAGCCATGCGGCCTTCAGCATGACGCCTCCTTTGCCGACGGCGCACCGGCTCCAGGGCCGGGATAGGCGTCCGCCGGGCCGCAATAGCCGAGGGTCCGGTTTTCGATGGCTGCGATGCGGTCGGCCCGCGCCACATCCGAGGCCACGTCGTGGGAAATCCAGACGACCCCGGCCCCCCGTTCCCGGGCCGCCGCGATTTCCCGGTGGAGCAGGGCGAGGGAGCGCGCGTCAAGCCCGGTGCCCGGCTCGTCCAAAAGGAGCAGCCGGGGCGACTGGAGCAGGATGCGCGCCAGATTGAGCCGCTGCGCCATGCCCCGCGAGAAAGTGCCCGCCCGTTCCTCAGCGAAGGGTTCCAGCTCCACGCGGGCCAGTGCCTCCGTGAGCGTGGCGCGGTCCGTGGGGCGGCCGTGCATCCCGTTCCAGAAGGCGAGGTTTTCCAGTGCGGTCAGGCCGGGATAGATGAAGGTGGCATGGCCGAGATAGCCAAGCTCGCCGTCCTCGAAGGAGCGCGTCACCGTGCCCGCGCTCGGGCGGATGAGTCCGGCCATGATGCGCAGCAGGGTGGACTTGCCCGCGCCGTTGGGACCGATCAGCAGGGTGATCGTCGCCGGGCGCACCTCAAGCGAGATGTTCCGCAGCACGGCGCGGGCGCCGAAGAGCTTTCCGATTCCGGCGAGGCGCAGCATCAGCTTTCCCGCACCCCGCGCCGTCTGAAGCCGATGAAGGGCAGCAGGCACATCAGCGTGCCGCCGATCCACAGCCAGTTGACCAGCGGGTTGGAGCTCAGGCGGAAGACCGCCCGGTTCTGGCGGTCCACGGCCATGAGGGTGGCGTAGAATTCGTTGCCGAGAGAGGGGATGACTGCGGCCTCCGCGAACTGCATCTGCCCCCACTTGGCATAGACCCGGCGCTGCGGGGAGGCGATGCCCACGAGCTTGCCGTCCTTGCGGATTTCCAGCTCGCCCTCAAGGAAGACGTAGCCGGGGCCTTCGCCTTCGTAGAGGTTCTTGAAGACGACCTCGAACTTGCCGACCTGCGTCGATTCGCCGATGGCGAGGGTGGGCTCGGCTTCGATCTTGTAGGGGCCAGAGAAGGCGATGCCGAGCCCGATGAGGGCCACGCCCACGTGGATGCCGTAGGCCGCCAAGCTGGGGCCGTAGCCGTAGACCTGTTTTTCAAGGAGTTTCAGGGCCATGCTGACCAGCGCGGCGATGCTGGCGGACGCGCCGAGCACCGCCACGGGCAGGTTGTAGCCCAGCCAGTAGAGGGCCGCCGCCGAACCGATGAAGGCGCAGACCACGATGAGGAGCTTGCGCGTGTCGCGCACGCCGCCGTTCCAGCCGAGCCACGGGCAGAGGCTCAGCAGGGCGACGAGCACGGCGAAGAGGGGCATACAGACGCGGTTGTAGAAGTCGGCCGTGAGGCCCACCGCGCCGCCGTGGTCATGCCCGGCCGCGTCGAGCGCGGCTTCCCGGGCGAGGCCCATGACCGTCTCCTTCCAGAAGGCCGTGAACACCGGCCACATGGTGGCGACGAGGATAATCAGCGAGAGGGCCAGCAGCAGCCACGAGGTCAGGACAAGGAACCCTTCGCGGCTTTCGATGCCGGAAAGTTCGCCCGCCCCCGGACGGCGCGCCAGAAAAGCGATCCAGAAGGACAGGGCGGTCGCGAGCAGGATAAAGAGGAGCAGGGGCACGCCCACGCCGCCTTCCCCGAAGGCGTGCACCGACTGCACCACGCCGCTGCGGACAAGGTAGGTGGCGAAGAAGGCCGAGATGGTCGTCAGGGCCATGAGGAAGACGTTGACCCCGTGCAGCTTGTTGCGCCGGGATTCGATGATCATGGTGTGCAGGGCGGCGGTCGCCACGAGCCACGGGATGAGCGAGGCGTTTTCAACCGGGTCCCACGCCCAGTAGCCGCCCCAGCCGAGTTCCATATAGGCCCACCAGCCGCCGAGCACGATCCCGGCGGTGAGGAAGGCCCACGCGGACAGGGTGAAGGGCCGGGCCACGTCGGACCACGCGCGCTCGTCGGACTGGCGGCGGCTCATGGTCTGCGCCAGCGCAAGGCAGCCGGGGATGACGAAGCCCCCGTAGCCCAGAAAGAGCAGGGGAGGATGGAAGATCATGCCGGGGTTCTGGAGCAGGGGATTGAGGCCGTTGCCGTCCGGCGGGGTGCCGTGGTTCATGAGGAAGGGATTGTTCCACGTCACCAGAATGAGCCCGAAGAAGGCCATGATCCCGAGGTAGAAGGCCCAGTACCACAGGCGGGTTTCGGGCGTCAGGTCTTTATAGGATCGGGTGAGCTGGAAAAGGCCCCCGCAGATGGCCACGGAAAAGGCCCAGAACAGCATGGAGCCAGCCTGTCCGGCCCAGAAGGCCGTGAGGCGGTAGAAGAGGGGAAGCAGCCGATCCGTGTAGCTGGCCACGTAGACCAGAGAAAAATCGAAGGCCGCGAGCGCGTAGAGAAGGATGGCCGAGGCCAGAACGTAACAGGCCGTGAGGACGAGGTTGGCCTTTTCGACCAGTGCGAGGCCCGCGGCGGGTTTGAGGCGCCTGCCCCGGACGGACTGGGGGGCCGTCGTCGGCCAGAGCGACCGGATGGCCCATGCCGCGCCGCCGAGCGCGCAGAGCATGGAAAGAGCAAGAAGTCCGAAAGCGAGATGATACATGGAAGCTCCAAGGTTGGCCGGGACAGCGCCTATCCTGAAAAGGGAGAAACCGCATCCGGTAGGCGGCTCCGGCAAATACGAAAAAGCCGCCTCTCCGCATCCCGCGAGGCTCGCCGCGCAGTGCGGAGAGCCTTACGAAAGACCCGGAGGGGGCGGCGTTCAGCCTCTGTTTTCCTTTTGATACTTGGAGGGGCACTTGGTCATGAGCGTCTTGGCCCGGAAGGTGCCGTCCGGCCCGATGCCGCCTTCGACGATGACTTCCGCTCCCGCCTTGAACGTGTCCGGGATGGCCCCGGTATATTCTACCCAGACCGTGGTGGCCTTGTTTTCCTGATCTTCCAGCCGGAAGCGGACGTCGCGTCCGCTGTCGGCACGGGCAAGGCCGTTTTCGGCGACGGTGCCGAAAAGCCGGGCGGCTTTCAGTTTGTCGGCGGGAGTGGCGAGGGCTTCGGAAACGTTGAGAAAGTAGACGCTGTTTTCGGAAAAGCCGGAATACGCAAGATAGCCGACGCCTCCCACAAACAGGAGAAGCGCCACGAGGTAAACGTTCTTGCCGGATTTCTTTGCCATGGTGGTTCCTGTTGTGCTTGCCTCCTCACTTCCATTTCGGTGACTACCAGTGCGGCAGGAAAAAGTCAAATCACTTCCGGCCTCAAGGCGGTCCCGCAGGGGCTTGGGGCCGGGATTTTTTTGTATTGGCGCACTTGTTTTTTAGGGCGCATGGAGCCGCCTTTTCTCCGTAATCGGTTGATGATGCACAAAAACACCTATCAGGAGCAGTTTTTGAATAAAAAGAGCATTTCTGGTGCGAAAATACGACCGAGTACTTTTGAGGATGAGTGATAATGATGCGAAAAAACAACCCTACTCTCTTGGCGGAGAGGCCATCGTCCCCGGCGGTACGCGCGGCAATCTCTTTTGAGGACAGGAGAAAAAATGGGCCGATCTCGAGGAAATCAAATGAATGCGCCGGAATACGGCGATTCCGTGGCACGTATCCTGCTTTTGGAAAAAACGGACAGGGGCAAACCCAATACAAAGGAGAACCCATGAAAACCGCAGCAGAACGTGATCACGACAGGAATCTTCGTCGAGTCGTCGTCTCCTCCCTCGTGGGGGCCGTCATTGAATGGTATGACTTCTTCCTCTACGGCGTGGTGGCCGGGCTTATTTTCAACCATCTCTATTTCCCGGAATTCGACGCCCGCGTAGGGACCATGCTCGCCTTTGCCACGTTCGCCGTGGGCTTTGTGGCCCGTCCTCTGGGCGGCCTTGTCTTCGGCCACTTCGGGGACAAGATCGGCCGTAAGAAAGTCCTTGTGCTTACCCTCATGATCATGGGCGCCGGGACGGTGGCCATCGGCTGCATCCCCTCCTATCAGAGCATCGGCCTGTGGGCCCCGGTCCTGCTCATCCTCTGCCGCGTCGCGCAGGGGCTCGGGCTCGGCGGCGAATGGGGGGGCGCGGTGCTCATGTCCTTCGAGTCGGCCCCGGCGCACAAGCGGGCCTTTTACGCCAGCCTGCCGCAGATCGGCCTTTCGCTCGGGCTTTTGCTGGCTTCGGGCGTCATCGGCTTCTTCTCGGCGGTGCTTTCCAACGAAGCCTTCCTGAGTTGGGGCTGGCGGGTGGCCTTCATCATGAGCGCGGGCCTGCTCTTCGTGGGCTCCTACATCCGTTCCTCGGTCCATGAGACCAAGGATTTCGCGGAGGCCAAGGCGAAGATGCCGGAAGTGAAGTACCCGCTCCTCGACGCCTTCAAGCGCTATCCCCGCATGATGCTGGCCTGTATGGGCGCGCGGCTCATCGACGGCGTGGCCTTCAACACCTTTGCGGTCTTTTCTCTGAGCTATCTTACCCAGAACCGCGGCCTTGACCGCTCCGCGTCTCTGGTCGTGGTCATGATCGCCTCGGTGGTGATGTCCTTCTTCATCCCCTTCTGGGGCTATGTGGCGGACCGCATCGGCAAGGCCCGGGTCTTCGGCTCCTGCGCCCTGCTCCTCGGCATCCTCGGTTTCCCGGCCTTCTGGACTTTCCATAACTATTCGGAAAACTACCTGCTGGTCTGCCTCGCGCTGGCCTTGCCCTTCGGCGTCATCTACGCGGCTGTTTTCGGCACCATGTCGAGCCTTTTCTCGGACAGCTTCGATCCTTCGGTCCGCTATTCGGCCATTTCCTTTGTCTACCAGTTCTCCGGCATCTTCGCCGCGGGCATGACCCCGATGGTGGCCACCATGCTTGTGGCGTGGGACGGCGGGGAGCCGTGGTATCTCTGCGCCTATCTCTGCGCGGCCGGTCTCATCAGCGCCGCCTGTACCTTCTGGATTCGCCGTCTCAACCGCAACGGCTT
>OFGR01002947.1_pt1 | contig 10616 bp, 7 predicted proteins | sample 1521811 | NCBI WGS metagenome assembly OFGR01 (sample SAMEA3504098, study PRJEB24116) | mouse gut metagenome | biome: mouse gut; feature: mouse-associated habitat; material: faeces | place: Denmark | collected 2011
AGCCGGCGGCCAGGGCGTGGCCGCCAAAGTTTTCTAAAAGCCCGGCGCAGGAGGACAGCAGTTTAAACAGGTTGATGTCCCCCCAGGACCGGCAGGAGCCCTTCCCCATGCCGCCGTCCAGGCAGATCATAAAGCAGGGGCAGGAGTACTTCTCCGCCAGGCGGGAGGCCACAATGCCCACCACCCCCTGGTGCCAGTTCTCGCTGGCCAGGACCAGGGCATGGCGCTCCTCCGTCCGCAGGCAGGCGATCTTCTCGGCGGCGTCCACGCAGATGGACTGCTCCACGCACTGGCGCTCCCGGTTCAGCTCACACAGCGCCCGGGCCAGCTCCTCCGCCCGGACCGGGTCCTCCGTCTCCAGCAGGTCCGCCGCCAGATCCGCCGCCCCCATGCGCCCCGCCGCGTTGATCCGGGGGGAGAGGACGAAGCCGATCTGGATGGAGGTGATGGGCCTGCCCAGCAGGCCCGCCTCCCGCAAAAGGGCGTGGATGCCCACGAAATCCGTGTGGGGCAGGGCCTCCAGCCCGCAGTGGACGATGGTCCGGTTCTCCCCCTCCATCCGCATCACGTCGGCCACGGTGCCGATGGCGGCCAGCTCGCCGAAGCGGCGGAATACCTCGTCCCGCCGCTCCGGGCCGGCCAGGGCCTGGGCGGTTTTGAGGGCCACCCCCACTCCCGCCAGTTCAGGGAAGGGATAGGCGCAGCCGTCCTGCCGGGGGTTGACCACCGCCACGGCGGCGGGGAGCTTGTCCTTGCAGTGGTGGTGGTCGGTGACCACCACGTCTACCCCCAGGGAGCGGGCGAACTCCACCTCGTCTACGGCGGTGATGCCGCAGTCCACCGTGACGATGAGCGCTACCCCCTGCCCGGCAAGCCGGGTGATTGCGCCGGGGTTGAGGCCGTAGCCCTCCTCGGTGCGGTCGGGGATATAGCTGACCACCCGGCCGCCAAGCCAGGCCAGCGCCTCGGTAAGCAGGCAGGTGGCGGTGATGCCGTCCACATCGTAGTCGCCGTAGACGCAGATCAGTTCCCCGCCGCCGATGGCGGCGCGGATGCGTCCCACCGCCTTGTCCATCCCCTTGAGCAGGAAAGGGTCGTGAAAGCGCTGGGAGCCGCAGGACAAAAACCGGGCGGCCTCCTCCGGCCCGGCGATCCCCCGGGCGGCCAGGACGCAGGCGCACAGGGGGGACAGCCCGTCCTGCTCCAGCGCGCGGCGCGCCGGGGCGGAGCCGGGGCGGCGCACGTTCCACTGCTGGTATTTTATGCCCGCCCCCTCCTCTCAAGGCGCCGCCGGGCCGGGGCGTGGCCGGCGGCATCAAATTAACAATCTATTATATCAAATCAAACGGGTGATTTCAACAGGGAAAACAGGGCGCCGCCGCTGCGGGCGCAGGGGCATAAGGGAGGGAGGCGGTTCCATGAACCGCCTCCCTTTCGCATGCCATGTGTCCGGCGCCTGTCCGCGCCCCAAGGGGTCAGTTTGCGTTGAGCTGGTCCAGCACCGGCTGGACCACCACCATTTTTTCCGCAACCCAGGCCCTCCAGTTCTGTTCCAGGTCCCCGTCCTTGAGAATCAGCTTGGCATATTCGTCCGCAAGGTCCATGGTCGCCTGGGACTTCTCCCTGGAGCTGAGGGTCTCATAGTCGTACTCCCGGGGGAGCAGCGTGGTCTCGTCGCTGAGCTGGTCCCGGAGCTTGTAGAAGCGCCGCACGGTGTCCTGGATCTCCGTGCTGTAGTTGGGGCTGACCAGGGCGAAGTCGTCCGTCAGCACCACGCTGCCGAAATAGGAGTCCTTGGAGGGGTATTTGCCGGCCATGACCGACAGGTGCTCGCCCTGGATGGACGGGTCCAGCAGGGAGACGTAGTTCCCGTTCTCATCCCGCTCCCAGTCAACCCCCTCAAAGCCCATGTTCACCAGGTTCTGGCCCTCCTCGGTGGCGCAGAAATCCAGAAGGTCCATGGCGCGCTCGAACTTTTCATCGCTGATGGTGGGGCTGAAGATGACCTGCCCCCAATAGTTGGCGTCCTCACGATAGTGGTATTTCCCGTCCTCGCCCACCAGCTGGGCCAGATGCAGCACCTTGTCCGGGTCGAGCCCCTGGGCGGTCAGGCCGTTGCGGATGTAGGTGATGAGGATGGCGTGGCCGTCCTCCAGGGCGATGCCGGAGGTCCCCTGCACGTAGAATTTCTGGGAGCCCTCGTAGCGGGTGAAGGTGTAGAACTCAGGGTCGATGACCCCCTCTTTGTACATCTGCTGGTAGGTTTTCAGCGACTCCAGGGTGCGCTCGTCCGCAGGGGCCCATTGGAACGTGCCGGTTTCATCCTGGTAGTAGCCGTCCCCGATGTTGCAGGCCTGGGAAAAATCCGTGGTGGGCCACAGCTTTGCCAGGTCATAGGTGCGGATGCTCAGGCCCACCAGGCTGTCGCCCACATTGCCGGGGTCCTTTTCCAGGAAGGTGCGGGCGATTTCCGCCAGCTCGGAGGGGGAGTATGTGTCCTTGATCTCCAGGCCGCAGGCCTCCAGCCAGTCCTTGCGCATGTAGAGCAGGGCGTGGTAGCTCAGCCGCTCGCTGGGGCGGTTGGTGGAAAAGACCGGCCGCCACAGGCAATAGGTGCCGCCCAGCTTCTCCTCGGCGATGGCGGCGATGGGGACGTCATCCTGGGTTTTGGCCAGGTTGGGCCAGCGCTCCTTCCAGTCGTCGGGGAAGCGGTAGATGGCGTCCTGGGAGGCGTAGGTCTCGATCTCGCCGTAGGGGTATTCCGCGTGGGCCACGTCGGGCATGTCGCCGGAGTTGATCCAGACGCGCAGCCGCTCGTCCCAGTCGGACACGTCGATGGTGGTGGCGATGATGTCGAAATCAATGTTATAGGTGTCCAGCCAGTAGCGGCCCCAGTCGTCCCCGCCGTAGTCGCCGCCGGATTTGATGCCCGCCATCAGCCAGGTCAGGGTCAAATGCTCGTCGTAAGTCTTCTTATCCGCAGGCGGGTTCGTGGCGCCGGGGGCCGCAGAGGCGGGCGCGGGGGTGGCGCTGGCGTCCGCCGGGCCTTCCTGGGCGGGGGAGCACGCCGCCAGGCCCAGCATGAGCAGGAGCAGAACGCTCAGCAGCGCGCACAGGGTTCGCTTGGACTTTTTCATAATGGTCTTCCTCCTTCGTGATGTTTCTGAACGGGGGCCTTCACAGCTCCCGGACATGATGCGTTCAGGACTTGATGGCGCCCACCATGACGCCCTTGGTGAAGTGCTTTTGCAGGAAGGGGAAAATGCACATGATGGGCAGGGTGGTGACGATGACGGCGGCCATTTTGATGCCCATATCGAAATTCCGGGCGGCCGCCTCCATGGAGCTGGTGTTGCTGGAGATGTTGGACTCCATCACAATGGAGCGCAGCACCACCTGCAGGGGGACGATATCGTTGTTGCGGATGAAAATCAGCGCGTTATACCACTCGTTCCAGCGGTCCACGATGCAGAACAGGGCGACCGTGGCCACAATGGGCTTTGCCAGGGGGAGGATGACGGAGAACAGGATGCGCCATTCCCCCGCCCCGTCCAGCTGGGCCGATTCCACCAGCGCCTGGGGGATGGAACAGAAAAAGTTCCGGGCGATGACAAAGTAGAACACGTTGACGCCGCCGGCCAGCACCACGGACCAGATGGTGTTGGTGAGCTTCAGCTCCCTCATCTGCATGTACAGCGGAAGAATGCCGCCGTTGAAGAGCATGGTGAACAAAATCGCGGCGAGAATGAATTTCTTGCCGGGGAAGCTGGGCCTGCTGGTGCCGTAGGCCAGGGACAGCGTCAGGAACAGGTTCAGCGGTACGCCCAGGCATACGATGAGCAGCGAGGTTTTGAAGCCGGTGGCAATGCGCTGGTCGGCCAGCAGGTTCCGGTAGTTCTCCAGCGTGGGGGCGGTGGGGAAGAGCAGCAGCGGATGGTCCAGGTATTCCCGCTGGGTGGAGAATGAGATGGCCACCGCGTTGACAAGCGGGACGATGATGATAAGGATCAGGCACCCGACGGCCAGGACGATCAGAACGTCCGCCAGGGACAGCTGTTTTTTCTTCATGGAGCGTCCTCCTTTGGGGGCGGCGCCGGTCAGCCGAACAGGCCGGTTCCGCCTAATTTTTTCGCGCCCCAGTCTGCGGCCACCAGGAAGAAGCAGTTGACCACCGAACGGAACAGGCTGATGGCCATGGAGAAGCCGAAATCAGGCACCGAGCCAAAGGTGACCCGGTAGATATACATGTCCAGGATCTCGCACACGTCGGCCACCGCCGGGTTGGAGAGGTTGAATATCTGCTCGAACCCCCCTGTCATCAGGTTGCCGATGGACAGCACCAGCATCACGATAATGGTGGGCTTCAGGTTTGGAAGCGTCACATGGACCAGGGTCTGCCACCGGCTGGCGCCGTCCAGCTTTGCCGCCTCGTACTGGTCCATGTCTATCCCGGAGAGGGCGGCCAGGTAGATGATGGCGTTCCACCCCGCGGACTTCCAGCTCTCCGTGATATACAGGATGGGCGCGAACAGCCGGCTGCTCCCCAGAAAGTTCACCTTGTCCAGCCCCAGCATGGACAGCACGCCGTTGAGCAGGCCGTCCATGGACAGGGTGTTGGTAATCAGGCTGGCGACGATGACCCACGATAGAAAATAGGGGAAGGTGAATATGGTCTGCGCGGCTTTTTTGTACCGCTTGCCGGCGCATTCGTTGAGCAGGAGGGCCAGGATGATGGGGACCGGGAATTGGAACAGCAGCCTGCCGATATTGATCCGCAGGGTGGTGAACACCGAGCGGAGAAACGCCGCGTCCCGGAACACATACATGAAATTCTCCCAGCCGCACCAGGGGCTGCCCCAGATACCCCCCTTGGCGCTGTAGGTTTTGAACGCCAGCAGCAGGCCGGACATGGGGCCGTAGGCAAAGAGCACGAACCAAATCAGCCCCGGAAGCATCAGGCCGTAAATGGCCCGGCTTTTCCAGATATCCCGCCCCAGGCGGGACAGCTTGCGAGGGATTGTCTGTTTCAATGCGCTCCCCCCTAAAAGTCCCGTTTCATGTGATCCATTTCGCCCTCAAATTCCAGCTCGTGGGCCAGCTCCACCACCATGCGCATCTGGTTGGCGCTTCTCATCACGCTGCCGTGGACGACTACGTTTTCAAAATGGATCCGCCTGGGCCAGCGGATTTCCTGGTGCATTTCAAATCCGCGGATGATGGACACGGGGAAAACCGGCCCTTCCACGGTGATATTGCGGAAATACACGTCCTCCACCTCGCCCCGCACCCGGTCCAGCGAATACTTGGAGTCCAGGATCTTGATGTCCACCAGCTTTTCCTGGGCGTCCTCAATCCGGATGTCCTCGTACACCACGTTATGGACCCGGGCCCTGTCCGCGTTGTGGATGGTGAACACCCCGCCGGACTGGTTCCCCTCGTATTCGCAGTGGATCACGTCGCAGTCGGAGTAGACGATGTCCGAAACCTCCCGGCAGCGCAGCTCATATCCGATTTCCAGCGCGTTTCCCGGCTCGGCGTTCCACAGCACGCAGTCCCGCACCACCACGTTCTTCACGTCGCAGCATGCGGCGGGCGTGGGCAGCGGGCAGGCCTTGATGACAACGCAGTCGTCCGCCGCGCGGATGAAGCAGTGTTCCACCAGCACGTCTTGGCAGCCCACGATATCAATCCCGTCGCCGGTAACCAGGCGGGAGAGCACGTTGACGTCCCGGATTTCCACGTGGGTGCAGGCCCCCGGCACGATATTCCACACGCCGTTGTCCACAATGGTGATGCCCTGTACCAGGATATTCCTTCCCAGGGAGAACTCCGCCATCAGGCGGCCCCCGTTTTCGTCCGGCTTGTGCCACACCGCGCCGTACAGGATTCCGTTCCCTGTCACCGACACGTCGTCGGCCATGTAGGAGCGGATCCGGCCGCACACGATGCTGCCCTCCTCCAGGTAGGCGCTCTGCCCGGTTTGAAGCTCAAGGGTGCCCACGTTGTAAACCCTGCCCTCTTCAAAGCAGTAGGTGGGCTTGGAGGCGGGCCGGGGCACGTAGTGGGACTGGAGCAGAAACAGCGGGCGCTTCAGGTCGCCGTCAAATTCGATGCTCAGCTTCTTCAGGCCCGGGGCGGTGAAGCGCAGGGTACGCCCCTCCAGCTCGTGGGGAATGCCCAGCGACAGCGGCCGGATCACCGCCCGGTCCACCGGCCCGGACACCCGCACCTCCACCGGGAACGCCATCCTGGTCTTGCGCACCACCACCGCGTAGTCAAAGGAGTCCGTGTGGTAGACGGTCTGCGGCCGGCCGTCGCAGTAGAGCTCGTAGCGCTGGGACCGGGGGAGCTCCGCCTCAGAGCCCACCTCAAACAGGGGCTCCTTCGGAAACAGCGGATTTGGATTGAATTTCAGCATAACACCCTCCTTGTTGTCACGGCCTGACGGCGGTTCCGTCGGGCAGGCGCGCCAGCATCCAGTCCCAGGCCACCCTGCTCTCCTTACAGGGATATTTTGCGGCCAGCTCCTCGTTGATATCCACGCCGATGCCGGGGTTCTCATTCAGATAGAGGAAGCCGTCCCGGTACTCAGGCATTCCGGGGAACATGTCCCGCATCAGCGGCCCGTTCAGCGTGGGGTAGAGGCCGTTGAAGCTGTCCGCCCACTCCTGGACGCCGAAGTTGGGGCTGGAGATGTCCAGATGGGCGTTGACGGCATGCCCGATGGGGGTCATGTCGATGGGGCCGTGCCAGGCGGTCCGCACGCCGTAGGCGTCGCAGAAGGCCACCAGCTTCCGGGCGGGGGTGATGCCGCCGATCTGGCTGACGTGGACGCGGATGTAGTCGATCAGCCGGGCGCTCACGATGGACGTCCACTCGTGGGGGTTGTTGAACAGCTCGCCCATGGCCAGGGGAGTGGCGCACTGCTGGCGGATGGTGTGGAACCAGGCGGTCTGCTCCGGCTGGAGTACGTCCTCCAGGAAAAGCAGATGGTACGGCTCCAGCGCCTTGGCGAAATTCAGCGCGTCGATGGGGGCCAGCCGCTCGTGGACGTCATGGCAGAACTCAAGGGAGTCCCCATAGGTGACGCGGAGCTTTTCCATCAGCTCCAGCACGTTTTTCATGTATGCCTTGGGGTCAAAATACCCGCCGGGGAAGGGGTGTTCCGGCCTGTGCAGGTTGGGGTTCTTTCCGCCGTAGCCGCCCACCTGTACGCGGATCCTGCGGTAGCCCCGCTCCCGCAGGGCCTCCACCCGCTCCAGGGTCTGCTCCGCGTCGGCCCCCTCCGCGTGGGTGTAGCAGGGGATGCCCGGCCTGCATTTCCCGCCGAACAGCTGGTAGAGCGGCATTCCCGCCAGCTTCCCCTTGATGTCCCACAGCGCCATGTCTACCCCGGACAGCGCGTTGTTGAGCACGGGGCCGTTGCGCCAATAGCTCATACCCATGGCGGACTGCCAGATGTCCTCAATGTTGGCGGGGTCCTTGCCAATGAGGAACGGGCGCAGGTATTCCTCGATGGCGGTTACCACCGCCAGATAGCGGTGGGTAAACGTGGCGCAGCCTACGCCGTACAGGCCGGGTTCGTTGGTCTCCACCTTTACGGCCACCAGGTTGACGCCCTCCGGCGCCGTGCAGATGGCCCGCACGTCCCGTATTTCAAGTCCCATGCCCTTCAGCCTCCTTTCTCTTGCCGCCCCAGCCGTCGCAGGAGCCGCTCTCCGGCATACCCGGCAGAATCAGCCCGCCGTCGACGCGCAGGGTGGTTCCCGTGATATACGACGCCTCCGGGGAGGCCAGAAACGCCACGGCCGCCCCCACGTCCGCCGGGACGCCCACCCGCTCCAGGGGGATGCGCCTGCCCAGCTTGTCCCAGAAATCCACCGGGACCGCTTTGTGCCTGGCCAGTTCGGCCAGCTCCTCCTTGCTGCGCACGGCGATGGCCCCCGGCGCCACGCAGTTCACCCGAATGCCATAGGGGGCCAGATCCAGCGCCGCAGACTGGGAGGCCCTGGTGACCGCGGCCTTGACGCCGCCATAAATTCCGTCCTGGGGATAGGCGCGCTCGGCCCGGGAGGAGGTGATCTGGATGATGCACCCCCTTGTGCCGCTGCGAACCATGATCCGGGCGGCGGCCTGGGTGCAGAACAGGTAATTCTTCAGATCCAGGTCGATCAGGTCGTTGACCCCCTGCTCCGTCAGTTCCAGGATGCCCTCAAAGCGGGTGGCGCCCGCGTTGTTTACCAGTACGTCCAGCCCGCCCAGTCTGTCCGCGGCGGCCTCCACAAACGCCGGGCCTGCGCCGAGCTCCCGGAGGTCCGCGCGCCAGGTCTCACAGCGCCTGCCAAATTCCTGCTCAATCCGGCGCTGGAGCCGGACTGCGTCCTCCTGGGCGGAGCAGTAGGAAAAGGCGATGTCATAGCCGTGCCCGGCCAGGGCAAGGGCAATCCCCTTTCCGATGCCCCGGCTGGCGCCGGTGACGGCAGCTACTTTGTTTGCCATGATATTCCCTCCTCAGTTTACTAGGGCTTGTTTGAAGATGGTCAACACGCCCAATCGGCGGGCCTTTCGGCGCCCAGGCGCATCACCGCCGCCGCGCTGGGCGCGCTGATGCGCTGCACGGGGGTTGGGGCCACATCCCCGCTTGGATCAACCCGGAACACGCATACGTCCCCGGACAGCTGGTTGGCAACCAGCAGGTCGCCGGTCTCCTCATCCAGAAGGAAGTGCCGCGGGAACCGGCCGCCGCTGGGGCGCCTGCCCCGCAGGCTCAGCAGGCCGCTGCCGGGCTCCACCGAAAACCAGACAAGCTCATCCCTCCCGCGCACACAGGCGTAGAGCATCCCATAGCGCCGGGACAGCTGCAAATGGGCGGTGAGCACCATGCCCTCCCGCCGCTGGGCCGCGTCCCAGAAGGCCGGGATCATGGCGGTATTGTCCGCGCCGAACTGAAGCATGAAAATCTGGTTGCTCAGCTCGGCGGTGACGTAGGCCACCGGCAGGCTGTGGTGAAAGGCCATATGCCTGGGCCCGCTGCCGGGGGGGAAGGGGATGGACGGCTGCCGGGGGTTGGGATACAGGGAACCGTCCGGGTTTCGCAGATAGCGGTAGATCCGGTCCGCGCCCAGATCGGCCGCAAAGAGCTCCCCGCCGCCGGGGGAGAGCCAGCTGCTGTGGATGTGGGGCCCCGCCTGCCGCTTGGGCTCCGGGCCGCTTCCGCTGTAGGAAAGCTGCTGCAAAACCCCCATATCCCCCGTGGCTCCGCCCACCACCGTCAGCGAGCCGGACTCATAGTTTGCCACATAGGCCGTATCCGTCCGGCGGTCAAATTCCTCTAAAATCGGGAACAGCCAGCCGCAATAGTCCTGGAATACCTGCCGTTTCATGATAAAAATGTTGCCAAAATAGCAGACCGTTCCAGACAAATATTCATCTGCAGCGCTGCCCATCTCCGGGCAGCGCTCCTTCACGATTTGCTCCGCCAGCGCCAAGTCCTGCCCGTAGTGGAACGGCGCTTTGGCATAGTGCTCCCGCACTGGGACGCGCATGTCCTCCCCTTTGGGCAGGATCAGGTCGCACTGCGGGATGAAATCCGCAAATTGATCGAACCCCAGTCTGTCCAGCAGGGAGACGGTCGGTTCCCCAGCGATCCGATACGGCCTCTTAGCATTCATATCTGGGTACAGGTAGCGGCGGTAGTGGAAGAATCCGTAATAGTCCGTTTTCACATTTTTCCAGGCCCAATACTGGGCAGTCAACTCGCAATAGGAGCGATTTTTGCCAGAAATGTTATCCCCCGCATCGTCGTGCAGAAAGCCCGGAAAGTGCTCCCCTGCCAGGGCCGCGCCAACCTGGATGGGGACCAGCAGCGGGTGCTCCGCCACCGGCGAAGGCCGGTGGCAGCAGACAAACAGCTTGATTTCCGCCACCGCTCACCGCTCCTCCCAGCCCACGGAAAGCTGCTCCTGCTCTAGCAGGCGGTTCATGGCCTGGTCCACCAACAGTGAGATATTGTTCTCAATCCCGCCCAGGGTGGCCCGATACAGCCGCTTCAAGCACCGGGGATTGCCCTTTTCCTCCGGCACTTGGGCGTCCGCGCACAGGCTGCGGATGGCGGCGGACACATAGGTGCTGTTGACAGGTGCCCCGCTCCTGGTCAGGAAAATCGGCCCGGACAGGTATCCGTTCCGTCTTGCGTAGTCCGAGAGCTCCTTTTGGAGCGGCTCCGGAATGCGCACCACCGATTTTACCCGGTTGAAGACCACGGTCACCCTACCCGTCTCCACCGCTTCCACCGTCACCTTGGGCAGCTCCTGCACCGTCAGGCTGGTGGAACCGAAGAGCTTAATGAGCAGATATATTTTCTCCTTTCCCAGCGCCCGGGCCGTCTGGAGCAGACGCAGATATTCCGCCCGGGTCAGCTCCGGCTGGGGGCTGCTTTTCAGCTCCATCTGCCCGATCAGCTGGCATTCCCGGTGCCCCGCGAAGTGCAGGTAGGAGTTGCTCACCGACAAAAAGCTGTTGATGGTGCCGAATGCATATCCCTGCCGGATCAAGTCCTCCCGCCAGCGCTCCAGGGTTCCATGGCGGATCGTTTTATCCTCCGGCAGGTCATCGTA
>OFGR01002950.1_pt1 | contig 10610 bp, 9 predicted proteins | sample 1521811 | NCBI WGS metagenome assembly OFGR01 (sample SAMEA3504098, study PRJEB24116) | mouse gut metagenome | biome: mouse gut; feature: mouse-associated habitat; material: faeces | place: Denmark | collected 2011
TAAAAAAGAGTGGACATAGAAACCTCCATATCCATACTTATCCTTTTTTGACGTCGTTGGAAATAATGAGTCCTGAGCCTAGCAACGTAAACGATACGGTACCCGCCGGAGAATTGCTTGTGGATTTGTCCGCGGACAAGCTCCTTGCAGATCGTGCCTATGACAGCGATGCAGTGCTGGAGCAGGCACGGCAACAAAAGATGGAAGCGGTTATTCCCTCCCGAAAATGCAGACGTCATCAGCGGGAGTATGATGCCCATGTGTACAAGGAGCGTCATCTGGTCGAATGCTTTTTTGCAAAGCTCAAGTCATTTCGACGCATTGCAACCCGCTATGAAAAATTGGCCGCGACATTCCGGGCAAATGTCATGTTAGCGGCCTGTCTGATTTGGCTGCAATAAACTTTTTAGAAACAGCCCCTAGGACTTGCCACGGGATGCCCCGGATGGTAGAAAGCCGACATGCGCCCTCCTTGCGGAGGAACGCGGGCATGATCTTCAGGCTTCCGCATGCCCGCGCTCACCACGTAAGCCGCAAGGAGTATCCCCATGCCCTGGCTTGCCTTGTGCACCGCAGTCGTCACGGAAATTATCTGGGGCCTGAGCCTCAAATGGGCTCCCACGACCTCCCGTCCCCTTGTTGCCGCCCTCATCCCCATTGTCCTGAGCTTCCTCAACATGGGCCTGCTGTCTTACGCCATGCGCTTCCTGCCCGCTGGCCTGTCCTACGCGCTGTGGACCGGCCTCGGCTCCATCGGCGTGGCCGTGGGCGTGTACTTCGGCCTGCGCAATATCGTGGGCAGCGGCGAAATCGGCTGGATCTGCGTCCTGGCGGCGTTTCCCTTCGCCCTGGGCGGGTTCTTTACCTACAACGGCATGACCTTTGAGAAGTTCCTGCTGGCGTTCATCCGCTCCGAGCTGCTGTACCCGAAGAAGCTGGTGTTCCGTTCGGAAAACCTGTACGCCAAAGCCCTTGAAAATTCATCTGTGAAGGAGGCACTGCGGCTTGATTAAAACCCTGCAAAACGCATTGAAACAGGATCGGGAGGGCTTCGACCTTCCACGATCCGTCCAGGACGCCATCCCCATCCGCCGCCTGTGGCCGGATGGGGTTTTCCAGTTCGGAAGCAAATTCTCCAAAACCATTCGGTTCAGCGACATCAACTATGCCATCGCCTCTAAGGAGGACAAAACCTCCATGTTCCTGGGCTACTCCGAGCTGCTCAACGCCCTGGACGCGGGCTCCGCTACCAAACTCACCATCAACAACAAGCGGCTCAACCGCCAGGACTTCGAGCAGAAGATCCTCCTGCCCCGGCAGGATGACTATCTGGACGGCTACCGGGCGGAGTACAACGCCATGCTCATGGACAAGGTGACCGACTCCTCCAACAGCGTAGTGCAGGAGAGGTACATCACCCTGTCCGTTCACCGCAAAAACATCGAGGAGGCCCGCACCTTCTTCGACCGGGTGACGGCGGATGTGACCACCCGTCTGAGCCACCTGGATGCCCACAGCGAGGAGCTGGACGCGGTGGAGCGTCTCCGGGTGCTGCACGACTTCTACCGCACTGGCGAGGAGACGGAGTACCATTTGGATCTCCGGGACCTGATGCGGAAGGGCCACAGCTTCAAGGACACCATCTGTCCCGACAGCCTGGAGTTTAAGAAGGACTACTTCGTCATGGGAGATAAGTTTGGCCGGGTGCTGTTCCTGAAGGAGTACGCCAGCTATATCAAGGACAGCATGATCTCTGAACTGACCGCCCTGAACCGCACCATGATGCTGTCCATTGACGTGATTCCCGTTCCCACGGACGAGGCCGTCCGGGAGATGCAGAACCGGCTGCTGGGTGTCGAGACAAACGTCACCAACTGGCAGCGCCGGCAGAACAGCAACAACAACTTCTCCGCTGTTGTCCCCTACGATTTGGAGCAGCAGCGGAAGGAGACCCGTGAGATGCTGGACGATCTCACCACCCGTGACCAGCGGATGATGTTCGCCGTGGTGACCCTGGTGCATCTGGCGGACAGTAAGGAGGAGCTGGACAGCGACACGGACGCCCTCCAGTCCGCCGCCCGGAAGCATCTGTGCCAGCTCTCCACCCTGAACTGGCAGCAGGCGGACGGGCTGGTGACAGCCCTTCCTCTGGGCCTGCGGCGGATCGATGCCCTGCGGACGCTGACCACCGAGGCGCTGGCCGTCCTCATGCCCTTCAAGGCCCAGGAGGTGCGGGACCAGGGCGGGGTGTACTACGGGCAGAACGTGATCTCCAAGAACCTCATCATCGCCAATCGGAAGGAACTGCTCAACGGCAACGGCTTTGTGCTGGGCGTGTCCGGCTCCGGCAAATCCTTCACCGCCAAGCGGGAGATGGTCAATCTGGCACTCTCCACAGAGGATGACATCATCGTCATAGATCCTGAGTCGGAGTACCGGCCCCTCATCGAAGGGCTGGGCGGCGAAGTGGTGAATATCTCCGCTACCTCCCCCAACCACATCAACGCCATGGACATGGAGCAAGGGTATGGCGATGGGGAGAACCCGGTGGTGCTGAAGTCTGAGTTTTTGCTGTCCCTGTGTGAGCAGCTCATGGGGGACCGGATGCTGTCCGCAAAGGAAAAATCCATCATCGACCGCTGCACCGCCAGCGTCTACCACAGCTACATCAAGGGCGGCTACCAGGGCAAAGCCCCCACCCTCCAGGACTTCCACGCCGAACTGCTCCGCCAGTCTGAGCCGGAGGCGCGGGATGTGGCACTGGCAATCGAGCTGTTCACCGAGGGCAGCCTCAACACCTTTGCCAAGCCCACCAACGTGGATACGGATGCCCGTATCCTGTGCTACGACATCCGGGATCTGGGCAAGCAGCTTCTGCCGGTAGGTATGCTGGTGGTGCTGGACAGCGTGTTTAATCGCATCATCCGAAACCGGCAGATGGGGCGGAACACCTGGGTCTATATTGATGAGATCTATCTCCTGTTTCAGCACGAATACAGCGCAAATTTTCTGTTTACCCTCTGGAAACGTGTCAGAAAGTACGGTGCCTGCTGTACTGGTTTAACTCAGAATGTCGATGATCTCCTCCAGTCCCACACCGCCCGGACCATGCTGGCCAACAGTGAGTTCCTGGTCATGCTCAACCAGGCGGCGACCGACCGGGCGGAGCTGGCGCGGCTGCTGAATATTTCGGACAATCAATTGAGCTACATCACCAACGTGGACTTCGGGCGCGGCCTCATCAAGTGCGGTAGCGCCATCGTGCCGTTTATGGACAATTTCCCCAAGAACCGGCTCTACCGCTTGATGTCCACCAAATTATCGGAGCAGGGAACATCGTGAAAATATCAGGGAGAGGGCCGTGTCTGCGGCCCTGTTCCCCGTTGTGGGAGGTGATGAATCATCGCAAAAATCAAAGAAAAACGCACAGTAAAGGGTAAATTAAAAGAAAAGGTTACATCTACGCCGAAAGAACTTGTTCGCCGTGGGCTGGACGACGGTACGGAGCGTCTGCGGGGCCAGCTTCGGGAGACAGCCCAGCGGGGGCAAGCCAGCGACTACGGCGGCGACCGGATCGAGGACACCGCCGCCCGCGGGGTCTATCAGGCGCGGCGCGGGGTGGAATCTCTTCTGAAGAAGAAAAAGTCTGCCAAGGGCCGGGAGGCGGACGGGGAGCCGCGCACTGCAGCAGATCTACCCACGCAGGAGATCCCGGCAGATCCGCCGTCAGAGGCCCCATCAGGGCCACCCCCACGGGAACGCCCCCGGATCAAAACGCGGGAAGCGGTTTCCGCCAGGGAGGGCAGCGCCAGTGCTGGACCATCCCCTGGGGAGCGGATGAAGCAGAGGCGACTCAAAACGAGAAAGTCCGCTTTGCATGATGATCCCCGCCCGGATGTGCAGCCCGCGCCGCAGGCCGGATTGGAACCGCCCCAGATCAGAACGAGGGAAAGCACTGTCCGTGAAATCCCCGCTGATGCGGGATCGGCCCCGCAGGTAAGATCGGAGCTGCCGAAGATCAAGACGAGGAGCGCTGTCACCAGCGCCCCCTCTGGCGGCAGTACCGCTCCTCCTGCTGACCATAGGCCGGGGACGCCTGATCGGCTGTCCATCAAAACCAGAGAAGCCTGCATTCAAAGTCAGCCTGCGCCGGAACAGCCGCCCCAAGTACTCGTGCAGGGCAGGCAGGAGTTTGTGCGGGAGCGTGGCCGTGCCGCAGCCATGAAGCGGGCGGAGGGCCAGCGGGTGGCGAATGGTGGGGAGACTGCATCCCCTCCCGCTCCGTCCCGGCGCAAGTACGCTGGTGGACAGGGTCAACACATTCCGGTCCAGACTGTGCGCAGACCAGTGAGTCCGGGAGAGCCGGACACCCGGCCTGTGCAGAAAAGTGGAAAAACCATCGTCAAAACGGCACGTTCAGCACGGAAAGTGCCGGAGCGCACCGCCCGCCATGCCATAAAGACGGCGGAGCGGTCTTCCAGGAAAACCATCAAAACCGCCCAGCGGACTGCCAAGACTGCCACGAGAACGGCGAAAACCGCAGGGCAGACCGCCAAAACCGCACAAAAAACCGCCCAGGCCACCGTCAAGGCCACCCAGCGGGCCGTACAGGCCACTCGTGCCGCGGCAAAGGCTGCGGCCACCACAGCCAAAGCCGCCGCCAAGGCCACCGTAGCGGCGATAAAAGCGGCCATTGCAGCCATCCAATCCCTGGTTGCCGCCATAGCCGCTGGCGGTTGGGTGGCTGTTGTGATCATTCTGGTGATCTGTCTGGTGGGCCTGCTCATCGCCTCGCCCTTCGGCATTTTCTTCTCGGATGGCGGCAGTTCCCCGAACGCAGTTTCCCCCGCGGCTACTGTGGCGCAGATCAGCCGGGAATATGCCGACACTCTGTCCGGCTATCAAACAGGCGGCAGTTACGACAGCGTGGAGATCGTGGGACGGCCACCGTCCTGGGTGGACGTGTTCGCCGTGTTCTCTGTCAAGACGGTCACGGAAGATGGCGTGGATGTGGTTGTTCTGGACACAGATCGGGTGGAACGGCTGCGCACGGTGTTCTGGGATATGACCAAGATCACCACGGAGACAAAAACTTTGGATCACCCCGCCACCGATGATACGGACGCCTGGACAGAAACAGTGCTGGTAATTACAGTAACGCCCAGGACAACCGATGATATGCGGGTGTTCTATGACTTCACCGAGGAGCAGAACGCGGCGCTAGACGAGCTGCTGACAGCGGAGAGCCGCGACCTTTGGAGCAGTCTGCTCTACGGTAACAGCGGCGAATTCGTTGCCGTGGCGCTGACCCAGGTAGGCAATGTGGGCGGTCAGCCATACTGGAGCTGGTACGGTTTCAACAGCCGGGTGGAATGGTGCGCCTGTTTCGTCAGCTGGTGCGCCAATGAGTGCGGCTACATTGACACTGGGGTGATTCCCAAATTCGCTGGCTGCACTGGAGGCTCCAACTGGTTCAAGAATCGTGGCCAGTGGCAGGATGGCAGCTATGAGCCGCACCCTGGTGATCTAATTTTCTTTGATTGGGACAACAAAGGCTCCTCCGGACCGCAGGACGATGTGCCTGACCATGTGGGCATCGTGGAACGGGTGGAAAATGGTGTGGTCTATACTGTGGAGGGCAACTCCAGCGACAGCTGCCGCCAGCGCAGCTACAGCGTGGGATATTACGAAATCTGGGGCTATGGATGCCCTGCCTTTTGACCGGGGATCGCATAACTTATAAACAACAAACGGCGGAGAAACGGGATGATCCTGTTTCTTCGCCGTAACTTTTTATGAATTAGGAGTGAAAATATTATGGCAGTTTTTCGTGTGGAACGCACCCACAATTACACTGTGATGAGCAACTACCACCTCCGGGACAAGAATCTCTCTTTAAAAGCAAAGGGCCTGCTGTCCCAGATGCTCAGTCTCCCGGAAGATTGGGATTATACCCTGGTGGGGCTGGCCCGCATCAACGCCGAGGGCAAGGACGCCATCCGGGCCGCCGTGGTGGAGCTGGAGAAAGCCGGCTACGTCCAGCGCCGCCAGACCACCGACAAGGCTGGCAAATTCGGCGCCAACGAATACATTATTCGGGAATATCCCGTTTCGCACGAACCGCCGCCGGAAGGGCCGTCTTCGGCTTCTCCGTTGTCGGGAAATCCGATGACGGAGGAACCGTCCACGGTTTCCACGCAGACGGAAAAGACCACGCAATTAAATAAAGATTCAAGAAAAAAAGAAAATAAAATACTGACTTCACAAAGTACGGAATCATTTCCCTTCCCTTCATCCCCTCCCGCAGCCACCGCCCCTGCAGTGGCACAGCAGCCAGAATCGAGGGGAAGGAACCGGAGCAGACGCGGCAGTATGAGCAAGGGCGAGATGGATGCCTATCGGGAGATGATCCGGGAGAATATCTGCTATGACGATTTTGTGCGGGAGCGTCCCTATGATATAGGCCAGCTGGACGAGATGGTAGAGCTGATGGTGGAGGCGGTCTGCTCAAAAAAGGAAACGATTCGGGTGGCGGGGAACGACTTCCCCCAGGCTGTGGTAAAGTCCCGGCTGCTGAAGCTGGACGGAGAACATATCCGCTTCGTCTTCGACTGCCTCAAGGAGAACACCACCCAGGTACGGAACATGAAACAATATCTGTTGACGGTGTTATATAACGCCCCGGCGACCATTGAGAATCACTACGCCGCCCAGGTCAACCACGACCTCTACGGCAAGGGAGCAGCGGCATAGGCTGGACGAACTGCACCGCACTTGTAACCATTCCATTGATTTTTATGGGGCAGAAGCCCGTCATAAAGTGTCCCGTTGGGAGGCGGGGGCGTTTATTTTTCGTATGATGGATCATTGTGCAGGTTTGTCCGTTTCTCCAACTCCCGTTTTTCCTCGTCTCCCGTTCCTTACTCCAAAGGGGCGTTTTCGGCGTATTCTTCGTCAAAATTATCTGTTTCCGGCTCAAAATACTCCAACAACGCCAGATACAATTCCTCTGGCCGGTCCATCAGATAATCTTGGTAGGAAACGATTTCCTGCGTGGTATGATTGGCGTATTCTATCTGCACCCGCCAGCAGACTTCTCCCTCCGGCATATCTTCATCCGAAAAATCCTCGTCAGCTTCTTCATCCTCGTCCGGCCAATACTCCGGCAGTAAATCAAAATATGGTGGGATGCTGTTGCGGGATGGGATAAGATCGTAGTCCTCCGGCCACATGAAGATTTCCAGACTATGTACGGCCCAGCGCAGGAGCGTGGACATTTTTTTGCCGTCCAGCGTCATGGACTGCTCCACGCCGTCACCGTCGAAGTCGGTCATGGTAAGGATGCGGCTGATGCGGTTGGCGGTAAAGCGTCTGTTGACTGGCAGCTCATCGCCGTACTCATCAAAGACTTCTGTATGGATTTCAAAGGCCAGTGTGTTGATGATAAGCTGCTTTTTCCTTGCGTTGCGTTCGGCATAAGGGAAATGGATGTTATAGACCTCCCGCGCCAGCTCCGCAACCTCCGGGCGATGATCGTGCAGGCGGTTCTCCAACCACGCTTTGTCATTGGCGCTCAACGGCCCATTGGGAAATTTGTGAGGCGGGTTATCGTCTGCGCCTCGGCTTTCTCTGCGGCGGAGAGCCGGGAACAGGTTTTGCAGATATGCGTGGCATGGCCTCTGCCGGAAAATTTTTCGTTGGCTTTGTACTCACCGCAGATTTTGCAGTAATGCCCATGCGGACGGCCTGACTTCTTTTTAGACATGGGACGGCCCTCACATTAGTATTCCGCTTCTAACCCATCAGGAATATCAACAACACTTTGCTCTTTCAACAGCATAGCTCCGCCGTCCATCGGCATCCAGCTTACAAGCCATTCGTCCATTGAATAGCCCTTGTATTCGCTAATCCTATCATCTGTGTTCCCATCAACGTAGCCAATCTGCTTACCGCAATCACTTTTGGATACGACACAGAAAGGGACATATGTTCTGCCATCCCAAATAACACCGCGGCCAATATCTTCTACGATAACTGATTCCATATCAACCAATTCTCCCTGCTGTCCACCGCAAGCAGTTAGCGAGAACAGCATCATAAGTAAAGTTAAAAAAGCAAATAATTTCCGCATTGAGTTAATCCTCCTATTATACATGGATTGTTCTCCCATATAGCATACTACTGTTCTTTGCGGATTTCAAGACATAACAATTTCATCACTCCAAAATCTAAATAGGGCGAAAGGACAAGGTCAATCCTTGTCCCAGACTGTCGATAAAGTGATTTTCGCAAAGAAAACCACATCAAAAATGTTTCAAATGCAGTTACTCTGCTAAATGAAGGATTTTGGCCTTCAATGTCCTTATTTCAAATCCGCATTGAAGAAATTTCACTTATTTTCCGATTATATATAATGTTTTTTGCGGTCGATTTTTAGAATTTCTTTCGAAAAATACAACTTTTTTGCTCTGTTCAACTGTTGAAAATGGACTTTTTCTACAAGCTGGGACAAGGTCAATCCTTGTCCTTTCACCTTATTTTGAGAGGGATAATCACAAAATTGCCGCGCCGCCCCAAACCTGGGCCTGCGTAATCGCCAGCACAGTTTCGGTGGGAACACCGGCGATCTCGTCACCGAAGATCGCTTGCAGATTTCCGTCGCTCATCATGCTGGCAAGCTGGGATTTTGCTGCGGTGGCGGAGAGCAGATTGGAGGCTTGCATCTGCCGCTGGATTTGATTCTCCACCAGCAGTTTCATAAATTCAGCGTGGCGGGCCATACGCAAATCCCACCAGCTTTCTTCATCGTCCGAACCACTCTTGGAGTAGGTGATCTCACCGCCCGCACTGGAAGAACAGGCGTTACAGATATTCCCGTCCTCCCCGATGGCAACGGCCTGGGACATACCGCCTATTTCATTTTTCCACGCTTATCACCCGCTGTACCCAGCCGGTATAAAAGCTTTCTTCATGCGAAACAAGCAAAACTGTCCCTGAGAAATTTATCAAAGCTTCTTTCAACGCCTCCTTCGCTTGAACATCTAAATGGTTTGTAGGCTCATCCAAAATCAAAAAATTGCAGGGAATAAGTGTCAGTAAACACATTTTTACTTTAGCCTGCTCGCCGCCACTCAATGAACCAATTGGCTGCATAGCGTGTTTGCTTGAAATCCCGCATTGAGCAAGATGTTTCCGAATTTCTTTCATTGCCATATCAGGGTGAGCATCCGAAAGAATTTGTATGGGGGTTTGGTCGCTATCGGCCCATACTAAATCCTGTTCAAAATATCCAAACGTAACTTGTGCCGAAAACTTAAACTGCCCTCGCAGAGCCGGAAGTTGCCCGATCAGCGTTTTTAAGAGCGTTGACTTGCCAATTCCATTGAACCCAGTAATAACAACTTTCTGCCCGCCTTTTATGGCAAAGTCAACCTCGGATAACATGGGATAGTAATAGCCAACTGCCAAATGGCTGACACACAAATGCTCCGTATTTGTCAGAGGCAATGCTGGAAAATGAAATGTCGGTTTTATCTCCTTTTGGTCTAAAGCTTCCAGCTTGTCCATACGGTCAAGCTGCTTCTGTCGCCCTCTTGCCATTTTCGATTTTCGTCCGGCAATGTTTTTGCGAATAAATTCTTCTGTTTTCTTTATCTCTTTCTGTTGTGCGGAATACTGGCGCACATAATCTTCCCGCAGGAGCGTTTTCTTTTGCAAAAACTCCGAATAGGTGCCATAATATTTGGTAATTTGATTGCCGTCTATGTCACAAATCCGATTTGCGATTTTATCAAGGAAATCGAAATCATGTGATACAACCATGAAAGCATTTTCCAGCGTTGATAAATAGTCGGCCAGCCATGTGACGTGTTCCTTGTCCAGAAAATTTGTAGGTTCATCCAGGAGAAGTACATCCGGCTTTTCCAGCAGCAGCTTTGCCAGAATTACCTTTGCACGCTGTCCGCCGCTCATCTGACCAATCGGACGGTCAAGACCAACAGCGAACAATCCTAAGCCGCTCGCAACCTGTTCAATGCGTGTGTCAATCGAATAGAAATCCTCTATCTCCAGACGTTCTTGGAGTTGGGCGGCGCGTTCTAAACATTCCATATCTCCATTTGCAGCTTGCTCATATAACGATGCCATTTCGCCCTCAACCTGATATAATCTTGAAAATGCCGATTTCAGAAAATCTCTCATTGTCAGATTACGGTCTACCTCGGCGTATTGGTCTAAATATCCGATAGCAGTATTTGTCTGCCAAATAATTTCTCCAGCGTCAGGTAGAACTTGGTCTGTGCATATCTTGACCAGCGTGCTTTTCCCTGTGCCGTTTTGTCCTACAATGCCGATATGTTCTCCTTTGTTCAGCGTTAATTCTGCATTTTTGTAAAGAAGATTTTCACCAAAAGAGTGAGTTAATCCATGTATTTCTAATAAGCTCATTTGTTTCAAGTCCTTTCTCTTTGATACTTGTCCAAAAAAGAAAACGGCAGAGGGCGAATATACACAAAAGTGCATCTGCCCTCTGCCTGTCATTTCCTCAAGTGAAATAAAAAGCAAAAGGCTATGGACAAAACATTGCCCATAGCCTTTATTACGCTAAATTC
>OFGR01002953.1_pt1 | contig 10603 bp, 10 predicted proteins | sample 1521811 | NCBI WGS metagenome assembly OFGR01 (sample SAMEA3504098, study PRJEB24116) | mouse gut metagenome | biome: mouse gut; feature: mouse-associated habitat; material: faeces | place: Denmark | collected 2011
CTCCGACGCTGGAGGTTTTGGACGATATTATTCCGAAGAAAGGAACTTATTCGGAGATACCGCTTGGCTTGGTCCAGATACCGATCGAGCAGATCGTAGGAACCAAGACTGGCGGAAGGAGTAATGCATTTGCGGCGAATTTCATGCCAATACTCAGAGAGACTTCGGAATTTGCGCAGAAATGGGCAAGGCTTAGTACTAGCCATGAGAATGAAGGGATCCGCGAACCGATCAAGGCATATGAATATATGAATAAATTCTACGTACTGGAAGGAAATAAACGTGTCAGTGTCATGAAATTTTTTGACGTAGTGTCTGTTCCGGGAGTAGTGACGCGTATCGTTCCTAAGAGAACGGAAGAAAAGGAAAATAAGATCTATTTCGAATTCCTGGATTTTTATGAACTGACGCAGATTAATTATGTATGGTTTTCGGAAGAAGGAAGCTTTAAAAAGCTGCTGGAAGCAGTGGGGAAAGATACCGAAACCGTATGGACAGACGATGAAAAACTTGAATTCAGCTCGATCTATCGCAGGTTTATGGCAGAGTATAAAGCCATAGAAAAGGATAAACTGACAGTTACGGTAGGGGATGCGTTCCTGGCGTTTATCAAAGTATATGGATATGAAGAGATCATCAGGATGACTACAAAGGAGCTAAAGGATCTGGTAGCCAAGTCCTGGGAGGAGTTCTCGCTTCTGGAGGAAGAAAGGGAAGTGGATCTTAAGATGGATCCGTCCAATGAGAAGAAGCCCCTGCTCAATATACTGCTTCCGTTTGGAATATCGAGCCTGAAGGTTGCATTTATATATGAAAAAACGTCGGGTTCATCCGCGTGGACGTATGCCCATGAGTTGGGCAGGCTGCACCTGGAACAGACCTTCCCGGATGAAGTCAGCACCGTGTATTATGACAATGCGACGGTTGATAATGTGGAGGATTATATAGACGAGGCGATTGCCGACGGGTGTAATATTATATTTACGACTACACCGTCTTTCGTACAGGCAAGCGTGAAAGCGGCGATCGCAAATCCGAATATCCGGATCCTAAATTGTTCGGTCAATACTTCGCACAGATATATCCGGACCTATTATGCCCGTATGCATGAAGCGAAGTTCCTGATGGGAGCGATCGCAGGAGCCATGGCAGAGAATAACCGTCTGGCGTATGTGGCGGATTATCCGATCTATGGATCTATTGCAAATATCAATGCATTTGCACTGGGAGCGAAGATGATCAATCCCCGGGCAGAAGTATTTCTGGAATGGAAGGCGAAAAAAGAAGGCGATATTATGGAGAATATCCGGAAAAATCAGGCATCCTGTATCTCAGGAAAGGATATGATGATTCCGGAGGAGGCATCCAGGTTCTTTGGGATCTATCATCTGGACGGAGACTATATCAGGAATCTTGCCATGCCGATCTGGCACTGGGGGAAATTCTATGAACAGTTGATACGTACGATCATGGATGGAACCTGGAAATATGACGACGACCCGTCTTCAAAGAAGGCGATCAACTACTGGTGGGGAATGTCGGCAGGTGTTGTCGACGTCGTATGTTCGCAGAATCTTCCGATCGGAACGAAGAGGTTGGTGGATCTTCTGAGAGAGACGATCAGTACCGGAAAGTTTAATCCATTTTCAGGGATCCTCTATTCACAGGAGGGCGTGGTACAAGATGATCCGGGCAACAGCCTGACGCCGGAAGAGATCGTGACGATGGATTGGCTGGCGGAGAATGTGATCGGAAGCATTCCGAAAGAAGAAGAGTTGAATGAACAGTCAAAACCTGTGATTTTACAGCAGGGGATTGAGCAATAAGAAGGGTAAAGTTATTTATGAAAATACTTGCGATCGCGGATGAAGAATCTGCTTACCTTTGGGATTATTTTGAAAAAAGTAAACTGGAGGGAATTGACCTGATCATTTCCTGTGGTGACCTGGATCCGAGATATCTTTCGTTTCTTGCTACATTTACATCGGCACCCGTATTGTATGTACATGGAAACCATGATGACAAATACGAACATATCCCGCCGGATGGCTGCATCTGTATCGACGATAAGATCTATGTGCATCAGGGGGTACGGATTCTCGGGCTTGGCGGTTCTATGCGCTATAAACCAGGCAGTTACCAATATACGGAGTGGCAGATGAAGAACCGTGTCAGAAAGTTGTGGTTTTCGTTAATGAAGCACAGGGGATTCGATATCCTGGTCGCCCATGCCCCGGCATATCAGCTGAATGACGGAATGGATCTGCCGCATCAAGGGTTTCAGATATTCCGGGTGCTGATGGAAAAGTACAAGCCAAAATACTTTCTGCATGGGCATGTGCATATGTCATATGGAAGGAAGCATAAACGATATGATACGTATCATGACACGCAGGTGGTGAATGCATTTGAGAGGTGTGTGATTGAAGTAGAGTGACATACTCTGAAACGTGTCGGATGAGTTAAAAAGGCTGCTGCAAAAGTGGATCCACTACTTTGCAGCAGCCTTTTTTAATGGTATCAGATTTCTTCGGAACAAAGTTCTTCCAACATCTCCCGGATGGTCTTTTTGTTACAGGGATGACGTTTATATGGTGCGATCTCATGAAGCGGTTCCAATACGAAGCTGCGTCTATGCATATCGACGTGGGGAATGCACAGGTCGTCCTCTTCCAGGATGATATCATCATAAAAGATGATATCCAGATCTAATGTCCGCGGTCCCCAGCGAAGTTTCCGTTCCCTGCCGGCATCCTGTTCAATGCCGTGAAGCACATCCAGCAGTTCCCGCGGAGACAGAAGGGTACGAAGCTTCAGACAGCCGTTCAGGAAATCGTCCTGGTCGGTGACCCCATAAGGCTTCGTAGTGAGAAAAGAAGAGACGGCGGATACATTGCAGAGAGGGACGTTCTTTAAGGATTCGACAGCCTGGCCCAGAAACTGTTCTTTATTGCCGATATTCGATCCGAGGGCGATATAAGCGGTATGCCAGCTTCGCTCGATCTCCACGGAGACGGTCTCTAGGGGGAGCCCGATGGGAGCCCAGGGTTTTTTGATTTCCAGTTTGATCTTCTCAAGATGGGGAACGTTCATCAGAAGTGTCTCTGCAAGGCTTTCAGCGGCACGTTCCAGTAGTTTGAAGGTATGTGTGGTCAGGAAGTGTTCCATCTGCAGGCAGATTTCACCATAGTGGATGGAAGCTGTCAGTTCATCGGTCTTTCCGGCATTTCGCAGGTCTGTATAGAGGGTAGCGTTGATGATAAATTTCTGTCCGAGGACATTTTCTTCGGGGAAGACACCGTGATGGGCAAATATTTCCAGGTTACGTATCTTGATCTTATCCATAATGATCCTCCTAGATTCTTATTGGCTTACAGGCTGTTAGCTATTATCTGAGCTCCCGTTCAGGATTGCTTTGGTCATTCGGACCGCCCGCAGGTTTGTCTTTATATCGTGGACTCTGACGAAAGAGCAGCCTTTTGTCATTCCGTAGACGGTGGTGGCAAGAGTTCCTTCCTCCCGCTGATCGGCAGGAAGGTCAAGAGTAATGCCGATCACGGATTTCCTGGAGGTTCCAAGAAGGATCGGATATCCGAATTCCTGCATCCGGTCAAGTTCACGGATGATGGCAAGGTTCATCTCGTAGTCCTTGCCGAAGCCTACGCCTGGATCCAGGATGATCTTATCATCGGCGATCCCGGCGTCTTTGGCGATCCGGATACATTCTCTCATGTCATTTAGAAAATCTGTGAGGAAATCCTGATAAACGGCTTCTTTCCGATTGTGCATCAGGCAACATGCCGCGCCGTAGCGGGCGATCAGGCATGCCATATGTGCATCATATTTCAGTCCCCAGATGTCGTTGACCATATCGGCGCCTGCCTGCAGTGCAGCTTCGGCTACGGAGCTTTTGTAGGTGTCAATGGATATGGGAATGTCGAATTCTCGCTTTATCCTCTCGATGACAGGAACGACCCGTGTGATCTCTTCGCTGTCAGAGATCTGAAGATGCCCGGGACGTGTGGATTCTCCGCCTATGTCCAGGATATCCGCTCCATCCCGGATCATCTCATCCGCATGTCTTACTGCCGCGTCCAGATGTTGATATCTGCCGCCGTCTGAGAAGGAGTCCGGTGTAACATTCAGGATCCCCATGATGTAAGTATGTTTCTTGGTGTCAAAATTTTTCTTGCCTATGATCATAATCGGATCTCCTTATTTTTTATTGTATCATTCCAGTTGCATTCGGGTTCGGCGGGGCAGGCAAAGCAGGCGCGCGACATCTTGTCGCCTTTGTATAGAAGGAATTCCAAAGGAGCTGGATCGCTGCGAAGCTTCCGGTGGTATCGGATCGCAGAGAGGATCTCTTGTTGTTCCTCATCTGAAAAGATGAATTCCGGCGGCATATCTTCAAGAATCTGCTTTGCGATCTGCACACTGGCGATCTCGTGCGGGATTCCCTCTTCGTATTGCCGGCCTTTCCCGATATCGTGGAGAAGGGCGGCGGCATAGATCAGATCCTGGCAGATGCCAAGGTTCATTTTAAGATCCAGGATATAAGCGATTCTGGCGACATCCAGAAGATGATCCATCTGGTGGCGGCAGAAGATACGATTCTTCTCCAGTTCTTCAAGTTTCTGATAGGAGGAGACATAGAGGGGGTGATCACAGATAAAAGAAAGTCTCCTGGTATCAGAAAATGAAAGGGAAGGTTCGGTCATGAGCATTTCCTCCGGGATATTATATTTGCTTACGCGAAAGTACAGACGTTTTGCAGGATGCGTTATCTGAGCTGACGGAAGAATCTTTCCTCTAAAACGGGATCCGTCTGAAAGAGTCCCCGCCGTGCCAGCGTTACGGTCTGGCTGCCGGGCTTTTTGATCCCGCGCATGGTCATACACATATGTTCGGCTTCCACCATGACCAATACGCCTTTTGGGTGCATATGAGCCATGAGGGCGTCGGCAATCTGTCCGGTCAGTTGTTCCTGAAGCTGGAGACGTCTTGCGAACACCTCTACGGTTCGGGCGAGTTTACTAAGCCCCACGACTTCTCCGTCCGGTATATAGGCAATGTGTACCTTGCCGTAGAAGGGCAGCATATGGTGCTCGCAGGTAGAGTAGAAGGTGATATCCTTTTCGATCACCATCTCGCTGTCCGTCACATGAAACGTACGGCTTAGATGAGTGCTTGCCTCTTCCTCCATTCCGCAGTAGAGTTCTTCGTACATCCGTGCAATTCGGTCCGGAGTATCAAGAAGCCCTTCCCGGGAAATATCTTCGCCGATTCCTTCCAGTAAAAGGCGGACGGCACGTTTAATTTTGTCTTGATCGATCATTTCTTCATTTCCTTTATTTTTTTACTAGGTATTCGTCTAAGATCTCGGTTATTCTGCCAAGATACGAGAGTGAACCGAAGGCGAGTATGATATCGTCAGAATCGGCTTCTTTCAGCGCATGTTCGACAGCCATGGGGATACTTTCTTCTGATCGGACAGATGTATCCGGGGGACAAGATCTTCGCATCACAGCAGCTAATTCGTCAGCGGGAAGCGTGCGGTCGGCATCCGGCAGGTCCACCGTATATACAGAATATGCAAGAGCGCCCATGACAGCGGCAATCCTTTCATATTCTTTATCCCGGAATACACCCATGATATAGATAAGCCGTTTCCCGGGGAAATAAGTTTCCAGGGATTCGCGGAGCCTTCTGGATGCGTCTTCGTTATGTGCTCCATCAATGAAAAACAGCGGTTTTTTCATGAGACAGGTCAGGCGTCCATGCCAGACGACAGATGTAAGTCCCTGCCGGATGGCTGCCAGAGGGATGGAATATCCCAGCGTCTTCAACGCATACATGCTCTCTATGGCAGTGACGGCATTATCGACCTGATGTCTTCCGGCAAGGGAGCAATGGAAGGACATCACGGCGGTATCCGTATCTCTCCCCCGATTTTCCGGGAAAGGATAGGAGAAGGTCTGTCCGGTATAGTCTTCGGCAAGAATCTCAGCCTGTCCTGAATCTGCAGGATAGAACCGGCAGTGGAGCTGATCCGCGCGTTCTGTTAAGATCCTCGTCACTTCCGGGTGTTGTCCGGCGCTTACAACAGCACAGCCGGGTTTGATGATCCCGGATTTGACTCTTGCGATCTCTTCCAGTGTATTGCCGAGGATTCCGAGATGATCCCGGCTGATGGAGGTAAATACAGCCAGAAGAGTATTTTCTATGATATTCGTGGCGTCTGTCTTGCCGCCCAGTCCGCATTCCAGTACGACCAGGTCGCAGTGTTGTTCCCGGAAATATAAAAAAGCTATTGCAGTCTCTATTTCGAATACAGTCGGGAGTGTCTCTCCGGCTGCTTCCATACGGGCAATAGCTTTCCGGACCATGCTGGCCAGTCTGGCAAATGCATCCTCAGATATCCAATGTGTGTCTACCTGGATGCGTTCCAGATAGGAAACCACTGTAGGCGAGATATACCGTCCGATCCTGTACCCCGCTTTTTGCAGTATTGCAGAAGTGTATGCAAGTACAGAGCCTTTTCCGTTCGTTCCAGCGATGTGTATGAATTGCAGGTCATCCTGAGGATCGCCAAGTTCGCACAACAGCTTTCGAATCGGACCCAAACCAAGTACACTTCCGTATTTCGACACATTGTCCAAATATACCCTTGCTTCTTTGTAGGTCACGTTCTTCGTTTCCTTTCGTTATTCAATTCAAATAAATTGTCTCATTTACTGGACAATCATACCATTAAAATAAGATTACGGCAAGAGGGAAGCATAAAATTTATAAATTTGTATAAATGGAAAGAAGGAAAAGATCTCAACCATCGAGGCGTATTCAGGTCTTTATAGCACACATCTTCGAAAGGAAGATATATCCGTTTGCGCTTCCATGAAGACAGATAGATTCCTTTTACCATTTCAAGGGTTTTTCTTCCATCTGCGGCATCTATAGTCACCGGGCTATTATAAAGTATGGACTTATAAAAGTCCTCAAGCTGCAGATGATGGCTGCTTCCCCAGTAATCGGGGCCGACGTTCGTCGTCTCATAGGTATTTCTGATTTCTGTACGGCATCCGTCGCATTCATAGAAGCCCATGTCCTGGATCAGGCCGCAGCATCCCTTTTCACCCTGGAATTCAATTGTGATCGGGGCGTCTGAAGCGTAGGAATTGCAGGCATAGAGACTGTAAATACAGCCGTTCTTGAACTGAATGGCGGCTTCTGCGGCATCTTCCACCTGTACGATCTCGTGACAGTGGTTATGTATACTTCCTTCGATCCATTCGATCTCACTTCCCAGCATATAGCGAACCCGGTCCATGCTGTGTATTGCCTGGTCGATCAGTACGCCGCCGCCTTCCTTGTCCCAGGTACCCTTCCAGTCATTGCCACTATAATAGGTATCCGGACGGTTCCAGGTAAGGCAGGAACGTGCGGATAAGATGCGCCCAAAATATCCGGATCCGATCAGTCCTTTTAATATCTCTACACTTTTGGTATATCTGGTCTGGAAGATGACGCCAAGCTTCCTGCCTGTGCGCTGTTGGGTTTCTATCATTTTGTCCGCGTCCTGCAGGGAGATGGCGACAGGCTTTTCTGTCAGCACATGAAGCCCCGCCTCCATCGCCTTTATTGCCATAGCCGGGTGAAGGTAATGAGGGAGACACAGATGGATGACGTCAATATCATATTGAAGGGCGTCCTCCAGATCCGTACAGTAGTGACAGTTAAATTTTTGTGCAAAAGCCTTTGCCTTTTCTAAGTCAGTGTCTATGGCGCATATAAGTTCCACATGATCAGACAGACGCCGAAAGGCGTCTTCGTAACAGACTGAGATTCTTCCACAGCCCATGATCGCAGCTTTGAGTTTTTTCATTTTATACCTCCGTTGAATGCAGCCGGTTTTCCGGCGGATCAGGATTCAGATGATCAGCCGATGAAGAAGCTGTTGTCCATTTCCTGCATAAAATTATAATGGATATCAAAAAAGTATTTCATGGCGCCGTTGTACAGGGCGCTTGAATCCAGGAGACTGTAGCGGATGCTGACAGAGTCCACCATGCGGCGAAATCCTGTAGTGCGCAGGCATTCCTGTATTTCCTGCAGAAATATAGGGCTCAGGTCTTTGCCTTTTCCTCCGATAATGATCAGTTTCGGATTTACCATACAGATTAAATTACATAGTGCCAGAGAAAATTCATATGCGATATCATGTATCACTTTTCGGGAAACAATGTCCCCATATACACTCGCCTGCCCCAGATCCGCATACGTGACGGCTGATAGTTTTTTTAGGGCGGGACTGCCGCCAGCCTGAGAGATCCGTTCCTTTAAGGAACCCTCCCCGATCATCTGTTCAAGACAGCCTCTGTTCCCGCAGGAACATAATTTCCCGTTGGGGTTGATAGAGTAGTGGCCGAACTGCGTATAGGATGCGCAGGCTTGTCCCAGCATTTTGTTCCGGATAAAGAGTGTGGCGCCGATTCCTTTACTAAAATTAATAAAAGCAAAATCCTTTTCCGGAATATGTGTATAGACTTTTTCCGCATAAGCGAAACATGCCGTATCATTCAGGATGTTGACGGAAAATTTGGAGAAAGCCTGTTGTATGTCTTCTACAAAACTTTTTTCGGGAAGATTCAGGGTAGTAGAGAATATCTCGCGTTTGTCCGGATCTATCATGGCGGGGACAACAACACAGATTCCCAGAAGCTGTTCCCGTTGGATCTGGCTGAGTACGGTCTGCTCTATATAATCCTGGCACAGCTGGATGTAGGATCTGGACGAAGAAGCCTCCATCTGCATAGACAGGGAAGAAGTCCCTGTAATATCTACCAGAGCAGCGTTCAGCCTGTTATCTTCCAGGCAGAGTACGGCTACATAGTATTGCTCAGACTGAAGAAGCAGGCTGTTGGGCTTGCGTCCTACGGTTGTGCTTCCTCCTGTTCCGGAATCATATATAAACTTTCGGGCAATTAATTCATCGATCAGAGATGACACAGCAGTTTTACTCAGATGAGATTCTTTCGAAAGTTGAGCTCTTGATGTACCTGGATTCTGGTAAATGGAATTGTAGATCTGTTTCAAATTGGTGCTTCTGATTAACTGTTGATTGACCAGTTTCATAATGCCCTCCTTTCTTTGATCAATGCGATAATTTCACGTAGATGATAATTGTAAATGGATGTTACAAATTGAATCTTATCATAAAAAGTAAAAATGCGCAATATTATTTGCGAATAGTTGTATAAAAAAGAAAAAACAGAGTTATATTTATGCAATATGAAAGAAAAGCGGAGTAGTAAAACAAGAATAACTGAGAATACAAGTCGGAAATAGTACAAATAAATTGTAATGTCACAGGAATAACTAAAATGTATTGTGATATTTAAACAAAATATTGAGATAAAATTTGGATAAAATACACTAATTATGAGTATAAAGAAACAAAAGAAGAAAAATACAGTGAATTTTTATGGAAACTCGAACAAAAACAAGAACTTTCACAAGAGGATAGAGATGCTTATATTGGATTATATCGTTTATTTCATACAGTAGATCGCACACAAGGAGCGGCGATTGGTGCGTTGGTTAATCAAAATACAGAGGTGACATTAGAAAATTTACTGATGGCAGCGCGTTCTAGGAAAGCAAGAGGAATAGATATTTCCATGACACAGGATTTTGGAATGACAGAAGTGAATTGGAAAGAAAAAAATATAACAGAGCAGTTAAAAGGGTTTATGGATACTTTTGAGAATCCAAATGAATCTTATGCACAAGAGAAGAAAAGGCAGATAAAAGAACTGAGTGGAGAAAAAGAAGCAATTCGTATGCTCACAGAGAGCCAACAGCCAGTTACTATTAATCATCTGATGGCAGCAGGATTTCTCACATCAAAAACCGGAACTATATGGAAAAATTTATCGAAAGAGGAAGAACAGAACCAGAAAATAGAAGCATTTTTAGAAGGTATGGAAGAGAAAGATAGTATGGAAGAACCATATCAGAATTTAGAAGCAGATGCAAAACAACAGTTAGAAAATGCACTGTATCAGACAGAAACTAATTATGAAAAATTAGAAGATCTTCGGTTATTTTATAATACAACACAATTTATTACGAAACTGGCAAAACAAGAAGATTACTATCTGCCAATGGAAATGAATGGAGAAGTGGTAGATGTGCATTTGAAAATTATACATAAAGAAGAAGACGCCGGAAAAGTAGAAATTCAGATGAATGTACCTAAAATAGGGGAAATAAGAGCGGAATTTAAAGTGACAAATACAAAAGTAAAGGGATTTTTGCTTTGTGATAGTGTAGAAGGAGTGGAGAAAATCCAACAAGTACAAAAAGAATTTGATTATGCATTACAATCACAAGGGTTAGAGATAAATGAAATGGTATATAGCTGCAGCAGTAAAATCCCTAAAGTCACAGATCAGATAGAAAATATAGGAGAAAATAAAACACAGACCAAAATATTATATCAAGTCGCAAAGACATTTTTATCTGTCACAAAAAATATAAAAGAGATCGCTTAATGAAAGGGAAAATATTGCCGATAAGATAAATAGGGTTTACGGAAAGA
>OFGR01002954.1_pt1 | contig 10601 bp, 5 predicted proteins | sample 1521811 | NCBI WGS metagenome assembly OFGR01 (sample SAMEA3504098, study PRJEB24116) | mouse gut metagenome | biome: mouse gut; feature: mouse-associated habitat; material: faeces | place: Denmark | collected 2011
TTACGGGTTCCGGTAAGACATTTACTATGGCGAATGTTATCCAGAAGCTGAATAAACCGACTTTGGTAATAGCGCACAATAAGACCCTTGCTGCACAATTGTACGGTGAGTTCAAGGAATTTTTCCCTGAGAATGCAGTGGAGTATTTTGTGTCCTACTACGATTACTACCAACCCGAGGCATACGTCCCTTCCTCAGACACCTACATCGCCAAGGACTCATCCATCAACGATGAGATCGACAAGCTCCGTCACTCCGCCACAGCGGCATTATCGGAACGCCGTGACGTGATCATCGTAGCCAGCGTATCCTGTATCTACGGTCTTGGTTCCCCCATTGATTACCAGAACATGGTAATCTCCCTGCGACCGGGTATGATCAAAGACCGGGATGAGGTGATCAAGAAGCTTATCGAGATACAGTATGACCGCAACGAGATGGATTTTAAGCGAGGAACCTTCCGCGTCCACGGGGACGTATTGGAAATCATCCCCGCACTCTACGAGAGCCTTGGATACCGGATTGAATTTTTCGGCGACGAAGTAGACCGGATCACAGAGATTGATATCCTGACAGGGGAGATCAAGAATGAATTGAACCATGTCGCAATCTTCCCGGCATCCCACTATGTGGTGTCCAAGGACAGTCTGGATCGGGCGATCAAGGAGATTGAGGCAGAACTGGAAGAACAGATTAAGTATTTTAAAGGAGAAGGGAAGCTTTTAGAGGCTCAGAGGATCTCTGAGCGGACGAATTTTGATATAGAGATGATGCGGGAGACAGGATTCTGTTCAGGAATTGAGAATTATTCCCGGCATCTGACCGGACTTGCGCAGGGGCAGCCGCCGCACACATTGATCGATTATTTTCCAGATGATTTTATGATAATGATCGACGAATCCCATAAGACTGTGCCGCAGATCGGGGGCATGTATCACGGCGACCAGTCAAGGAAATCAACGCTGGTAGAATATGGCTTCCGTCTTCCGTCGGCAAAGGACAACCGCCCCTTGAACTTTGAAGAATTTGAAAGTAAGATAGACCAGGTGATGTTTGTCTCTGCAACTCCAGGTCCGTATGAGGAGCAGCATGAACTTCTGCGGGCGGAGCAGGTGATACGGCCTACCGGTCTTTTGGATCCGGAGGTTGAGGTGCGTCCGGTGGAAGGACAGATCGATGATCTGGTGGGCGAAGTGAATAAGGAGATCGGTAAGAAGAATAAGGTGCTGATCACGACATTGACGAAGCGGATGGCAGAAGATCTTACGGATTATATGCGGGAGATCGGGATTCGTGTCCGCTATCTCCACTCGGATATTGATACGCTGGAACGGACGGAGATTGTCCGGGATATGCGTCTGGATGTTTTCGATGTACTTGTGGGAATCAATCTGTTGAGAGAAGGTCTGGATATACCAGAGATTACGCTTGTGGCGATCCTGGATGCAGACAAGGAGGGCTTCCTGCGTTCGGAGACGTCCCTGATCCAGACGATCGGGCGTGCGGCGCGTAATGCAGACGGGCATGTGATCATGTATGCTGATACGATCACGGATTCTATGCGCCTAGCGATTGAAGAGACTGAGAGACGCCGGAAGGTGCAGATGCAGTATAATGAAGAGCATGGCATTACTCCTCAGACGATCAAGAAGAGTGTACGAGACCTGATCGCCGTGTCGAAGAAGGTTGCGGCAGAGGAACTCCGAATGGAGAAAGATCCGGAGTCCATGAGTAAGAAAGAGCTGGAGAAGCTGATCCAGGATCTGACAAAGCAGATGAAGAAGGCGGCGGCTGAATTGAATTTTGAGGCTGCAGCGGAGATGAGGGACAAGCTTGTGGAATTGAAGAAGGTATTAAATGATTTATGATAATGGAAATACCTGTTTGTTCCGGTAAAGTTTCGGCGTATTCCTTTGAAACAACGAGTTAAAAGTATCAGTTTAACGATGTAGTTTTCACGGAAGATAATATATTTTTAATATAATATTAGGGAAGGATAAAATATGGCAAAGAAAAGGGATAACAAACAATTTATCAGGATCAGAGGCGCTAATGAGCATAATCTGAAGAATATTGACCTGGATATTCCAAGGAATGAGTTGGTCGTCCTGACCGGACTCAGTGGTTCGGGAAAATCCTCTCTTGCTTTCGATACTATTTATGCGGAAGGGCAGAGAAGATATATGGAGTCACTGTCTTCCTATGCCAGACAGTTCCTGGGGCAGATGGAGAAGCCGGATGTGGAGAGTATCGAGGGATTGTCGCCGGCGATTTCTATCGACCAGAAATCAACGAACAGGAATCCAAGATCTACAGTAGGGACAGTGACAGAGATTTACGATTATTTCCGGCTTCTCTATGCCAGGATAGGAATTCCGCACTGTCCTAAATGTGGGAAAGAGATCAAGAAGCAGACGGTCGATCAGATGGTCGATCAGATTATGGAATTGCCGGAAAGAACGAAGATCCAGTTGCTGGCTCCGGTTGTACGTGGCAGGAAGGGGACACATGCCAAGTTGTTGGAGCGTGCTAAGAAGAACGGATATGTGCGTGTGCGTGTGGACGGCAATCTCTATGAACTGTCAGAGGAGATTGTGTTAGATAAGAATATCAAACACAATATAGAGATCATTGTAGATCGTTTGATGGTCAGAGAAGGGATCGAACAAAGATTGACAGATTCTATCGAGACAGTATTGGAATTGGCGGAAGGGCTGTTAGTTGTAGATGTGATAGACGGGGAGCCGATTAATTTTAGCCAGAGCTTCTCCTGCCCGGACTGTGGGATCAGTATCGAAGAGATTGAGCCGAGAAGTTTTTCATTTAACAACCCATTTGGAGCATGTCCGGAGTGTTTTGGTTTGGGATATAAGATGGAATTTGATGAGGATCTGATCATTCCAGATAAGAATCTTAGTATCATGGAAGGCGCGGTTACGGTCATGGGATGGCAGTCCTGTAACGATAAGAAAAGTTTTTCTTATGCGATCTTAGAGGCGTTGTGCCAGGAATATCATTTTTCACTGGATACTCCTTTTAAAGATTATCCTAAGAAGATACACGATGTGTTGATTCATGGAACGGATGGAAAAGAAGTGAGAGTCCATTATCGGGGACAACGCGGAGAGGGGGTATATGATGTTGCCTTCGAGGGATTGCTGCGAAATGTGGAACGGCGTTACAGGGAGACTTCTTCCGAGTATTCGAAGGCAGAATATGAAGAGTTTATGAGGATTACCCCATGCCATGAGTGTAAAGGACAGAGACTAAAGGCAGGCGCCCTTGCTGTTACGGTGGGAGACAAGAATATCGCAGAACTGACGGCATTGTCGATCGAGCGTCTGCAGGAATTTCTTGAGCAGCTAGAGCTGACTCAACAACAATTACTGATCGGAGGACAGATCTTGAAGGAGATTCGAGCAAGAATCCAGTTTCTGATGGATGTCGGATTGGATTATCTGACTCTGGCAAGAGCGACAGGCAGTTTGTCAGGAGGAGAGGCGCAGCGGATCCGTCTGGCGACTCAGATCGGCTCTGGCTTGGTAGGAGTCGCCTATATTCTGGATGAACCAAGTATTGGTCTGCATCAGAGGGATAACGACAAACTTCTGGGAACCTTGAAGCATCTGAAAGATCTGGGAAATTCAGTCATTGTTGTGGAGCATGATGAGGACACGATGCTGGAGGCAGATTATATCGTGGATATTGGACCGGGTGCCGGCGAACACGGCGGAGAGGTCGTGGCGCAGGGGAATGCGAAGGAGATCATGAAGAATAAGGCTTCTGTTACTGGTGCATATCTGAGCGGAAAGATACGTATACCAGTGCCGGAAGAGCGTGCGAAGCCATCGGGGTGGCTTAGGGTAACCGGTGCACGGGAGAATAACCTGAAGAATATAGATGTTGATTTTCCGCTGGGAATTATGACATGTGTCACAGGAGTATCTGGTTCGGGAAAGAGTTCTCTGGTGAACGAGATCCTTTATAAGAGGCTTGCCAAAGAGTTGAACCGGGCGCGTACGATTCCGGGCAGGCATACTTCGATCGAAGGAATGGATAAGCTTGATAAAGTGATCAATATCGACCAGTCTCCGATCGGGCGGACACCAAGGTCGAACCCGGCTACTTATACGGGAGTTTTTGACCTGATCAGGGATTTGTTTGCGGCTACGGCGGATGCTAAGGCGAAGGGCTATAAGAAGGGACGCTTCAGCTTTAATGTAAAGGGCGGCAGATGTGAGGCATGCAGCGGTGACGGAATCCTTAAAATAGAGATGCATTTCCTGCCGGATGTCTATGTACCTTGTGAGGTTTGCGGCGGAAAGAGGTATAATCGTGAGACATTGGAGGTAAAATATAAGGGTAAGAGTATCTATGATGTTCTGGATATGACGGTAGAAGAGGCATTGCATTTCTTCGAAAATGTACCGAGTATCCGCCGGAAGATGGAGACTTTGTATGATGTGGGGTTGTCATACATCCGTCTTGGACAACCTTCGACAACGCTGTCAGGAGGTGAGGCGCAGCGGATCAAGCTTGCGACGGAATTAAGTAAGCGGAGTACGGGCAGGACGATCTATATTCTGGATGAGCCGACGACAGGGTTGCATTTTGCAGATGTGCATAAACTGACGGAGATCTTGCGTCGTTTGTCTTCAGACGGAAATACGGTGCTTGTGATCGAGCATAATCTGGACGTGATCAAGACGGCGGATTATATCATAGACATCGGACCGGAAGGCGGTGACAGAGGCGGTACTGTGATCGCGAAGGGAACTCCGGAAGAAGTGGCACAGAATCCGGTTTCTTATACCGGGAAATATATTCAGGCTGTGCTGCAGAAATAAAACTATCTTAATGAATTTTCAAACACGGTTTAGGGATGATCTGTCGAACGATGGGAGAAATAGTGTAGTGGTTGCGTATGGTTTATAAATATTTAAGTAAAAAGGGTTTCCATTTCTTGTAAAGTTGATTATAATAAAACGAACACGGACAAGTGTAGAATAAAAAGGAATCAAATGATGATCATATAGAGAGGAACATCAGCAAAAGAGACGGATCGAGGTTAAATAGAGATATACCAGAGTCAAGTCAACAAATGATAATCATATAGATTGCATGGGAAAGGGGAAGTAAGATGTCAGTAGATATCGGAATTGACTTGGGAACCGCCAGTGTCCTGGTCTATGTAAAGGGAAAAGGCGTCATATTGAAGGAACCGTCTGTGGTTGCTTATGACAGGGATACGAACGCAATAAAGGCTATTGGAGAAGAAGCACGTCTGATGTTGGGAAGGACACCGGGGAATATCGTGGCGGTTCGTCCGTTGCGGCAGGGAGTCATTTCAGATTATACAGTGACAGAAAAGATGATAAAGTACTTTGTACAGAAGGCATTGGGGAAGCGGACGTTTAAGAAACCGCGGATAAGTATCTGTGTACCCAGCGGGGTTACAGAAGTGGAGCGTAAAGCGGTAGAAGAAGCGACCTATGCGGCAGGAGCCAGAGAAGTGAATTTGATCGAAGAGCCGGTGGCAGCAGCGATCGGCGCGGGGATTGATATTTCGAAACCGTGCGGCAACATGATCGTAGATATTGGAGGAGGAACGGCTGATATTGCAGTGATTTCTCTGGGCGGAACGGTGGTGAATTCATCGATCAAGATCGCAGGAGATGATTTTGATGAAGCAATTGTACGTTATATGCGTAAGAAGCACAATCTACTGATCGGGGAACGGACGGCAGAGGATATTAAGATTAAGATCGGCACAACCTATCCGTTGATCGAAGATGAAGCGATAGAGGTAAGAGGACGGAATCTTGTGACAGGGCTTCCGAAGACAGTGACGGTGACTTCACTTGAGACCGAGGAGGCATTGCGCGAACCCACCGGTCAGATCGTGGAGGAAGTGATCAATGTACTGGAGCGCACACCGCCGGAATTATCTGCGGATATTCTGGACCGCGGTATTATGCTTACGGGAGGAGGCTCCATGCTTCGGGGATTAGAAGAACTGATAGAGGAAAAGACAGGGATAAATACTATGACTGCCGAGGATCCGATGAAGGTGGTTGCGATTGGAACGGGACAGTTTGTAGAGTTAGTGAGCGGGCGAAAAGAATTCTGATGGACAGTATAAAAGGTTACGTAGAACATATTGTATTCCGTAATGATGAGAATGGATATACAGTATTGAATTTGAAAAATGAAGAGGGCGAAGTAACGTGCGTAGGTAGTTTTCATTTTATTGAAGAGGGCGAGTTACTGAGTCTTACAGGAGAATATACGACGCACAGATTATATGGAGTGCAGTTTAAAGTAGAAAGTTCCGAAGTGTGTGAACCGGAGGATCTGGTGTCGATCGAGAAATATCTCGGTTCAGGAGCAATAAAGGGTATAGGCGCTGCGCTTGCGGGAAAGATTGTACAAAAGTTCAGAGAAGATACTTTCCGGATCATCGAAGAAGAGCCGGAGAGATTAGCTGAGATTAAAGGAATCAGTGAACGGAAGGCACGGGAGATTTCTGCCCAGGTAGAAGAAAAAAGGGATATGCGCCAGGCGATGATCTATCTGCAGAAATATGGCATCTCTACGACTCTGGCGGCTAAGATTTATCAGCATTATGGCCAGAACGTGTATCGCGTGATTGAGGAAAATCCATATCAATTAGCAGATCATGTGTCAGGAGTGGGGTTTAAGATTGCGGATGAGATCGCATCAAAGGTCGGGATTCATGCGGATTCCGACTACCGGATCCGCAGTGGAATATTTTATACATTGTTACAGAGCGTGAATGAAGGGCATGTCTACCTCAAGCAGGAACCGTTACTTAGAAGGACGAGTGAGCTCTTGGGGGTGGAGATCCAGAATATTGAGAAATATTTGATGGATCTTGCCATTGAGAAAAAAATCGTCCTGAAAAAAGAAGACGGAGATATGCGGGTCTATTCTTCTCATTATTATTATATGGAGATGAATGTGGCAAAGATGCTCCATGACCTAAGTGTAGAATATCGCGCGGAGGGAGAAGGAATTGAACATCAGCTTCTGACTATCGAAAAAGAGTCGGAGCTTTTTCTGGACGAGAGACAGCGAACAGCCGTTTTTGAAGCGGTCAGGCATGGATTTATGGTACTTACAGGAGGACCTGGAACTGGAAAGACGACGACGATCAATGCAATGATACGTTTTTTTGAGAGTGACGGGATGGATATTTTATTGGCGGCGCCTACCGGGAGAGCGGCAAAGAGGATGACGGAGGCTACCGGATATGAGGCGCAGACGATCCACAGATTGTTGGAAGTCAATGGGAACCCGGAAGATGACACTGTCAACGGTTTTCAAAGAAATGAAGAGAATCCGTTGGAGGCGGATGTGATTATTATTGATGAAGTCTCAATGGTAGATCTTCCGCTGATGTCTGCATTATTAAAAGCGGTTCTTCCAGGAACAAGGCTGGTTCTGGTTGGGGACTGCAATCAGCTTCCGAGTGTGGGGCCGGGGAGTGTATTGAGAGATATCATCAATTCTAAGAGTTTCCCGGTTGTGATGTTGTCAAAGATCTTCCGTCAGGCAGAGGAAAGTGATATTGTGGTCAATGCGCATAAGATCAACCGCGGGGAGGAAGTTATGCTGGATAATAAGAGCAAAGATTTCTTCTTCTTGAAGCGACAAGACGTGAATGTGATTATCAGTGTCTTGATTACATTGATCAAGAATAAATTGCCGAAGTACGTAGGGGCAACATCATATGATATTCAGGTTCTGACGCCTATGCGCAAAGGGCTTTTGGGGGTTGAACGCTTAAATAGCATCTTACAGGAATATCTGAATCCTCCGGAACAGGGAAAGACAGAGAAGGAATTTGGCGATCATCTGTTTCGAGAAGGCGATAAGGTGATGCAGATTAAGAACAACTATCAGTTGGAGTGGGAAATTACTACAAAGTATGGGATGTCCATAGATAAAGGTATGGGAATCTTTAATGGTGATATGGGTATCATTAAAGAGATCAACACCTATGAAGAAACTATAATTGTAGAATATGATGAACAACGAAAGGTAAAGTATCCGTATGCTTTATCAGATGAGCTAGAACTTGCATATGCGATTACTATACATAAATCTCAGGGGAGTGAATATCCTGCAGTGGTGATCCCGCTGCTGCAGGGACCGAGGCAGTTGTATCACAGGAATCTACTGTATACGGCTGTCACCAGAGCAAGACGGTGTGTGACACTGGTTGGAAGTGATCAGGTATTCCAGGATATGATCCGGAATACCAATGAACACAGGCGGAATACAAGTCTTGCAAAACGAATCCAAGAACTGCAATGATAAATATGATTTTATCTTTTATAATGTATTGTATAAAAGGCACCGGTGTTTTCTTATGGCCTGAGGTATGCCCCTTTTGCGGAAAAGTCAGCAGAAGGGGGATTTGTGATTGCTGCAGAAAAACACTGGATGCTTTAAAGATCAAAAATCCGAAATGTATGCAATGTGGAAAACCAGTCCGATTTCCGGAACAGGAATATTGTTATGATTGTATGCATGCGGCACATCTTTATGACAGGGGCCTTGGTTTATGGATTCACCGGGAGCCTGTCAATCAGTCGATATATCAATTCAAATATCACAATCAAAGAAGATTTTGCAAGTATTATGCGGAGGAAATTATCCGTGCACATTGTCATGTGATAAAGAAGTGGGATCCGGATCTTATCCTTCCGATTCCGCTCCACAGAAGGCGGAGGAAAGAGAGAGGGTATAATCAGGCGGCGCTTATAAGCAGGGAGATCGGACGGCTTTTAGGGATTCCGGTGGATGAAAAGAGTTTGGTGCGCAGTATTTATACGAATCCGCAGAAGAGGTTGGGGAGAGGGGAGAGAAAGAGAAACTTGAACCAGGTATTTGCGCTGAAAAAGGATTTTTTGCCGGTGCCGGTAATACTTTTGGTCGATGATATTTACACGACAGGGAGTACGATCGATGCTGCAGCTGGTGTTTTAAAGAAGATAGGAGTCGAAAAAGTCTATTTTTTAACCATAAGTATTGGACAAGGATATTAATAAAATGAGCCTTTCCCCTTAGTTTATAAGAGGTCTGGCTCATTCCTTGTGTTATATGATACTGATTTGATACTAATATCCTGCTTTCTCTATTTTTCTTACGATGTCAAGCTGTGCTTTGGGAAAGAGGTGTGCATAGGTATTCATGGTGATACTGGGTGATTCATGTCCTAGCCTTTCGGCAACCAGTACCGGATTCGCTCCCAGGTTTATTAATAAGCTTGCGTGAGAATGCCGAAGATCATGTACGCGGATTTCCTTCACGCCAGACTTCTTAATCCTGAGTTTGAATGCGGATCGGATGTACTGTATTTGCTTATGGAATAGCCTGCATTCCGGATCCGGCTTGTAGAGCTTGCTGATGTAATCCTTAATTTCCGCGATCAAGAATTCCGGAATGTCTATGATCCGCTCGCTATTGGGTGTCTTCGGCGGGTTGATTACATCCTGACCAGTGAGCCGGTAGAAAGTCTTGGTGATATTAATCTGGTTATTTTTAAAGTCGATGTCATTCAATGTTAGTGCCAGGAGTTCCCCGACGCGCATACCGGTATAATAGAGGATCTCGAATATGATAAAATATTCTGGATTATCGGCAGCAGCTTCGGAGAACTTGGCATACTCTTCTGGTGTCCAGAAGTTCAGCTTTCGGCTCTTGGTGTTCCCGATCGGCTTCATGCAGGGATTCTTTGAGAGTCCCAGATAATCTACCGCATAGGTAAATATAGCCTTTAAATAAGTGTTCGCTGAATGCATATAGGAATTGCTTAACCCCTTGTCCAGAATATCTGTCTGCCATGCTGCTATGTCTGCAGGGGATATGTCTGAGACTATCCGAGTACGGAAGAAGGGCAGTACATGCCGATCAAGCATATAGAATCGTGATTGTGCCGTACTCTCTCGGATCCGGGGTGCAATGTATGCTTTATACTTCTCATACAGTGCTTCAAAGGTTATATCTGGATTCTTGGCGAATTGATCCAGAAAGAGCCGTTCCCACTCCTTGGCTTCGCGCTGCAGCTTAAAGCCTCTCTTAAGTTTCTGGCGGCGCGCTCCCGTCCAATCTACATAATAAAATTTACAGTACCATGTGTTTGTCTTTTCGTCCTTATATGCGGGCATTCTATCATCTTCCTTTCATCTGGGCGCGTGGTGGCGGTTTTGGAAGGAAAGGATAATATTTGACAATTCCATTAAAATTGACTATAATACACTTAACAGGATAGCCGGAAGGTGAGTGCTAGTCACCTGCCACGGCGAAATTTAATAGTTGCTATTAAGAATAGCCGTTCCTAAACTTTGACGAGAGCAGGACGGCTATTTCTTATTTTTCAGATTCAGAATTGCGACTACCAGTAACGCAAAGGTTAGCAGGATCATGAATTCTTCATATGTACTCATAATAATCACCACCTTCCGCAGGATCTCGGAACGGGTGAGAGCACGTCCCCCGGCTATCCGGGTAAATGTATTATACTGTCAATGTGCAATTTTGGGTTGATTTTATTGGCTTAGTTGACTATAATA
>OFGR01002956.1_pt1 | contig 10585 bp, 7 predicted proteins | sample 1521811 | NCBI WGS metagenome assembly OFGR01 (sample SAMEA3504098, study PRJEB24116) | mouse gut metagenome | biome: mouse gut; feature: mouse-associated habitat; material: faeces | place: Denmark | collected 2011
AGGTTCTGGATGACGTACAGTCACAGGAAAGCCTGGAGCAGATCGCAAGCAATGACCCGGCCAGCCAGATCGCAGACCGCTGCGACCAGATTATGGAAAATGCCAGGGAGATCGACGACGGGAAAAAAGAGTACTATATTGTTACCTCGTATTTAAATGATATAGAGCTGATTGAAAATCTGGCTCCGGATCAGGCAGAGGAAATAAAAAAAGCCGCAGACTATGTGGCAAAGCTGAATCTGGCCAGAGACCAGTTTTTAAACACGTCCAAACGGATTTCCGACGCCCAGTTTCAAATGATGCAGCGCCAGGAAGACGAGATTCCGGACGCAATTAAAAACCTGCGTACCAATGAAGAATACCAGGCTACGGTAAAACGGGACATGCAGTATTTGGAAGGGGAAAAGCAGGAATGGGAGATCCTGAAAAAAGACTGCGCCAGAAAGCGCAGACGGCTTCGCAAAGCTTCTTTTATGCTGCTGTTTGCAGCCGCAACCGCCGCAGCGCTTATGCTGGTCTTATCGACAGGATTCGACTATGACATGCAGTATGCATGGATCGGAGTCATCGCTACGGCATTGATCGGCTCCGCATACATCGTACTCTGCCTGGAAAACAGCAAACGTGATATGCAGCAGGCGGATGTAAATATCAATTACGCAATTATCCTGTTAAATAAGGTCAAGATTAAATATGTGAATATTACTAACGCGGTAGATTACGGCCGCGACCGCTTCCATGTGCGCGATTCCAGAGAATTTGAATATCAGTGGGAAATGTATCAGGACGCCATGAGAGAGCAAGAAAAATACAGAAAAACAAATGAAGATTTGAATTACTACTATGATAAGCTGGTAAATCTGCTGAAAAAGTGCGACCTTTACGATTCCCGTGTCTGGATCGAACAGCCGCAGGCGCTGACAGACCAAAAAGAAATGGTTGAGATCAAGCATAACCTGCTTGTACGCAGGCAGAAACTGCGCACCAAAATCGCTTCCAACCTGGAAATCGTCAAAAGAGGACGCGCAGAGATCGACCGCATGTTAAAAGCCAGCGGGGAACCAGTCAATGTACAGCTGTTAGAAATGATACGGACCATTGACAAGATGGCAGAGCTGGGAAATGCATAAAAAAGCCGGCACAGCCAGACCAGAAAAGAAGCAGCAACAAGAAAAGCAGGGAGGATGCAGCCAACGATGTCACAACTACAATTACACACCCATACACATGATCCACAGGAAGTGAAAGCCATTGTAAACCGCCTTGCAAAAGCGATCGGGCATCTGGAAGCAGTCAAAGGCATGGTGGAAAACGGCAGGGACTGCAGCGAGGTGCTCGTGCAGCTGGCCGCGGTCAAATCTGCCTTGAACAATACCGGAAAGCTGATTTTAAAAGAACATATCAGCCACTGCATCGTGCATGCCGTGGAACACGGGGATAAAAGCGCGGTGGAAGATTTAAACCGTGCGATAGACCAGTTTGTGAAGTAGATTCTCATGCAGAGGTTGTAAATATATCCCATTCCTGCTATAATAATCTTTAGAAGTTATAGAAGCAGAAAGTCCCGGCAGGAAAGGAGAGTTATTATGAACGAGAATCAGAAATGGAAAAAAACGGCCATAAGCCTGCTGCTGATTGCGGCACTGGTCATCCCGATGTGCGCGGCAGCGGCCCCTGGCATCCCGGCACAGGCAAAAGAGGCAGCCATAACGTACCGGAATGCGGTTTTTACGAAAAGCCTGTATCAGAATACAAAGAAAATAGGCTTTGGGGCAGATGGAAGCACGGTTATCAAAGACAGCCAGACTGTCAGAAAAGCATACCGGCTGCTGGCCGGCATGGAGCTCAAAGAACGGAAAAAGGCACAGAAGGAAAGCAGTGGCGGGCTTTTGACCCTTGTCATTTATAAAAAGGACGGAAACAAAAAAACGTTTCTGTTTGCGGAAAATGGCCTGTATACAGGCAGCAGGTATTATAAAATCACAAAAAACAATCCCCTGGATGAAATCCGTAACTTATCCGGCATGGACAAAGGCAGTGTTACGGTAAAGGCTGTTTATCCGCAAACGGCCCTGTACCCGCAGACAGAAGATTATACAGACGCCGGTGGCGGATTTGACGAAGCAGCATATGCGAAGGCATACGATGCGTGGGAAGCAGACAGGGCTGCCAGGAATCAGAGAAGCGGGTATGAAAAAGGCATGGACGCTTTTCTGGAAAAAAGCACGCAGCAGTTTTTATCCGGCGCTGGCACCGAAAACCGGATTTATTCCCCGTTAAATGTATATATGGCACTGGGCATGCTGGCAGAGCTGACAGGCGGGAACAGCAGGAAACAGATATTAAGCCTGGCAGGAAGCAGTGATATAGAATCCCTGCGAAAGCAGGCAGCGGATTTGTGGAATGCAAATTACCGCAGGGACGGAGCGGTTTCAAGCCTTCTGGCAGGCTCCCTGTGGCTGGATGAGGATGCAGCGGTAGAACGAGATGCTTTAGACAGGCTGGCAGAAACCTACTATGCGTCATCTTATCAGGGGCAGATGGGTTCTGAGCAGTTTGACAGCCAGCTGCAGGACTGGCTGAATGAGCAGACCGGCGGCATGCTGGAAAAACAGGTGTCTGAGGCTGGCTTTAGCAAAGATACGGTTCTGGCACTGGCGTCCACGATTTTTTTCCAGGCCAGGTGGCACCATGAATTTTTAAAGGAACATACCGCAGAGCAGGTATTCCATGCACCGTCCGGTGATGTAACACACGAATTTCTGCATAAAAATAAAACACAGGAAACCTATTACTGGGGCAGCCGGTTTTCTGCTGTTTCCCAAAAGCTGAGCGGAGCCGGCTTTATGTGGTTCCTGCTTCCGAATGAGGGCGTTTCGGTACAGGAGCTGTTAGGGGACAGCCAGGCAGTCGGATTTTTGACAGGAACAGCCAGACAGGGCTGGGAGAATCAAAAGCATGCCACGATTAATCTCGCAGTGCCGAAATTTGACGTGGCATCCTCGTTTGAGCTGGAAGAAGGGCTGAAAGCGCTTGGCGTTACGGATATCTTTGATGAAAAGACAGCAGATTTTTCTGCGGCAGTAAAGCAGACGCAGCCGCTTTCTGTATCAAAGACAGAGCATGCAGCCAGGACAGCGATTGACGAGGAAGGCGTGACAGCTGCGGCATATACGCTGATCAGCATAGAAGCCACATCTGCGGCTGTGCCGGAAGATGAGATTGACTTTGTGCTTGACCGCCCGTTCCTGTTTGCAGTGACAGGAAGCGACGGACTGCCGTTATTTACCGGCATTGTAAACGAGCCTTAAATGGCTTCAAGCTGGCTTAAATATGAGAAAGGTTTTATTTGCAGACCTGGACAATACGCTGATTTATTCTTACCGGCATGATATCGGAGCTGAAAAACGCAGCGTGGAATTATACCAGGGACGGGAAATTTCTTTTATGACGCAAAAGACTTATGAGCTGCTGTCCGGGCTGTCGGAACGGATGCTTTTTGTGCCTGTGACAACAAGGTCGGCAGAGCAGTATGGCCGCATACATCTGGGCATCGGGGATATCCGGTATGCCCTTGCCTGCAACGGCGGCGTCCTGCTTGCCGATGGCAGGCAGGATAAGGAGTGGTACCGCAGGTCCCTGCAGATTGTGGAAGAAAGCCGGGAAGAATTAGGGCGTGCTGCCCGGTATCTGGAACAGGAAGCGGGCCGGATGCTGGATGTGCGGTTTATCCAGGAGCTGTTTGTCTTTACAAAATGCAGCCGCCCGCAGTCTGTGCTGCAGGGGCTGAAAGAGGAACTGGGGCTTCGTTTTACGGATGTATTCTGCAATGGGGAAAAGGTATATGCGGTGCCGAAAAAGCTGAATAAGGGCATGGCCATCCTGCGGCTGCAGGAACGCATCGGTGCCGCAGACGCCTTTGCAGCCGGGGACAGTGCGTTTGACATTCCGATGCTGCAGGCGGCAGGGCTTGCTGCCATGCCATGCGGCGGCATCGGCGGCCTTTCACAGGGCGGGCATATTTATGAAATGCCGGGAAAGGCTGTTTTTTCGGAAGAATTGCTGGAATTTGTGCTGTGGCACGAAAAGCACGGTTCTTCTGGCGGCTTTTTTCGGAATGCTTAGAATGACTGGAAATTTCAGGGAATTCTAAAAATTCAGAATGGATAAAAAAGGGGGCTGCCGCACGAAGCAAAATGATACAGGATATCGTTTATTTCAATCGTTCTTTCCTGCGATATATTTGTATATGTTTTGCTTCGTGTGGCAGCCCTTCTTTTTTGCGGCTATGCCGGGCTTCCGTACAGGCAGCTGTGTGCCTGCAGGGTCTTTGCCATGGTTTCTAACAGTACCGGCACGTCAATCGGCTTTGGAAGATGTGCATCCATGCCGCTTTCAATTGATTTCCGCCGGTCGCTTTCAAATGCGTCCGCAGAGAGTGCAATAATCGGAACGCGGGACAGCGCTTCATTTTTAAAGCTGCGGATGGCTCTTGCTGCCTGGTGTCCGTTCATGACAGGCATCTGGATATCCATCAGAATCAGGGCATACTCGCCCGGACTGGATTTTTCCATGATTTCTACCGCGATTTGGCCATCTACAGCTGTGTCAACCTGAAATCCCATCCCTTCGAGCAGGGCAGTCTCGATTTCCAGGTTAATTTCGTTGTCTTCCACAAGCAGGATTTTCTGGCCGCTTAAACGGGTAAGGATATCGTCCATGCTCATGCTGTCCGCAGACGGATGATTGTGTGTGCGAAGGCGCAGCGTCACGGTAAAACGGCTGCCGGCACCGAGGGTGCTTTGTGCTTCGATTGTCCCGCCCATTGCTTCGGTAATGTTTTTGGCAATTGTAAGGCCGAGGCCGGTGCCAAGCACGCCGCTGAAGGTCGTATTTTTCTCGCGTTCAAACGGCTTGTAAATACGGCTGATAAATTCTTTGCTGATGCCGATTCCGTTGTCTTCTACCACAATCTGATAAATAGCATAATCATTTGGCAGGTTTTTCAGTTCAGATGCGGTAATTTTTACCCACCCGCCGTTTTGTGTATATTTGATGGCATTGTGGGCCAGATATAAAAGAAGTTTTTCCAGCTTATCCGGGTCACTGTAGATGTCGCAGTGTGTCAGGCTGGAGAAGTCTGACGTAAAGGAAATCTGTTTTTCGTCTGCCTGAGCTTTCAGGGCACGCTTTACATTCTGCATAATATCCGGCAGGCAGCATTCGGTATCTGCAATGCGGAAATCATCGGCATCCGACCATGCAAGCTCAAGCACCTTGTCAATCAGATCCAGCAGCTGTCTGCTGGAATCGTTAATTTTGTCCAGGTAATAGGAGATAGCATCCGGGTCGTTCAGATGCCTGCCAGCCAGGGCCGTGAAGCCGAAAATCGCATTTAACGGTGTCCGGATATCGTGGGACATATTCGAAAGAAACGTGTTTTTGGCGGTAATGGCCAGATTGGCGTTTTTTAAAGCGTCCTCAAGCAGCTCCTTTTGCTCCATTTCGCGCTGCACCTCGTCATCTACCCGCCGGTAGCCCATGACAATCTGGGAAATCCGGTCCTTGCTTCCTACATTAACAATCCGCAGCTGCAGGTACTGCAGCTTTGTATTTTTCAGGACGCGGTAGTTCAGGTAATAGGTTTTCTGGCTGGCCAGCCGTTCGCGGATGCACACAGCGCTGGTAAGGTTTTCCACATAGGCACGGTCTTCCGGATGCACCCACGTTTTGATGTAATCCTGAATATACCAGCTGAATTTTTTCGGCTTGAATGTCTTTTCAAACTGTACAATGGTCCGGCTGCTCAGGCGGTACGGCAGTATTTTGTCAGAATCCAGGTCGGCATAGAGGATGGATTCATAATTGACGCTCAGTCCCTCGATGACTTCCAGGCGTCTTAGGTGCTCCTGGCTGATATCCTTGCGTTCCCGGTCGATTTCGTCAATCAGGTTTCTAAGGTGCTGTTCTTTCTGCTGCTGCTCCTGCAGCTGCGCCTGCTGGCTCAGCTTTTTTTCCGTTGCATCGCTGATAAAGGCATAAAAAATATCGCCAATCGGGCTGTGGGCAAAATGCCCGTAATCTTCTATCCACAGGATTTCCCCGTCTTTTCGTTTCAGGCGGTATTCCACGTAGTCAAGGTCATACCTGCTTTCCGAAATCTGCTGGCGGATGCTTTCTTCCACTTTATCCAGGTCTTTGTGGTAGACAAAGCCTTTAAAGGAATTTCCGGTAAATTTGCGGAACTCGCTTAAGGTATGGCACTGGCACATGCGCAGCAGCGCTTTGTTGGCATAGATGATTTCTTCGTCATCATCTGCCTGGTAAATTAAAAATCCCCCTGGCATTTCATCCATAAAACGAATCAGCGAACATGCCATCTGAATGTAATAAGGCCGCTGGTGTCCCAGGGCTGCTGCGGCCTGCTGGCAGGAAGCGTCGGCATTGCTGGGAATATTTAACAGGGCAAGTATGTATTTGATTAAGCTGTGGTCCGGTTTGTCGTATTTCATAAAACACCTCCTCCCTGAAAGAATTCAGGTGTTATTTTCTGCCATAATAAATAATTCTACCATAAAAAAAATGCTGTGTCATTATAAATTTTTATCATGAGAAAGAGAAGCATGATTTTGTGAAAGATCAGGAAAAGGCTTTCATTGGTGAAGGTATCTGAAATTATATAGTGACATAAACATTTCATTATGTTAAAATAGAAACTAGTATTTTCCAATAGAAACTAATTTCAGAATAGAGGAGGAGACAATTATGCCGATTAATTTATCAAAAGGCCAGAAGGTAGACCTGACAAAAGGCAATCCCGGCCTGAAAAACATTATGGTTGGCCTGGGCTGGGATGTGAATGCCTTTGATTCCGGGGCAGATTTTGACCTGGATGCGGCAGCGTTTATGACTGGCGCAAATGGGAAATGCCCGACGGAAAAAGAATTTGTATTCTATGGAAACCTGGAACATGCAAGCGGTTCCATCAAGCATATGGGGGATAACCTGACTGGTGCCGGCGACGGGGATGACGAGCAGATTGAAGTAGACCTGTCGAAAATTCCGGCAAATGTGGAAAAAGTTGCCTTTACGGTTACCATATATGATTCCGATGCCAGAAGGCAGAATTTCGGGCAGGTTTCGAATGCTTTTATCCGCATAGTCGATGAGGCGACCAATACAGAATTAATCCGGTATGACCTGGGGGAAGACTTCTCGATAGAAACGGCTGTCGTTGTCGGGGAATTATACCGGCATAATGGGGAGTGGAAGTTTAACGCAATCGGAAGCGGCTTTCAGGGCGGCCTGGCGGCGCTTTGTGCGCATTACGGCATAGAGGTCGCTTAAAAGCAGCATAATTTCAGAAAGAAGACAGCATAATAGTGTCAGACAGGCAGTGTAAAATTAAGCTGTAAAAGCAGCTTGGGAGGTATCATAAAATGCCAGTTAGTTTAAAAAAGGGACAGAAAGTAAGCCTGACCAAGGGCAATCCGGGGCTTTCAAAGGTGGTAGTCGGCCTGGGCTGGGATGTGAACCAGTTTGATACAGGCGGGGATTTTGACCTGGATGCGGCCGCATTTCTGCTGACGGATTCCGGCAGGGTGTCCGGGCAGGAGGATTTTGTATTCTTTGGAAACCTGACGCATCCGTCGGGCAGTGTCCAGCATATGGGGGATAACCTGACCGGGGCCGGGGAAGGGGACGACGAGCAGATTAAAATTGATTTGTCCAGGGTTCCGGATAATATTACAAAGATTGCTTTTACAGTTACGATATATGAACCGGAAGCAAGGCGCCAGAATTTCGGCCAGATTAACAATGCGTTTATCCGTATCTATAATGAAGAAACAGGCGAGGAAATGCTGCGTTATGATTTGGGCGAGGATTTTTCGATTGAAACAGCCGCGGTCTTTGGCGAGGTTTACAAAAATGGAGGCGAGTGGAAATTCAATGCAATCGGAAGCGGCTATCAGGGCGGCCTGGCAGCCCTGTGCGCGAATTATGGCATCGATGCGGAGTAAAAGCAGCAGCCGGGCAGCTGCATAAGAGGATAATTGGTGATAGAATTGAAGGAGGAAATTCATGTCAGTAAGTTTGCAGAAGGGGCAGAAGGTCAGTTTATCAAAGGAGCATGCAGGGCTTTCCAAAATAATGGTCGGGCTTGGCTGGGACGAGGCACAGCCGGCAAGGGGCGGTTTTTTTGCGCCGAAGCCAAAGCCGATTGACTGTGATGCGTCTGCCCTGCTTTTACGCAATGGCAGGCTGTGTGACAAGTCTGATATTATTTATTTTGGAAACCTGGGCCACAGGACCGGGGCTGTCCAGCATTTGGGGGATAACCTGACCGGGGCCGGGGAAGGGGACGACGAACAGATTTTAGTAGACCTGGGCGGCATCCCTGCGGAATATGACCGCATTGTTATTGTTGTCAATATTTACCAGGCAGTGCAGCGCAAGCAGCATTTCGGGATGATTCAAAATGCTTTTATCCGCCTTGTGGACCAGCGCAATAACAGCGAAATGTGCAAATACAGCCTGACCGATAATTATTCCGGCATGACGGCCATGATTTTTGGCGAGATTTACCGGCATAACGGGGAATGGAAGTTCAGCGCCGTGGGACAGGGCACGAACGACCCGGGCCTGGGCGAGCTTGCAAACCGGTATGTATAAAAAATCCGTTTGCAGGAATGATAAAAATAAACAACAGGGAAATAACTGGAGGACAGATTACGTATGAAATTTAACGGGCTGACAGAGAAAGAAGCAGAGGAGTCCAGAAGAAAATATGGTTCGAATGAAATTCCGGATTCGGAACCGACGACATTCTGGGAAGAATTCAAGGAAACCTTTTCAGACCCGATGATCAGGGTGCTGCTTGCAATTGCAGCGCTTATGATTGTCATGTTTTTCTTTGGATATGCAGAAATTTATGAGCCGCTTGGCACCATTGCAGCGGTGCTCATAGTCGCTTTTGTGTCAGCAAAAACAGGCGTGTCAAGCGACACAAAATACAGGGAATTAAAAGACAGCACAAAAAAAGATGAATGCAAGGTATACCGGAACGGCGAGGTTACGGTCATTGATGTGGATGATGTCGTAACCGGCGATAAGGTACTGCTGCAGTCCGGAAATAAGATTCCGGCTGACGGCATTCTGGTCTCCGGTTCGCTGCGGGTAGATAATTCCGCTCTGAACGGGGAAGCGGAAGAATGCAAAAAGACCGAAGCAGAGGAAAGTTTTCAGCTTCCGGAAGATATTACCGGGGATACGTTTGTCGACGCGCATTCTTTGTTCCGCGGCGCGGTTGTATTTGACGGGGAAGGCGTGCTGGATGTCCGCAAAGTCGGCTTAAAGACGATGATGGGCAAGATGGCCGAAGAAATGCAGGAAGACGAACCGGATTCGCCGTTAAAAGTAAAGCTGGCAAAGCTGGCAAAACAGATCTCGACGTTTGGATATATCGGCGCTGCCGCGATCTCCATCTTATACTTTGTACATTTTATTTCCCTGGCAGGCGGCGTTTCCGCTTATTTTGACAACGGAATCCAGACGATTTTACAGGATGTGATCCGTGCGGTTTCGCTTGCAGTCGTAATTATCGTCTGCGCTGTGCCGGAAGGGCTGCCGCTGATGATCTCTCTCGTGCTGATGCAGAATACGAGCAAGATGTTAGATCATAACGTATTGGTCAGAAAGGCGGAAGGAATCGAGACGGCAGGTTCTTTAAATATTTTGTTCAGCGATAAAACAGGAACGATTACAAAGGGCAGGCTGGAAGTTGTGGATTTCTTTACCGCAGACGGAACGTCCATTCCGATCCCGGAACTTGGCAGTCATACAGAAATTAAAAAAATGCTGGATCTGGCCATCGGCAAAAATACGCAGTCGTTATTTGACGCTTCCCATCAGGTAATCGGCGGCAATGCAACAGATCAGGCGCTGATGAAATTTATGGGCGAAGAAGCGTTTAACGCGGTAAATGCCGATCAGAGCCTTGTAATTACAGCCAGCCAGGGCTTTAACTCCGCCAACAAATTCAGTCAGGCCAGGATTGATTCTGTGGGCAGGACTTTCTACAAAGGCGCGCCGGAAAAACTGCTTGCACAGGCAGTAAACTTTTTAGACAGCGACGGCAGGGAAAAAGCAATTGACCAGGCGGCGTTAAATAAAAAGATCGATGAACTGGCATCCAAAGCGATGCGTGTGCTGGCATTCGGTTATTCCAAAAAGCCTATGAAAGAAAATACGATCCACAATGACCTTGTCATTATCGGGCTGGTCGGCATCCGCGACGACGTCAGGCCGGAAGCCAGGGATGCGATTCATCAGGTACAGGAAGCTGGTATTCAGGTCGTTATGATTACAGGCGACCGGTTAGAGACAGCGGTTGCTATCGCAAAAGACGCGGGACTTTTGAAAAGCGACAAAGACAAAGCGTTATCCTCGGCGCAGTTAAACGAGATGTCAGACGAGGAAGTCAAAAAGATCATACCGGATATCCGTGTAATTGCCAGAGCCTTACCGACAGATAAATCGAGAATGGTACGGCTGTGCCAGGAAATGAATCTGGTTGTCGGCATGA
>OFGR01002960.1_pt1 | contig 10578 bp, 9 predicted proteins | sample 1521811 | NCBI WGS metagenome assembly OFGR01 (sample SAMEA3504098, study PRJEB24116) | mouse gut metagenome | biome: mouse gut; feature: mouse-associated habitat; material: faeces | place: Denmark | collected 2011
ACATAACTAAAGTTTCATAGTAAATTTCAAAAAGATAACGGAAAGCACACTCTTTCCCCTCTTTCATTAAAATCAAAATATCATCTCTGTCCATCATCCCCATTTTAAAAACTAACCGCAGGCAGAATCACACACAATAAAAATCGACATTGCAATATTCATCAAATTCAAAAAGATATGCAAAAAATTCCGGTTATAAAATCCATTTCAAAATTGTAGACGGAATGCGTCCGGCAGAAGATGTCATCACGGAACTTGACGGATTCAAACCCTCGATGGTGATTTCACTTTCAGAGAAAAAATTTCCAGAGTCTCTTGCCGAATATGGCGAGGTAAGCAGGACTCCGGTTGTCAACGCTCTCGATGCGAGAGATACAACTTATCTTGAAAATCCGTATGTGGTCCAGCTTATCGCCCCGTCCGACATATTCAATGCAGGAGTGGCACGCTGGTTCAGGGAGAATTACGGAGAACGCAGGCTTGTATTTACAGGTGCCTGTGATCAGAATGACCAGCTTGCAGACGCTTTACGCGCGGACTGGAAGAGCAGACCGCTAACTGTGACTGAAGAGGATCTCCAGTCGCTCGTCTCAGACGAAAATGACGGATTGCTGCTATATGGTTCGATGGTAAAGAAGGCTGAGGTATCAAAGTTTCTTGCTGCGGTTAAAAAGTTGCGTGATGAAAACCCTTTGGCCGATATAACAGTTCTCGGGCGTCCAAACTGGATTGTCTATGATGAATCTCTGTCCGGACCCATGCATGAAGTCGAGACTCTGATTCCGTCCCGGTTCTATATGAATTCCGAATCCATGGATTCCAAACGGTTTGCCATCGAATACAAGTCTCTTTTCGACCGCGAGCCGGCCCGGTCTTTCCCGGTATACTCCGCGCTCGGATATGACACGGCAAAATACTTCATTAAATCGTTTGGCGACAGCAAGGGAGATTTCAACACTTTCACCAGGTCGGACGAAAGCGTGCAGAGTGATTTCGAGATGCGGCGTCAGGACAACTGGACCGGGATAGTCAACCCGATAGTGTATGTGGTGAGATTCTCTCCTGAAGATGTTGTGGACAGAATAATTGTGGAGTGAATTTCAGGAAAATTGGAATAATTCATTGTGTAGCGGTTCAATCATGAAACATATACTGAAGCTCGCTGTCTGTCTGTCCGCAATGTCACCGATGCCGGCTCTCGCCCAGACCCATTATGAGTCGAAGATAGAGATCGGGGGTCATGGGGGAGCGAATCTTTCAATGGTTTCTTTCACCACGCGTATCACGCAAGGCCTTCTTCCCGGCGCAAACGGTGGAATCAATTTCCGGTATATGGAAGAGAATCATTTCGGCTTTATTGTCGAACTGAATTTTGAGCAGCGGGGGTGGAAAGAGGATTTCGAAAAGCGTCCGTTCTCTTACAGCCGCACGGTTAATTACCTCCAGCTTCCTTTTCTGGCCCATATATATTTCGGGCGCAGAGGTCGGTTTTTCATAAACGCCGGACCCTCTGTCAGTCTTGCTCTCGGAGAAAGCACAAATTCAAATTTCGATTATACTGACATTGGTTCCGTGGAAGGTTTCCCCAACAGAATGATCTATCAGTATGGAATGCCGGTGGAAAACAAGTTTGATTATGGAATATCGGGCGGTATCGGAGGTGAGTTCAGCATAAACAGACGCAACTCCCTCTATCTGGAAGCCCGGTATTATTTCGGGCTCGGGAATATGCTCCGATCCGGTCGTACCGAACATTTCAGAGGGTCAAATCCGATGTCAATATCTGTTGCCGCAGGATATTGGTTCAGGGTAAAATAAACTTTGGTTCAAGATAAATAAATATAGGTTCAGTAAAATACCATTTGTTTTTAGGCACTAACTATCATGTCATGGATTTAAAGAAATTACTTACAAGAAGTCTTTCGGGAATCGTATATTGCCTTGTTATAGTCGGAGCTATTCTTCTGGGAGAAAAGGGGACGATGATGCTTGGCGCACTCCTGTCGGTGTTGGCGTGCGTGGAATTTTCGAAGATATGCCATGATTTCAACAGAAAAAACATGCCGGCTCTTTTGCTCGACATTATCGGGTGTGTGGCGCTCTGTTGCGGAGTACTTTTGTATCCGTTGGTGATATGGACCGGGATAATGGTGCTTCGCTTTGTAGCGGAACTATATATGAAGGAGGAGGATCCGTTACGCAATCTCGGACATTCCATGATGTCTCAGATTTACATAGGTCTTCCGATGGGGCTTATGGTTGGAGTGGCATACTTGTGGACATCCAATCTTCTGCTTGCTCTGTTCTTTTTTATCTGGATCAATGATACGGGAGCATTCCTTGTGGGCAGTACATTGGGCAAGCACCGCCTGTTCGAACGTATTTCGCCAAAGAAATCTTGGGAAGGATTTTTCGGGGGACTTTTCTTCAATATAATTGCGGCGTGGCTGTTCTGGCGGTTCGGTATGGACTTTTTCGGGTTCGGCATGGTGAGCGACAGTTGCTGGTTCGCTATAGGTTTCGCGGTAACGGTGACTGTCTTCGGCACTTGGGGGGACCTTGTGGAATCGTTGCTGAAAAGAACGCTCAAGATAAAAGATTCCGGCAACATTATTCCGGGTCACGGCGGCATACTCCACAGAATCGATTCCTTCCTCCTCGCAATGCCGGCAATCTTCTGTTACCTCCTGATTCTCGGTTGATCTCACGCCCGGGAAAATAATGTGTTTTTTGAAATTTTGCACATATAGCGACAATATGTGCCAAATACTAAATTTTATTAAAAGATTGATATTTAATGGAGTTTGTGTCGCCATGGTTTGGAATTACTGAAAATTTTAGTTAATTTCGCATCGAACAATCGAACAGAACGTTTGCAGGAGCAATGAATTAAATCCTGCTACAGTATATAAACCGCTTATGACAGAGCGGTCATCCATAATAATTCGGACAAATGATGATTTGTAGAAAAATCCTTACAAGCATATTGGTTGCCGCATGCTGCGTAGGAGGCGGTGCCCAGACAAACAAAAAAACTCTAAGAACACATCAGCAGATGCACCGCGAGCAATTGGCTAATGTCAATTCCCGCATGGACCGCAACGTAATCAACGGCCTTATAAAGGAGGATGTGTCAAAACGCGAAAGCAAAGTCGTGGCAAGTTTGAGCCTTGAGTCGAACAGAATGATCGAAGACCTGCTTAAAGAGGCCAGCCGTCATCTCGGAAAGCCTTACCGACATGGTTCGAAAGGTCCCAAGTCATTCGACTGCTCCGGATTTTCAAGCTATGTCTATAAACAATTCGGATATTCAATCAGTCCGTCATCGCGCGCCCAATATACCGAGGGCGAAAAGGTAGACAGAAAGCAGTTGCGTAAAGGAGACCTTGTATTTTTCACAAGCCGCCGCAGCGGCCGTAATGTAGGTCACGTGGGAATTGTCACATCAGCGAACAATGAGACCGGAGACTTCAAGTTTATCCATGCGAGTCTGCGCGGAGTAAAGGTTTCAAGTTGCGAAGGATACTACGAAGGCAGGTATATCGGAGCGAGAAGAATCATAACCGAATGATAATTAGTATCGCCAAAAAACAGACCACAGACGCAGAATATTAAAAATGCGGGATAAATAACAAAATTGCAAAGGGAGCAGTTGTCTGCTCCCTTTTAAATTTATACGACCAGTATCAGCTACGCTTCTTGTATGTAAGAGCGGAGATGAGCAGGAAGAGCAGGGCAAAACCGCAGAGGGCTGCATAATCGATCCATAGGTCTGTCATAGATGCGCCTTTCAGATAGATGGACCGCATGATTTCAATGAAATAGCGGGGCGGCACAATGTATGTGAAGTATTGCGCCCATTGCGGCATGGATTCAATCGGAGTGAAAAGTCCTCCCATTAGCATGAATACAATCACAACAGCGAAACACACGAAGATGGTCTGCAGCATTGTGGAGGATCTGTTCGCGACAGAGAGCCCAAGTCCCGACATCAGTAGGCTGAATATGAACGATGCCAGATATATGGCAGGAACACTTCCAAGAGGTTTAAGGCCATATACAAGCCATCCGACAAGGATACCGAGGGTTATAACCAACAGGCCCGTAATCCAGAACGGTATAAGCTTTGAGAGCACAAAAGTCAGCTTGCCGACCGGTGTCACATTCATCGCCTCGATAGTGCCGAATTCCTTCTCCGTAACAAGATTAAGGGCAGGCAGAATCCCGCAGATGACTACAAGAAGAACCACCATAAGAGCCGGAATCATATAATTTCTATAGTTTAGAGTCGGATTGAACATATACAGCAGACTTGCGCGGGTATCCGGGATGTAGTATCCGGTCTCTGCCTTCCATTGGGAAAGGGTGCTGCCAAGCGACTGCAGCGCATAGCGCGACGCCAGCATACCTTTGGTGGCGTCGACACCGTTTGCGCGTATATCCAGCTTGGGAAGATGTCCCTCCTGCAACTGTCGGGCGTATCCTTGCGGAATAGTGATCATGGCATCGGCGCGACCATCCTCGATGGCCGCCATCGCCTCGCCATAGGTAAATGAAGACTCCGACACCGAGAGATGTTCAGAAGCGTCCATATCAGCTATAATACGTCGGGAGAGCTGAGACATATCGTTATCAACCACCGCGATTCCTGCATTCTTCACATCCATGTTTGCTACAAGCGGCAACACAAGCATCACCACAAGCGGCAGCAGAATGATGGTACGCAAAAGGAAAGCATCCCTCCGCAGCATTATGAATTCCTTTATCAACAGAGCCTTAAGTATTCTCATTATTGTATAAGCAGTTGAGAAAAATTTATAGTCCGGACGCTTCAGTCCATAATATCTTTATTTATTCCTTGAGAATTGCAATATTGCGGCTGTAATCACCAGAACCGTGATAGAGGCCAATATCGCGATGTCATCGATCACATACATTATATCAAGCTGTTGTATCATGAGTGTCCGCATGGCATCTATATACCATCTGGCAGGCACCGTACAACTGAACCATTGCAATGCAACGGGCATATTTTCCACAGGGAAAAGCATTCCCGACAGCATGGTCACAGGAAAGATGCACAGCACTCCGGAGATGACAAGCGCAGTGAATTGCGTTTTCGCGACAGTCGATATCAATAATCCGATAGCGAGCGACATTATGATATACAGCACCGACACCCATACAGTATTGAGAGCCGTAACGGAGAACGGGATTCCAAGAAGAGTATAGCTGAACGCAAGCATCAGCGCGAGAATCATCAGAGAGAGTACGAAGTAGGGGATAAGCTTGCCGAGTATGATGGTGCGCGGCTTGATCGGCGAGACAAGAAGAAGATTCATGGTTCCGCTCTCCTTCTCCCTGACGATGGACACGGAAGTCATCATGGCGCAGATGAGTATGAAAATCATACCCATTATCCCCGGCACGAAATTATACGAACTCTTCAGCTGAGGATTATAGAGTGTGGTGGTTAGGGCCGGATCCGGAACGTTTCGTGACATTACACCCTCAAGATAAGATGCATATATCTGGGCATTGTTCGGATTGGAAGCATCAGCCACGACCTGATGGTCGACTTTTCCCGATGACTCCCTGAGCACAAGGACCGCATCGACGACACCGTCCCGCAAAGCCGGTTCTATTTCCGGCTGCGACATCATGCCCCTGAGTGTGAAATATGGGCTGGAACCGATCCGGGAGACAATATCGCGGACTTCCTGAGAATGACTGTCGGTGACAATGCCGACATCCACATTGTTCACTTCTGTGGATATAGCAAATCCGAAGAGCAGCAGTAGAATAATCGGCATACACAACACAATAAGCACCGTGCGCGGGTCGCGGACGAGATGAAGCGACTCTTTCTTTATTATTGACAGGAATATAGACACAGTTTTCTTATTTTTTTTCAGTATTCTTGGCAACGGCCACTTTACGGAACACTTCATCCATGGTATACGCACCGTATCTTGCTTTGAGGGCTGCCGGAGAGTCAAGCGCATCTATCCGTCCGTCAACCATGATGGAGACACGGTTGCAATATTCAGCTTCATCAAGATAGTGGGTGGTGACGAACAGTGTGGTGCCTTCCGATGCGCTGCGATATATCAGTTCCCAGAATTTCCTGCGGGTCAGCGGGTCCACGCCTCCGGTGGGTTCATCCAGAAAAACCACCGCCGGATTATGTATGGTAGCCGCAGAGAATGCGAGTTTCTGCTTCCAACCGTTGGGAATAGACTTGACGAGCGAATGCCGCATAGACTCCATACCGAGCTGACAGTAAAGCTTATCCATGCGGCGCTGTGTTTCCTTGGCCGGAATCCCGTAGATGGATGCGAACAGACGTAGATTCTCATCAACGGTCATCGTCTCATAGAGCGAAAATTTCTGGCTCATGTACCCTATATGCCGCTTGATCTGTTCCGGTTCGGCATTGATGTCAAAACCTGCTACCGTACCGCTGCCCGAGGAAGGGAAACTCAATCCGCAGAGCATTCTCATCGCTGTGGTTTTCCCTGCGCCGTTTGCGCCGAGGAATCCGAAAATCTCACCCTTGGCGACATCAAACGAAATATCGTTGACGGCTGTGAAATTTCCAAAACGCTTGGTGAGGTTTCTCACCTCTATGACCGGTTTCATATCCATAGGTATTATTTATCGCTGACACAGAATCTGATGAACAGATCCTCAATATTTCCTTTGGCGGGGTACAACTTGACATTTTCGAGACCCGACTCCGAGAGCAGTCTGTATGCCAGTGCGGCATCGAAAGTAGCGTCAGTCACAAGATGAAGCGTGGCTCCGAACGTATATGAATTCAGCACTCCCGGCAATTTCCGCACCGCCTCAAGCAAAGGATACATCTGGTCGGCCGACGCATTATAGAGGTTCTCGCCGAGATGCGCGGTCAGTTCCGAAGGAGTTCCTTTTTCCACAATCGTTCCGTTATAGATAAGAGCCATCGCTTCGCAGAGCACCGCCTCGTCCATGTAGGAAGTGGAGACAAGAATCGTGATTCCGCTCTCCCGCAACGACCTTAGCATCGTCCAGAACTCGCTGCGTGATATCGCGTCGACACCAGTTGTAGGCTCGTCAAGCAAAAGCACTCTGGGACGATTTACCAAAGCTCTTGCAATCGCCACGCGCTGCTTCTGGCCGCCGGACATCTGGTAGGGGTACTTGGAAAGCACGCCGTCCACGCCGAGACGCGCGGCCATGGCGTTTACCTTGCCGGGAATGCTGCGCGCCGGCTCGCCCTTGATGGTGAGCGCGAGCGAGATGTTCTCGAAGCCGGTGAGGGTGTCCAGCAGGTTGCAGTCCTGGAAGATGAACCCCAGCCGCTCCCGGCGGAATTTGGCCAGCTCCTTGCCCTTGAGGCGGGTAAGCTCCTTCCCGTCGATGACGATGGAGCCGGCGGAGGGCCGGTCGATGGTGGACACGCAGTTTAACAGGGTGGTTTTGCCCGATCCGGAGGGCCCCATCACTCCTACGAACTCCCCCGCCTCCAGGGACAGGGACACGCCGTCCAGCGCCCGGGTCAGCGACCCGCCCTTTCCATAGACCTTTTTCAGGTCGGTAACCGTTAAAATCTCAGACATAATGCGTTGCTCCCTTCGTTTAACTGTACTAGAGCATATCATACAGTTGTGAAAAATGCTCTAAAGGAACTATGAGGATTTTCTTAAGGTTTTTTTAAAATCCCCCGGGGCGGCCTTCTGTGAGAAGGGGCCGGAGCATAGGGTGAAGCACCGGGGCGGAGAGGGCGGCTGGGAAATGTGTCGATTTATCGGAAAAGTTCTTGCTTTTTATCGTGAAATGTGTCATACTGTAAACTGGTTTTTATCAGTGTGTCCCTGTCGCCAGTCCGGCGGTGAGGCAAAAAACTGGTAAGGAGAGAATGGAACGTGTTTTGTAAAAATTGCGGCAAAGAACTACCTGACAGCGCAAAATTTTGCAGCGGCTGCGGCACCCCTGTGATTTCAGAGGTCACAGCCCCCGGGGTGGAGCCCCCTCAGCCCCCGGTGGAGGAGACTCCCGTCTCCCCCGCGCCCCCGGCAGAGGAGGTCCCTGTCCCCTCCGCGTCCCCCACGGAAGATCTCACGGCCCCGGTCGTCCCGGTTCAGCCCGACGCCCCTCAGGGAGAGGAACGTGTCCCCGCGCCGGTTACGAAGCGCCGGGGCGTCAGCGGCATGGTGGTCATCGGCCTGGGCGCGGTGGCGGCCATCGTGGTGATTGTGCTGCTGGTCAAGCTGTTTTCCGGCATGGGCGGCGGCGGCAAGCGGGGTCAGGCCTTCGCCTATCTGAATGACGACGCAGAACTGATGTACCTGGCCGACCTGAAGGAGAAGACCGAGCCCATCGAGGTCACTGACGAGGCCGACAGCAACACCAGGGTGCAGTTCACCGCCGACGGCAAGACCATGTACTTCCGAGACAGCCGGAACGCCCTGTATAAGATTGCCGTGTCCGAGCTGAAAAAGGACGGACGGCCCGAGCGGGTCTCCCGGGACGTGACCAGCTTCACTGTGCTGAAAACCGGAAACGTGCTCTACACCAAGGACGGCAGCCGGGGCACCGAGCTGAATTGCTACACCGGCAAGGAGGACTTCCGCATTACCAAGACGTTCAGCACCTATGAGCTCAGCGAGGACCATAAGACGGTCTACTACACCGAGCTGGATGAGGATGACAGCACCTTGACCCTCTATAAGTCGGCCCTGAAGAAGGACGCTCAGGCCGAGGAGCTGCTGGACGGTGCCACCACCATCTACACCGACTTCGACTCCAGCGTTCTCGTCTACGGCGAGGGTGAGCTGGATGTGCTGGACGACGATCTGGCCTATGCCAACGACACCGACTGGAACACCGTCACCGTCTACTCCTGCAAGCCCGGCGGCGAGCCCACCGAGCTGGTGAAGGATATCTGCGCCATCAACGGGCTGACGGTAGACGGCGACAAGGTGAGCTTTTACTATATGATAGAGGACTTGGAGGAGTGCTCCCTCTACGACCTGGTCAGCGACGCCCAGCAGAGCAGCGACGCCGCTGTCACCGCTCAGGAGCTGGTCCGCCCCAGCTGGTACGACGAGTATTACCCCAGCGAGTTCTATGTGGAAGGGAATACTGTGTACTTTAAGGACAGCCAGGGCAACAGCTTCCCCATCGACACCAGCGAGCTCCAGGCCAGCACCGGCCGTCCCGCCACCGAGCTGTACACCTGGGAGGTCCGGCCCATTGCCGAGGCCAACGCCCGTGAGCGGTATAACGCCGCCATGGAGGAGTACAACAGCAAATATGAGTCGTGGAGCGCGGCCAACAGCCGCAATCAGATGCGGGAGAGCCTGAAAAACGAGAGCTACATCCAGCGCTCCTATTCTATCTACCACTACAACAACGCCCCCGCCGACACCCCCATCGCCACCGGCGTGAGCGTCAGCCAGGGGACAGCGGCCCCCGATCAGGGCATCTTCCTGTATAAGAAGGCCAACACTTCCGAGGGCAAGGTGTGTGACCTGGCCGACCTGAGCTACTACCGAGAGGTCTACGACTACCTGAGCAAGGGCAGCGAGGACGCCCCCTGGTATCAGAACGTGGGCGGCACCGAGAGCGTTCTGGAGCTGGATGACGAGACCCACATCAATGGCCTCTACATCCTCAACGGCAAGGAGGCCGTGCTGGAGCTGAGCGAGGACGGCGAGTACTGGCTGGACGCCTACTCCATCGGCAAGACGGCCCTCACCCTCGCCAACACCGTCACCGACGACGAATACTCCGCGCTGGAACTGGTCACAGACGCCAAGGGCAATGATGTGCTCTACTACTTTACCGACACGGAGAGCGAGAACTATGGCACCCTGGGCGATTTCAACCGCTACAGCGGCGGCGAGCCCGAGGTGCTGGCCAAGGAGGTCTACGCCGTTCGGATTCTGGACGAGGACGGCGCCATCTACGCAGCCACCGACAGAGACCGGAACGGCGAGGAGCTGTCCCTGCTCCAGGGCGACAAACCCACCGTCATCAATGACGAGCTGGACGGCAATGTGCTGATCTTCCTGGACAGCAAGCAGCTGCTCTACACCGCCGACGGCGACCTCTACCTGTGGAACGGCAAGGAGGAGCGCCGGGTGGCCAAGGATGTAATGCGTGTCTGGGCCAACGACAAGATGAGCTACACCACCTACAGCGCCTATTGAGGGCGGAGGGACACACACGACGTTTAAGGAGGAGAGGACCCTATGGCTATGTTTGACAGTTTGAAGGACACACTGAACAAGAGCGTGGCGGCGGTAAGCGTCAAATCCGAGACCCTGGTGGAGAGCAGCCGCATCAAGTCCGCCATCAGCAACGCTCAAAAGCGCATGACCGGCGAGATGAACGAGCTGGGGGCCAAGTTCTATGCCAGCTGGAAGGCCGGCCAGGCCAGTGTGGAGGCCTTTTCCGGGGAGTTTGCCAGCATCCAGGGCATCGAGCAGGAGATTGCCGAGCTGAACGCCCGCCTGGAGCAGATCAAGGCGGAGGAGGACCGCATCCTGGGGGCGGCGCAGAAGCCCGCCGCCCCCGCCGCCGGCAGCATCT
>OFGR01002962.1_pt1 | contig 10577 bp, 10 predicted proteins | sample 1521811 | NCBI WGS metagenome assembly OFGR01 (sample SAMEA3504098, study PRJEB24116) | mouse gut metagenome | biome: mouse gut; feature: mouse-associated habitat; material: faeces | place: Denmark | collected 2011
TGAGCGGTGACTATTTTCAGCGAGCAGTCCCGGTCCAGCGCCTTGTGCAGCTCACAGAGCTTCCCGTCCCGGTTGACCAACAGAATGTCGCAGGGGTACCGGCTTTGAAAGTCCGCCGCAATGGTGCGGAAGGGCGTGCCGCAGGGATAGGCATGCTCCGCGCCGTCTACTGTGACCTTCATCATTCGTTTCTCTTCCATGGGGTGGCCTCCTTTATGCATGATTGCCCCGAGTTAAACCGGACGGGACGTTCCCGGGTTCTCTCTTATCATACGATATTTTTCCTGGAAATACAAGGACGATTCCGCCGGAGGCGGGGGAAATTTCCAGAGGGGAACCTTTACTTTCCCGCCGGGATGTATTATAATGGCAAACTGAAACATCAGACGCGGAGTCGCGCAGAGAGAAAGGCGGCGGGGAGCCGCCGGAACTGGAGGAAGCCATGGGGAATGAACGGTCGAAAATCGTCACGCTGGTGGGAACGAACGCGTCTGGAAAAAGCGCGGTGGGCATTGAGCTGGCAAAGACCTTCCAAGGAGAAATCATCTCCGCGGATTCCAGGCAGATCTATAAGGGCTTTGACCTCTGCTGCGGCAAGGTCACCCAGGAGGAGGCCCGCGTGGTTCCCCACCACCTGCTGGACGTGCGGGAGGTGGGAGAAGACTTTTCCGTGTTCGACTTTCAGCAGCTGGCCTACACGGCCATTTCCCAGATACTCCAGCGGGGCCGCCTGCCTTTCATCGTGGGGGGCACCGGGCTGTATGTCAGCGCCGTGGCCGACGGGTATGTACTGAGCGAAAAGCCGCCCAGGGCGGAGGGCCACGCCCGGCTGGCGGAGCTGCCCAAGGGGCTGGACACCTGCCTGTACCGGGAGTTCGAGGACGACGGGGTGGAGGTGTCCGGCGGCGAGGCCCAGAAGATCGCCCTGGCCCGGGTGCTGTACCAGGACGCGCCCTTCATTGTGCTGGACGAGCCCACCGCCGCCCTGGACCCGGAGGCGGAGGCCGAGGTGTACACCAAGTTCAACGACATCGTGGAGGACAAGACCGCCATCTATATCAGCCACCGCCTGTCCTCCTGCCGGTTCTGCGACGAGATCGCCGTGTTCGACCACGGGCAGGTGGTCCAGCAGGGGAACCACGACGCCCTGGTGGAGGCGGAGGGCAAGTACCAGGCCCTCTGGGAGGCCCAGGCGCAGTATTACGCGAAAAAGGGGTCGGAGGAGCTGGAGGACGGCATTCTCTGAGAAACGCAAAGGGCGGCGGCAGGCTGGTTCACCTGCCGCCGCCTTTTGTCCGCTCCCGCTCAGAGCTGCTTGTACATGGCGTCCGCGTCCGCCTTGCCCACGATGTCAGCAATGGACAGCACCTCCACCCGGATGAGCTTTTCCCCGAACTTCAGCTCCAGCACGTCCCCGGGCTTCACATCGTAGGACGCCTTCACCGGCCTGCCGTTGGCGGTCACCCGGCCCGCGTCGCAGGCCTCGTTGGCCACGGTGCGCCGCTTGATGAGCCGGGACACCTTCAGCCATTTATCCAGTCGCATTAGGATACCTCCATCAAAGAAAATGAGGCAGGGCCTGTGCCCTGCCTCACCGGGTTTCGTTTAATTACTGGGCCACCGTGTCCTTCAGGGCCTTGCCGGCCTTGAACACGGGCACCTTGGAGGCGGGGATCTTCAGCTCCTCCTTGGTCTTGGGGTTGCGGCCCAGGCGGGCGGCGCGCTGCTTGACCTCGAAGGAGCCGAAGCCCACCAGCTGTACCTTGTCGCCCTGGACGAGGGACTCGGTGATCACATCCACCACGGCCGCCACGGCGGACTCGCTGTCCTTCTTGGACAGGCCGGTCTTTTCGGCCACGGCGTTGATCAGATCTGCTTTATTCATGACGTTTCCTCCTGTAATCTTTTGAACATCTCTATACTTAAAGCGCGTGCCGCGCTGTTAAGCCTGTTCCTGCCCCTTAGCCTCCCGCCAGAGGGCGATCTGCTGGGCATCGGACAGCTTGTCCAGGCTGAGCCCCCGTCCGGCGGCCAGCTCCTCCGTTTTCCGGAACCGGGCGGCAAACTTGCCGCAGGCGGCGTGGAGGGCGTCCTCCGGGTCGGCGTCCAGAAACCGGCCCACGCAGACGGCGGCGAACAGCACGTCCCCCAGCTCCTCCGCGGGATCGCCGTCCCCCTCCAGAGCGGCCCGGCGCAGCTCGTCCAGCTCCTCGGACAGCTTGTCCAGCGCGCCGGACACGTCCCGCCAGTCGAAGCCGGCCTTGGCGGCCTTCTTCTTCATCTTCTCCGCCCGCCACAGGGCGGGCAGGGAGCGGGCCACCGCGTCCACCGCGTCGGCCTGGGTGGCCTGGCCCTTCTCCTTCTGTTTCAGCTCCTCCCAGTTGGAGAGGATTTCCCCGGTGGAGGAGACGGACACGTCCCCGAACACGTGGGGGTGGCGGTAGATCAGCTTTTTGCAGATGCCGTCCGCCACCGCGTCCAGATCGAACCGCCCCGCGTCCTCCTCGATGGAGGTGTGGAACACCACCTGGAGCAGTACGTCCCCCAGCTCCTCCTTCAAATGTTCCGGGTCGCCCTCGTCGATGGCCTCCGCCACTTCGTAGGCTTCCTCCAGAAAATTGCGGCGGATGGAGGCGTGGGTCTGCTCCATATCCCAGGCGCAGCCGCCGGGATGGCGCAGTATGCCCACGATCTCTTGAAGATCCTGGAAATTGTAAGAAGGCTTGTTTGTCCAGTGTACCATAGTGTCACCCGAATTGCAATATATTTTGCGCGTAATCTTGCAGTTTTTGTAAAAATGCAGAACTCAAACGAAGGCGGCTCACTGAATCCGCAGCAGGCGGGCGATCTTGTCCCCCTTGGGCATCAGGGCCAAATCCTCCTTGGAGATGGCCTTGGTCAGCAGGATCAGGGCGAAGTAGACGATGGCCGCCACCCCGATGGCCGCCGTCACCGCCAGGGCGTTCCCCTTCCAGGACAGCATGGCCTTGCCCGCCTGGTCCAGCAGCAGGGCACCGTCCTCCCCCACCGCCAGGAACAGGGGCACCTCCCGCTTCAGCAGGGAGTCGATCCACATCAGCAGCTGTCCGGTGAGGCCGTTCACCGCCCAGGCGGTCGCGCCCATGGCGGCGGCGGCTGCCGCGGGCTTGGCGAACACCCGCACGTAGCTCAGGGAGCGGGGCAGGGCCAGCTTGATGATCACCAGATCCAGCAGGGTGATGATTCCGAAGCAGGCCAGGGTGCTGATGGCTCCGCCCCGGATGTTGATGTCCGGATTGCCGATGAGGAAATAGCCCACGATGAGCTTCAGGATACAGCCGATGAGGGTGGTGGCCATGGGCAGGGTCACCAGCTTGTGGGCCTGCATGATGGAATTGCTCACCAGCATAAAGCACACGGCGATGGAGGCGATGCCCAGCACGGACAGCATCCACCCCGCCAGCTCCACGTCGGTGGAGGGGTAGAGCAGGCGGATGATGGGCTCGCCCAAGACGAACAGCCCCACCCCGGCGGGGAAGGCCAGCAGGGCGGTGGTGCGCAGGGTGGTCTCGCTGATCTGGGCCCCCTGCCGGTAGTTGCGCACCGCCCGGGCGGCGGACACCGCCGGGATCACGCTGGAGGTGAGGGGCACCATAAAGGAGGCGGGCAGGTTGTAGAGGGTCATGGTCTTGTTGTAGACGCCCTTGAGGGTGCGGGCGGCATCCTCTGTCATGTCCAACCCCTCCTGAAGCCGGTCCATGAGGATGGCGGAGTCCAGAATGTTGGTGGCGGCGATGATGGACGCCCCCACGGTGATGGGGATAGCCAGCTTTGCCAGGGTGGAGAGGATCTCCCTGCCGCTGTCGGGCACGTCCCGGCCCGGCTTCTGGCGGGCTATCCGGCCCCGGTAGCACCAGTACATATAGACCATAGCCAGGGCCACCCCCACGGACACGCCTAAAATGGCCCCCGCCGCCGCAAAGGACTCGTCCTTCCCCGCCTTCATGATGGCGTTTGCCAGGATCAGGCCGATCACCAGCTTGCAGATGGCCTCGATGATCTGGGAGATGGCGGTGGGCGTCATGAGGGAGCTGCCCTGGAAGTACCCCCGGAGGGCGGACATGGGGCAGATGAAGAACACCGCCGGGGCCAGGGCCATGATGCTCCAGTAGGCCTGGCTGTTCTTCATGGCGTCCGCCAGCTCCCGGGGGAACACCGCCATGATCAGGAAGCTGATGGTGCCCAGGATGCAGAAGGCCACAGTCGCCAGGTGGAACACCTTGTTCACCTGGTTGGTGCGGCCCAGGGCGTTGGCCTCGGACACCATCTTGGACAGGGCCACCGGCAGTCCGCCGGTGGAGATGACGATGAGCAGGGAATAGATGTCGTAGGCGGTGTTGAAGTCGGCGAAGGCCGCGTCGGTGAGGATGTTCCCCAGGGGCACCTTATACAGCGCGCCGATGAGCTTGACGATGACGATCCCGGCGGTCAGAATGGCCGCGCCGCCGAAAAACGAGTTCTTTTTAGGGGTGGATGCAGACATATCCTCAGACCTTTCCTGTCACTGGAAGATAAGGGGCAGGGCGTACTGCCGGACCTCGGCCTTGATGCGGTCCAGGTCCAGGGTCAGGAAGGCCCCATTCCGGTATATGACCTTGCCCCGGGCCATATTCATGCACACGTTGGCCCCGTGGGCGGAAAAGACCAGATTCTCCGCCTCATCGTGGCAGGGGATCAGGTTGGGGGCGTCGAAATCCACCAGGATCAGGTCGGCGGTGCAGCCCGCCGCGATCCGCCCGCTGTTCCGGCCCAGGGCGCGGGCCCCGTTGACGGTGGCCATCTCCAGGGCCTGCCGGGCGGTGACGGCCATGGGATCCCGGGCCGCGCCGTTGTGGAGGACGGCGGCCAGCTTCATGTCGGCAAACAGGTCGGTGCTGTTGTGGGAGCTGACCCCATCGGTGCCCAGGGCCACATTGACGCCCGCCCTGCGCATGGCGGGGACGGGGGCGATGCCCGAGCCCAGCTTCAGGTTGGAGTAGGGGTTGTGGACGCAGGACACGCCCTTCCGGGCCATGACGGCCCAGTCCTCGGGGGTGGTGTAGACGCAGTGGGCGGCGATGGAGCGGGTGTCCCACACGCCGTACTGGTTCAGCACCTGGATGGGGGTGAGGCCGCTGTGGCGGGCTTTGTGGCGGGCCTTGCAGTCCTCGTGCTCTTTTTTTGTCTCGGAGACGTGGACGTGCATCCCCAGGCCGTGGGCGTGGGCGTAATCCGCCATCCACTGCCACAAGGGGGCGGAAGAAGTGTATTCTCCGTGGATGGAAGCGTCCACCAGGATCTGCCCGTCCCCGGCCTTGTGCCACTCCTCGGTGACGGCTTTCTGGTACGCGCAGTCGTCGCAGGTATCCGGGGAGAAATCCGCCGGATCGCCGAAGTACACCCCCCCCACGGACAGGTTGGCGGAGATGCCCGCGTCCATCACCTGCCGGGCAATGACCTCGGCGCCCATATACATATCGGCGATGCAGGTGACGCCGGAGGCGATCATCTCCGCCAGCCCCAGCCCGGCGGCGGCGGCCAGGGAGCGGTCGTCCCACCTGTCCTCGGCGGGGAAGATGAAGTCGTTGAGCCAGCTCTGCAGATCGTGGCCCCCGCCGTACCCCCGCATGAGGGTCATGGGGATGTGGGTGTGGCAGTTGACGAAGCCGGGCATCATCACCTTGCCCGCGCAGTCGATGGTCTCGTCAAAGCTGCCCTGGGGCCGGGCCGGGCCCACGTAGGAGATATCCGTCCCCTCCACCGCCACAAAGCCGTCCCGCAGGGTGGTGAAGGCCTCGTCCATCAGCAGGGCGGTGACGTTGGTAAACAGCGTTTTCATGACAGGCGTCCCTCCTTTACAGCTTTTCCAGGCAGGCCAGCACCAGCCGGGAGAATTTGTCCCTGGCCGCGGCGGCGGCGTCCAGCACCTCCTGCTCGGACAGGGGCTGGCCCAGGATGCCCGCGGCCATGTTGCTCAGCAGGGTGAAGCCCAGCACCTCCATGCCGCAGTGGCCCGCCACGATGGCCTCCGGAGCGGTGGACATACCCACCGCGTCTCCGCCCAGGGCGCGGACCGCCCGGATCTCCGCCGGGGTCTCGTACTGGGGGCCGTAGCAGTAGAAGTACACTCCCTCCCGCAGGGGGATGGACAGCTCCGCCGCCGCCCTCCGGGCCGTCTCCTGAAGCCAGACGGTGTACAGGTGGGAGGCGTCGGGGAAGCGCACGCCGAACTCGGGGAGGTTGGCCCCCCGGAGCGGGGACTCGGAGAACATCTTGATGTGGTCGGTGATGAGCATCAGATCCCCGGCCTGCCAGTCGGTGCGCACGCACCCGGCGGCGTTGGTGACGATGAGGGTGTCGCAGCCCAGCAGCCGCAGGACGCGGACGGCGTAGGACACCTCGTCGTAGCCGTAGCCCTCATAATGGTGCATCCGGCCCTGCATGACCGCCACGTTCCGGCCCGCCAGGGTGCCGAACACCAGACGGCCCGCGTGTCCGGGGGCGGTGGACGCCTTGAAGTGGGGGATCTCGCCGTAGGGGATGGCGGTGGGATGTTCCACCACGTCGCCTAAAAAGCCCAGGCCGGAGCCTAACACCATGGCTACCTTGGGGATAAAGCCCCCGATTTTTTCCTTAATGTAATCTGCGCTCTCCTGATATTGGGCGAATGTGAATGCCATAGTAACAGCCTCCTATGGATAAAATTTGGTGAATCAATATAGTTTACACTATTTTCCGCCAAAAATCAATGAACAGGATATAAATTCCGCAAAAAAGCGTTGGGAGTTTTGTGGAGCGTCCCCGTTGCTTTTTTCGCGGATTTGGGGTAAAATACCGCCGACTAACAAATGCGAGGAGGCCGGACGGATGAGAGACGGCTTTGTGAAGGTGGCAGCGGGCACGCCCAAGATCCGGGTGGCGGACTGCGGCTACAACGCGGGGCAGATCATCGCCCTGATGAAGGAAGCGGCGGCGCAGGGTGTCAAGGTGCTGGCCTTGCCGGAGCTTTGCGTCACCGGGTACACCTGCGGGGACCTGTTTTTGCAGCCCACCCTGCTGGACGGGGCGGAGCGGGCCTTGGGGCGGATTTTGGAGGAGACGAAGGAGCTGGATCTGCTCACTGCGCTGGGGTTGCCGGTGCGGCATCAAAACAAACTGTATAATTGTGCCGTTGTGATACGAAACGGAGAGATTTTTGGGGCGGTTCCCAAGACCTATATTCCCAGCTATGGAGAGTTTTACGAATCCCGCTGGTTCACCACCGGGGAATTGGGGACAAAACTATTCCAGGCCAGGGGACTTGTTCTGTGCGATCAAGACGTTCCGTTCCACACAAAACAGGTGTTCCGCTGTGAGGACATTCCAAACCTCGTGATTGGCGTGGAAATCTGTGAGGATCTGTGGGCGGTTGAGCCGCCATCCAACACGCTGATCCAGGCGGGGGCCACCATTATTTTGAACCTGTCCGCCTCCGACGAGGTAGCAGGTAAAGCGGACTACCGCCGCCAGCTTGTCACTGGGCAGTCGGCGCGGCTGATGTGCGGTTATGTCTACGCGGACGCCGGGGAGGGGGAGTCCTCCACTGACCTGGTATTCTCCGGCCACAACATGATTGCGGAAAACGGCACCATGCTGGCGGAAAAACGGTTTGCAACCGGGCTGACGGTTTCGGAGATTGACGTGGACCGGCTGGCCTATGAGCGTCAGCGGGTGAACACATTCCCTGCGGGCGATACAAGCCCTGCCAGTGAATTCCACTGCTTCAGGTTTGACATGGATCCATCCACAACCCCCCTCACCCGCCCCATCTCCCCCACCCCCTTTCTCCCAACGGACGAATCCCGCCGGGGGGAGCGGTGCGAGGAAATCCTCACCATCGCCGCCCTGGGCCTCAAGAAGCGGCTGGAGCACACCAACGCCCCCTGCGCCGTGGTGGGGCTGTCCGGCGGGCTGGACTCCACCCTGGCGGTCCTCATCACCGCCAAGGCCTTCGATCTGCTGGGCCGGGACCGCAAGGGGATTTTAGCCGTCACCATGCCCTGCTTCGGCACCACCAGGCGCACCCGCTCCAACGCGGAGCTGCTGGCGGCGGAGCTGGGGACGGACTTCCTGGAGGTGAACATCGGCAAAGCCGTGGAGCAGCACTTCGCCGACATCGGCCAGTCCGTGGAGGATCACAGCGTCACCTTCGAGAACGCCCAGGCCCGGGAGCGCACCCAGGTGCTGATGGACCTGGCCAACCAGCGGGGGGGGCTGGTCATCGGCACCGGGGACCTGTCCGAGCTGGCCCTGGGCTGGGCCACCTACAACGGGGATCATATGTCCATGTACGCCGTCAACGCCTCCATCCCCAAGACGCTGGTCCGCCACCTGACGGCCTGGGAGGCGGAGCGGCTGGGCGGACGGGCCGGGGAGGTTCTCCGGGACATTTTGAACACACCCGTCTCCCCGGAGCTGCTCCCCCCCAAGGACGGGGAGATCGCCCAGATCACCGAGGATCTGGTGGGGCCTTACGAGCTGCACGATTTTTACCTGTACTACGCCATCCGCTGGGGCTTCCCGCCCCGTAAAGTGCTCCGCCTTGCCAGCCGCGCCTTTGAGGGGCGGTATGACCGGGAGACGCTGCTGAAGTGGCTGAAAAACTTTTACCGCCGCTTCTTCGCCCAGCAGTTCAAGCGGTCCTGCCTGCCCGACGGGCCGAAGGTGGGCTCGGTGGGCCTGTCCCCCCGGGGAGATTGGCGGATGCCGTCGGACGCGGTGGCGAAATTGTGGCTGGACGAGTTGGAAAACCTGTAGGGGAGGGTCTTGTCCTCCTGCGGGACGCTGGACGCATTCAAAATAGGCGGGAGGGGCAAGCCCCTCCCCTACTGTGGCTGGACGAATTGGAAAATCTGTAGGGCGCATGGTGCGCCTGCCTGCAAGACCTGCTTCAAAACCAGCGGGCGCGCGATGCGCGCCCCTACGAGGTGATTGTTAATGAACCTGCTTGTCGATCTGTTCCTGACCTTCGCCCGGATCGGGGTGTGTACCTTCGGCGGAGGCTATGCCATGCTGCCCATCCTCCAGCGGGAGTTGGTGGAGAACAAACAATGGGCCACCGAGGGTGAGCTGGCGGACTACTACGCCGTGGGCCAGTGCACCCCCGGCATCATCGCCGTGAACACCGCCACCTTTGTGGGCCGCGGTCAGGCGGGCATCGCCGGGGGGGCGGTGGCTACCCTTGGGCTGGTGTTCCCGTCCCTGGTGATCATTATGGTGATCGCCGCCTTCCTGCAAAACTTCATGCACCTGGAGTTTGTGGTACACGCCTTCAACGGCGTCCGGGCGGGGGTGGTCGCGCTCATCGCGTCCAGCGTCATCAAGCTGTTCAAAAACGCCGTCATCGACTGGCCCACCCGGATCATCTACGCCGTGGTGCTGGTGCTGGCGGGGTACGGCACCTTCTTCTCCCTGCCCCAGGGAGGGCCGGGGACGGCGTTGGGCTTTGTGATGTCCCCGGTGTTTCTGGTGATCGCCGCGGGCGCGGCGGGCCTGTGCGTCCGCGCCGCGAAGGGAGGGCTGAAGTGATGGTTCTGGTTCAGCTGTTTCTGGAGTTTTGCCGGGTGGGGCTGTTCTCCGTGGGGGGCGGCCTTGCCACCATCCCCTTCCTCACCGATTTAGGCGAGCGCACCGGCTGGTTCGGCGCGGGGGATCTGGCCAACATGATCGCCATCTCCGAGTCCACCCCCGGCCCCATGGGGGTGAATATGGCCACCTATGTGGGCTTCCATACCGCCGGGGTGGTGGGGGGCGTGGTGGCCACGGTGGGGCTGGTCTTCCCCTCGGTGGTGATCATCCTCATCATCGCCGGGTTCCTGGAGAAGTTCCGCCAGTCCAAGGCGGTGGACGCGGTGTTCTACGGCCTGCGGGCGGCGTCGGTGGCGTTGATCACCGCCGCGCTGCTCCAGGTGGCGAAAATCGCTCTGCTGACCCCCGGACAGCCCTGGGAGGGGATGCCCTTCCAGTTGAATTTGGCGGCGGTTATCCTGGCGGTAATCATTTTTGTGCTGGTGAAGTTCTCGCCGCTGAAAAAGCTGCACCCCGTCTGCTTTATCGGCCTGGCGGCGTTGGCGGGGATTGTGTTCCAGATGTGATCGGGAAAAACTTCATGCGTCCCCAGCCGGACGCATGAAGTTTTATCCATTCTTAATAGAGTTCGGGGTTGACAGATTAAAACGTTCGTTCTAAAATAGGAACAAATCATTGAGGGAGGGCCAGCCATGCCGAAATTTGAAGTGGCGTCCGAGTACACCCCAAGCGGCGGTTCCCCACAAAAGCACTGCTTTTGCGGGGGGCCCTGGATTTAACTCAAATGGACAGGCAAAGCCCGTCCATTTCAAGGTTTTGGCGTGCGCCAAAACGCTTGTGCGCGCCACCTGGCGCGGGTTCGGCCGCCGTGATTTTACAGCGCTGCCTGAATGGCCTCCACCATGTCCGTCTTCTCCCAGGGCAGGTCCAGCTCGGGGCGGCCGAAGTGGCCGTAGGCGGCGGTCTGGCGGTAGATGGGACGGCGCAGGTCC
>OFGR01002963.1_pt1 | contig 10577 bp, 8 predicted proteins | sample 1521811 | NCBI WGS metagenome assembly OFGR01 (sample SAMEA3504098, study PRJEB24116) | mouse gut metagenome | biome: mouse gut; feature: mouse-associated habitat; material: faeces | place: Denmark | collected 2011
CCGAATTTCTCCGCGGAGCCGAAGTCGATAATCAGCGCCTTGCAGTGGCCGATGTGCAGGTAGCCGTTGGGTTCGGGGGGGAAGCGGGTGTGGACAGTCATGCCCTGGTACTGCCCGCCCTGAGCGATGTCCTCGTCGATAAAGTCGTGGATAAAGTTCTGGCTCATGGAAACGTTCAGCTCTTCTGCCATGCCTGTCACTCCTTGGTAAAATTAGAATTGGGTCCCGGGCGCAGGCCCGGAACCCAATTATTATATACGCTGGCGCGGGGAAAAGCAAGCTATTCTTCCGCCTGCGGCGGTTCTGACAGCTCCGCGCCGTTCATAGCGGACCGCGCGCTTCCGGCGTAATCCTCGCACGCCGGATGGAGCGCCTCCGGCCATTCATAACCCATCTCGGTCAACTCCTGGTCGGTGTAAAGCGGGAGGGAGGGGGCCGTTTCCCCCGGTTCTGTCCCGTCCTCCGTGCGATATAGGCTCTGGGGCAGCAGGTGGCGGTAGCCCTCCGGCGTGCTCACAATGAGCCAGTCGCCGGCCACATACTCCACTTCGATCCCGCACTGCTGGCACAGGTACTCCATGGCCAGCAGCACACCCCGCGCTTCCACCGGCTCCCCGGAAAGGGCGGCCAGCGCGTCATTGCTGCCATATGGGTCGATCCCGCCATGGGCGCCGCGGACGATGGCGGCCAGCTCCTCCAACGTATAGGCTTCCCCCGCGGGGGGGGCCGCCTCCAGGGCCGCGGCGGCGGCGGTTTCCAGCTCCTGGGCATATTGCCTTTCATCTTCCATTTCATCCGCGACAAAGGGAGGGAGCTTCACCTCAATGATGCGCCGCGTCCCCGCCTCCGGGTAGAGGGAAATTGACATCGGCCAATAGTTCCAATCGTGGTGGGCGGCCAGCTCCGGGGCGTTCATACAGGCCAGGTATAGAAGCTGCTTGACCAACTCCTTATCGCCGGAGAAATAGGAGGCCAGGAAGGCGGCGGAACCCTCCTGCCCGGCGACCAGCCGCTTCAGCTCCTGCCGCACCCCGGCAAGGCCGGTGACCTCCCGTAAGGAGTCCACCTCCTGGGCGGTGCGGGAGTAGGTGATGCGCAGCTCCACCTCATAATAGGTGAGGATCGGGGTGAGGTCATAGGTGAAGCCGTGAATGGAGAAGGCCCCCAGGGGGTCCTCATACATCACCTCGTCCCTGGCGTTGGCCAGGTCGGCCTCCACGTCCCCGGTATAGTTGTAAAGGCGGATGGTGCCCCCCCGGCGGTGCTCGTTGACAAAGTAGAGCATGGCGCTGACCAGCCCCTGGTAGGTCTCCGCCCGGAGGACGGACTCGTCCTCGGTGACGGCATAGTCCACGTGGGTGGTGATGGTCTCATGCCCCCGCTCCAGCATGGCGGCGCAGCCGGGGAGGGGCAGCAGGGCCAGGGATAAAACCAGGGATAGAACTCGTTTTTTTAACATAGGCGCCTCCTTGCTGCGCTCCGCTCCATGCTCCGTTGCCGGCCGCTTCTCCGCGCTTCTTATAAATCATCCTTCTTATAATCCCGGAAGCCCTCGCCCAGCACCTCATGGGCGTCGCATACAATGAGAAAGGCGGTGGGGTCCAGCCCCTTTACGGCGGCCTTGATGGCGGCGATCTCCCGCTGCTTGAAGGCGCACATGAGCACGTTTTTCTCCGCCCCGGTGTACGCGCCCTGGCCGTGGAGGATGGTAACCCCCCGGTCCATCTGGTTTACCAGCATATCGGAGATCTCTTTATTCTTGTCGCTGATGATATAGGCTACCTTGGCGTTGTCCATGCCGTAGAGCACCCCGTCCATGACGATGGACGCGATATACAGGGCCACCAGCCCGTACAGGGCGGCCTTGAGGGTGCCGAACACCGCCGCCACCGCCAGGATTACCGCCAGGTCGATGCCCATCAGCAGCTTGCCCATGGGAAGCCACGCCAGCTTCAGCTTGAGAAGCCGGGCCAGCAGGTCGGTGCCCCCGGTGGTGGCCCCCTGCTGGAACACCAGCCCCAGGGACAGGCCCATGAGCACCCCGCCGAAGATGCACGCCAGCATGGGGTCCATGGGCTGCCAGTCATACAGGGGGGTGAGCACGTCGATAAACACGGAGGAGATGAACATGGCGTACAGCGAGGACACCAGCAGCCGCCCGCCGATGAGCTTCCAGCCCAGGATGAACAGGGGGACGTTGAGCACGATGACGGTGACGCCCACGGGGAAGGCGGGGATCAGATAGTTGACGATCTGGCCCACGCCGGTGACGCCGCCAAAGGCGATGCTGTTGGGGGCGTAGCACCAAACAAAGCCCAGGGAGTAGCAGGCGGAGCCCAGGGTAATCATCACGAAGGGGAACAGGTTTTTTTTCATGCTTGCCATATGGCGGCCTTCTTTCTTGCAATGGGGCGCCGCAGGGCGCGGCGGCTCCGCGCTTAGAGCAGGGTCATCTGCTCTTCCCCGCGGTCCTCTTCTTTGAGCAGCGCCCCGGCGGCGGGCAGGGACCGGGCCCGGTAGCGCCCGGGGTTGACGATATGGGTGGCGCCCAGGGGGAGGGCCCACTCCAGCTTATGCTTGGCCTTCACCGCCATGACGCCCACGCCCTGGGTGTTCCGGGTGGTCTTGGGGGTGAGGGAGGCGGTGTGGAACACCACGCACCGGCCGTCGCTGGCCCCCACCGCCATCTCCTGGTCCTCGGTGAGCAGCAGGGCGGACACCAGCGGGAACTTGTCGCAGTAGGCCCCGGTGAGCTTGCGCCGCCGGGTCTGGGTCTGGTAGGCGGACAGCTCCACCCGGGCGGCCTTGCCGTTGTCGAAGAAAAACAGCACGTGGGCGGAGTAGTCCCCCGGGGCGCAGGCCCAGACGAATTTTTCGTCCGCCTCCATGCCCAGCTTGGTGGGCAGGTAATCCCCCAGCACGCTGGCTTTGGCGTCGTCGAAGTCGCTGAGCCGGGTCTTGTAGCACTGCTGCTTGTCGGTGAACACCAGCAGCTCGTCGGCGTTGGCCCCCTCCCACTGGAGGTACGGCCCGTCCCCCTCCTTGTACTTCTGCTCCCCGCTCATCCGCAGGGACTGGGGGGTAATCTTTTTGAAGTACCCCTCCTTAGAGATAAACACGTTTACCGGGTAGGCGGGGACTTCCTCAATGGCCGCGGTGACCTGGGCCTCGGCGGCCTGTTGGTGCTCGTAGACGATATGGGTGCGCCGGGGGGCGGCGTACTTCTTTTTCACATGTTGCAGCTCGTCTGTGATAAGTTTCTTGATCCGGGCGGGGGAGCCGATGATGTCCCGCAGATCGGCGATCTCCTCCTCCAGGGCGGCGGTCTCCTCGGTGCGCTTGAGGATATATTCCTTGTTGATGTTGCGCAGCCGGATATCCGCCACATATTCCGCCTGAACCTGGTCAATGCCGAAGCCGATAATCAGGTTGGGCACCACCTCGGCCTCCTCCTCCGTCTCCCGGATGATGCGGATGGCCTTGTCGATGTCCAGCAAAATGCGCTTGAGGCCCTTGAGCAGGTGGAGTTTTTCCTCCTTTTTTTTGCAGATGTGGTAGGTGCGCCGGCGCACCCCGTCCATCCGCCAGGCCGTCCACTCCTCCAAGATTTGCCCGACCCCCATCACCCGGGGCATCCCGGCGATGAGGATATTAAAGTTGCAGGAGAAGGTGTCCTGGAGGGGGGTCATCTGGAACAGCCGGGCCATCAGCTTGTCCGGGTCTGTCCCCCTCTTCAGGTCGATGGCCAGCTTCATGCCGTTCAGGTCGGTTTCGTCCCGCATGTCGGAGATTTCTTTGACCTTGCCCGCCTTTACCAGCTCGGCCACCTTGTCCAGAATGGCCTCCACGGTGGTGGAGTAGGGGATCTCATAGACCTCAATGAGGTTATCCGCCTTGATATACCGCCATTTGGCCCGCAGCTTGAGGGAACCCCGGCCGGTGCGGTAGATCTCGCTGAGCGCCGCGCCGTCGTACAGCAGCTCCCCCCCGGTGGAGAAGTCCGGGGCCTTCAAAATGCCCAACAGATCCACGCCTGGGTCCTTCATATAGGCGATGGCGGCGTCGCACACCTCCTCCAGGTTGAACCCGCACAGGTTGGAGGCCATGCCCACGGCGATGCCCTGGTTGGCGCTCACCAGTACGTTGGGGAAGGTGGTGGGCAGCAGGGTGGGCTCCATCAGCTTGCCGTCATAGTTGGGCTGGAAGTCCACCGCGTCCTGGTCGATGTCCCGGAACAGCTCCTGGCAGATGGGGTCCAGGCGCACCTCGGTGTACCGGGAGGCGGCCCAGGCCATGTCCCGGGAGTACACCTTGCCGAAATTGCCCTTGGAGTCCACCAGGGGATGGAGCAGGGCCCCATAGCCCCGGCTGAGGCGCACCATGGTGTCGTAGATGGCCGCGTCCCCGTGGGGATTGAGCTTCATAGTGGCCCCCACCACGTTGGCGGACTTGGTGCGGCTCCCGCCCAGCAGCTTCATCTGGTACATGGTGTACAGCAGCTTGCGGTGGGAGGGCTTGAAGCCGTCGATCTCCGGGATGGCCCGGGAGATGATGACCGACATGGCGTAGGGCATGTAGTTAATCTCCAGGGTCTGGGTGATGGGCTGCTCCAGCACCTCCGCCCGCAAACCCATCACGTTGGGGTCGGCTGTGCGTTTCTTATCTTCACTTGTCTTCTTCTTGGCCATTTGGTTCAGTCCTATCTAGAATCCATTGGAGTGGATTGTTTTGGATGTATTCACGGGTCGCCTGTAAATCGGCGTCGTTGCGGATGATGTGGTCGTGGTAGCCGCGCTGCCAAATTGAATAACCGATTTGTTTGGTTGAAAGCGCTTTTAATGTATTGATAATATTGGGTAACGCGACTGTAGGGGTCGCCGCCCTCGGCGACCCGCTTTCCAAAGGGCACAGCTGCACGATAAGGTGAATATGGTCTGGCATAATCACATAGCAATCTATCTTAACGCAATTTTTATAGGCCAGATTTGCATTTTGAATATATTTTTCCACGATTTGTCCTGCTGTGGTCAGGTTAATTTGAGGAGTGGAGGAGGATTGAAAGAGCGGGGCGCCGAGGGCGGCGCCCCCTACAAGGCCGGGATGCACCCCAGCGGTCAGCCGCTCGGAAGTGACAGGCACAATTTCACACAGGATATTTTCATACCGCACATGGGTGCATATCGTTACAAAATAATACCCTGCCTGGCTGTAGTCATAATGTTTCAGCCGGATATCTTTTCGGTTTCGCGGTTCTCTGTTCATATTCGGTCCCCTAGGAAATATCCGCCAGCTCCAGAAATTCGTGGCCGTGGTCGGCGATGTGGGTTTTCCGGCCGGAGAGGTCGTCCCCCAGGAGCAGGTCGAACATCCGGGCGGTCTGTTCAATGTCCTCGGGGACCACCTTGATGAGCCGCCGGGTGTCGGGGGACATGGTGGTCAGCCACATCATCTCCGGCTCGTTCACGCCCAGGCCCTTGGAGCGCTGGACGTCGTACTTTTTTCCCTGAAGGGTGGCCACAATGTCGTCCTTCTCCTTGTTGGAGTAGGCGAACCAGGTCTTCTCCTTGCAGGTGATCTCGAACAGGGGGGACTCGGCGATATAGACGTACCCCTCCTGGATGAGGGTGGGGGTGAGGCGGTAGAGCATGGTGAGCACCAGGGTACGAATCTGGAAGCCGTCCACATCGGCGTCGGTGCAGATGACGATTTTGTTCCACCGCAGGGCGGACAGGTCGAAGGCGGCCATATCCTTGGCCCGCTTGTCGTGGACCTCCACCCCGCAGCCCAGCACCTTCAGCAGGTCGGTGATGATCTCGCTCTTGAAGATTTTGCCGTAGTCCGCTTTAAGGCAGTTGAGAATCTTGCCCCGGATGGGCATGATGGCCTGGAACTCCCCGTCCCGGGCCTGCTTCACGCTGCCCAGCGCCGAGTCGCCCTCCACGATATACAGCTCGCTGCGGTTTACGTCCCGGGTGCGGCAGGGGACGAACTTCTGCACCCGGTTGGAGATATCCATGGAGCCGGTGAGCTTCTTCTTGATATTCAGCCTGGTCTTTTCCGCGTTCTCCCGGGCCCGCTTGTTGATGAGCACCTGTTCGGCAATCTTTTGAGCGTCCTGGGGATTTTCGATAAAGTAGACCTCCATCTGGGCGCGGAGGAACTCGGTCATGACCTCCTGCACGCCCTTGTTGTTGATGGCCTTCTTGGTCTGGTTCTCGTAGGAGGTTTGGGTGGAAAAGTTGTTGCTCACCAGCACCAGGGCGTCCTGAATGTCGGGGAAGGTGATTTTGCTTTCCCCCTTGGTGTATTTGTTCTGCTGTTTGAGCCAGCTGTCGATGGCGGAGACAAAGGCGGAGCGCACCGCCTTCTCCGGGGAGCCGCCGTGCTCCAGCCAGGAGGAGTTGTGATAGTGCTCCACCACCTGCACCTTGTTGGAGAAGCAGAAGGAGACGGATATCTTCATCTTGTACTCGTCCTTGTCCGAACGGTCCCGGCCCTTCCGCTCGGTCTGCCAGAAGACGGGGGCGGTGAGGACATCCTCGCCGGCCAGCTCGGCCACGTAGTCGATGATGCCGTTGTCGTACTGGAAGTCGGTGGTCTCAAACTTGCCCCCTACCTGGTTTTTGAAGCGGAAGGTGACGCCGGCGTTGACCACCGCCTGACGCTTCATCACATCCAGGTAGTAGTCCACCGGGATGTTGATGTCGGTGAAGACCTCCAGGTCGGGCTTCCAGCGGATGGTGGTACCCGTCTTTTTGCCCCGGTCGGTGGGCTCGGACCGCAATCCGCCGATGTTCTCCCCCTTCTCGAAGTGGAGGGAGTACTTCTTTCCCTCCCGCCACACGGTGACATCCATGAACAGGCTGGCGTACTGGGTGGCGCAGGAGCCCAGGCCGTTGAGGCCCAGGGAGTACTCGTAGTTGTCGCCGCCCCCGTTGTCGTACTTGCCGCCGGCGTACAGCTCGCAGAAAACCAGCTCCCAGTTGAATTTCTGCTCCTTCTCGTTCCAGTCCACCGGGCAGCCCCGGCCCTGGTCCTCCACCTGGATGGAGCCGTCCTCAAACCGGGTGACGGTGATGAGGGAGCCGTGGCCCTCCCGGGCCTCGTCAATGGCGTTGGACATAATCTCAAAGACAGCGTGCTCGCAGCCCTCCAGCCCGTCGGAGCCGAAAATCACCCCCGGGCGCTTGCGCACCCGGTCGGCTCCTTTCAGGGCGGAGATGGAGTCGTTGCCGTAATTTTTCTTCTGTGCCATGATGATACCTCAATTTCTCAGGGGCATATAAACCCAATCTAACAGCCTACATCTTATCAGAAAGACAGGGGGGAAGTCAAGAGAAACGGGGGAGGCAGAGCGCCTTGGGGAGATTTTGCAGGGGTCGGGCTCCGGCCGGTACATCATGTAGGGCAGGGGTTCTACCCCTGCCTATCCCCGCAAGGGGATAAAACGGGGTCAGAGAGGCAAGGGCAGAGCCCTTGCCCTACATGCGGCAGCTCGCCTAAATTTACGAGACAAGCGTGGCCCTTGACGCTCCCCGGTCCTCCACCTTATAATAGAGCCAACAGCCGCCGGGGGGCGGCTCAATTCGGGAGGAGGAACCACTATGAACGAAATTGGGAAACGGGTTACCGGTCTTCAGCACATCGGCCTGCCCACCAACGACATGGAGGCCACCCTGGCCTTCTACCAGTCGCTGGGCTTTACCCTGGCCCACCAGGCCGACAACGATGGCGAGCGGGTCTGCTTTTTGCAGCTGGCCGGGGTGTGCATCGAGGCCTATGAGAACGGCCGGGCTGTGGGCCGGGCGGGGGCCATCGACCACATCGCCCTGGACGTGGACGACATTGAGGCCGCCTGGGAGGCGGTCCGCGCCGCCGGGTATCCCACCCGGGAAGAGGCCATCCGCACCCTGCCCTTCTGGGAGCGGGGGGTGCGCTTCTTCAACATCCAGGGTCCCAACGGGGAGACGGTGGAGTTTGGACAAATTTTATAGCGAAAATTTGGCGCGGCCTCCGCTGGAAAAATCAGGATTTGGCTTGCGGCCGGGCGCTCCCTGTGCTACAATGGCCCTATGGAGTGAAAAAAGTCGAACCCAACAGAAGAGGAGGTAAGGCGCGATGGCGGATCAAAAGACCGCGCCCGGGCTGGAGAGCCGGCTGGCCCCGGAGCTGATGGCAGAGGTGTGCAGGGCGCTGAACTTCGACCCCGCCCAGTTTGCTAGGCGGCACGGGGAGGAGTTTACCCGCCAGTATCTGCGGCTGGACGGAATGCTCAGCTATGTGGGGGACGAGATTGTCTCCTATCTGTCCAACCGGATCAACGAGTGCCTGTCCAAGGCGGAGTATGCCCTGCTGTCCTATGTGGAGTACGCCGGGCGCAGCCCCAGGACGGAGGACTCCGACTGCTTCAGCCAAGCGGTGGCCAAATACCTGACGGCGCGGCGGAAGGTGGGGAGCGAGTGGGTCTATGCCTTCGAGAAGGAGAGCGCCAAGGCCCGATGCCTGGAGCTCTATCCCCAGATGTATGCCGTGGCGCAGGCCATGTACATCTTCGCCCGGGAGACCGGGGAATTTAAGGACGTGGCCCGGACCGACGGCCCGGACGCCTGGCCCAATCCAAAAAAAATCAGGCTGTGACATATGCGGCGCGGGGACGGTCCCGCGCCGCTGTTTTGTTAAAAAATGAAATTTTTCCTGCGAAATCACCTTGTAAATTGGTGGCTTTCGTGGTAAAATTGCAGGGAGCAACCTTTTATCGGCAACAACGAAAGAGAGAGGAGAACGCAAGCCATGTCCAATGGAATTTCCATGGAGCGGGTGGAGGAGATCATTGACAGCTACGGCTGTCAGGTCCACCACCTGATCGCGATTATGCAGGACATCCAGGCGGAGTATAAGTATCTCAGCCCGGCGGTGCTGGAGCGCATCGCCCAGAAGCTGGGGATCGGGGTGGCCAAGGTATACAGCGTGGCCACCTTCTATGAGAACTTCTCCCTGGAGGCCAAGGGCAAGTACATCATCAAGGTATGTGACGGCACCGCCTGCCACGTGCGCAAGTCCCAGCCCATCTACAACGCCATCCGGGAGTATCTGGAGCTGGAGGGCAAGCAGAAGACCTCCGCCGACGGCCTGTTTACCCTGGAGACGGTGGCCTGCCTGGGGGCCTGCGGCCTGGCCCCGGTGGTGACGGTAAACGACCAGGTCCACTCCAAAATGAGCCCGGAGCTGGCCATCGACCTGCTGGAGAGTTTACGAAAGGAGGACGCCGCCAATGGCTGAGATGAACCGTGAGCGTTTGGAGGTCCGCCGCGTCAAGGCGAAACGGGCTCTGTCCTATCAGAAACGGCAGATTCTGCTGTGCGCCGGCACCGGCTGTATCGCCGGCGGCGCGCTGAAGCTGTATGACTACTTCAAGGAGGAGTGCGCCCGCCGGGGGCTGGACATCTATGTGGGCCTGACCCAGGAGGGGGAGACCGAGGACGTTACCGAGCCAAAGGGGGACGGGGTCTATCTGAAAAAGAGCGGCTGCCACGGCTTTTGCGAGATGGGCCCCCTGGTCCAGATCGAGCCCGAGGGCATCCTGTACACCCATGTCCAGCTGGAGGACTGCGACGAGATCATCGAGAAGACCATCCTGAAGGGGGAGGCGGTGGAGCGGCTGCTTTATGAGCTGGATGGGGTACGCTACACCAAGCACAGCGACATCCCCTTCTACCACAAGCAGCACCGCATCGTGCTGGAGAACTGCGGCACCACCGACGCCGAGGACATTGACGAGTATCTGGCCAAGGACGGTTACGCGGCCTTTGAGAAGGCCCTGTTTGAGATGACCGACGAGGCGATCTGCAAGGAGATTCTGGACTCCGGCCTGCGGGGCCGGGGGGGCGGCGGCTTCCCCGCCGGGCGGAAGTGGGACAGCGTCCGCAGGCAGCCCAAGGGGAAGAAGTACGTGGTGTGCAACGGCGACGAGGGCGACCCCGGCGCGTTCATGGACCGCTCCATTATGGAGGGCAACCCCCATTCCATCATCGAGGGTATGCTCATTGCCGCCCTGGCGGCGGGGAGCGACGAGGGTTATATCTACGTCCGCGCCGAGTACCCCATCGCCGTTGAGCGCTTAAAGATCGCCATCAGCCAGGCAAGAGAGATGGAACTTTTGGGCAAGGATATTTTCGGAACTGGTTTTGATTTTGATATTGACCTTCGTCTAGGCGCCGGGGCCTTTGTCTGCGGTGAGGAGACAGCTCTGATGCACTCCATTGAAGGCAACCGAGGTGAGCCAAAGCCCAGACCTCCCTTCCCGGCTCAAAAGGGGTTATTCGGCAAGCCAACGATTTTAAATAATGTGGAAACCTACGCCAATATTCCCCAGATCATTCTCAATGGTCCCGAATGGTTCGCCTCCATGGGTACCGAGAAATCCAAGGGAACCAAGGTATTTGCACTGGGTGGTAAAGTAAACAACGTAGGTCTTGTGGAAATTCCCATGGGAACCACACTGCGTGAAATCGTTGAGGAAATCGGCGGCGGTATCCCAGGCGGAAAGAAATTCAAAGCTGCACAGACCGGCGGACCTT
>OFGR01002964.1_pt1 | contig 10577 bp, 14 predicted proteins | sample 1521811 | NCBI WGS metagenome assembly OFGR01 (sample SAMEA3504098, study PRJEB24116) | mouse gut metagenome | biome: mouse gut; feature: mouse-associated habitat; material: faeces | place: Denmark | collected 2011
TCCTCCAGCATGGAGTCGGTCACGGTAATGATTCGCGTGTTGGCCTGATAGCCGCGCTGGGTGGTAATCATGTTCGCAATCTCAGTGGCCAGGTCGGTCTTGGACATCTCCAGACCGCCGGTAATCAGAGAGGTGGAGCCAGCGCTGTTCACGCGGGCCCGGTCGCCCAGCTCGGCCGGCAAAGTGTTATCTACCGCACGCCGCGCCTCATACAGACTGCCATTGACGTACTCAATCCCCACATCCTTACCGGCGTTGCCGAGGGTGGTGATGGTCAAGTCACCGGAGCCTGCGCCCGCCTTGTACTGGGTAGCGGAAACCTGGGTAACGCCGTTGGGGTTCGTTACGTTGCCAATGGCAAACATGCCAATGATGACCCGCTGATCTGTGTCCTTGGTCGTACCGGAAATCAGGCCGGTCTTTTCATCAAAGCTAATGGTATCAAACTGCGCAAAGGGGAGCACTTCCCCGTTCTCGTCAACCGCATCCTTCAAGGTTTCAGCAAGGGCGGGCTTCGCGTCGGCTCCGGTTCCTGTCACAGGACGGGGGTCCTTTGGCGTCGCGCCAGCGAATGCAGTGGGGTAGCGCACTTTCTTTGTGCTTGTAACTTTTGCGGCTTCTTCTTCAGAAAGCTCCGTATCCGCAACAGGCTTTCCATTCTCATATTTAATTGTGCTGTAAGTGGGCTTTCCCGTCGTCTGGTCTACGCCGGTCTGCATAACTTCATTGCCATTTTTATCAACAAAAACCTCAACCATTCCAGGAAGGCGAATCGGCACTAGCTGGTCGGAGAACATGGGGTCACCGGCCTTTGTACCTGCGGGGGCGCCCGCCAAGTTCGCCTCAGTATAAGTTCCTACACAGAGGAAGCCGTACACCACATCGCCGTTGCGGTTCGCCAGATATCCGTCTGACTTGAACTCAATGTCGCCCGTCCGGCTCAAGGTCAAAGCAGTAAAGGTGTTGGGATCAGCAGGGTCAATCATACCAGCAACGGTCTTATCGCCCATCAAAAGGAAACCGTCGCCATCCAGCATACAGTCTGTGGTCTTGCCGGTGGGCTTATAGCTGCCAGTGCTCATGTCAATGTCCACAGTGCCCAGGGCTACGCCGTAGCCCAGCTGGGCGGGGTTGCGGGCGCCTGTCGTGGTGGAGCCGTCGGACCCGCCGCGCACCTGGGTATACAGGGCGGTTTGGAACACGGAACGGCCCGCCTTATAGCCGTCAGTATTGATATTGGCAATATTGTTGCCGATGACGTTCAGGTTCTGCATGTGGGTCTTAAGACCCGCAATTCCCGCGTACATTGCTCCAGTCATACGTTTTATTAAACTCCTTTCGGGTATATGCGCCGCCCTGGCCCCCGTCAGTCGGACGGGGGGCCAAGGGCCTCCGATTGCTCGGTCCTGCCCTCTGTAATCTTACAGGAACACGGCGCCGTCAATGTTGGTGAACACGCTCTCGCGCATTTCCTCCTGCGTGATGGCGGTGATGACCTTTGCGTTGGGCACATTGATAATGAACGCCTTTTCCGCGTCCATGGCCAGGATATTGGTCGCGCCCTTGGCCTGTGCCCGCACCACACTGCCCGCCAGCTGGTCCATCAAATGGGGGGTAACCTGGATACCGCGCTCCTCTGCCCGAGAGATGGCGTGCTTGGAAAAAGCCACGCTTTGGACTGGCTGCTCACACTTCGCCAGCTCCTGCTGAAGCAGAGCGCCAAAGTCCCCTCCCTGTCCCTGCCGGGGTCGGGCCTGGGCGGCGGCGGGACCCTGTATCCGTCCCGCTACGCGCTGGATCATCTCATGTCACCTCATTTCCCTACTGCGTTTTGAATCGCATCGGGGTCCTTCTCGGGGTCCACCTCGCCGCGGGGTCCGTCGTCCTCGCTGGGTTCGCTGGGATTTTCGGTGTTGCCGGAGCCCTCGGCTCCTTCGCTTCCGTCGGGCTTCTCCGCGCCGCCGGGACCTTCGGTGCCCTCGCCCTCGCCGGGCTTCTCCACATCGTCGGGCTTCTCGCCCTCGTCGGGCTTCTCCGGGTCCTTAATCTCCGGCAGACGGCCCACCGCCATAATGTCACTGAGCTTGTAAGCCTCGCCGTCGGTGCTGAAAATGACCTGTTCGCCGTTGACCTGTCCGGTGCCCATGACCTCAATGACCTTTTCCTCAAACTGCTTGCCATTGTAGACGCCCACGGTAACGGTCTTGCCCACCAGGGAGCTGGCGTAGGTGACGATGGAGGCGTCGGTCATGTTGACCATAGCCGTGACCATCTGCATCTGAACCAGCTGATTGAGCATGTCAGAGGTATCGGTGGTATTATCCATGGTCTGGTTCTGGAGCTGGACCACCATCAGCTGAAGGAAGTCGGTCATGTCCAAGCTGGTGTTGTCCGGCTTGCGGGATGTGCTGTGGGTGGGCTGCTTCGAGGCCGCCGCGGCGGCATAGGTAGCGCCCAGGTCCTGGATATAGCTGTTGCTCATAAAATCGCTGTCCTCCTTTCCAGGGGAAATCAGGCTTCGTCTGTGTCAATCAGGCCCAGACGGAGCTGGTGCAAAAAGTCCTCGGGGTTTTCGCTGCGGGGCTGGCGGCGGTGGCGCTCCTCCTCGTCCTGGGGCTGTCCGCCGTGGTGCTCACCACCATCGGCGTGGTGCGGGCTATGCTCTTCCTGCTGGCCCTGTGCGCCGCCGGCGCCGTGGCAGGCAAGCTCTATCTGGACCGGACCAGCGGCGGCGAGCCCTCCCCTTCCTCCGGGAGCAGCCGGGTGGCCAAGCCCCGGCAGAGCCACCCCATGGAGAGTGGAAACTACTTCGGTGAGGAGGACCAGTCTGACAAATGAAAACCATTAAGGTAATGACCGTCTTCGGCACCCGGCCCGAGGCCATCAAAATGGCCCCCCTGGCCCTGGAGCTGGCCCGGCGGCCCGAATTTGAGGCCATCTGCTGCGTTACCGCCCAGCACCGGGAGATGCTGGATTCGGTACTGAATATTTTCTCCCTGACACCAGACTACGACCTGAATATCATGGAGCCCCGGCAGACCCTGTCCACCATCACCGCCAAGTGTTTAGGCGGCATGGACCGGGTGCTGGAGGAGGCCCGGCCCGACCTGGTGCTGGTCCATGGAGATACCTCCACCACCTTCGCCGGGGCGCTGGCCGCCTTCTACCACCAGATCCCCGTGGGCCACGTGGAGGCCGGGCTGCGCACCTATGACAAGTGGTCCCCCTTCCCCGAGGAGGTCAACCGGAAGCTGGTGGGCTCCATTGCCGACCTCCACTTCTGCCCCACCCCCGCCAACCGGGACAATCTGGCCCGGGAGAACATCACCAAAGGGGTCTTTTTGACGGGCAACACCGTGATTGACGCCCTCCAGACCACCGTTGTGAAGGATTTCACCTTCGGCTCGGAGATTTTGAACCGGCTTGATTATGGCGGCCGGAAGGTAATCCTTGTCACCTGCCACCGGCGGGAAAACTACGGCCAGCCCATGACCAGCATCATGACAGCCCTGCGCCGTTTGGCCGACGCCTTCCCGGAGGCGGAGCTGGTCTACCCCGTCCACCTCTCCCCCGTGGTTCAGGAGGCGGCCCACAAATATCTGGACAACCATCCCCGCATCCACCTGATTGCCCCGCTGGATGTGCGGGAAATGCACAACCTCATGGCCCGGTGCCACCTGGTGATGACCGACTCGGGCGGTCTTCAGGAGGAGGCCCCCGCCCTGGGCAAGCCAGTGCTTGTCCTGCGGAAGGAGACCGAGCGGCCCGAGGCGGTGGAGGCGGGCACCGTCCGCCTGGCCGGCGTGGAGGAGGAGGCCATTTTCCAGATGGCCGTCCAACTGCTGTCCGACAGGAACGAATACGAAAAAATGGCCCACGCCGCCAACCCTTACGGGGATGGCCGGGCCTGCCGCCGCATCGCCGACGCCGTCGCCTGGCACTTCGGCCTGCGGGATACGCCGCCGGAGACCTTCGGAGGGTAATGTTTTGGAGCAGAAAAACCGACTTGTCATTGTTGTCGCCATTGTGGCCCTCATTGTGGGGGCCATCTTTGCCAGCTTTGGCCGGGTTCTCTTTGCCGCCCATACGCCGGAGGTGATCCTCCCCTCCGGCAGCGCCGGAACCGGAGACCTGCCCGGCTCCGTCAGTCAGGAGCAGAACTACCAGCGGGTGGAGGTCACCACCGATACCGTGCAGGGAGTGGTTGCCACCCTGGTCCGGCCCTCCAGCTACTACCGGACGCTGAGTGTGGAGACCTTCTGGCCTGGCGGCTCCTCCGCCGCCCAGGTCCAGGTGTGGGCCGACGGCGGCTGGACCCACAGCGTCCAGACCCAGCCCTCCGGGGTGGTCCGCCACGACCTCACCGGCCAGGACACCCTCTACTACTGGTACGACGGCGCGCAGCAGTATCAGACCGCCCCGGCGGATGAAAAGTCCTCCGACCTGGCCCAGCATATCCCCACCTATGAGACGGTGCTGGAGCTGAACCCCGAGGAGATTACCGGCGCCGGCTATGAGCTGCGGGGGGACATCCCCTGCATCCTGATCACCGTCCAGCGGGCCGGCTCCCCCTCTCTCCAGCGGTTCTGGGTCAGCGTGGACAACGGCCTTCTGGTCTCTGCCGAGATGGAGGAGGAGGAACAGCTGGTCTACCGCATGACGGCCTACTCCCCCGTCCAGTCCCCCTGCCCCGCCGACGCTAAATTTTCCCTGCCCGACGGGGAGGTTCTGCATACGGTGGGGGAATGATGCCCGGGGCGGCACAGCGGCCGCCCCTACTCCTCCCCCAGCCCCATAAAGAGAACCAGACCCAGCGCAATCACCAGCTCCAGGTCGTCCCCTTCCACCAGTAAGTACAGCATAATAAGCAGCAAAAGGATGTCTCCGGCGTCCACATTGTCCAGGTGGAGGGCTTTCAGCAGGCCGGACAGCCCGCCCCCCTCCGAGCCCTTGAACAGGCGGCTCAGCCCCTCCTTTCCCGCCAGGAAATCGGGCAGGCGAAGGGCCTGGGGGCGGCGGGGACCGGGGTCCGGGCCGTGGGGGCGGGGCGGCTCCCTCTGGACGGGGGCGTAGGCGGTATCTTCCGGGATATAGCGGTTATACACGCTCCCCCTCCTTTCCCCCCAGGGTGCTCAGGGCCACCCGCACCAGCCTGGTCATCCGGGCAACCCGCAGGGCCCGGTCCAGCCGGGCCCGCTTTTCCTCCCGCAGGAAGGGCCGCAGGGCGTTGAGCAGGGCGGCGTTCCGGTCCTCGGTGCTCTGAATCTGGTGGATGACGTCTATCCCCACCTGAATCATCTGGGGGTCGATCTGCCCCATCAGGGCGGCCAGGTCGGGCGCCGGCGGGACAGGCGCCTCCCCGGCGGGCACATATGCGGCCTCTCCCGGCTCCTCCGGAGCGGGGGACGCCTCCCCGGCCGGCTGCTGTTCTCCAGACAGGGAGCGGGCCAGGGCCATGATCTGGTTCATGGCCGCTTGATTGCCCAGGATGCTGTTCAGTTTGTCCTCAAACTCCGCCACAGTGCGTTCCCCCTGTCTCTATCCTGCCGCCTCACAGCTCAGGGCGGTCCGGCCCTCTGGCAAATGACCGCCCCCGCTCCGCGCAGCTCCTACAGCCCCGCCTGTCTGGCCTGGCTGTTGATACGGTCCACCAGCTCGGCCCCCTCTTTGCTGTGCATCAGCTGATCCATCATGGCCATCAGCTGCGCCGGGTCCCCCGCCGCTGCCTGCTGGGCTGCCTGCTTCACCTGGCCGCTCTGCTTTTGCAGCAGCTCCATCAGCTTCTGGGCGTCACTGGACCTGGCCAGCCGGGTAATGGCATCCCGATTCTTTTCTGAAAATTCCATAGTCGATTCCTCCCACTGCGTTGACTATTCCAGTATATGCGAAGAAAGGTCCAGGTGACACTCTTTGAAAATTTTAGTCTTTTCCGACTCCCACCGCTCCCTGTCCGGGATGTATGCCGCCATCGACCTCCACCAGCCCCGGCAGGTGATCCACCTGGGAGACGTGATGGACGACGCCGAGGAGGTGGCCGGGCACTACCCCGCGCTGCCCTTCTGCCTGGTTCCGGGCAACTGCGATGGCTGGGGGGTGGCCGTCCCGGTGAAAAAACAGATCACTCTGGGGGGCAGGTCTATCCTTCTGTCCCACGGGCACCGCTGGGGCGTGAAAAGCGGCTACGATGCCGCCATCGCCGACGCCCGGGCCGCGGGGGCAGATATCCTTCTGTTCGGACATACCCACATTCCCCTGTGCCGTCAGCTGGAGGACGGCCTTTGGATGATGAACCCCGGCCCCGCCCGCTCCAGCTACGGGCTGATTGAGATTACCGACGGGACCGTCGCCTGCTCCCTCCACCAGCCGTAGGGCAGGCTCCCTCCTCCCACCGCGCCTTTATGCAAAGAAGGTGACTTACCGTGAAAAAGCTTCTGTATATCCTGCTCCACCGCTCGGTGTTTGTGACGCTGGCCCTGCTGGCCCAGATTGCCGCGCTGGCCGTTGTGGTGGTCTCCTTCTCTGCCACGGAGGTCTTCTACTGGTGCTGCATCGCCCTCAGCGTGGCCGCCGCCGTCGCCATTGTGGGCAGCCGGATGGACCCCGGCTATAAAATAGCCTGGCTCCTGCTCATCCTGCCCTTCCCCATCTTCGGCGGGGTTTTCTACCTGATGGTTGGGGGCGGCTACGTTCCCGAGCGCACCCGGAAGCGGATGAAGGGCATGCTGGAAAAGTCCTTTTTTACCCTGAAGGAGGACTTCAAGTCCGACGACCTCCTCCCCCTGGGGGGCGATGCCGCCGGCCAGGCCAGCTATCTGGAGCGCCGGGCCGCCTGTCCCGCCTACACCAACACGGAGACCGAGTACTTCCCCCTGGGAGACGAGGCCTTTCCCCGGATGCTGGAGGAGCTGGAGAAGGCGGAAAAGTATATCTTTCTGGAGTACTTCATCATCCAGCCCGGGGTCTTCTGGGACAGCATCCTGTCCATCCTGGAGCGGAAGGCCGCCCAGGGCGTGGAGGTCCGGGTGCTGTATGACGACTTCGGCTGTATGTTCACCCTCCCCCGGGACTACAACGAGACCCTCATGCAAAAGGGAATCCAGTGCCGGGTGTTCAACCGGCTGATGCCGGTGATGTCCCTGCGGCTGAACAACCGGGACCACCGGAAGCTGCTCATTATCGACGGCAGGACCGGCTTTACCGGCGGCATCAACCTGGCCGACGAGTATATCAACGTTCGGGCGCGGTTCGGCCACTGGAAGGACAGCGCCATCCTGCTGGAGGGGGACGCCGTCTGGTCCATGACGGTGATGTTCCTCACCATGTGGGACAACATTGCCAACTGGGACGAAAATTTTGAATATTTCCGTCCCCCCGCCGCCCCCGTGCGGCCCTGGACGGGCTACGTTCAGCCCTACACCGACACCCCCCTGGACCGGGAGGCGGTGGGCCAGGCGGTCTATCTGAACATGATCGCCAAGGCCAAGAACTATATCTATATCACCACCCCCTACCTGGTCATCGACACAGCCACCAACACCGCCCTGTGCAACGCCGCCAAATCCGGGGTGGATGTGCGGATTATCACCCCCCACATTCCCGATAAGCGGTATGTCTTTGAGGTCACCCGAGCCCATTACCCGCCCCTGCTGGAGGCGGGGGTGCAGATATATGAGTACACCCCCGGCTTTATCCACGCAAAAAACTTTGTGGTGGACGACCGCTTTGCCACCATCGGCACCGTCAACCTGGATTACCGCAGCCTGTTCCTCCACTTCGAGGACGGCGTCTGGCTGTGTGAGGCCCCCTGCATCCAGGATATCCGCAAAGACTTTGAGCAGACCCTGGCAGATTCCCAGCCCTGCTCCCTGCGGCAGTTCAAGCACCTGAATATCCTCCTCCAGCTCTACCGCAGCATTTTGCGGGTCTTCGCGCCGCTGATGTAGCGGGGATTGGACAGGAACACGCTCCCAAAATCCCCCATCGGTTGGAATCTGCTGGCTATCATTAAGCGAAAGGGTCCGCCCATTGGGCGGACCCCTCTTTTACCGGCAGCAGCAGCTGCTGGCGCTGCTGGTGGTGGTGATGGTGTTGGGCGGGAAGAACTCGTCTACCGGGAACTGGACCTGACGGAACATGTCGCAGGGGTCCTCCTGGCAGTGGTCCTCGCCGCAGCTGCAATCCTTGGTGGGAATGCAGTAGTCATAGGCGGGGATGAGCAGCTGGGTATCCCGCTCCATGCGGATGATGGAGAACTGGCCCAGGGTGATGAACAGCCGGTGCTGGTCGCCGCCGGTGACCAGCTCGTCGCCGAAGCAGGAGGCCACCGCCATGGGGATATCCACACAGCCACAGTCGCAGGGGCGGCACTCGCAGACATCCACCAGCTTCAGGCTCAGAATCAGCGGGTCCACCGCCTCCACCACTGCGGTGGGCAGGCTGGACTGGGGCACGCACTGGACCTGGTTCTCATTGTCCACCGAGGTAAAGCTCTTGGACCCGCTCTCACTGCCAAAGAGCACAGCCCGCTTGCTGAACACCGCCAGGCCGCAGACCTGGACGGGCCGGGACGCGCCCACAAAGGCATCGGCGGTGATGCGGTAGAAATACCGCACATCCACGGTATAAAATCCCCGGTTGAAGGTGACAGGCTCCACATCAATGTACGCATACAGCAGCTCGGCTGACCCGGCTTTGATGGACTGAGCCCGGTCGATCACCTCCTGGGAGCAGCGGGTGGGGTAAACTCTCAGATCTTCCACGCAGTCCTTATCCCGACATGAATCAAAGATCTTTTTCGTGTGTATGCACACGGCCTCCCGGATACTGCGGTCCTCGCAGACGGGGCCGGGCACGACCTTTTCTGGCATAGAATTCCCTCCTAGATTTGGATGGTCATGGGCGGCTGAGCGCCCAGTAGGGGTTTTGCTTACAACACATCTTATGTGCCAGCCGGGTTTTGGTGCGGGCCGGCCAGTTTTTCTCTTGCCCTTTTTCCCCTTTGCGGCTATAATAGGGGTTACAAACGACTTGGAAGGAGCTCCGCCATGCCCCCTATCGGATTTATTCAGGATGACCTGGACCTGAAGCTGCTGGTCCTCTACATTATGGACCGGGCCGCCGGCCCCATCACCTTTTTACAGCTGTTTGAGCTGGCCCTGTGCGACGCGGGGGTGGACTACTTCTCCCTCGCCCAGGCGGTGGACCACATGGTGGCCACCGGCCAGCTGACCAAGGAGGAGGACCGCTATGCCATCACCGAGAAGGGTCGGCGCAACAGTCAGATTTGCGAGGGCGGCCTGCCCCGGTCGGTGCGGCGGCACTGCGACGACAACCTGATCCAGGTCAATGCGGCCCTGCGGCGGGAGTCCCAGGTCCGGGCCAGGATCATGGACCGGGAGGACGGCACCGCCACCCTGTGCCTGAGCCTGGAGGACGACTCCTCCCCTTTGCTCCACCTGGCCCTCCTCTCCCCCGGCCGGGAGCAGGCCGAGCGATGGGCGGAGGCCTTTCAGTCGGACCCCTCCGCCCTCTACATGAACGTTATCAAGCTGCTGGACAAGGAGGCTGCACATGAGACGTAGCGACCGCGCCCAGGACCGGGATTTCTCCCTGGCCCTCATAGACCGCTGTACCCACGGGGTGATGGCCCTCTCCACCGGAGAGGCCGTCCCCTACTGTCTGCCCCTGTCCCTCGTCCGGGTGGGGGAGGACCTCTATTTCCACTGCGCCCGCACAGGACGGAAAACAGATCTGCTGCGCCGCTTTCCCCAAGTGTGCGTCACCTTTGTGGGGGAGGACCGGCCCGCCTTTGTCGCTCCGGCTGAATATACCACCTATTTCCAGTCCGTCCTTGTCACCGGCACAGCCAGCGAAGTGACCGACCCCGGCGAGAAGGTCCAGGCCCTGCGGGCCCTGTGCCAAAAGGTAACGCCCGACCGCATGGAGGGCTTCGAGGCCGCTGTGGAACAGAGCCTGAACATTACCGCCGTGTGGAAGGTCCACATGGAGGAACTCTCTGGCAAGGCCAAGCGGGAACGCTGAACACGCATCACATGCAAAATAAAGGCGGCGGGTATTGACGTACCTGCCTCCTTTACCTTTATGCGAAAATATGGTAAGATAGCCTGACTTGAAAAGGGGGCGCGTCCTATGGCTGACATCAGAAAAAACACCGTCCATACCCTGGACATCACCGGCTACACCGCCGAGGGGATGGGGGTGGCCCGCCTGGAGGGGCGGGTGGTCTTTGTCCCCTGCACCATTCAGGGAGAGCGGTGGCGGGTCCGCCTGGAGAAGGTGAACAAAAATGTGGCCTGGGGCCGCGGGGTGGAGCTGCTTCTCCCCTCCCCCCAGCGGATTGAACCCGACTGTCCCCTTTACGGCAAATGCGGCGGCTGTGACTTCCGCCACCTCACCTATGCCGAGGAGCTCCGGGCCAAGCGCCGGCGGGTGCAGGACGCCCTGGAGCGCCTGGGGGGCACGGATCTCCAGGTGGAGGAGATCCTGGGAGCCCGGGACCCGCTCCACTACCGCAATAAGAGCCAGTACCCCGTGGGTCCCGACGGCGTGATTGCCTT
>OFGR01002967.1_pt1 | contig 10569 bp, 10 predicted proteins | sample 1521811 | NCBI WGS metagenome assembly OFGR01 (sample SAMEA3504098, study PRJEB24116) | mouse gut metagenome | biome: mouse gut; feature: mouse-associated habitat; material: faeces | place: Denmark | collected 2011
GGGAACGGCAAAATTTTTTACACTTCTTTTACTTCTTTATCTCACATGAGCAAAAGGAACGGGAATCCAGTGTCCGGTTAAAGCTGAGTATCCTGGCTGGTACAGTGAAAAATAAAAACATCGTCCTTATAGATGACTCTATTGTACGCGGAACGACGATGGCAAACTTGATTCACTTGCTAAAACAGGCCGGCGCGCATAAGGTACATGTAAGAATTAGTTCTCCGCCTTTTTATACCCCTGTTATTTCGGTACGGATGTGTCTTCTGACAGTCAGCTTGTGGCTGCCTCGCATTCGGTAGAAGAAATCCGCCGGATTATCGGCGCAGATTCTCTTGGATATTTGCGGGTGGAAGATCTGCCTGCCATTGTATCCGGTCTGTCGCTGTGCAGCGCCTGTTTTGACGGGCAATACCCTATGGAGATATAAGAATTTGGATAAAATGTTAATATTTGCTAACGCGGCTGCATCATTCATTACGACTCGTAAAGGAGCATTGCGCATGATGCCAGATGGGGGAGAAGTAAAAGAAATCAAATAGTTACTGACTATGGAGCATTGTAAATTTGTGCAAAAAAGAGATTTATTACGAAAAAAAAAAGAGAGTTTTGTAAATATATGCAATTGAAATTTATAAAAAAAAGTGCTAGGCTTCTAGTGAAGATATTCTTGTGAGTTCTGAATAATAGTTTTTTTTAGCAAAGACGCTTATTTACCTTAAAGGTGAGTAGGCGTTTTTTACTTGGTAAAATGAGGAACATAACAGAAGCTAATTTATTTAAGACGGGAGAGAGGACATTATGTTATTAAAAGAGACTGGGTTAACCGCGCAGGATATCAAGGATAAAGTGAACAAATACATGATTGAGACTTATGAAAGATTTGATTTTATGGCTGAAACTGCGAAGGATATGTACATCCGGAATGAGAAGGGCGAGGCGTATCTTGATTTTTATGCAGGAGTTGCGGTGAATTCTGTCGGCAACTGTAATCCGGCGGTTGTAGAGGCAGTCCGGGAACAGGCAGGGCAGATCATGCAGACGTTCAATTATCCATATACTGTTCCGCAGGCTCTTCTTGCGGAGAAGGTCTGCACCGCAACAGGAATGGATAAGATATTCTTCCAGAACAGCGGAGCGGAAGCAAATGAAGCTATGATTAAAATGGCGAGAAAATACAGCGTTGAAAAGTACGGTCCTGATAGGTATAATATCGTTACGGCAGCAAAATCGTTTCATGGAAGAACCTTTGGGGCGATGAGTGCGACGGGACAGCCGGACAATGCGTGCCAGATTGGGTTTGGAGATATGACGCCAGGCTTTACTTATGCGGCATATAATGATCTTGACGCGTTTAAAGCCGCCTGTACCGGGAACACGGCCGCAATTATGATTGAGCCGGTTCAGGGAGAAGGCGGAGTAAATCCAGCGACACCTGAATTTATGAGAGGGCTTCGCAAGTTCTGTGATGAGAGGGATATATTGCTGCTGCTTGACGAGGTACAGACCGGCTGGTGCAGGACAGGGGCGGTTATGAGTTATATGAATTACGGGATAAAACCAGATATCGTCTCAATGGCGAAGGCTATGGGAGGAGGTATGCCGATTGGAGCAATCTGTGCAACGGCAGAAGCGGCTAAGGCGTTTACGGCAGGGTCTCATGGTTCGACTTTTGGAGGACATCCTGTCTGCTGTGCGGCGGCGCTCGCGGCAGTTACAGAACTGTTAGACAATGATCTGGCGGGGAATGCAAAGAAAATGGGAGAATACTTCATGAATCTGCTGGGGACGCTTCCGCATGTCAGAGAGGTACGGGGACAGGGATTGCTGGTTGGCGTGGAATTTGAGGACGGAATCAGCAGTGTAGATGTCAAACACGCCTGCTTTGAGAGGAAGCTGCTGATTACTGCAATCGGAACCAACATTATCCGTATGGTTCCGCCGCTTATTGTCACTGCGAAGGATTGTAAGAAAGCGTTTGAGATTATTGAGGCCGCCGTCCATGAGGTATATCCTGCCAGGATGCTTAGAAAGCCGACTGCCGTTTAGAAAATCTGGGGGAGGGGAGACTCTCCATGATACTATATCAATGGAAGCAATACTGGAAATGCCTGTGATAAAAGTGAGTAAAAGAAGTAAAAGAACTGTGAATCAGGAAATCAGGAAACATAAGGGTTGACTTTTAGAAAATATTGTGTTATAGTTTAAAACGATTTAACAATTTAATACTTCAAACCGTTGAAGCGGAGATAACGGCAATGATGCCTTTACAGAGAGTCCGGGATGCTGAGAGCCGGGTGAGAAACAAGTTGTCAAATGGACCGCGGAGGGCGCAGTCAAATGGGGATTTCCCAGAGTATTCTGCGACGTTGCAGGCAGACGTCATATGCCGGGGATATGCAGGTATCCTGCCAAGTGCACGGGTCATGCCGTGAATCAAGGTGGCACCGCGGATAGCGTTGTACGTTTAGATCATGTACTATATTCGTCCTTGACAGATTCTATAATTCTGTCAGGGGCGTTTTTTATTGGGACTCCTTTGACAGAAGTTCCGTCAAAAGGAGTATATTCTTTTAAAGGGAGGCAGAGAGATGGAAATTTTACCACACATAAGTGAAGTCAGGGAAATTGCGGCAGCAGGCGGATACAATGTGCTGCCGGTAAGCTGTGAGATGTTATCTGATTTTACCACACCGATCGAGACACTGAAGATCCTGAAAAACGTATCTGCTCACTGTTATATGCTGGAGTCAGCGCAGCCGGATGATAAATGGGGGCGGTATACGTTCCTGGGATTTGATCCTAAGATGGAGATTACCTGCATTGACGGCGAGATGAAAGCGGGCAATCTGAAGGTAAAAACGGATCAGCCGTCGGATTATCTGCGTCAGATCCTTGCCGATTATAGGAGTCCCCGTTTTGACTATCTTCCGTCCTTTACGGGAGGGCTCGTAGGATATTTTTCTTACGATTATCTGGGATACAGCGAACCGGCCGTGCGCTGCCGTGTGAAGGATACAGAAGCTTTCAAAGATGTTGACCTGATGCTGTTTGACAAGGTTATTGCCTTTGATCACGTCAGGCAGAAGATCATCCTGATCGTGAATATGCGGCTCTCCGATGTAGAAGCCGGCTACAATAAAGCGGTAATGGAAATCAAGCAGCTTGCAGATCTTCTCCGTAACGGCACAAAGAAAAAGGAAACGGGAGGAAGGCTTACCGGGGAGGTGACGCCGCTGTTTAGCAGGGAACAATTCTGCAGCATGGTTGAGAAGGCAAAGAGCCATATCCGCGAGGGGGATATATTCCAGATCGTGCTCTCCAACCGCCTGTCGGCGCCCTTTGAGGGCAGCCTCCTTAACACTTACCGGGTGCTGCGCACGATCAATCCGTCTCCGTACATGTTCTATTTTTCGGGTACGGATGTGGAGGTTGCGGGGGCGTCGCCGGAAACCCTTGTGAAGCTGGAGGACGGCGTGCTCCATACATTTCCGCTTGCAGGCACCAGGCCGAGAGGAAAAACGGAGGAAGAAGACCGGGCATTGGAGGCGGAACTTCTTGCAGACGAAAAAGAACTTGCCGAGCATAACATGCTTGTAGATCTTGGCCGGAACGATCTTGGCAAGATCAGCCGATTTGGAACAGTACAGGTAGAAAAGCTGCATTCTATCGAACGGTTTTCCCATGTGATGCATATCGGTTCTACTGTCCGCGGGGAGATCGGCGATGGTTATGACGCCCTGGATGCCATTGAAGCGGTGCTTCCGGCAGGCACGCTTTCCGGCGCCCCGAAGATCCGGGCCTGCCAGCTGATCGGGGAACTGGAGGACAATAAGCGGGGCATCTATGGCGGCGCCGTCGGTTATATTGACTTTACCGGCAATATGGATACCTGTATCGCTATCCGCATTGCCTATAAGAAAAACGGCAGGGTATTTGTGAGGAGCGGGGCCGGGATCGTCGCGGATTCTGTTCCAGAGAAAGAATTTGAGGAATGTTTGAACAAAGCGAAGTCTTCTCTTAGAGCATTGGAACTTGCACAGGAGGATGGATTATGATTCTATTGATTGATAATTATGACAGTTTTTCCTATAATCTCTATCAGCTCATAGGGGAGATTGAGCCGGATATCAAGGTGATCCGCAATGATGAGATGACGGTAACAGAAATCCGGGAAATGCATCCTAGCCGCATCATACTTTCACCGGGGCCCGGCAGACCGGAGGATGCGGGGGTGATCGTGGAAGCGGCAAGGAAGCTTGGCAGGGATATTCCGGTCCTGGGCGTCTGTCTGGGGCATCAGGCTGTCTGCGCGGCGTTTGGCGCGGCCGTTACTTATGCCAGGGAACTGATGCACGGCAAGCAGTCGGAGGTGACCTTTGACACGAGTTCCCCGCTGTTCAGAAATTGCCCTGAAACGACTCTTGTCGCCAGATACCACTCCCTTGCGGCAGACCGGGATACCATTCCTGAAGAATTAAAAATAACCGCATTCACCAGAGACGGCGAGGTGATGGCGGTACAGCATAGAGACTATCCGGTTTACGGCGTCCAATTCCACCCGGAATCCATTATGACGCCCGATGGAAAAACGATACTTAGAAATTTTATAAAGGAGATATGAGTAATGATCAAAGAAGCTATTGTAAAAATCGTAAACAAAGAAGATCTGACTTACAACGAGGCATATACCGTTATGAATGAGATCATGAACGGCGAGACAACGCCTACACAGAATGCCGCTTTTCTTGCGGCGCTCTCCACCAAAAGCGCCAGGGCCGAGACGACCGACGAGATCGCAGGCTGCGCCGCCGTTATGCGCTCGCACGCCACTAAAGTAGAGACGGATATGGAACTGTTTGAGATCGTCGGCACTGGCGGGGATAATGCACATAGTTTTAATATTTCCACCACCTCCGCGATTGTGGCGGCGGCAGGCGGGATGAAAGTGGCCAAACACGGCAACCGAGCCGCTTCCTCCCAGTGCGGGACGGCAGACTGCCTGGAAGCCCTTGGAGTGAATATCCGGCAGAGCCCGGCTCAATGTATAGAGCTTCTGAAGGAAGTGGGCATGTGTTTCTTCTTTGCCCAGGAGTACCATGCATCCATGAAGTACGTGGGCGCCATCCGTAAGGAGCTTGGATTCCGTACCGTGTTTAATATCCTGGGACCTCTGACCAATCCCGGCACGCCGTCGATGCAGCTGCTCGGCGTATATGACGACTATCTGGTAGAGCCGCTGGCGCAGGTACTGATCAATCTGGGGATCAAGCGGGGCATGGTGGTGTACGGTCAGGATAAGCTGGATGAGATTTCCATGAGCGCGCCCACCACGGTATGCGAGATACGCGACGGCTGGTTTAGATCCTCCGTGATCACGCCGGAGGACTTTGGATTCGAGCGCTGTACAAAAGAGGAGCTGCGGGGTGGCACGCCGGAGGAAAATGCAAAAATCACGCTTGCTATCTTAAACGGAGAAAAAGGGCCGAAGCGAAATGCCGTGTTAATGAATGCAGGAGCTGCGCTCTATATCGGCGGAAAGGCGGACGGTATGAAAGACGGTGTTGCTCTTGCTGCAGAGATCATCGATTCGGGGAAAGCGCTTGATACGCTTAAAAGATTCATCGAGGTCAGCAACTGTCCAGGAGACGATCTGGAAACACCAGTCCGGGGCTGTCCGGAGGATGCTCAGGAAACGCCGTCTGCAAATAAGCCGGAGGTGGAGCTATGACAATCTTAGACCAGCTTGCCGCATATGCCAGAGAGCGGGTGAATGAAGCCAGAAGGAAGCAGCCTTTTGAAGAGCTAAAGAAACAGGCATTATCACTGAACGTATCGGCAAGGGAACGCTTTGCATTTGAAAACGCACTGAAAAAGCCAGGGCTCTCTTTTATCTGCGAATGTAAAAAGGCCTCCCCGTCCAAAGGGCTGATCGCTCCTGATTTTCCATATGTCCGGATTGCCAGGGAATATGAGGAGGCAGGGGCGGATGGTATCTCCGTCCTTACCGAACCCAAATGGTTTCTGGGCAGTGACGGATATCTGCGCGAGATTGCAGATGCCGTGAGGATTCCCTGCCTCCGTAAAGACTTTACAGTGGATGAATATATGATCTACGAGGCAAAGGCGCTGGGCGCGTCGGCGGTATTGCTGATCTGCTCTATTCTGGAAGAAGAACAGATGGCGGAATATATCGGCATTTGTGACGAACTTGGGCTGTCCGCTCTTGCTGAGGCTCATGATGAAGCAGAAGTGGCGATGGCGCTCCGGGCAGGAGCGAGGATGATTGGAATCAACAACCGCAACCTGCGGGACTTTTCCGTGGACACCGGCAACAGCACAAGGCTTCGGAAATTGATTCCACAGGATGTACTGTTCGTTTCCGAAAGCGGTGTTGGAAGCGCGGATGACGTGGCGGCGCTAAGGGAGGCCGGCGCCGATGCGGTGCTGGTGGGGGAGACCCTGATGAGAGCGGCTGATAAAAAGGCAAGGCTTCAGGAACTGAGGGGTGTGTGATGACAAGGATAAAGATGTGCGGGCTTTTTCGCCCCTGCGATATCAGGGCAGCCAATGAGATAAAGCCGGAATATATCGGATTCATATTTTCACCGGGAAGCAGGCGGTATGTCACGTATGAACAGGCATCGGAATTAAAAGCTCTGCTTGAGCCGGATATCCAGGCGGCAGGTGTATTCGTAGACGAGGACCCGAAAATCGTAGCAGCCCTTCTGGGTCAGGGCGTTATCGATATCGCCCAGCTGCACGGCAGGGAGGATGAAGTCTATATAAAGGAGCTGCGGACGCTTACGGACCGGCCGGTGATCAAAGCGTTTTGCATAAAAAATGAATATGATGCCGCGCAGGCGAGGCGAAGCACGGCAGATTATATCTTACTCGATTCCGGCGCAGGTACGGGAACAGTTTTTGACTGGAAGCTGATACAGGGGATACAAAGACCGTATTTCCTTGCGGGAGGGCTTTCGCTTGATAACGTGGAAGAGGCGGTAAGGTATCTGCACCCCTATGCCGTGGATGTAAGTTCCGGCATCGAGACGAGTGGGAGAAAAGATAAGATAAAAATGGCGGCGTTTGCAGCCGCTGTCAGAAAGGAAGAGAAGCTATGACAAATCCAAACGGACGCTTCGGCATCCACGGCGGGCAGTATATTCCCGAAACACTGATGAATGCGGTGATTGAGTTGGAAGAAGCGTATAATTACTATAAAAAGGATGACAAGTTCAACAGGGAGCTCACAGAATTATTCAACGAGTATGCCGGAAGGCCTTCCCGGCTTTATTATGCCAAGAAGATGACAAAAGACTTAGGAGGCGCGAAGATTTATCTAAAGAGAGAAGATCTCAATCATACAGGTTCGCATAAGATCAACAATGTGCTGGGGCAGGCGCTGCTTGCCAAAAAGATGGGGAAGACCCGCCTGATCGCCGAGACGGGCGCCGGCCAGCACGGTGTGGCAACTGCGACCGCCGCTGCCCTGATGGGGATGGAATGCGTGGTCTTCATGGGGGAGGAAGATACAATCCGGCAGGCGCTCAACGTATACCGCATGCGGCTTCTTGGCGCCCAGGTCATCCCGGTGAGAACCGGTACGGCAACCCTCAAAGACGCAGTATCCGAGGCCATGCGCGAGTGGACGTCCCGGATTGGCGACACTCATTATTGTCTTGGTTCGGTGATGGGGCCGCATCCCTTCCCGACAATTGTCCGCGATTTCCAGGCGGTCATCTCCAAAGAGATCAAGGAGCAGCTTGGGGAGAAAGAAGGGAGGCTGCCCGACGCCGTTCTCGCCTGTGTCGGGGGCGGCTCCAACGCCATGGGAAGTTTCTATCATTTCATTGAAGAGGAAGGGGTCAGGCTGATCGGCTGTGAAGCGGCGGGCAGAGGGATAGAAACATTTGAGACGGCGGCTACCATTGCCACCGGAAGGCTTGGGATCTTCCATGGGATGAAGTCCTATTTCTGCCAGGATAAATACGGGCAGATTGCGCCGGTCTATTCCATCTCCGCGGGGCTTGATTATCCTGGTATCGGACCGGAACACGCCCATCTGCACGACATTGGGAGGGCCGAATATGTTCCTGTCACCGATGAGGAAGCGGTAGACGCTTTCGAGTATCTTTCAAGGATGGAGGGGATTATCCCGGCCATCGAATCGGCCCATGCCATTGCCCATGCGATGAAGCTTGCGCCAACGATGGGAAGAGATAAGATCCTGGTCATTACCATATCCGGCAGAGGCGATAAGGACTGTGCCGCGATCGCACGCTACAGAGGGGAGGATATCCATGAGTAATATCAGAAAAGCATTTGAAAACGGGAAAGCGTTTATTCCATTTATCACCTGCGGGGATCCGGATCTTGGGACTACTGCCGCCGTTGTCCGCGCGGCCGCAGAAAACGGAGCGGATCTTATCGAGCTTGGCATCCCTTTCTCCGACCCTACCGCGGAAGGACCGGTCATCCAGGCGGCAAATCTCCGGGCGCTTACCGGGGGCGTGACGACAGACAAGATCTTCAGTCTGGTACGTGAACTCCGCCGGGATGTGAAGATCCCGATGGTATTTATGACGTATGCAAATGTCATTTTTTCTTATGGCGCGGAGGCGTTCCTGTCCGTCTGTAAGGAGATTCAGATTGACGGGCTGATCCTTCCGGATCTGCCCTTTGAAGAAAAAGAGGAGTTCCTGTCTCTGTGCCGCAAATACGGTGTCGATCTGATCTCGCTGATCGCGCCTACGTCGAAAAACCGTATCGCTATGATCGCGAAAGAAGCGGAAGGGTTTCTTTATATCGTGTCAAGCCTTGGCGTGACCGGAACAAGGAGTGAGATCAAGACCGACCTTGCCTCGATCATCAAGGTAGTACGGGAGAACACGGATGTGCCGTGTGCCATCGGCTTTGGGATTTCCACACCGGAACAGGCGAAGAAAATGGCGGCTCTTTCCGACGGCGCTATCGTAGGATCCGCAATCATCAAGTTGCTTGAAAAATATGGTGTAGAAGCACCGGAGCATGTAGGTGAATATGTGAAGGACATGAAAACTGCAATAGGGTCTGAACAACAAAAATAGAGTTGGCCAAATGTAGGGTAATAGCATGACGAAATAATTTGTTATTTTGGGACATGTAAAAAGCCGTGGTCAAGGGGCTGCCAGGAAATCAACTGAGAATACTATAATAAATGTCAGACAGAGTATAATTATTTATATTTTATTATCAATACTTCCTGTTATAATTTGCTAAAATATCAGGAGGTATTCGTATATTATGGGATGTAAAAGAATATTTGGGGCAACCTTGAGTATGGGAATTGCAGCGGAAAGGACCTATCATGGAAATGACCTTGGAGCAGTATATTCAGCGGAGAGTACAACATTCAGAGTATGGGCCCCCAGTGCCGAACTGGTAATTCTGCGCAGATATTCAACAGGAAGCGATACGGAAGATGGCGCATCCGTTCTTGAAGAATTAGATATGGAAAAAGACATTGAGAGAAACAGTGAATGGAACGGAGTCTGGAAAGTTACGGTTTCCGGCGATATTGCCGATACCTATTATACTTATTTAGTAAATGTTGATGGAAAAATAAATGAAACCAATGATATTTATGCGAAGGCTGCGGGGGTAAACGGGCAGAGGGGCATGGTGGTAAACCTTGCCTCAACGAATCCGGAAGGATGGGATCAGGATAGACATGTATTGGTCGATAAACAGACGGATGCCATGGTGTGGGAGGTACATGTAAGGGATTTTTCCAGCTCTCCTGATTCTGGAATGGAAAACAAAGGGAAATATCTTGCATTTACGGAGAAAAACACGACTGTAAATGGGGAAGGCGGCTTATCCACAGGAGTAAGTTATCTAAAAGAGCTGGGGGTAAATTATGTGCAGTTATTACCGGTTTTTGATTATGTGAACGACGAAACGGATGAAAGTAATCTAAGCTATGACTGGGGGTACAGCCCACTGAACTATCAAGTGCCGGAGGGATTGTATGCCACAGATCCTTATGATGGAAATGTAAGGATCAGAGAATTTAAGCAGATGGTGCAGTCCTTGCATGAAGAACAGATAGGCGTCGTTATGAACCACAAGGAGCTTAAGCAGATGCTTATTCAGTTAAAAGAGCAGGGGCTTCGGGAAGTGGTAGAAGCAAATGATATGGACAAGCTGATGCGCCTTGACTGCAGGGAGGATTATGGAACCATATGCAGGACATGCAGTGCAAGCGGCTCGGAATGCCCGAAAAAGAAGGAAAAGCGGGAGCAGATCCGGAAAGGGTGCATTAGGCTTTATGAGATTTGTGAGGAACTTTCCTTAAGCTGCAGCCGCGCGGCATGGGATACAGATGAAGAGGGCATGTGGCAGGAGCAGTATAAAGGGATTGATGATTGGGAGCTTCAGGAACCGGAAGATTCCTATGGAAATATGGCCGCTTAGTTGCTATAATGTATTTAAAATCTAAGACAGAAAACAGTCTGAAGATGACGGAAGGAGCGTGGAAAGAGATGGAGATGCGAAAGAAGAAACTTCCGATAGGGATTGAAAATT
>OFGR01002971.1_pt1 | contig 10554 bp, 12 predicted proteins | sample 1521811 | NCBI WGS metagenome assembly OFGR01 (sample SAMEA3504098, study PRJEB24116) | mouse gut metagenome | biome: mouse gut; feature: mouse-associated habitat; material: faeces | place: Denmark | collected 2011
GACATCGTGGAGAAAAAGAACCTGGTGCGGCAGAATTTCACCGAGGCCGACCTGAGTTTGAACAAGGCCCGGGTGGTGGCGGAGCGGTATTCCAATGTGTTCGGCCTGGAGACCTCCTATGTCCCGGACTTTATCGAAAACGCGGAGAAGCTGGAGGAACTGATTGCGCCCCGGTCCTGGCGTACAGGGCGTTTTGTTACCGATCCGAAAACCTATGTGCAAACACCCGAGACCATTTCGGAGCTGGTGATCCTGATCGGCGCGGTGGATAATAACCGCTCCCGCCAGCTGTGCCATGAGGTGTTCCTGCGCACAAAGGAACTGGTCTACATTGATTCCGGCAACGGAGAGTATACCGGACAGGTGGTGTGTGGTATCCGCCGCGGCGGAAAAACAATTTATAAACCGGTGGGCGCGCTCTATCCCGATATGGCCCAGCCGGACGACCTGTTTCCATCCGAGGTGTCCTGCGCGGACGCGTCGCTGTCCGCACCCCAGACGATTGCAGCCAATCTCATGGCCGCTACAGCGGTGGTGACGATCATCTACAACATTCTGGTGGTGGGCAGCAGTACGGTGCAGCAGGCTACCTTTTCCACCAAAACGGTAAATATCCGCGCCTATCAAAAACAGAAAAAGCGGAGGAAAGCAGCATGATGGATGCAAGATGTATTGTCAATGCGGGCGAATTTCAAAAGGCACTGGAAAAAGTCCTGAAAGTGGCTCCTAAAAAGTGCAGTATTCCTGCTTTAATGGAAGTCCTTGTTCGGTTTGACGGCGATGCCTGTACGCTGACCTGTACGGATCTGGAATTGTGGTGTCAGGCGTCTATCCCCGCGGAGGGAGGTTCCTGCGCCTTCGTCCTGACTGGCAGCAGGAGGCTTCTCACCGCCTGCAAGTTTTTGTCCGGGGAACTGGAGTTTTCCTATCGCAAGGGCCAGCCGCCGGAACACGCCCCTACAAAGACGGACCTGGACGGGGACTTGTGGATCAGCTGCGGCGGCAAAGAGATCTGCCAGCGGGTCACAGCGGCCGAGGAGTTTCCGGATTTGCCCGATGTGGAAGCCGAGCACACCTATACCGTCCAGACCGCATCGCTCCGTAAGCGGTTTGAACGGATCAAGTACGCACTGTCTGACGATTCAATCAGGCCGTGCAACCGGTGCGTGAAGTTTTTCGACAATCGGATCGGGGCTGTGGATGGCTACAGGCTGGCAATGAACCGGGACGAAGCGCTTTGTGTGGACGCCCCCTTTCATATCCCGCCCGGCGCGATGAGGCTGCTGCCTGTCTTTGAGGGCACAGACTGCCAACTGCTGGTGGGCAAGCGCCGCGCCGCCTTTGACAGCGGCGATATTCGCATCATTACCAAGCTGCCGGAGGGCGAAAGCCTTGATTTTGATGCCGCCATCCCCCGGCATTATCCAGAGGGGTATACCGTCAACATTTCGGATTTTGTCGGGAACTTGCAGTATCTGGAGAAATTCATCTCCAATCCCAGCAGGGAGCCTATCCGATTTAACGGCGGTGTACTGCTGCTGCATACCAAAAGTGGGGACTACCGCTCCCGGCTGGACATGGAGGACGCCCCCCGGCAGGAGATCGGTTTTCGGGCCAGCTATATGCTGGACGGACTCCAGCAGTTCCAGGCGAAAAAGCTGGATACGGTGTCCATGCAAATGAACACCCCGGTATCGCCCATCATTTTAACAGACCAGGTTGATACCGCGCTGGTCCTGCCGTTCTACCTGAACAGGGCGGCTTAACGCCGTTACCATTATTTTATGAGAGGAACATCTGTTATGAAAAATCTCTACATCCCCAAGGGGAAGACCCTGCACTATGAAGCACTGGCCTGCCGGAACATCGTCAACGACGGCGTGCTGATCGTGGAGAACAGCATCCAGGCCCGTCACATCTCCGGTAAAGGCGTTTTAGACGCCGGTTCCATCGCCTGCCGGTCTCTGTCTGCTGCGGATATTGACGCGGCGCATATTACGACCGGAAAGCTGGCTGCGGAGCGCGTGTGCGCCTCCGAGGTCAGGGTATCCGGCGCGGCGGTGGTGTCCTGTTGTCTGGAAGCGGCCTATGTGGAGACCACCAGGCTGACGGTGGCTCTGAGCCAGATCGGTGAGCTGCGCGCCCAGGAGGTAGTGAATCTGTCCGACAGGCGTAGGAGCATTCCCGGCGCTCTGCTGGCCGGCTTTTTCCGCCGGCTGTGGATGTCGCTGACGGTCTGGGTCCCTGTGGACGCCGAATATGTCCCTATTGAGGACACGCCGGAATCCGCCCCGGAGACGCCGGAGCCCGACCTGGGAAACGGGGACGCCCCGGATTTTGAGGCATTCGCGCCGCCGCCTGGCGCGCTCAACGCCGACCTGTGGGACGACTTCGAGTTTAAGCGGCTGGCGGCGCTGTACCGCCTGCTGAAGCCCAGCGGCTATGCGCTGCGCCTGGCGCCGTTCCCGGCCGGGGAAGATATTCACGCCGTGGAACCGGGTTTTCGCGATGCCGCCTGAAAAACAGCGGGTGACGATCCGAAAATACCGCGAGGTTACGATAAACGGGAGGACCGTCGTATCGGAACTGTACGCGGAAGGATTTCTCGGTACCGCAGGCCGGCTTTGCTTGACCTGCTGTGCTGGGCGCGTTCAGCCCTTGCACACAGGCAACGCACATACGCACAACGCCGCGTAAGGCGTTTACCCCGCGGGGGCTGTGATTGGATTCGCAGCCCCCGCGCGATTTGTTGTAAAGGAGGACATTCCTATGGAAGACCCGGCTATGACAGCAGAACTGACAAAACAGGACGCGGGCGCAGTAGAACGCACTGACACACAGCGCTTCTTCGCGCTGGAACAGCTAACAGACCAGGCACAGACGATCTCCCTTTTCGCAGATGCCCTGCCCGTCTATCGAGAGCAGACCGGAGAAAAGCTTGACGCGGAAGAAAAGGCACAAGCCTTTGAGATCTATAAGGTTTTGGAGCAGCAGCGCAACGCACTGGTAACTTTGATTCACGCCACCCGCCCGTTTTTACTGGAGTTGGAGCACCCGCTGGCCGGCACCGCTGAGAGCCTCGCAGCGCAGGTCGCGGCTTTTCAGCTGATGACAAAGGATTACAGCAAGCTGACAGCGGCCCTCAAACGCTTCGCCGGCAGCCTGCCCACCAACCAGACCACCAACGCTTCAGTGATCGGCCGACTGATGAACAACGTCCGCATGGGGTATTATCCCACCGACCCGGACCATGTGACGCTGATTACCCGGGGAATTGCCTTTCCCAGCGGCATTACCACCAATCTGCTTGATCCCTGCTGCGGGACCGGCGTAGCCCTTCGGAGAATGGCCACAGGAAACAACTGCTTCTGCTACGGCGTCGAATTGGACCGCAGCCGCGCCGAGCAGGCCCAGGCCCAGCTCCACCGGGTAGGCTTTGGCAGCTTCTTCGGCGCGCATATCAGCTTTGGGGCGTTCCATGTGGTATTTCTCAACCCGCCCTATCTGTCCGTCTTGTCGGAAAACGGAGGACGCAGCAGGGATGAAAAGCGGTTCCTGCTGGAAAGCCTTCCGCTTCTGACCCGGGGCGGCCTTATGGTCTATATCGTTCCCTACTACCGCTTGACCGAGGATATTTGCCGCGTGTTCTGCGACAACTTCGAGGACGTGTCCATCCACCGTTTTATGGATGGGGAGTTCAAAAAGTTCAAGCAGGTGGCGGTCATGGGCCTGCGGCGGCAGAGGACAGACAACGAGACGGAGGCAGAGCGGCTGTGCAAGGCCGCGTCCCATCCGGAACAGCTGCCCACATTGGATAAGCTGGAGGCTGGGCGCTACGCACTTCCGGCATCTGCTCTGAAAGTGGAAAACTTCCGCGGCGCCGAGTTCAATGAGGACGAATTGGCGCGGCAGCTGAAAGCGTCCTCCAGCTTTGAGCGTATACTTGCCAGAAGCAAACTGGACAGCGAGGTCAAACGTCCGCCACTGCCGCTGAGCATCAGTCAGGTCGGACTGATTGGGGGTTCGGGACTCATTAACGGTCTGATGGAATGCGATTACCCCCACATCATCAAGGGACGCATCATCAAGGAGCGGCGCAGCATGTCGGAAGAACACCGCTCGGAGGGCGGGCGTCTGATCTCCACAGAATACCGGGACACCATCTCTAACCGGATGATTTTCAACCTTCTTACGCCCAATGGCTTTCGCTCTCTGGCGTAAACCAATTTCCAAGGAGGCTATGTCATGCCGAAATCAATCAGTTATGGACATTTTGCGCCCGGCCGTCTTTTGATGACCGCCGGCGTTGCAAATGTAATACCCAAACCCCAAATGCTGGATGCCGTCCGCCGCCATTTAAGCTGCGACTGGGGCGATGTCAGCGACAGGGACAAAGCGATGAACGATCAGGCACTCAAACATGGAGGGCGGCTGGTATCCGCCTACCGCTCTAACGGGCGCAAATTCCTGATTATTACGGAAGAAGACCGTTCGGCTACCACGATCATGCTGGCAGAGGACTATTGAATCATCAAATTCTGATAAGGAGAATTGCGATATGGATAACAAAAACCATTTTACTGTTGTATTGCCGCTGGGGGATACAGGCCAAGCCATGCTCCGGAATGAATCCGACCTAACGGATCTCCGGGCCATGCTGTGGAATCGGGCGGCGGACGCCATGAAGCCGCTGCTGGGCCGGATCTGCTCAAGAATTTCCCCCGCTGTTTTGCCCGGCCTGCCTCCCTATAGTGTGGCGCTGGGCCGGACGGAACCCAATGTGTTCCTCATGCGCTATCTGGCCGCAAGGGAGGCGCAGGAAATGGAGCTGGCAAATCGTAACCTGCGGATACGCAGCAGAGGCCGGACGGTACTTTTCCAGCAGCTTGATGAAAGCATCGGTATGACCGTTACGGCGTTCCGGCGCGATGACCCGGAACTGTGCCTGGAACTGGAGCGCGGCAACCGCTTTTTCCAGGGTGACATCACCTGTGCGGCCTGTCTCTATTACTTGGGACTCAACAAGAGCTATATCGAGGAGAAGCAGGAACAGCAGATCCTGTCCCAGGTTGACCGGTACGCCATCTGTGTGGCCGACTTGTGGCCTGTGGAGGGCTGAAACCATGCCGGCATTTACAGATATTGCTCTGCTGTCTGGTTTGCTGCGCGAAGCGCCCGAGACGCTGGTGGATGAGAAGGAGCAGGAGGATGTCAGTCCGTACCTGCTGGAAACCATTCTTCCCATGCTGGCAAAGGGCTGTTATCCCCGTCTGCGGGATATTGACTTTGAGCAGTTCGAGCTTTATGACCCGCCTCAGTTGGTGGAGTACCTGCAAAAGCGCAGTTGTCGGGAATACCAGCTGACGCAGCTGAACCAAACACTGTGCGAAGCCTTACCTATCTGTGTAAAAGACCGGACATTTTTGTGAGGAGGCCACTGTATGAGCCTTAATTTTGACATAGAATATCCTATGCAAAGTCTTTATATCGCGAAAATCTTTTACGACCACGACAAGCTGAACGAGCTACTGGACTGTCTGGACGATGACATTACGATCTCCTGGGATGAGCTGTCTCAGCTTGAACAAACCGCCGTGGGGTGTATATTCGCGGACAGCCGCTACCACTATCAGCCGGAGAAATATATTGACCGGGACCATTACAGATCGGATCAAGACGTCTATGTCCTCCGCGACCCGCTTCTGACCCGCTATGACAATCTGTGCCGGAGGCTTGAAGTGGCTGAGGGGATCACAAAGGTGGAAAACCCGTTTGCGAAGGATCTGGAGTCCGCAATCCACAGGCATATGCAACTTAGCAGCTACTGCTACGACTATCGCTGGATCGACAGCACACAGGACAAAAAAGGGGCCAAACTCGTTCTTTTTCTGTTCGAGGAGTTTGGGGTCTACTATGATCTGATAGAAGCTCTTTTTTCTATCCTTGATTTCTGTGAGGAGACGATCCCAAAGCTGGAAAGCCGTCTTGCGAAGCAGGTCGGAGCGAAGGTGATCCGTCTGCCTGTGCCGGCTGCAACGGAGAAGGAGGCCGCGTGATGAACGCCGAAAATGACATTAAAATCTGTATTTCGCCCCGGCAGGGCAAGATCACCATTGAGGAGCAGGAGGGGTTGGTTATTACCCGGAAGGAAATCGACCGGCAGACCCTTTTAAGCTGCTTCAAAAACAGCCTGCGGACAGAAGATCCAGGCTATTCCAGCGGGTTCCTGCCGCTGAACTGCCTTTCTGTCTGGCAGGGACGGGAGGGAAAGCGTTTCGTGCTGTGGCATCCAAAGCTCTATGCGGATATGACGCTGTACGACACCCCCTACTCTCATTTCCCCATCCCCCGGATGGTATTCAGGTTTTCCACCAACGCGGAAGGGAAAGTATCCGACTGCCGGATCGGCGTCGTGGCGGATGAAACGCCCACGCCGGATACGGTGATGTATCACTACCCCTTCTCCAACGTCAGTGAGGGAAGCGGGCATTTGTGCGTGGGCGCCAATACCATGCCCACCTACAAAAAGCTCCACAAGGCGGTGAATCTTCCCGCTTTTCTCCTCAGTATCCCCAACAATATGCACTCCTATTACAAGACCCACAACAAGCTGGGGCTGGAGTACCGGGATCTGATGGAGTTCCTGAAGGATAAAGAGCCGTCCTTCTATTATTCAGACGTCCTGATCCCCAACGAATGGACGCTGGGGCGGTTTATCGAAGCTATGTGATAAGGAGGAAGCCTTTATGTGGCAGAAAACACCGGAGGAGCTGCGCCAGGCGCTCACCGCGCCCTTCCCCAACGGGGATATTGAGTGGCGTGTCTCGGCAACCAATAAGGAGAAAACCAAGGGTCTCGCCGTCCCCTATGTCACCAACCGGGCCATACAAAACCGCCTGGACGATACGGTGGGGGTGGACGGCTGGTACAACGAGTTTACACCCTGGAAGAACGGGACCGCCCAGCTGTGCGGCATCTCCATCTATCTGAATGCGCATAATCTGTGGCTGACCAAATGGGACGGCGCGGACGACTCGGACATTGAGGCCGTCAAGGGCGGCCTCAGCGACAGCATGAAGCGGTCCGCAGTGGAGTGGGGCATTGGCCGCTATCTCTACGGCATGACCCAGCTCTGGGTCCCGATACAGGCCTGCGGCCGGGGCTTTATGATCTCGGACAGCGCCCGTCCTAAGCTGGACCAGGCTCATGAGCGCTGGGTCCAGCAGCTCCAGGAGAGACGGCATGGGACCGGCCAGGCCCCGCAAAAGTCCGAACAGAGGCCCCAAGCCAAAGCCTCTGCACGGACCCATGCACAAAACACACCGCCCCACAGCCAGACCGACAGTGCGCCGAATGCGCTTTCGGAGGGATGTTATCTGGTGTGTGGCGCGGTACTCAAGCCCACCGTCAGCGGACAGTCCCGCATGAACATCCAGCTTCAAAAGGCCAATGGCCAGAAATTCCAGGCATATACCCACGGCCCGGATACCAGGCTGGCCCCCGGCGTGATCATTTACAATGTGAAAGTGAGCATCCGGAACAGCGGCGGCCTCACCTTCTATGTGCTGGACGCCTATGAACTCGCAGCCGATACCGCCGAGCAGGCGGCCTGATAGAAAGGAGAACGCAGCATGATCCAGCCAGTACAAAGCTCCGCATTCTTTCGCTGAAATGTGAGCGGCTCCGCCAGACCAATAGCGAGCTTGTAAAGCTTGCCGCTGAGATCGAAGTTCTGTCCAGCCAGAGTACAGAGCTGCCCGCCGACCAGACGGAGAGACTGGAGCAGATCAGGGAACAGCAGAAGGAAAAGGGGGCTGTGCTGTCCGCTCTAGCCGCCTACATTGCCGAGCGGGTCCCTGTCATTGACAACGTGCGCCTCAGCGGTCAGATCTTCATTGCGAAGGTGGCAAAGGGCGTCAAGCTGACTGTGCAGACGGCCAGCGCCGCTCCGCCCGCTCAGGCTGCGTAAGGCGGTGAATCCCTGTGGACGGTGTGGTCTTGTCCTGAACAATCGCACGCTGGAATGGGAGGAGGTGGAGGCCTCCTGCCCATTCTGCGGCGATCATGATCCTGGGAAATACCATCTTAACTTAAAAACGTCTACCGCTGCATCCTTTGTGGCGCCCTCTGTATCAACCGCATGGTCATTGACGGCCAGCACAGGTTCTGGGCGTACCGGCAGCTGGGGTATCAGACCGTCAGGATCTATCAGAACGTGCCGTGGGTCATGCCCTCGGCGGCATAAACAACAGTTTAGGAGGATTATATCATGGAGCAAAAGACATTAAAGATTCAAGACTTTGCCGCCGTCCAGAAGGACGGTAACGGCGTACTGGGCAAGGTTCTCTATTACTCCCTCTCCAGTATCCTGATCGACAAGGAGAAGTTTAGTGAGCTGTGCCAGTCTGTCGGGTTTCCCTACCAGCCTACCCGCCGCACCGCTCTGGCTGAAGCGTTCCGCTCGGCCACCGGGGACATCTATGAGCGGATGGTCCTGAAAACCGACAGCGGCCCCCAGGTGTTCAAGGTTTACTGCCGGGACAACAAAGCCCCTGGTGGCGTGATCTCCCGGGAGCTGATCAAAGAGACCGTCCACGAGGACGCCAATGAGTACAAAAAGCTGGCCAACATCAGCTTTACCAAGGAGGGCGGAATCTTCTCCTACGACAACATGGTCTCCGACCTCCATGTGGACCCGCTGCCCTACTGCCTGGAGGCCCAGCGGCTTTTCGACCTGTACCAAAACTGTATTGGACGGCGGCAGCCGGAAACACTGCTGGAAAACTATGTGGATTCCATGCAGGCGGTCAAAATCGCCCGACAGATTCGGGCCCGTGGATTGCGGTCACAGAAAAACGCTGCATAAGTAGCATAATCTATAGAAAAGCATCGGTTAGGATAATCCCAACCGATGCTTTTTTATACTCTGTCTTAAATTTTTGACAAAATTATTGCATCATAATTATATTTTAGCGGCTACCGTCATTTCTCAGATTTTCTTGGACGAAGTGAATAAATTCCCGAGTCAATCCGGAAGGGGGCTGTCCTCTGTTCCAGACCAGGATATATTCCACCTGACGGGAGGGCTGGATCACCACCTTGGACACCACCAGACCGTTGGACACGTCAACGGTTTGAGGGAAGATGCTGATTCCAACCCCCTGGCTGGTCAGGGCCGCTGCATCCATATAGTTGGACATCTCGCAGAGGATATGAGGCTCCGCGCCAACCTCTCCGAACCAGCGGCGGATAGCGTCCACCCGAGATTTTCGGCTGGGGACAATCAGCGGCTCCCCTGCCAGGCTGGATAGGGGAATGGTGTCTCCCACCGTCTGGGCCAGGGGATGGTCTGGGTGAAGCATAGCAATCCAGGGTTCCCGGCCCACGGGAAAGCCCTCCAGGTGCTCGGTGTCGTAAGGGGCGGCGATGACAGCCAGGTCAGCCAGCCCCTTGTGAAGCCGGTCCAGCACATCGTCGCTGCTGCCATTCCACAGGTTGTACCGCACCAGGGGGAATTCCTCCCGAAAGCCGGCGATCCACCGGGCGGCCAGGAAGGGGGCGCGTCCCTCCACCATACTCAGATATATGACACCCGTCATCCCCTCCCGCAGGCTGGCAATCTCCTGCCGGGTCTTGTCTGCCAGCTCCTGAATCTGGACCGCCCGACGCAGCAGCAGGCCTCCCTCCTCGGTCAGCTCCAGACGCCGCTTGCCCCGGATGAACAGCTGAACTCCCAGTTCCTCCTCCAGTGCCTTGATCTGATTGCTGAGGGGAGGTTGGCTCATGTTCAGTTTTTCTGCCGCCCGGGTAATGTTCAATTCCTGAGCCACAACGGTAAAATAGTGCAGGGTGCGCAGTTCCATGGCAAGGACTCCCTCTATCGTCCGTTTTTCATTCTACTCCACCGTTACGCTCTTGGCCAGATTCCGGGGCTTGTCGATGTCGCAGCCCCGCATAAGGGCCACATAGTAGGCAAAGAGCTGGAGGGGGACCACCCCCAGGATGGGGAGCAGCAGTGCATGGATGTCAGGGATGGTCATCACCACATCGGCGGTGCGTGCCATCTCCTCCTGGTGGGGGTAAGTAGTAAGGGCCAAGACACTGGCCCCTCGGGACTTTACCTCCACCACGTTGCTCATGGCCTTGGCAAACAGCTTTCCATAAGTCCCCAAAGCCACCACCAGGGTGCCGTCCTCGATGAGGCTGATGGTGCCGTGCTTCAGCTCCCCGGAGGCGTAGGCCTCCGAGTGGATGTAGGAGATCTCCTTCAGCTTCAGCGAGCCCTCCAGCCCCAGGGCGTAGTCCAGATTCCGCCCCATGAAGAAGATGGAGTCGTGGTTGAAGTACTGGGAAGCAAAGTACTGAATGTCGTCCCGGTGGGAAAGCACCTCTTCCATCTTACCAGGCAGCTCCCGGAAGGCGGACACCATTTCCCGGCAGTCCTTCTCCGGGACGGTTCCCAGCCGTTTCCCCAGCCACAGGGCCAGCAGGGACAGCAAGGCCAGCTGGGTGGTGTAGGCCTTGGTGGTGGCCACGGCGATCTCCGGCCCCGCC
>OFGR01002972.1_pt1 | contig 10553 bp, 11 predicted proteins | sample 1521811 | NCBI WGS metagenome assembly OFGR01 (sample SAMEA3504098, study PRJEB24116) | mouse gut metagenome | biome: mouse gut; feature: mouse-associated habitat; material: faeces | place: Denmark | collected 2011
ATGAAGTAGTCATTCTTTTCTTTTGAAAAAGAAAAGAATCAAAAGAAAACTTTAACCGTGCTCCATCAGACTGCGGATATGCTTTCGATCGGCTCGCCGGCAGTAGGTGGACCACATCTAAAAGTTCTTTTTGCATACTTTTTCTTTCAAGAAAAAGTATGAGAGGAAAACGTATGAAAAAACGGGCTTTCTTATGTCTCTGCGCGCTCCTTCTGCTGCTGACGGGGTGCGGCAAGGAACAAATAGGGGTTTTTGTGGTGACCTATGGGGAGACTCCGCCTGGGGATACCAGCCCCGCTCCCCCGCCGGAGCCGGAACCCCCGCCGGAACCGGAGCCGCCTCCCGAGCCCGAGCCCCCGCCGGACCCCAGACAGGAGACGGTGGAGGCCCTTCTGGCGGAGATGACCCTGGAGGAGAAGGTGGGGCAGATGTTCTTTGTCCGGTGCCCGGACGTGGGAGCGGCGGAGAGGATCAGCGAGTACCATCTGGGGGGCTGTCTCCTCTTCACCAGGGATTTCAAGGACAGCGCCGGGGAGTGGCTCAGCGAGCGTGATTTCACACAGAAGATTCTGGGCTATCAGGAAATCTCCTCCCTCCCCCTGCTCATCGGCGTGGACGAGGAGGGGGGCACCGTGGCCCGGGCCAGCCGGAACCCCAACCTCTTTACAGAAAAATTCAAGTCGCCCCAGAAGGTATTTTCCGCCGGCGGTATGGAGGCAATCGCGCTGGATGCCGTCGATAAAAACAGGGACCTGCTCCTCTATGGCATCAACGTCAACTTCGCCCCTGTGGCGGACGTGTCCACCGATCCTGCGGACTTCATGTACGACCGGACCTTCGGCCAGGATGCGGAGGCCACGGCGGCATATGTGGAGACCGTGGTAACGGCGGCCGGGGGCGTGTCTGCCGGCAATGGGGACGGGGTCTATAAAATCGGCGCTGTGCTCAAGCACTTTCCCGGCTATGGGGACAACGCAGACACCCACACCGGCGTTGCCATTGACGAGCGGCCCTACGAGCGGTTTCTGGAGGAGGACTTCCTCCCCTTCCGCGCCGGCATTGAGGCCGGAGCCGGGGCGGTGCTCATGAGCCACAACGTGGTGGTGTCCATGGACCCGGACCTGCCCGCCTCCCTGTCCCCGGAGGTCCACCGGATCCTCCGGGAGGAGCTGGACTTCCAGGGGGTGATCCTCACCGACGACATGGCCATGGACGCGGTGAAGAGCTACGCCCGGGATGGGTCCGCCGCCGTACTGGCCGTGCTGGCGGGAAACGACATGATCGTCACCAGCGACTTTGCCCGCCAGATCCCCCAGGTGGTGGAGGCCGTGAACGGCGGGACCATTGATAAAGCCCTGATTGACCGGGCTGTGGAGCGGGTTCTGGGCTGGAAATACGATCTGGGGTTATTAGGAGGCGTAGTATGACGGAGAAATTATACTATAAGGACTCGTTTCTGGCAGAATTTACTGGGACCGTCCTCTCCTGCCGGGAGGAGAAGGGGAGCTGGGAGGTGGTCCTGGACCGGACCGCCTTCTACCCCGAGGGGGGCGGCCAGCCGGCGGACCAGGGCCTGCTGGGCGGCGCTGCCGTCGCGGACGTCCGGGAGCGGGACGGGGAGATCGTCCACATCTGCGCCGCTCCCCTTCCCGTAGGGGAGAGCGTGTCCGGGCAGGTGGACTTTGCCCGCCGGTTTGACTTCATGCAGCAGCACAGCGGCGAACACATCGTCAGCGGAATCCTGTGCGGCCTGTTCCAGTGCGGCAACGTGGGCTTCCACATCGGCCATGAGCTGGTGACCATTGATTTCAACGCCCAGCTGACGCCGGAGGACGCTGCGGAGGTGGAGCGCCGGGCCAACCAGTATATCTGGGAGGACCACGCCATTTCCGTGTCCCTCCCCTCCCCCGCGGAGCTGGAGAAGCTGGACTACCGGAGCAAGAAGGCGCTGACCGGCCAGGTGCGGATTGTCTCCTGGCCCGGCGCGGACTGCTGCGCCTGCTGCGGCACCCATGTCCGCTCCAGCGGACAGGTGGGATTGGTGAAGCTGATCTCCTGCCAGAGGTTCCGGGAGGGCGTGCGCATTGAGATGGCCGCCGGCGGCCGGGCTCTCCGCTGGGCCAACGCCGTGGCCGGACAGAATGGCAGGATCTCCCAGCTCCTCTCCGCCAAGCCGGAGGCCACCGCCGGAGCCGTGGAGCGGCTGCAAAAGGAGCTGTACGTCCTCCGGGGCCGGGTGGCGGATCTGGAGGAGGCCGACTTTGCCCGGAAGGCGGACCAGCACAGGGACGCCGGGGACGTGCTGCTCCTGGAGGGGCCCATGGGCCCGGAGTCGGTGCGGAAGCTCTGCGGCGCGGTCCAGGCCGCCGCGGGCGGACGGTGCGCCGTGTTCGCCGGCGCGGAGGAGAGCTGGCAGTACGCCATCAGCCAGCCCGGCGGGGATCTGCGGGAGCTGACAAAGCAGCTCAACGCCCGGCTCCAGGGCCGGGGCGGCGGCAAGCCGGCCTTTGTCCAGGGCAGCGTCCAGGCCGGTGCGGAGGAGATCCGGGCGTTCTTTCAGTAGTGCTGTCAGGAAAAGAGATATGAGATATTTACTACAGGCGGTCATCATCGCCGCCGTCACCTTTGCCGCGGAGCTCATCAAGTACTTTGTGCCCCTGCCGGTCCCGGCCAGCATCTACGGCCTGCTGCTCCTCTTTGCCCTGCTGAAAAGCGGGATCCTGAAGCTGGAGCAGATCGAGGACGTGGGAAACCTTCTGCTGGAGCTGATGCCCCTGCTGCTGGTGCCCGCCTCAGTCAGCGTCCTCACCGCCCTGGACGCCATCCAGAGGATGCTCCTGCCGGTGCTGGTGATGGGCTTTATTGGCACCACTGCGGTGATGCTGGTCACGGGCCTGCTGTCCCAGTGGATAATCCGCAGAAAGGGGGAAAAGAGCCATGAGTGATCTCTTCGCCTCCTCCGCCTTCTTCGGCCTGCTGCTGTCCGCCGGATCCTTTGAGCTGGCCCGGGCCATCAACCGGAGGATGGGGCGGGAGGTGTGCAGCCCCCTGCTGTTTGCCACCCTGCTCTGCTGCGCCGTGATGCTGCTGTCGGGCACGGACTACGAGATCTACTACGAGAGCGGGGGAAAGATGCTGGAGTACCTGCTGACCCCGGCCACCATCTGTCTGGCCATCCCTCTGTACCGGCAGTTTGCGCTGATGCGGAAGCACGCGGGCGCGGTGCTGGCCGGATGCCTGGCCGGTGTGGCCGCCCATATGGCCGGGTGCGCGGCCATGCTGGTCCTGTTCCGGATGGAGGGGCCGGAGTATATCACCCTGCTGCCCAAGTCCATCACCACCGCCATCGGCAAGGGGCTCAGCCAGGAGCTGGGGGGCTATCCCGCCATCACCATGGTCACCATCATGATTACCGGCCTCTTCGGCGCGGTGGCCGCGCCCGCCCTGCTCCGCCTCTTCCGGATCACCGAGCCCATGGCCCAGGGTCTGGCGATTGGCGCCTCCTCCCACGCCGCCGGCACCTCCCGGGCCGTGGAGCTGGGGGACGTGCAGGGCGCTGCCAGCAGCCTCGCCATTGTGGTCACGGGCCTGCTCACCGTGGCGGCCGCGCCGCTGTTCGCGCATCTGGCGGGCTGATTGAAAACGTTGAAAACCTGCATGGATTATCAAAACGCTGAAAAAGGAGGAATTGCTATGAAACAGTATGAAAACATGATGGAGGGCATTGTGGAGGAGGAGATGGAGTCGCTGGGGGACAGCCTCGGGTGCTGCATGTGCGAACAGTGCCGGAGCGATATCGCCGCCCATGCCCTCAACCATCTGCCGCCCCGCTATGTGGTCACCCGGGCCGGCGGAGCGATCAGCAAGGCGGACAGCCTGCGCATTCAGCATCACACAGATGTGCGCACCGCGATTATGCTGGCTGCCCAGGTGGTCAAGGAATTCCCCAGGCACTGAGTGTATCTGAGCGATTTTCCCCTCATCAAGCAGAAGTTCCCTCCGGCAGTGCCGGAGGGAACTTTTCCGCTTCATTCATACAAAAACTCATTGCGCCAGTACTGCTGGAGGTAGAGAAACTCCTGGAACAGCGCCCTCCGGTCCTCCGGGATGTCGGCGGTGAGCCGGCCGTCCACCATGGTGAGGCCGCTGGCGCTGCTGACAACAGGGAACATGTTCATCATGCCGGTCATGGCCTGCATGAAGGCCGGGCCCTCCCACCCCAGCTGCTGGAACACCAGATTCATCAGATAGCAGGGGGAGATGTCCGGGCCCTGACCCTGGAGGTCCTTGCCCAGCAAGGCCCTGGCCGCGCCGTTGGCCCAGATGAGATACCGGGTGGTGTAGTGGCGGCAGAACCCCTCCTCCGTGCCCGGATCGACGTCAATGCCCATCTCCTCGTAGAAGGCGTTGCCGTCCCCCATCCAGGGCAGGTGGTCCCCGAAGGTCACCAGCACCACCGGCTCCTCGTCGTCCCGCAGCCAGTCCATCAGCTTGGCCAGCTCCCGGTCCGTCTCCCAGATGGTGGCGAGGTAGTAGTTCATGGCGTTGCGGCAGGCCAGGGAGTAGGTCTCGTCCGCAAAGCAGTCCGGGGAGCCCGTGTCCCAGGTGGCATAGGGGCCGTGGCTCTGGACATTGACGGAGAAGGAGAAATAGGGCTTGCCGGTGGCCTTGTTTTTCTGGAAATCGCTGTAGATCTCCGGGAGAAGAACGGCGTCCTCCGGGTAGATGGCGGCGGAGCGGGTCTCGTAGTCCCCCTCGTAATAGCGGTACCGCTCAAAGCCCAGATAGCAGTTGATATTCTGGCGGTTGTAGAACCATTGATAGTAGGGGTGGCTGCCCTCCACCGTGTAGCCCTGATCCCGGAGGTACCAGAGGTAGGAGTTGGCGTTGGAGCGGAAGTTTTTCAGCTGATAGTTGCCGGTGAGAAAGCAGCGCTCCGTGTCCACCGTGCCGCCGGCAAAGATGTTGGTCACCAGATTTCCGGTGAGGCTCTCCGCCTCCAGCTGATGGTAGAGGTCATAGCCGCTGAGGTCCAGGCCGGAGACCCCGTACCGGGAGAAGTCGGCGTAGGCCTCCCGCATGATGGCGATGACGTTGATCTGCCGGTCCGGGGGGATGTCGCTGTCCGTGTAGGCGGAGAGGAGCTCCATGGCCTCCGACTTGTGGTAGCCCACCGGAGGCGTCTCGATAAAGTCGCCGATGCTGTGGAAAAAGGGGTAGGCGAAGCCGTGGGCGATATAGTTCTGGGTGGCGCTCCAGCGGTTGAGGCAGTCGTAGTTCCCCACGCTGTCATAGAGCTCCGCGTGCAGATATACCGGGGACAGGGCGGCGGAGACCGCCAGCGCCGCCAGCGCCGGCGCCAGACGGCGCTTCCAGCCCCGGACCCTGCCGGGCGCCAGGAGGCGGAGCAGGAGGGTCCCCAGCAGCAGGCAGAACAGAGCCGCCCCGATATTCAGGTCAAAAAACAGGCTGTAGCGGTCCCCCGAGGCCATGGCCTTGGCCTCCCGGAGGATGAGCATGTCCTCGAAGTACAGGGGGTCATCCCGGAAGTGGAGCTTGTAGTAGTTGCCCAGGCTGAAGCCCAGGGCAATGCCGCCGCCGGCCAGGAAGGCGGTCCAGGCCCGGCCCAGAGCGCCGTAAAGCAGCAGGACCAGCAGGGCCACAGGGACCGCGTTCAGCGCCAGGATCAGCCAGCTCTGGAGATAGCCAAAGAGGATGTCGTTGGGGTAGGGCCCGATGGACAGCACCAGAAGGGCCAGACCCATGCACAGCCCCGCGCACAGAACCATCGCCAGCCGGTAGACGGCATAGACGGCACGCCGCCGCAGGGACCAGGCCGGATCCGGCGCGGGGTGCAGAATAAAAAAACGGTCTAAAAACCTGCTCACGCGATCAACTCCCTAGAAAATAGGCGCTCTCTTTCTCTACGCAGGCCGCGGGCGGCGATGGCCCGCCAGACGTTCAGCGTCAGGAAAAAGAATCAAAAAGAACCCTTTGGGCATCGGCTCTCCTTGTCTCCTGCATACCTTGCCTTAGAGCCTGTTTAAAATCTCCCCCGCGCATGTCTTGGCGGCATATTTTCCGCCCTGACTGCGTTATAGATTCTGCAACGGCCCCATCGAGGGGCCGTGCAGAATTGAATTGTGCATGACCGCTCGATGCGGTCATTGCACAATCGTTCCTTGCCATCCGTCAGGATGCCTGCGGATTTTTGCCTTGCAGGGCAAAAAATCCACTCGCCAATCCATACACGTCGAGATATTAAACAGGCTCTTAACTCCAGATATTATATTCCATTTTCCTGTTTTTGACAAGGGGACAAGTCTTATGTTTTGTTTAGGTTTCTTTTAAACAGGCTCTTACAGGGGCGGGGAGGTTCTGAACAGGCGCTCAGAACAGGGGACAGGAGGCGCTCTGTCCGCTGTCCGCGTAAACGGCGCTGGAGGGTTCTTATGCTTTCCGGTGAAAAGCGCCCCCTATGCCGGTCCCGATGAGGACGACGGCGGCATAAACCGGCGCATAGATCCAGGCGGATGAATTGTAATAGATGAAAATGGTGGGGATAAACAGCAGAAGAGCGGCGGCCGGAAGGATCAGGCCAAAGCCGGTGCGCATCCCACAGACAAGGGCCGAAATAAGCGCGGCCAGGGGCATGACGCACAGCATGAGAAGCATGGCCGGGCCGGTATCCCCTGCCAGAAGGGGGATCAAAACAAGAATGCCTAAATAAGACAACACACCCATAAGTTTATTTTTCCTTACCTCTGAGGCAGCAAAAAACCCCGGACGACTCTGGCTGTCCTGGTAGGAATCCTGGTAATAAGGGCCGGTGTAAGTCTGGTTTTTGTATGTTTCTCCCTGGTAATATGTATAGTTCTGTGAATTCTCATAAGTGCCGTTTTCATCCATTCTTTCTGCTGATCCCGGAATCTCTGCTTTGCAGTAAGGACAAAACTTCAGTCCGTCATCAACTCTTGCCCCGCATTTTACACAATATGCCATCTTTTTTATTCCTCCAATCCAAGTATTTCTGCCAAAACCTCTATAATAATTTCATTGGTACAGGATTTTATGTATCCTAACATATGCAGAGATATCTCATCCTGCTTCTGCGCCTCTGTAAGTGAAGCATCCTGCTTTGTCTGCTCAATAAGCTGTATCAGCTTCGGAGTCAATTCCTCATATGTTTCTATTGTAGTCTGACTTACCAGTTTTCGCAAGTCCTCTTTCTTTGTCGGTACCATTTTTCTTCCTCCACATTTTTAACCGCCGGATAAGCTTCTGAAAATTACACATTTAAATTGCGGACCTTAAAATCTCTTTCTGCTTCTCTTTTCTGGTCCTTCTTCGCTATGTCCTGGCGTTTGTCATAAAGCTTCTTACCACGTGCAAGGCCAATTTCTGCTTTTGCTTTTCCGCGGGAAAAATATACCTGCAAAGGCACAAGGGTATATCCCTTTTCTTTGATCTTGCCTAAAAGCTTGCGGATTTCCTGTTTGTGCATCAACAATTTTTTCACACGCAGCGGATCTTTATTAAAGATATTTCCTTTTTCATAAGGGGAAATATGCATCCCATAAACAAAGACTTCCCCATTTTCAATGCGTATAAATGCTTCCTTAATGCTGCATTTACCCATGCGCAAAGACTTTACCTCCGTTCCATGAAGGGCAATCCCGCACTCATATTTTTCCTCTATAAAATAATCATGATATGCCTTCTTGTTGTTGGCAACCAGCTTCATTGTTTCGTTTTTTGCCATTACGAGTACCAGCCTTTCCCTTACAATTCTTCGTTTTCCTCCAGCTCCCAATCCAGCGGAATCACAAAGTCAATTGTTCTTGATATTTTATCTGTTGCATTTACCTTAATTTTAATTGTCTGCCCAAGCTTATACCTGATATTGGTCGCCTGCCCTACCATCTCATAAGTTTCCTCGTCATAATAAAAGTAATCGCCTGGCAGCGCAGAAACATGAATCATCCCCTCAACCGTATTGGGAAGTTCTACATACACACCCCATGCAGTAATCGACGAAATCACGCCCTCAAATATCTCACCGATATGCTCTTGCATAAATTCAACTTTTTTGAGTTTATCCGTCTCTCGCTCCGCTTCGTCTGCACGTCGTTCCATTTCAGAGGAATGTTTTGTTATCTCAGGGAGAATTTCCTTGTAATGATCAATACGTTTCTCGTTTAGCTTTCCTCGAAGATGTTCTTTGATAATACGATGAATCTGCAAATCAGGATAACGTCGTATAGGAGAAGTAAAATGACAATAATACTGACATGCAAGCCCAAAATGACCTGAACAGTCAATAGTGTATTTTGCCTGTTTCATACTTCTTAGCGTCAGCCGGCTTATCAGCGTCTCTTCTGGTGTATCTTCGATTTTTGCCAATAATTTCTGTAATTCCTTAGGATGGATTTCTTCTTGGCTGCTTTTGATGGAATACCCAAAATTTCTGATAAATGTACTAAGTTTCGCTATTTTTTCCGGATCTGGATTATCATGTGTACGATAAACAAATGGCAACTCCATCCAGAAAAAATGTTGTGCAACAGTCTCATTTGCTATCAGCATAAAATCCTCTATAATCTTTGTTGCCACATTTCGCTCATAGGGCTTTATTTCTATGGGATGTCCTTGTTTGTCCAAAATAATCTTGCTTTCTGGAAAATCAAAATCTATAGAACCTCTCTTTTTTCTCTTTTCACGCAGAATCGCAGCAAGTTCCTTCATCTGTTCAAACATTGGTACAAGTTCCTTGTATTCTTCTAGCTCGGCTTCATCTTTATCTTCGAGAATTTTTTTAACACTGGTATAAGACATGCGTCGGTCAACTTTTATGACAGATTCTGTGATATCATGACTTATCACTTCCCCTTTTTTGTCAATTGTCATCAAACAACTCAGCGCAAGTCTGTTTTCCCCTGCATTCAGCGAACAGATTCCATTGGAAAGTTTATGCGGAAGCATCGGAATCACACGGTCCACCAAATATACGCTGGTTCCGCGGTTTTTGGCTTCCCAGTCAAGCGCAGAATTTTCCTGGACATAATTTGTCACATCTGCAATGTGTACTCCCAAAAGAAAACATTCCCCATCTTTTGTCAAACTTACTGCATCATCAAGATCTTTGGCATCCTCCCCGTCGATTGTTACCATTTGAACATCACGCAAATCACGTCTTCCAGCCATATCTGCCTCAGAAACTTCATTTGACACATTTTCTGCCTGGCGCATTACTTTTTCAGAAAATTCCACCGGAAGTTCATACCCTCTCACAATAGACATGATATCTACGCCAGGATCATTGACATGTCCCAGGATTTCTGTTATTTTTCCTTCTGGTTTTCTGTTGTCTTTGCCATAATCTGTAATCTCACACACTACCTTGTGCCCAGAAACTGCTCCTTTTGAACGTTCTGCCGGAACAAAAATATCCGAACTTATTTTTGTATTATCAGGAATTACGAAACCAAAATTTTTGTTGCTCTTATCATAGATTCCTACAATCTGCTTCATACTTCTTGCAACAACTTCTATCACCTGTGCTTCCTGGCGTTTGCCGCCCTGCCCAGACAAAAGAGATACTTTTACGGTATCTTTGTGAAAAGCTCCATGTACACAATTTTCAGGAATATATAAATCTTCTTCTCTGCCTTCAATTTCGACAAAGCCAAAACCCTTTGGATGACTGATAAATGTACCAATCAACTCTTTATCAGAATGTTTTGCTTTGATAAATTTTCCTTTTTTTGTCAGTGACAGCTTTCCTTCTGCCAATAATTCATTTAGTAAACGATTCAATTCCCCTCTGTCTGCCTTTGATACCTGAAGCATAACAGCAAGTTCTTTTTCTTTCATTGGCACATAAAAATCAGAACTTATCAAATCCAAAATCACTTTCTTTCTTTTATCAGTCATTCCAATCCCTCCTTGTTTTTAAATCGCTGCGCGATAGCACTAAAGAGTAACCGTTCAGCAGAAAAATTTTCTATAGAATCAAAAACACTCTTAAAAAAGAGTGTTTGAAAGTTTATCTTAAATATAATTAATTTAGAAATTGATATTTAAAACAATTGCAAGCAGCATAAATACAACGCCTAAAATCTTGGTAAATTTAACGAGTGCACCTTCCATGGAACGTCCTTTATTTTTGCCCCAATAGGTTTCTGCTGCACCGCTGATAGCACCAAGCCCTGCTGATTTACCTTCCTGCATTAAAACAATCACTGTAAATATGATAGATACTAATATTAAAATAATCGTAAGAATGATTCTTAATGCCGCCATCTTCACACCTCCTTATTGCATGATACGCACATGCTCTAATACAATCAAAATTGAACGCCAGCACGCTAAAATCTGCAAAAAGCTATACTTTTTGTTTCAATGGTCCGCACAGTCGCAATTTCTTATATAATAAAAAATACTTTATCATAAATTCATGGATTTTTCAACCTTTTTTTGAGTATTTCTTCAATAAGTCGTAACAGTTCAGCCATCAAAATTGAACCAATAAAAAATAATAGAAAAAGTGCCGA
>OFGR01002973.1_pt1 | contig 10547 bp, 8 predicted proteins | sample 1521811 | NCBI WGS metagenome assembly OFGR01 (sample SAMEA3504098, study PRJEB24116) | mouse gut metagenome | biome: mouse gut; feature: mouse-associated habitat; material: faeces | place: Denmark | collected 2011
CCCACATTCATGGCAAATCCGCTTGCATGTGCCGTAGCCGCCGAATCTCTGCAGATTATGCGCGAACAGGACATGGGCGCCGTCGTCGAACGAATGGAACGCAACATGCGTCAATGGCTCGCCCCCGCGGCGAGCCTGCGCGGCGTGGCCGACGTGCGTGTGCTCGGCAGCATAGGAGTGGTGGAGACAGAAAAGCCGGTAGACGTCGGCCGTTTTCAGCGTAAATGCGTAGACAAAGGCGTATGGATAAGACCATTCGGCAGAAACGTCTACATTATGCCACCTTATATAATTGACGACGCCCGTCTGAAACGTCTCTGCGAGGCGCTGATAGAACTTGTGAAAGAAGAAGCATCCTGACAGACATGTACATAGACGAGACTTTATCCAGGCTGCAGGCCGAAGGAAACATGCGCCGGCTACCGCCTGACAGCAGAGACTCCGCATGCCTTGACCTTTCAGGCAATGACTATTTAGGCATTGCGTTGCGCGACGACCTGCGCTGTGAATTTCTTGTGGCATGTTACTGTACCGGGTTTTGCAAGAACCTGTCCTCTCTGGATCTCTGTTCTCTGAATACCGCGGAGAAGCGCACCGATGTTGTCACCAGCCTGAGCCTCGTCAAGAAGCTTGCGGAACATCTCGATACCTGTACATACAGTCTTCTTTGTCTCCTCGCTGATACCAACGATCTCAACCTCTTCGTTGACATGAAGTGTACCACGCTCAACACGGCCTGTTGCAACAGTACCACGACCTGTGATCGTGAAGATATCCTCGATCGGCATCAGGAACGGCTTATCTGTCTCACGAACAGGATCAGGAATGTGCTCATCAACTGTGTTCATCAGCTCGATGATCTTGTCGCCCCAATCGCTGTTAGGATCTTCAAGAGCCTTCAAAGCAGAACCCTTTACGATCGGGCAGTCAGTGAACTCATACTCCTCAAGCTGCTCTGTCACTTCCATCTCAACAAGCTCGATTAACTCAGGATCGTCAACCATGTCGCACTTGTTCAGGAATACAACGATCTTAGGCACACCTACCTGACGAGAGAGAAGGATATGCTCCTTTGTCTGTGCCATAACACCGTCTGTTGCAGCAACAACAAGGATCGCGCCGTCCATCTGTGCAGCACCTGTGATCATGTTCTTTACATAGTCAGCATGGCCCGGGCAGTCAACGTGTGCGTAATGTCTCTTCTCTGTCTCGTACTCAACGTGAGCAGTATTGATCGTGATACCACGCTCTCTCTCTTCCGGAGCCTTGTCAATGTTCTCAAAATCTGTAGCTACGTTACCAGCGACTCTTGCAGCCAACACCTTTGTGATCGCAGCTGTCAGAGTTGTCTTACCATGATCAACGTGACCGATTGTACCAATGTTGCAATGGGGTTTGCTTCTTTCAAATTTAGCCTTTGCCATTTTAAAAGTCCTCCTTAAAAAAGTTAATATTCATTACATTAGTTTCATATTGTATAAAACTTAACCCAACTGTTTTCATTATAGTAAAAACAGTTGGATTTTTCAAGCATTATTTGCTAAAATGATGCCCTGAAAGTCAATTATTTCGCTTTCGCTGCCAGAACCTTCTCCTGCACAGACTTGGGAACCTGCTCGTACTTCTCAAAGAACATCGAGTAATTTCCGCGTCCCTGTGTCTTGGATCGAAGATCTGTTGCGTAACCAAACATCTCTGCAAGTGGAACATAGCCTCTGACAATCTTTCCGCCGCCAAGATCATCCATACCTTCAATGCGTCCGCGACGTGAGTTGATGTCACCGATCACATCGCCCATATACTCCTCAGGCATTGTCACCTCGACCTTCATGATAGGCTCAAGCAGCACCGGAGACGCCTTCTGCATTGCCTCCTTGAATGCGAGAGACCCTGCGATGTGGAATGCCATCTCGGAAGAGTCAACCTCGTGGTAGGAACCGTCGTACACGTTTGCGTACACGCCGACTACAGGGAATCCGCCAAGGATACCTGCATGAGTTGCCTCCTCGATACCTTCTCCGATCGCCGGAATGTATTCCTTCGGAATCGCACCGCCGACCACACTGGACTCGAACTTGTAGAGTTCTTCGCCATTTGCATCCATCGGAGCAAATCTGACTTTACAGTGACCGTACTGTCCGCGTCCACCTGACTGCTTCGCGTACTTGGAGTCAACCTCGACTTCTTTCGTGAGTGCCTCCTTATATGCAACCTGGGGTGCACCGACGTTCGCCTCGACCTTGAACTCGCGCAGAAGTCTGTCCACGATGATCTCCAGATGGAGTTCACCCATACCTGCAATGATCGTCTGTCCGGTCTCCTGATTCGTATGAGCGCGGAAAGTAGGATCTTCCTCGGCAAGCTTTGCGAGCGCCTCGCCCATCTTGCCCTGTCCCGCTTTTGTCTTCGGCTCGATCGCAAGCTCGATAACCGGCTCAGGGAACTCCATGGACTCCAGGATCACCGGATGCTGGTCGTCACAGATCGTATCGCCGGTCGTAGTGAATTTGAATCCGACTGCCGCCGCGATATCACCGGAGTAAACCTTATCCAGCTCCTGTCTCTTGTTTGCGTGCATCTGTAAGATACGTCCCACACGCTCTTTCTTACCTTTTGTCGCATTCAGCACGTAGGAACCGGAGTTCATCGTGCCGGAATATACTCTGAAGAATGCAAGCTTTCCGACAAACGGATCCGTCATGATCTTAAATGCGAGTGCCGAGAACGGCTCATCGTCTGAGGAGTGTCTCTCAACCTCGTTTCCATCCAGATCAGTACCCTTGATCGCCGGAATGTCCGTCGGTGCCGGCATGTAGTCAAGGATCGCATCCAACAGCTTCTGTACACCCTTGTTCCTGTACGCGGAACCACAGCAGATCGGAACAGCCGTACACTCGCAGGTTCCTTTTCTGAGCACTGCCTTGAGCTGTTCTACCGTGGGCTCCTCACCCTCGAGGTACATCATTGTCAGATCGTCATCCAGCTCGCAGATCTTCTCCACCATCTCTGCGTGGTAAAGTTCTGCATCGTCCGCCATATCTGCAGGAATCTCGCCGATCGAAATGTCATCTCCCTTATCATCGTTGTAGATGTAAGACTTCATCTCCATCAGATCGATGATCCCCTTGAAATCATCTTCCTTGCCGATCGGTATCTCAAGAACGATCGCATTCTTGCCCAATCTCGTACGAATCTGTTCTACCGCGCTGTAAAAATCAGCACCCAGGATATCCATCTTGTTGATAAATGCCATTCGCGGTACGTTGTAGGTATCAGCCTGACGCCATACGTTTTCTGACTGCGGCTCCACACCGCCCTTTGCGCAGAAAACACCTACTGCGCCGTCAAGCACACGAAGGGAACGCTCAACCTCCACCGTGAAGTCCACGTGACCTGGTGTGTCGATGATATTGATGCGGTGCTCCAGTGCACCGTCCTGTGGCTTTGCGTTTTCCTGATGTGTCCAGTGACATGTTGTTGCGGCTGATGTGATCGTGATACCTCTCTCCTGCTCCTGCTCCATCCAGTCCATGGTCGCAGTACCCTCATGTGTATCACCAATCTTATAATTAACACCGGTATAGTATAAGATACGCTCTGTAAGAGTAGTCTTACCAGCATCAATATGCGCCATAATACCGATGTTCCTGGTTCTCTCTAACGGATATTCTCTTCCAGCCATTCTTTTGCTGCCTCCTAGAATCTATAGTGAGCAAATGCCTTATTTGCCTCAGCCATCTTGTGCATGTCTTCTTTCTTCTTTACAGATGCACCTGTGTTGTTAGATGCATCAAGAATCTCGTTCGCCAATCTCTCTTCCATTGTCTTCTCGCCTCTCTTGCGTGAATACAATGTCAGCCAGCGAAGCGCTAAAGCCTGTCTTCTGTCAGCTCTTACTTCGATCGGCACCTGGTAAGTTGCTCCACCGATACGTCTTGCCTTAACCTCAAGTACTGGCATAATGTTGCTCATCGCTTCTTCAAATACTTCGATTGCCGGCTTATCGGATTTTGCTGCAACTCTGTCAAACGCTCCGTATACAATCTTCTGTGCTACACCCTTCTTGCCGTCTAACATGATGTTGTTAATCAGCTTTGTAACCACTTTGTTGTTGTACAACGGATCTGCTAATACATCTCTTTTCTGGGTATGTCCTTTACGTGGCACGGTCCTTCCCTCCTTAAACATAATTGTGCATTATATTAACTGCACTGATTAATTCATCGGTACTCACATGTGTCTTTCTAATGATACTGTGTAGTGCAATGTATATATCCTTGCAACTTACTTAATCATAGTTCTGTTTGTGACTACTTAAATTGTAATAAATGAAGTTCTTCTTCTCCCTAGCCTTCTAAGTGAAGTTCTTCTTCTCTTCGTTCAGAAGAACAAAGTAATCTCTAACCTCATGCTGCGTTAACACTTACATTCGCTAAGAGCTTACTTTTTAGCATCTTTCGGCCTTTTAGCGCCGTATTTAGAACGTGCCTGTCTTCTCTTTGCGACACCTGCCGTATCAAGCGTTCCTCTTACGATATGGTATCTTGTACCTGGAAGGTCCTTTACTCTTCCTCCACGGATCAGAACTACACTATGCTCCTGCAGGTTGTGTCCCTCTCCCGGAATGTAGCTTGTTACCTCGATACCGTTAGACAGACGAACTCTGGCAATCTTACGAAGCGCTGAGTTAGGCTTCTTAGGTGTAGCAGTCTTAACTGCAGTACATACACCTCTCTTCTGAGGAGCAGATACATCAGTACTTCTCTTTCTCAGAGAGTTGTACCCTTTCTGAAGCGCCGGAGCCGTAGACTTCTTTGCAGCTGTCTGACGCCCTTTCTTTACTAACTGGTTAAATGTTGGCATTTTCTTTCACCTCCTACGATTATAATAAGTTGCATTCTGTTGCCAATCTTTCAGGCATATATTTTACCTGGCGTACATCCTTCTCTGATGCACGCTAAATCAGTGTATTACGAATATTTCTTCTTGTCAAGGGGTTTTTCCCTTTTTTTCTTAGATTCCCGCTATCGTAAATGTCAGCGTAACCCGGAACAGATCTCCGTCCAGATACAGCTCAAACTTACCTCCCTGCATCTCCGTCAATGTCTTGGCAATGGACAGCCCCAGCCCGCTTCCTTCCGTACTTCTCGATATATCTCCCCGAATGAATCGCTCTGTCAGCTCATCTGCCGATATATTCAGCGATTGTTCCGATATATTCTTCAGGCTGAATACCGCCGACTTTCCTGTAGTATAGAGATCTGCATACACCCTGGTCCCTTCCATCGCATATTTTGCCGCATTGTTATAGATATTCGCTAATACTCTCCACAGGCGCCTTCCATCCGCGCTGATGATCACCTCTCGTTCCGGGAGCGACATAACCTCTGCCAGATTGCGTTCTTTGAATTTCTCTTCAAACTCTCCGCTGGTCTGCTGGATCATCTCTACCAGATTGATATTCATGAACTCCAGCGTGATATTCCCGGAACTTATCTTAGATGCTTCCACCACGTCTTCCGTGAGCGTCTTAAGTCTCTGTGATTTCTCATCCAACACTTCCAGATACCTCCGGATCTTTGGATCTTCGAACTTCTCTTGCTTCAAAAGATTCACATAATTTATAATAGAAGTAAGGGGAGTCTTGATATCGTGGGAGACGTTGGTGATCAGGTCCGTCTTAAGCCTTTCACTTTTCATACCTTTTGCCAGAGCCGTATCCAATCCCTGCCCGATCGAGTTGATCTTCTCGGCGATATTCTTCTGCTCTTCCCCCATACCGTCCGTGCTGATCTTATAATCCACTTCGCCGCCGGCAATCTTATCCACGCCTCTGTCTATCTTATGTCTTCCGATCGCGTGCTTCACCATGTACACGAATACGAGCAACTCCGCCGAGAGCATCATCAATTCCCAGAACAGGCTTCTGCCGCTCATAACTGCCGTCCAGTGCACCACTACAAAGACACCGAATATCAGAACTGCTTTCCAGACTGAATGTATATTCCGCAGCAACTGCTTTGAAAAAACGAGCAGGCTTCGCACTACACTATTCTTCCACAGAGACTTTGCCTTCAATCTCCTTACTACACTCATGTATCCGATCAGAAACATCATACAGGTAAATGCCGCGATATTTCCCATCCATATGAACGCTCCGATCCCAACATCCTGTTCCGAACCATCATACGTCGTTCCAAAACCAGATATCTGGCTTGATGCAGGCTGAAAACCTACGTAACCATTTCCCAATACAACAACGATCACAAGCCCCCAGACTGCCAACACCGCCGCAGCCGCCACTTCGGTCTTCCATCTGTCAAAGAAGTTCAGATGCAGTTCTTCATCCTTCCCATTCCTCCCTGCCGCGACTGTCAGCCATATCAGAACCACAAAGAACAGGAGGGATAATGCTATCCCCAGAACCGCGAATTTCTGCACGCCTGCCCCATACCTTTTATACAACTGAGATTCCGAATAAAACACATCTTTGATCGGATAACCGGTATCTACGGCGATCGCAAAGACAAAATCCGTTTCCTTTCCTCTTGCGTACTTTGCCATGTCACGCCATCGAAGCGCATTGATCTCTTCCATATTAGTCTCAAAATCTTCAAGTCCCGGTCTCACGATTATATATTTTCCCATATCCCGAAGCTTCTTCAGGTTCTTCTCTATCTGTTCATATTCTTGAAACGCTTGCTGATTGGAATACACCTGACCGGTCTTTTCATCGGCATATAGATACGCAACGTTGGTATCTCCCTCCTGGTACATGGTGCCGATACTATCATACTTTGCAATATCCCCGCAAAGGCTGTTGATCGTATCCCGAAGCCTGCTGTATGCGTCACTTAGCCTGCCGTTCCACGCCGGATTATCATTTGCCACATCCATAATACTATCCGCACCGAGCGGAGGATACATTTCCTCAAACCAGTATCCGTCGTAGCTCCAACAGTCAAGATAGACAACTCTCCCTTCCATATCCTGCAATCCTTTGAATGACGTCTCAGAAGAATTGTCAAAGCTGCCCTCTCTCAATTCCGAAAGAATATCGTCTTCGGAGATTCCTGATTCGTCGCTTGCAATCACAAACCGAAGTTCCCCACTGTCGATCAGTTTTTTAAACTCACTATAATAATAGTAATAATAGACATTGTCAGGCTTTTTACATACGATAATATGATCTTCCAGGTCTTTCCCTGTCGTCCCATACATGCTGCTTCCGTCAGAGCTCAGGCTTTCTCCCCAATTCTTCAATTCATCGAGCGTATAAGCAAGCCCGCTGACATTCTCATCGGATATTCTTGACTTATCCCAAAATTCCTGGATGTCAACAATTCTCCCCAGATCATAGGCTCCGCCTGTTTCCAACAGATCACGCACTCGGATCCCCTCAATCACATCATAACTTATACTTTGCAGATTATTTTTAAAGCTGACCGAATCTTCATACTTTTTTGCCCCTCTGCCCGACAGCAGCTCGGTCCTTAACATCGGATATGACATGATCCACAGGAAACCGACAGCCAGAGTCACCGCCAATATATGCGCCGCAATGATCAGTATCCCTTTTGCAAGGGCGGACTTATACCATCTATGGTTCATACAAACTCCCTTCTAAAGCTTTTCTACCTTATAACCGACTCCCCAAACCACTTTCAGGTACCGTGGTTCTTTGGGGTTGATCTCTATCTTCTCGCGGATATGCCTGATATGCACCGCCACCGTGTTATCTACGCCGATCGCATCTTCATTCCAGATATTCTCATAGATCTGGTCGATAGAAAAGACTTTTCCCTGATTCTTCATTAATAATAACAATATATTATATTCGATCGGAGTCAGTTTCACTGGTTCTCCGTCAACCGTTACTTCTTTCAGATCGTCGTTGATCGCAAGTCCTCCCACTTCGTAGACCGCCTGGTTCGCGTAATCTACCGTACTTCCAAGCTGTGTATACCTGCGTAATTGCGACTTCACTCTTGCCACCAGCTCTAATGGATTAAAGGGCTTCGTCACATAATCATCTGCACCGACATTAAGCCCAAGGATCTTATCTGCGTCTTCGGATTTGGCTGACAAGATAATGATCGGCATATTATTCTCTTCTCTGATCTTGAGGGTTGCACGGATCCCGTCTAATCTCGGCATCATAACATCGATCACCAGCAGATCTACTTTCTGTGTCTTCAGCATCTTAAGCGCTTCTTCCCCATCATATGCCTTCAATACCTGATATCCTTCCTGGGACAGATAGATATCTATCGCTTCTACGATCTCTTTGTCATCATCACATACTAATATTTTAGACATTTTCATCACCTCCCTTATACTATACAAGAATAGCAAGAAATTTTTAAGAGTGATCCGTAAAATTTCTTAAGATATTATGAAAATGGGAGAATAATTCCAGAATCCTCATCTAAACTTTTTGTCGTATTATGTCGATAAATGTCGTAAGATATCAAACTATTTCGGAGAATTACTGAATGTGTCACTTTCTATTGTTTACTGCGCTTTTCGGTTATAATTGAACGTGTAGCATGTATTTTGTTTCTCAATGAGAAGGTTCATGAGGATAACGTGATGCAAGAACAGAAAATTGAATATCTGTTACGTTCTCTTGGCATTGGAGCCACATACCGCGGATACCGTTACTTGAGCTACGGCATTCAACTATGTCTGAACGATGAAGATTATCTGCTGTCTGTCAGCAAATTACTGTATCCTCAGATTGCCAAGCATTACAACGCAAGTTGTTATAGTGTTGAAAGAGATATCCGTACCGTAATCAAAGTATGTTGGGACAGAGGGAATAAGCAGCTCTTACAGGAGATTGCCTTAAGACCATTATGTACCCGTCCTCCTTCCGGTGAATTTATCGATATACTAACGGCGTATTTGCGGCATAACTCAACAAATGCCTCTTCGATTTAGGTTTTCTTCTTAGGTTCTTAAGTCCTTCTTAAGAAATTTTCTATTTCTTTTATGGAATAAACATATTTTGGACATATCTTTCTTTTATACTAAAGGACAGATAGTTGAATTAACAATATTCACTATCTCCCCCTCAACAAAGTGACGCACTTACTGAGTAAGATATAAGAGTGCAGCACTTTACTCTCATTCCTTTTAGATAACTATAACAACGACGGGAACCCCACACTCCATTGGTTTGTGGGGTTCTCGCTGTCTATAATGATATTGAAATGATATTATTTTCTATTCAACTCCACACACTTTCGGATCGCCCTGCCGGCAGTCGGATCGTGATACCCTTCATGGTTTTTCATCGGATCCATCCTAACACCTCCAGTTCTACCTCGCTCAAACCTGTTCGCATGAAAGACGCCACGCCTACATGCTGATAGCTTCTGGCAGATATATATTCTTCATAGTATTTGTGGTACTTCCGGGATAGTCCCGGCTCTCTGAGCATACGCAAAGCTTTGTTCTCACTCTGCCGCACCCGCTCATATTTCAAGTCCAGATCCTTCCCAATCTCGCTCAATGTCTGACCGTCGATATACCGCCTCCTGATCACTTCCGGCAGCTCCCCAGGCAGGCGATCCACCGCGATCCATAATTCACGCTTCATTGCGGCAGCATCCGCCGCTTCAACCGCGTCACCTTCCAGGTCCTGATCTGATGCTATGGTATCCTCAAGAGTAATGTCCTCCCCGTCCCCGCCTAATACCTCACTGAGGCTCTGTATCTGCCCGATCTGGACGTTTTCCCTGATCTCCTGTAGTTTCTCCCGGCTAACGCCCAAAAGTCGGCACAAGGCAGAATCCGAAGGAAATCCCCCGTTGTACTTGCGGTACTCCTTCACCACCCTGTGATACTTGTATACCTCTTCCCTGGCAGATACCGGAAGCCGGATCGCGCTTCCACAGTTATCTATATAGCGCTTCATACCCTGCCTGATCCAGAAGGCAGCATAATGGATGAACGACGCACCCCGGTCGGCATCATAGTGGCTCACAGCTTCAGACAAGCCTATATACCCCTCCTGCATCAGGTCTTCAAAATCTGCGAGCCCCCGGTATCTCTTCGCCGTCCTCGCAAGAAATCCCTGGTTCTGGTTGTAGAGCTTAAGCATATTCTTCGCTACGTCTTCACCCGCCTGGATCCGCGCGACCAATTGTTCATTATCCCTCTCCATCTGACCGCCTCCCTTATTCAAAATGCCCCGGACAATCGGAAGGAATGAAAGTCCAGGGGCACTTTATCAAATTATTGGTGAACTGCTTTATGAATCCCGTTTCATCTCAGGAAGCTTTGATGGATCTGTAAGCTGCTCTTCCTGTGTTGGTTTTGCCTCCTGTTTTTCCTGCTGCTTTTTCACACTATGATCTGCTTTCATGACATCAATGTTGCTTCCTGAATTGTATACTGACTTTGGATCAAAATTATATTTAAGGGCAAGCGTAGCAACCGGACTGTTTATTGTAAGATCCTCTTCTAATTCCTCCCTTTCTTCCTGATAACTTCTCGGAATCTTCAGCCCTTATTTCATGGGGCTTTCAGAACCTATTTTT
>OFGR01002975.1_pt1 | contig 10543 bp, 10 predicted proteins | sample 1521811 | NCBI WGS metagenome assembly OFGR01 (sample SAMEA3504098, study PRJEB24116) | mouse gut metagenome | biome: mouse gut; feature: mouse-associated habitat; material: faeces | place: Denmark | collected 2011
AGGTAAAAAGCGCGGCAGGAGTGTTAAAGCCCTACCTAAACCAGATTACCAGACAAAGGCTCAGACATCGGTATGTGACGGCCAGGGTTCGTTTGTTTAACCGCCAGGAGGACGTGCTGTTCGGGATACGAGTGGAAGGAGATCCCAGGTAGGGAGAGTGTGCATAGATGAATGATTTTTTAACTGATTCGAGATTCAAGGATATTGTTCCATTTTCATCCAGGATTTGTCTCTCCAGCCCTACCATGCATGGTGACGAGCAAAAATGGGTGGATGAAGCAATCCGGACAAACTGGGTTTCTACGGTTGGGGAAAATATTAATGAAGTAGAAAAAATGACTGCTGAAATAATTAATCGAAAATATGCAGTTGCTTTGTCTGCTGGAACGGCGGCATTGCACCTTGGTATCAAGCTGGTTGGAGAAAAACTCTATGGTCAGCCAAAGATTGGTCATGGTACGCTTGAGGGTCGTAAAGTATTCGTATCAGACATGACCTTTGATGCTACAGTCAATCCAATTGCCTATGAGGGCGGAGAAGCTGTTTTTATCGATACTGAATACGATACGTGGAACATAGATCCAATAGCTTTAGAGAAAGCGTTTGAGCTGTATCCGGATGTGAGAGTTATTGTGGTCGCTCACTTATATGGTACACCAGGCAAAATTGACGAGATTAGGGCGATTGCTGATATGCATGATGCACTTATTGTAGAGGATGCTGCAGAATCATTGGGCGCTACATACAAAGGTATACAAACCGGTAATTTTGGCGCTGCATCAATTATTTCCTATAATGGAAATAAAATTCTGACTGGCAGTTCAGGTGGAATGTTTTTAACAGATAAAATTGAGGATGCAAATAAGATAAGGAAATGGTCCACACAGAGCCGAGAAGATGCTGCATGGTACCAGCATGAAGAGATGGGCTATAATTACCGCATGAGTAACATTATTGCAGGGATCGTTCGTGGGCAGTTGCCATATTTGAATGAGCATATTGTTCAGAAGAAGCAGATTTATGAAAGGTATAAGGAGGGTTTGGCTGATCTTCCTGTAAAGATGAATCCGTATGATGAAATTAATAGTGAACCTAATTTCTGGATGAGTTGTATGACTATAGATGAAGAATCTATGTGTCAACAGGTGCGAGGGGAAAAGGATAGTTTATATCTGACAGAGCCTGGGAAATCCTGCCCGACAGAGATTTTGTCTGCTCTGAGTGCATTCAATGCGGAAGGCCGTCCAATTTGGAAGCCAATGCATATGCAGCCGTTGTATCGGATGACCCCGTTTATAACTGCCGATGGCAATGGTAGAGGGCGGACAAATGCGTATATAAGTGAGTCCGGAACGGATGTTGGAGCCGATATTTTCAACCGTGGGCTGTGTTTGCCGTCTGATAATAAGATGAAACCAGAGGAACAGAACATAATTATCGATATCATCCACCGTTGTTTTCTGTGAGGAGAAGCGCATCGGCTGCATATGCATGAGGAGTTAATTGGACTGCCTTGCAAACCGTGGAAATAGAAATTTGATAAAAGCGTTAGTACATCTTATGTGAGAGGGGTAGTTTATGCAGCATAAGCCATATGGGCCATATGAGAAATACATAAAGCGACCACAGGATTTTTTATGTGCTTTATTGGCGATTATTGTCCTGTCACCGGTCATGCTGATTACAGCAATTCTTGTGAGAGTGAAACTGGGATCGCCTGTGTTGTTCACACAGGAACGGCCGGGGATGATAGACCCAAAGTCGGGAAAAGAGAAGATATTCAGGCTGTACAAGTTTCGGACAATGGCAGACGGAACCGATGAGCACGGGGAACCCTTACCTGATGAAGTCAGGCTTACGAAGTTCGGGCGCACACTTCGCTCCACCTCCCTTGATGAACTGCCAGAGCTGATTAATATCATCAAAGGCGATATGGCGGTGGTAGGCCCACGGCCGCTTCTGGTGAAGTACCTTCCGTATTACACAGAAGAACAGCGCAGACGCCACATTGTTCGTTCGGGACTGACTGGTTACGCCCAGGTACACGGCCGCAATACATTGAACTGGGACGAAAAATTTGAGATGGATGTTAAGTACGCTTCAAATATTACATTTCTTGGCGATGTGAAGATCATTTTTGAAACCGTCGGTAAGGTATTCAGGCGGGAGGGAATCGCTTCAGAAACCTCCGCAACCATGGAGGATTTTAGAGATTACTGCGACAGTATTGGCAGAGTCCCAGAAGGGGTGGGCAGCAGGCAGACAATGAGCAGATTATAGATAACAGGGGTGGAAGAATGAAAGATCCACTGATCAGTGTAATTGTACCAATTTACATGATAGACAGATACATCGGAATTTGCATAGAGAGCATTATCAGCCAGACATACAGAAACCTTGAGATCATTTTGGTCGATGATGGCAGCAAGGACAGATGTTCCGAAATATGCGACCTGTATGCGAAAAAGGATCCGCGTGTCCGGGTGATACACAAGCCGAACGGCGGCCTTGTATCCGCCAGAAAAGCGGGGCTTCAGCAGTCTAACGGCGCTTACATAAACTATGTTGATGGCGATGACTGGATTGGTCCGGGATTTATAGAAGGACTTTATACTGCGGCATCCACTTCCGGTGCTGACATGATCTGCGCCGGACATACCCGCGATCTCTTTTCCAAATCGGCGCATTTCACCAATGCTATCCCTGCGGGGATATATGAAGGGGAACGGTTGAAGTGGCTCTGGCAGAACATGATTTTGTTCGGCTCCTTTTACCGTCCGGGGATATCCACATATGTCTGGAACAAGCTGTTTAAGAGAGAAGTGTTATTGGCTCCGCAGTCGTCTGTGGACAGCCGTATTTCCATTGGTGAGGACGGCGCGGTGACATACCCGGCTCTTTTGAACTGCAAAAGGGTGGTAATGACAGACAATGTTGCCTACCATTATCGACAGAGAGAAGATTCCATGCTGAAGCAGAGCGCCAGTTATAGCGTGGAAGCACAGAAGCTGAAATATCTGTATGACTATATGATGAGATGGAGTCAGTCAACCGCCCCAGAGCTTGACATAGCGTCTCAGGTAACGGATTATATTCTTTCCATCGCAATCATGCGCTCCGGTGGAAGGCTGCCGCAGGATGATTTCTCCACTTTTGACACAGCTTACTATGGCAAGGATGTGGTTATCTACAGCGCAGGGACGTTCGGTCAGCAGCTGATCGCAAGGTTCAAGGAAACCGGGCACTGTAATGTGGTCGCCTGGCTGGACGATGATTACTGGGAATACCGGAGGTGCTGCATGGATGTCGATCCGGTGGAGAGCATTACATCCATAGATTATGACTATGTTCTCATAGCTGCCGTTGACCCCGGTGTAGCAAAGGGCGTTAAGAAACGCCTGCTGGATCTTGGCATCAGTGCTGAAAGGATTCTGACAGTATCGGTGCTGGACGACAAAGAAGGACTGATAAGCCGATTCCTTGACATAGACACCATAAAAGTAGAAGAAGCGAAAAGAAAACGAGAGGTATTGTCGCACGCGTGATTTTACTACAGAAATTTTATCTGCCAAAGGCCCCGCCATTCTTGCCGTTGGACAGGCAGGATATATCATCAAAAGCCATAACGGGCAGTTACTGGCTATAGACCTCTATCTTTCCAATTGTGTGGAACGGGTGGAAGGGAATAAGGGCTATAAAAGATTGCTCCCCCAGATTTTGAATCCCAGTGATATCGATTTCGATGTGGTAATCTGCACACACCCGCATCTGGATCATTTTGATATTGACGCAGTACCGGAGCTGTTGAGCAACGGCAGGACAAAGCTGTTCTGTTCGGCGGACTGTGAGAAGCTGGTTCATCAAATGCAGATGGAGTATGATTCCCTGTCTATCACCTATGTAAAATCGGGAGACCATTGCATTGAGGGAGATTTCGATATCATGTTTGTCAACTGCGATCACGGAGCTGGCGCACCGGATGCGGTCGGTGTGGTTGTAAAGGTGGATGGAAAGACGATCTATGAAGCCGGGGATACCTGCCTGAGATTAGACCGGATCAATGAAACCCCACAGCCGCTTGACGTATTGATCGCTCCAATCAACGGTGCATATGGGAATCTGAATGAAGATGACTGTGTGGTTCTGGCCGAGAACCTGAAACCAGGAATAACGATTCCGTGCCATTATGGAATGTTCGCATCCCACCACGGCGATGTTGGCAAATTTTATGACATCATGACGGAAAAGAAACTGCCTTTCCTGCTTATGCGGCAGGGTGAACAGTATCAGCTCTGAGGGAGCGGGAAGGAAAAGAAAATGAACAACGAGGCAAAAGAATCAAAAGATTCAAGAGAAGTAAAAGTTGCAAAAGAAACAAGAGAATTTGAAGGGAAGAAGCTTCTTATCCTTGGTGGGAACCCGGAGACCATTCCGCTGGTGGAGATCGCCAATAACTGGGGTATTAAAACGATTGTCGTATCCGCAAGGCATACCGATCCTGCAAAGGCTTATGCGTGGAAAGCATATGATTTTGAAGGATTGGATACGGGGGCAGTCATCAAGATCGCCACGGAAGAAAAGGTGGACGGCGTCCTCGTCGGCGTGGCGGATATTCTTGTTCCCATGTATTGCAAGGTCTGCGAGGCTCTTGACCTTCCCTGTTATGCGACACAGGAAATCGTGGATGTGTTCAGCTTTAAGGATGTCTTCAAATCCACCTGTGAGAGGTACGGTGTCCACGGCATCCCAGAGTTCTATCTGGACAGTAGCATGAACCCAGAAGATCTGGCGAAGATTCAGTTCCCCGTCATGGTGAAGCCCGTCGATAATGGCGGCGGCGTGGGCATGACGGTTGCCTACAACGAGGAAGAACTGAGAAAGGGTGTAACGGTGGCACTGGAAAACAGCCGCACCAAACGTTTTATCGTTGAGAAGTATATGCAGTGCGAAGACATGGGTATGTACTATACCTTTAAGGATGGGTATTGCTCCGTTTCCTGTATTTATGATCGCTATACCACCGATGAACAGCCGGGGCTGTCCCGCGTCTGCCTCGGCGGTACCTATCCATCCAAGCATCTGGACGAGTATTTTGAACGGATGCATCCCAATGCTCTGCGTCTCTTCAGGGAGATCGGGATTAAAAATGGTGTGCTAATGCTCTCCGGTTTCTATGAAAATGGCGAGTTTTATGTGTATGACACCGGTTTCCGCCTTCAAGGCGAAGCGCCGCATCTTCTGATGAAGGCAATCCACGGTTTTGACCAGAGGGAGATGCTGATCCGTTTCGCACTGACCGGATCTGAGGGTGACGTGGAGCTAAAAATGGAAGATGACACTAGGCTTCGAGGCAAGTGGGCGGCTACGCTTTGGTTCCTGCTGAAGGAAGGCAGGATTGCGAAGATTGAGGGTCTGGACAGGCTGGATCAGGACGAGAGAGTGGTTGCTAACATTCAGCGTCTGCATGAAGGCGACACTGTTCTGCCTGAGTGGATCGGAAACGAAAAACAGGTGCTGACGAGAATGTACCTTATCTGCAACAGCAGGATGGAGCTGGCGGATACACTGAAATATTACATGAACACAGTGAAAGTGCTGGATGAAGAAGGAAACAATCTGCTTCTGAAAGGCTTTGATGTTAATAAAGCATTGGAACTTAAATGATCTCTTCCGCCATATTTCCGCTGTTTAGCAGGTGAGAGAAGATAGATTTGCCTGTAGAATCTGCGAAAATGGAAGTTGATAAGAGAAAGGAAGAGAAAATAGATGGAATTTAAACGAGTGAAAGATAAAGTGATTGTGATATCCGGGGGCACTAAGGGAGTCGGCAGAGCATTCGCTGAAGTCGCGGGAAGAGAGGGCGCTAGGGTTGTCATCGGCGGGCGTGATGAGAAAGCAGGAAAGGAAGCTGTCAGGAATATCAGGACATTCGGGTCAGAGGGCTTGTTCGTCCACTGTGATCTTCTGAAGGTTGACGACTGCAGGAATCTGTTTGATGCAGGTTATGAGAAGTTCGGCAAGATCGATGGATTCTTCAACTATGCCGGAGTCACGCCGGTAAGTCCTCTGGATGCCTGTGATGAGGAAACCTTTGACTGGGTGATGGATGTAAACTTCAAAGCCGCGTTCTTCTGCTGTCAGGAAGCCGTGAAGTATATGCGGATGAATGGCGGTGGTAGCATTGTCCTCACCGGTTCAGCCCATGGGTGGGGAGGACAGAAGGATAGAGCTGCTTATGCATGCAGTAAAGGCGTGTTGCGGATATTGATGGAGCATATCGCCCACCAGTATGCATCTGAACTGATCCGATGCAATTATCTGACGCTTGGCTGGACCCCGACTGAGGGCGAGGTAAGCCTTAGAATTTCACAGGGCGAAAGTGAGGCAGAGTTGCGGAAACGCGCGGCGGAAATCCTTCCGATGGGGCGGATGTGCGAACGGAATGACTACATGGAAGGACTGCTCTACCTGATGAGCGATGCAAGCGCGATGATGACGGGGAGCACGTTCAGGCTGACAGCTGGGGAGTATATTTGATAATAGGAGTTTCTAAAAACTGACATGCAATAGCTTTTCTGGAATAATGAATAGGCGAAGAACTAACCTGCGATAAAAGACAAGTCAAGTAATGAAAAAATATCTTAGAGAAATAAGAGAGAATTAGGTTCTGAAAAAATCCATTTATGCATGATTAGTTGATGGGAGCGAAAAATATGAAAATCTTGATTCTTTCAAATAAAAGCGGAGCCATGGTAGATTTCCGATATGAGCTAATAACTGAATTGTCCAAAGAAAACTCAGTTGTTATTGCAACTCCTTTTGACGATAAAATGGAAAAGCTTCGTTCGATGCCTATACGACTTATAGAAGTCAGCATAGATAGAAGAGGGATTAATCCCTTTAAAGATGCTAGGCTAATATTAAAATATTTAAGAGTATTAAAGCAAGAACAACCGGACATTGTAATTACGTATACTATAAAGCCTAATATATATGGAGGATTGGTGTGCCGAATGAAAAATATTCCTTATGCGGCCAATATTACTGGTCTTGGCACATCATTTCAAAATGGAGGTTTGATTAAAATAATAGTTACCTGTCTTTATAAAATAGCCTTAAAAGACGTAAAAGACATTTTTTTTGAGAATACCGGAAATAGGGAAGTATTAGTATCGAATAAAATTTGTGATTTTGAAAAAACACATATACTAAATGGTGCCGGAGTAAATCTAGATAGATTTTGTTATCAGCAATATCCAAATAATGATGTCCCTAATTTTTTATTTGTTGGGCGTGTGATGAAAGAGAAGGGTGTTGACGAATTGTTTGCGGCGATGAAACAGTTGAATGCAGAAGGTAGGAGTTGTTTCTTGAACATAGTGGGGCCGTGTGAAGAAGGCTATGAAGAAATACTTCATAAGTATGAAAAATTAGGTTGGTTAAAGTATCACGGTTACCAAGAAGATGTTATTCCTTTCATAAGAAAAAGTGATTGCTTTGTTCTGCCTTCATACCATGAGGGAATGGCAAACACAAACCTTGAATGTGCAAGTTCTGGACGACCAATAATCACCAGTAATATTCCAGGATGCAAAGAGGCTGTCATTGAAGGAATTACTGGTTTTACTTGTATGCCAAAGAATTTTGATAGTTTATATAAGGCAATGCTAAGAATGCTTGAGCTTAACCAAGGTGATAGGATTAAAATGGGAAAAGCTGGGCGAAAGCATATGGAAGATTTTTTTGATAGAAGGAAGGTAGTTCAAGAAACAGTAGAGGTTATTAACTTATAAGAATAATTTAAAATAATAAATGTTAATTATAGATTATTTGAGATTAGTGAATTATTGCTGATATAAGAGGTGATATAGTGAGTAGCTGCCCATTAATAAGCATTGTGGTTCCAGTGTACAATGTTGAAAACTACATTAATAAATGCGTCGATAGTTTACTAAAACAAACATATAGTAATATAGAAGTAGTCTTGGTTGATGACGGATCGACAGATAATTCATCCATCATTTGTGATAGACTTTCAGTGGAAAATGAGTGTGTAATAACTTATCACAAGAAAAATGAAGGTCTGGGATATGCGAGGAACTATGGCGTAAATAAGGCTAAAGGTGATTGGATTGTATTTGTTGATTCTGATGATTATGTTAGAGAAGATTACATACTATATATGTGGAATCTATCGTATAATGGAACTGTTGATCTGGTTTCTTGTGGAATTACATTGGAAGCTGAAAATGGAACCGAGTTATCTATTTCAACATGTAGAGAATGCTTTGTAAATTCATCGAAGGATGCTTTTTTTAACATATATATTAAAGGAATAGAGAGGTACACTGCATATTCAAAACTGATAAGAAAAGAGATAGCATTAAACAATCAATTCCCTAAAGGGTATTTTGAAGATTTTGCAACAACTTACAGATATTTAAGTCAATGTACAAAAGTTTCGTTTGGAGATGGAGGGGAGAATTACCGATATATACAAAGACAGGGAAGTATTTTAAATAGGAGACTCGAAAAGAAGCATTTGCACTGTTTTGAAATATGTGAAGATATTGCATCTTATATTCAGGAATCATATCCGGATTATCGCAAGTATATAGTATTACTTTATGAAACACAGCTAATTCAAATACTAAACAAACAAAGCATGGAGAAAAGAGAATATAGTAATCTTTTTTTTAAATACAGACCTATATTTCGCGCAAAAATCCCTTGCCTATTATTTGATAAAAAGATTAGCAAAAGTCAGAAGATTATTGGACTTCTATTATGTACAACGCCAAAGTTGTATAAAATAAGTAGAAGAACAAAGAAGTTAATGAGGAATATGAGATAGGGAATAAGAATGAAAAGTTTAAAGATATATATTAGTTTAACCACTATAATGCTCTATGCTATGTTCATAGCTATGTTTAGACCTGAGATTCTTCAACCCAATGTGCAGGTTGTTTTTAGAATTGCATTTTTAGGTTTGACATTGATTTACATTTTATTGACAACAAATATTAGAGAGTATTGGAATGTGGCTCTGCCCTTGTCGCTGTGTGTTTTTCTATCGAGTTTTATTAATTACAAGGACGGATTATTAAACTATAGCAATTTTCTTAATGGAACATTAAGAGCAATGTGTATATATTGCTTATATATCATGTTTTCAAAAGTGGTGAAGCAAAAAGGTGCGCATGCGTTGCTGGTTTATTTACATAGATTACTTTCACTTTATGCAATAATATCTGTTATATCCATATTCTGGGTAGTGAGAGATCAAAACGGATTATACTTTTTTGGCTCAAAATACACTACCACATATTTATTGATCTTTTATTCAGGAGTAACGTTTTGTTTGTATGAGGATAGAATTAAGCAGAGTCTTTATTATAAAATAAAATATCTATTTATATACTTAATTGTGGGATTATCAATTGCATATACAGGCTGTGTAACAGGGGTTGTGACATATGCTGCTTTTTTCGTGCTTTCATTCGCAGGAGATCAAATAAAGAGAATACTTACAAAACCACATGTGGTTGTACTATGCATGATAGGAGCATTATTACTCCTTCTTTCTTTACAAGCAGTTTTACAGAACGAACTGGTTAAAGATATTATAATTAACATTCTACATAAAGATTTGACTTTAACGGACAGACTTCGATACTATAATAGGGCTGCTTTTGTAATTCAAAATGGCAATTTGTTTTGGGGTTACGGATATGCAAGCGAGTTAATGAGAAGCAATATTGGTTTAGGAACGAATCTTCAAAATGGTTTGCTTCATATGATAGCTGAGTATGGGGGCGTTACCGTAATTGTTTTACTGATAAGCACATTTTATTTAACAAGGAACAACTTTAAGACAGCATATTGGGGAATGTACATGGCACTATATACTTTCATAATAGCATCTATAGTAGAGGTTTCATATCAGTTGGTGTTCTATTCTATATTGTTTTTAGTTCATCTACTTCAAAAGGAGGAAACAGCAGGTTATTATGGAATTGGAGTGACTTCTTACTCTACAAAGAGAAGGCATTTTTCAGTGAGATGGAAATCTATATGAACAATATAGCTCTTTAAACAATTATAGTCAGCGAGGGATTAAAGTTATAATATGAAAATGGGTGTAATAAGTATCGTTATTCCAATATATAATGCCCAGAGACATCTCGAAAGATGTTTACTAAGCATAACACAGCAGACATTTACTAATTTTGAATGCATTCTAATAGATGATGGTTCCACGGACGATTCTCAGGAAATATGCCATAAGTATATTAATGAAGATAGCAGATTTACATATATACGTAAAGATAACTCAGGTGTCAGTGCATCACGTAATATTGGTGTACAAGCTGCAGCCGGTGAATATATTGCTTTTGTAGATGCAGATGATTATGTTGAGAAGGATTATCTTCAAATACTGTTTTCAAAGCTTTCAAAGCTTTCGAAGCCAGGGCTATGTTTATGTCAGTGACATATGTTCACTTAAGACTTCATCCACTGCCCATAGACTTGACCTGCTCCA
>OFGR01002977.1_pt1 | contig 10539 bp, 5 predicted proteins | sample 1521811 | NCBI WGS metagenome assembly OFGR01 (sample SAMEA3504098, study PRJEB24116) | mouse gut metagenome | biome: mouse gut; feature: mouse-associated habitat; material: faeces | place: Denmark | collected 2011
CCGGACGGCGCGCCCGACGATCTTCTGCTGCCCACCCTGCGCCGCCTCGCGGAGGCGGACCCGGACTCCCTGCCCGAAGAAATGCGGGAAAAGGCCCGGTCCGCGCGGGAACGCGCCGCCGCGCTCACGGAAGCCTGCCGCAGCCTCGCGGAACGGGCCGCGGACATGGCCAGCATGGATTTTGGCTTTCTCTACGATGCGCAGCGCGAACTGCTGTCCATCGGCTACAACGTGCAGGAACAACGCCTCGACGCCAGCTATTACGATCTGCTGGCCTCCGAAGTGCGGCTCACCTATTTCGTAGCCATCGCACAGGGGCAGCTCCCGCAGGAAAGCTGGTTCGCGCTCGGGCGGCTGCTCACCGCCAACAACGGCACGCCCACTCTGCTCTCGTGGTCGGGCTCCATGTTCGAATACCTCATGCCCATGCTGGTCATGCCGAGCTGTGAGCGCACCCTCCTCGACGAAGCCTGCCGCGGGGCGGTGGCGCGCCAGATTGAATACGGGCGCGAGACGGGTCTGCCGTGGGGCGTTTCCGAATCCGCCTACAACGTACAGGACCGCGACCTCAACTACCAGTACCGGGCCTTCGGCGTGCCGGGCCTCGGCCTGCGGCGGGGCCTCGGCGAGGACGCTGTGATCGCGCCCTACGCCACCGCGCTGGCCCTCATGGTGGAACCGGATGCGGCGTGCAGGAACCTGCACGTGTTGGCCTCACGCGGGCTCGGGGGCCGTTTCGGGCTCTACGAAGCCCTCGACTGCACGCCCCTGCGCCTGCCGCGCGGCACGGACGCGGCGATCATCTACTCCTTTATGGCCCACCATCAGGGCATGAGCCTCCTTTCGCTGCTCAGCGTGCTGCGCGAAGGCCCCATGCAGCGGCGTTTTCTGGCCGATCCCGCCTTGCAGTCCACCAAGCTGCTGCTTGAGGAGCGGATGCCGCTCACCGCGCCCGACTATCTGCACAACGGGCGCTACCTGACGGCCACGGCAACGGAAGGCACGGTGCGGGCCGTGGAAAACAAGCTGCGCGTCTTCACGAAAACGGATGTGACGCCGCCCGCCGTGCAATTGCTGTCCAACGGGCGCTACCACGTCATGGTCAGCAGCGCGGGCGGCGGCTACAGCCGTTTCCGCCAGCTTGCCGTGACCCGCTGGCACGAGGACCCCACGCGCGACTGCTGGGGGCAGTTCTGCTACCTGCGCGACGTGGCCACGGGCGATTTCTGGTCCGCCGCGCACCAGCCCGTGCGCCGCGCCGTGGACGCCTATGAAGCCATCTTCAGCGAGGCGCGGGCGGAATTCCGCGTCCGCTGCCGGGGCTACGACGCCCATACCGAAATCGTGGTCTCGCCCGAGGACGACATCGAGCTGCGCCGTGTGCACCTCACCAACCACGGCCGCGAACGCCGCACCCTCGAAGTGACGAGCTACGGCGAGGTCGTGCTGGCCGCGCCCGGCAGCGACGCGCAGCATCCGGCCTTCAGCAAGCTCTTCGTGCAGACGGAAATCGTGCCGCAGGCGCAGGCCATCCTGTGCACGCGGCGGCCCCGCTCGGCGGAGGAATCCCGGCTCTACCTCTTCCACCTGCTGGCCGCGCACGGCGGGGACGTGGAGTCCGTCTCCTACGAGACCGACCGCGCCCGCTTCATCGGACGGGGCAGGACGCTGGCCGATCCCGCCGCTCTTGACGGCGACGGCGGGAAGGGCCTCCTCTCCGGCACGGCCGGGACGGTGCTCGACCCCATCGTCTCCATCCGCTGCCGCGTGGCCCTGAACCCCGGGGAAAGCGCCGTGCTCGATCTCGTGACCGGCGTGGGCGAAACGCGGGAAGCCTGCCTCGCCCTCGTGGACAAGTACCGCGACCGCCATCTGGCCGACCGCGTTTTCGATCTGGCGTGGACGCACAGCCAGGTGCTGCTGCACCATTTCAACGCCGATCTCTTCGAGGCCCACCTCTTCGAGCAGATGGCCTCCTTCATCCTCTACGCCAACGCCGCCCTGCGCGCCAACGCCGCCGTGCTGCGCGCCAACACGCGGGGCCAGTCCGGGCTGTGGGGGCAATCCATTTCCGGCGACTACCCGGTGGTGCTGCTCAAGATCGCGGATTCCGCCAACATCGAGCTGGTCCTCCAGATGGTCAAGGCGCACGCCTACTGGCGGCGCAAGGGGCTCATGGCCGACCTCGTGATCTGGAACGAGGACCACGCGGGCTACCGGCAAAACCTGCACGATCTGATCATGAGCGCTGTCCCGGCGGGGCATGAGGGGCATCTTATGGATTCGCCCGGCGGCATTTTCGTACGTGCGGCCCAACGCCTCTCGCCGGAGGACCGCACCCTCATCGAAAGCGTGGCCCGGCTCATCGTCAGCGACGCCGCCGGGACGCTCTCCGAGCAGGTCTACCGCCGCCGGGCCGGGGCGTGGATGCCCGGCCTGTGCCCGCACATGAGCCCGGCCCCGGAATCGGCCCGGGACGTGGCGCAGCCCGAATTCCCGGAAGAACGGCTGCTCTTCGCCAACGGCGCGGGCGGCTTCACGCCGGACGGCACGGAATACGTGATCACCCTGCGCCCCGGCCAAAACGTGCCCGCCCCGTGGTGCAACGTGCTCGCCAACGAGGGTTTCGGGACCATCGTCTCGGACGGCGGCGGCGTGTACACGTGGAAGGAGAACGCGCAGGCCTTCCGGCTGACGCCGTGGCTCAACGATCCCGTCACCGATGCCTCGGGCGAGGCCCTCTACCTGCGCGACGAGGCCACGGGCCAAAGCTGGTCGCCCACGCCCCTGCCCCGGCGCGGGAAGGGAAGCTACCGCATCCGGCACGGCTTCGGTTACAGCGTCTACGAACACGTCGAGGACGGCATCCGCAGCCGCCTCACGGTCTTCGTCGCCGCCGAAGCCCCGGTCAAGCTCTCCGTGCTGCGGGTGGAGAACCTCTCCGGCCGTCCGCGCACCCTGACCGCCACGGGCTATGCGGAATGGGTGCTCGGGGAACGGCGGCCCCAGACCGCCATGCACGTGCTGACCCAGTCCGATCCCAACACCGGGACCATCTTCGCGCGCAACGCCTACACCACCGACTTCCCGGGCCGGGTGGCCTTCTTCGACGTGGACGCGCACGTACGCACCATCAGTTGCGACCGGACGGAATTTATCGGCCGCAACGGGGATTTGTCCGCTCCGGCGGCCCTGCGGCGCACCTGCCTCTCGGGCCGCACCGGGGCGGGTTTCGATCCCTGCGCCAGCATCCAGACGGGCTTCGGGCTGGCCGAGGGCGAGTCGCGGGAACTCGTCTTCGTGCTCGGCGCGGCGGACGGCGAAGAAGAGGCCGCGGCGCTGGCCCGGCGTTTCGCGGATGTCCGCGAGGCGTGGGACGAACTGGAACGGGTGCGCGCCTTCTGGCGGGACATCCTTGGCACGGTGCGGGTGAAGACGCCCGATGCCGCCTGCGACGTCATGCTCAACGGCTGGCTTCTCTATCAGGTCATCTCCAGCCGCTTCCTCGCCCGCAGCGGCTATTACCAGTCCGGCGGGGCCTTCGGCTTCCGCGACCAGTTGCAGGACGCCCTCGCCATGCTCTACGCCGACCCGCAACGGGTGCGCGAACATCTGCTGCGCTGCGCGGCCCACCAGTTCCCGGAAGGCGACGTCCAGCACTGGTGGCATCCGCCGCTGGATCGCGGGGTGCGCACGCGCTGCTCGGACGACTACCTCTGGCTGCCGCTGGCCGTGGAGCGCTACGTGCGCATCACCGACGATTGGGGCATCCTCGACGAGCCGGTGACCTACATCGAGATGCGCCGCCTCAACGCCGAGGAAGAAGCCCTCTATGACCAGCCCGCCCGTTCGCAGCTTGAGGAGCCCCTCTACCGGCATTGCGTGCGGGCCATCGAACACGGCCTGCGTTTCGGTGAGCACGGCCTCCCGCTCATGGGGAGCGGCGACTGGAATGACGGCATGGACCGGGTGGGCATCGGCGGCAAGGGCGAAAGCGTCTGGCTGGGCTTTTTCCTCTACACCGTCCTGACGCGCTTTCCGCACGTGGCCCGCGCCCGGGGAGACGAAGCCTTCGCCCTGCGCTGCGAAAGCGAGGCCGCCACGCTGCGCGAGCAGCTTGACGCGCACGGCTGGGACGGCGGCTGGTACCGCCGCGCCTACTTCGACGACGGTTCCCCACTCGGCTCCTCCTCAAACGAGGAATGCCGCATCGACTCCATTTCGCAAAGCTGGTCGGTCCTTTCCGGGGCCGCCCCGGACTGGCGGCAGCGCACGGCCCTCGAAGCGCTGGATGCGCATCTCGTACGCCGCGATCTCGGGCTCGTGCAGCTTTTGACCCCGCCCTTCGACAAGACCGCACACGATCCGGGCTACATCAAGGGCTACGTGCCCGGCGTGCGGGAGAACGGCGGCCAGTACACCCATGCCGCCGTGTGGGCGGCGATGGCCTTCGCCGCGCTCGGGGACAAGGCCCGCGCGTGGGAGCTGGCCCGCATGATCAACCCCATCAGCCACGGCGACAGCCGCGGGGAAACGGGCATCTACAAGGTCGAGCCCTACGTCGTTTCCGCCGATGTCTACGCCGTGCCCCCGCACGAGGGACGGGGCGGCTGGAGCTGGTACACCGGGGCGGCGGGCTGGCTCTACCGGCTGTACCTTGAATCCCTCCTCGGCCTGCGGGTCCACGGCGACAGGCTGACGCTGGCGCCGCTCCTGCCCGCCGACTGGGGCGAGGTCACGCTGGACTACCGCCACGGCTCCTCCCTCTACCATATCCATATCCAGCAGAGCGCCGGACCGGACGGCCCGCCCTTCGTCATGCTGGACGGACGGGTTCAGGGCGGCGCGAGCGTACCGCTGGCCGACGACGGGGCCGAGCATCGCGTGGAAATGCGGCTCAACGCCATCCCTCTCAGCTAACCGTCCCCCCACCGCGGAAAGGCGCTCCCTGAGGATTCGGGGAGCGCCTTTGTGCGCGCCACCCCGGAAGCTCTTCGCAACGGAACAAAAAGCTTGCCCTTTTCCCCTTGGATGCCGTATTCCAGACGCTGCGGCGGCTGTCCGCGCCGGAGACGCGCGGAGTTTTAAAGTGGCGCGCCGTCCCGTGCGGGCAGGGTTCGCACCGAAGACGTGCAGGGCGGCGTCCCCCAAAGCTCAACTTCGTGCACAGCGTGCCGTCCGCACAGAAGACACGCGCGGGGAAGGCCGTCTTCCCCCAAAAAGAAGCCTCTTCACTGGTGCGCGCCAAAGACGCGCGGGGCGGAGGCCACCGTCCCGATTCGCGGCGCTCCGGCGAGGACGCCGAAAAAAGCAGCAACACGGCCTTTGCCGGGGCAGGCGCGCCATTTCCCCGGCAGGGGGCGGACGTTCCCGCCCGCGGTTTTCCGCAGCGCGGGTTTTCCGTACAAAGGACATCCGATGGATTCACAGGAACAGCCCATCAAGGGCGCACAAAGCGTCTACCGCGTACTCAACATTCTGGAGGCGGTCATCCAGCGCGGGGATCAGATGATTTCGCCCAAGGAACTGAGCTCGGCGCTCGACATCCCCCTCGCCACGGTCCACCGCCTCCTCGCCGTGCTGCGCCAGCGCAACTTCGTGGCCTGCGATCCCGTCACCAAGAAATACCATATCGGCGAGGGGTGTCTGATCAACCCCAAACAGAACCTCGGCGGCTACATCCGCTCCCGTTTCACGCCGCTGGCCGAACGGCTTTCACGGCGCTTCGGCTATCCGACCATCCTCTACGCCCGGCGCGGCTACGACGCCGTGTGCGTGCAGCGTGTCGACGGCTGGAACCCCATCCAAATCTACCTCAACAAGGTGGGGGACCGCCGCCCGCTTGGCATGGGCTCGGCCACCCTCTCTATCCTCGCCGCCCTGCCGGAAGAGGAAGCCGAAGCCATCCTCGCCCGCAACGAGGAAGAAATCCGCTGGGTGCTCCAGACGGATTTCACGGCCTTGCGCCGCTTTCTCGAACAGGCCCGGCGGCAGGGCTACGCCGCTTCCTCCGACATGCTGCTCAAGGGCACCATCGGCGTCTCGCACGCCCTGCGCATGGGCGACGAGGTCATCGGCAGCATCGCCGTCGACGCCATGCGCTCCGAGCAATGGGAGCGGGATGAGGCTTTTATCGTCCGCGAACTGAAAGAGTCCCTCCTCTTCTGATCCTCCTTTGGCCCTCTCAGCCGCCGCGTCCGAAAGCGGCCCCCCTCCGCTTTACGCCGTAAACGCCGCGTACTCCTGACGCGGCGTGCGCTTCACCCGTCCCAGAAGCGGACACCGCTGCTTCAGGTACAACACGTGGCGCGGCGTGTGCTTCACCCCCCGCGAGGAGGAAGGAAGGAAGGAAGGAAGGAAGGAAGGAAGGAAGGAAGCCTGCGCGCCTCCCCGTGGAGCAAGGCCGCGCAACACGCCGCAGCCCGGCAAGGCCCGGCTTCCCCACCCTTGCACGCAGTAACGGTCCGGGGAGGCATGGGCGCGGGCTGCGCCTTGGGCTCTCCTCCTTCACGCGCGGCCCTGATCGGCGGTTGCGCCCTGCACCAAGGCGGAGGGTTGACGGCGGCGGCGTTGGCCCCGGCGCGCTCGGGTTGCTCCCTGCACCAAGGCGGAGGGGCTCTCCCCCCTCATACGCCGCACTGAAAGAAAGCTTCCGGCCCGGCGTTTTCTTTACCACCCGTTTCCAGCTTTCTTTCCCACCCTCCCCGCGCCGCTATGGGCGTAGTACACCTGCACACCCTCAGCGGCCATGCGGCCCCTCCCTGCGCGCCGCAAGGGGCGTCTTCCCTTCCTCTTGCCAGTCCTTTTGCCGCAGCGTCTGCGGCCTTGCCGGACGTCGGGCGTCCCTGCGCCGTTTTGGGGGAGCGCCTCCCATCGAGCCCCATATCTCCAGAAAAATCGCCCGAATCGGCACACGATCCCGCCGCAAGGCTTGACGGGGACCTCTAAAACCGCTACTTCCGATCCATAATATAATATGTTTATCATATTATGATAAAACGACCTCGCTTCGAAAAACGGCGGGCAAAAGGAGAACACGCATCATGCGCCTGCGCAGCGGCTATCTCTACTACGACACCCCGGTGGGCATCCTGTGTCTGGACACGCATTTTCCCAAACCGCCGGGGCAGCTCAGGAACCCGCTTACCTTCGATTTTCCGGTCGTCTGCCGCGTCCTGCCGGGCGTAGGGGCGCGCGAAATCCTTGCCGCCGCCTCGGACGAGCTTGAGGCCATGCTTGTGGAAGCGGCCCGGCAGCTCGAACGCGACGGCGTGAAGGCCATTGCCGGAAGCTGCGGCTTCATGGCCCTTTATCAGAAGGCCGTGGCCCGCGCCGTCTCCGTCCCCGTGCTCATGTCGAGCCTCGTCCAGATTCCCCTCATCCATACCCTGCACGGGCCGGAGGCGCGCATCGGCGTCCTCACCGCCCACTCCGGCTCGCTGACATGGGAGCATTTCAGGCACGCGGGCGTGCCCGACGGCCTGCGCCCTTCCGTCGTCGTCCGGGGGATGGAAACGTCCTCCATCTTCCGGGAAACCATCCTCGAAGGCCGTACCCCCTATATGGACACCGACGCCGTGGGCGCGGCCATCTGCGAGGCAGCCGCCGCCCTTGCCGCGGAAACCCCGCTCGACGCGCTGCTGCTCGAATGCACGGACCTCAGCGCCTTTGCCCGGGGCATCCAGGAGGCCGTGGGCCTTCCCGTCTACGACATCAACTCGCTCGTCACCTACGCAGCATTCTGCGTACGGCGCAAACAATGGGTCTGACGGCATCACCGGACCCGAGACATACCCGCAGGAGGGAATCATGGGAGAGATACAGCGTTTCGGATTGCCCAAACAGGGCGGCGTCCCGGCTTCGCAGGCGGTCATGGCCGACGGCTGGCTGTTCGTGGCGGGGCAGGTCCCCAAAAACGCCGAGGGCGAATTCGTGGTCGGCGGCATTGCGGAACAGGCGAAGCAGGCCCTCGACAACCTCATGAAGACCCTGAAGGAAGCCGGATACGGCCCCGAGAACGTGATCAAGGTCAACGTCTGGCTGGACGATCCCCGCGACTTCGCCATCTTCAACCGCGTCTACAGCCGCTACTTCACCCTTGAACACGCCCCGGCCCGCGTCACCGTGCAGGCGCACATGATGAACGACTTCAAGGTCGAAATCGACTGCGTCGCGTGGAAGGCGCCGCGATGAACGCCTCCTTCGACGTCATCGTCGTCGGGGGCGGGGTGACGGGGGCGGCCGTCGGCTACGGGCTGGCCAAAAAAGGCGTCAGAACCTGCATCGTGGACGCCGTGCCGACCTTTTCCCGCGCGTCCCGCGCCAACATGGGGCTCATCTGGTGCCAGTCCAAGGCACTCGGCTGCCCGCCCTTCGTGCGCTGGGGCTTCGCTTCGTCCCGGGCCTACGGCGCGCTGGCCGCCGAACTCAAGGAGGCGTCCGGCATCGACACCGGCTACGCGGCCACGGGCGGGATCATCCCCTGCCTCGGCGAGGAGGAACTCGCGCAGCGGGCCCTTTTCATCGACAAGCTGCGCGCCGAAACCGAGGACGGGGTCTATCCGGCCTCCATGCTCAGCCGGGCGGAACTCGAAAAAAAACTGCCCAAAGTCCCCTTCGGGCCGGAGGTGTCCGGGGGCACGTGGTCGGAGATGGACGGCTACGTCGATCCGCTCCATTTGATCTTCGCCTTCCGCAAGGCGTTCACGCGCGCGGGCGGCACGCTCCTTGCCGGGGAGCGCGTGAGCGCCGTAACGCCCTCGGGCGGCGGCTATCGGCTGGACTGCGGCGAGCGCGTCCTTGAATGCGGCAAGCTCGTCCTCGCCTCCGGGCTCGGCACGCGCAAGCTCGCCCTTCAGCTCGGGGCGGACATCCCCGTCTTTCCGAACAAAAGCCAGGTGCTGCTCCTTGAGCGCATCCCCGCCGATGTCCTGCCCATCCCGCTGCTCGGCATAGCCCGTACCTTCGGGGGCACGGTGATGATCGGCGCGGCGCACGATCAGGCGGGCATGGACCGCGATCTGCATCCCGAAACCCTCGCCGCCAACGCGGACTGGGCGGCCCGGGTCTGGCCGGAACTGGCGCGCAAGCGCATCCTGCGCTTTTGGACGGGCCTGCGCGTCTGGCCCAAGGACGCCTACCCCATCTACGACCGCATCCCCGGGCATGAGAACGCCTTTGTCTTCGTCATGCACAGCGCGGTATCGCTGGCGGCGATCCTCGAACGGACCCTGCCGGACTACGTGCTCGGCCAGCCGCTCCCGCCGGACGCGGCCCTCTTCACGCTGTCCCGTTTCGCGGACGGCGACGGGTTCAAGGGTTCCGCCGCCTCCTCGCCCCACGCTACGGCCCCGGCCAAAGCTGAAGCCGCCTCATAAGGAAGAAGCCATGACCACGCAACACAGCGACGAAGCGGGCCTCGTCCGCGTCACCTTTGAAGGCAGGCCCTATACGGTCCGCGCGGGCCAGACCGTGGCCGCCGCCCTGCTCGGGGACATCCATGCCGGGCATACCGGCTGCCACCCGCTGACCGGCGAGCCCCGCGCCCCCTTCTGCATGATGGGGACGTGCTTCGAGTGCCTTGTGGAAATCGACGGCGTCCCCGACCGGCAGGCCTGCCTGACCCCGGTCCGCGAAGGTATGAACATCAACCGCCAGCACTGCGGCAAGGAGGAGGAGCGATGATCCGTCAATGGGATGCCCTCGTCGTGGGGGCGGGACCGGCCGGGCTGCGCGCGGCCAGCGTGATCGCCGAGGCCGGGCTTGAGGTCGTCCTCGTCGACGAACAGGCCGGGCCCGGCGGCCAGATTTACCGCCACGTCACCGCGCCGGGCGCGCAGGGCCGCTTTCCCGATCCCGCCGACTTCCGCGACGGGACCGCCGCCGTGCGGCGCTTCGAACGTTCCGGGGCGCACTACCTTTCCGAAAGCACGGTCTGGTTTCTGGAGCCGGGCCGCGCCCTTGTCTCCCGAGGGGACGAAACCCTCGACCTGCGGGCCAGGAACCTTATCGTCGCGGCGGGGGCGATGGAGCGCCCCGTCCCCTTCCGGGGCTGGACATTGCCGGGCGTCATGACCGCCGGGGCTGCCGACATCCTGCTCAAAACGGCGGACGTCGCACCGCAGGCGCCGGTGGCGCTCGCGGGCAGCGGGCCCCTGCTCTATCTGGCGGCCAGCCACCTGATCAAACGCGGCGTCCCCCTTGCCGCAGTGCTCGATCAGACGCCGCCCCGCAACGTGCTGCGGGCCCTGCCCCACCTCCCCGCCGGGCTGCTCGGCCTTCCCCTGCTCCTGCGGGGCGCGTCCATGATGTTGGCTACGCTCCGCGGCGCTCCCGTGCATCGCAACGTCGGGCGCATCGAAGCGCGAGGCGAGGGCCATGTGGAGGAGATCGTCTTCACGGCGGGCAAGGAAACGCGCAACGTGCGGGCGTCCACGCTCCTCTATCACGGCGGGGTCATCCCCCGCACGCACATGGCTTCCGCGCTCGGCCTCGACCAACGCTGGGATGCCCGCCAACAGTGCTGGACCGTGGCCTCCG
>OFGR01002978.1_pt1 | contig 10537 bp, 13 predicted proteins | sample 1521811 | NCBI WGS metagenome assembly OFGR01 (sample SAMEA3504098, study PRJEB24116) | mouse gut metagenome | biome: mouse gut; feature: mouse-associated habitat; material: faeces | place: Denmark | collected 2011
TCGCCTATCACCGAAAAATCAGTGAATTAACAAGTCGCTTAGAGCATATATCACCGGCGGCCATCTTAAATTTTTTATACTGCCGTACCGCGAAGTGGTTGGGGTCACGCTGCTCCAGCTGCTCAAAGAGAAGGTCAACCGCTGACTTGAAATTCTCATCGTCCTCCCGGCACTCGCAGGCGTTGATCATGTCCAGCAGGGTGTTCATGTTTTTTTCCTCCGCCGGGGCCTCATAGTAAATGTAGGCGATCAGCGCCTGGTAGAGCAGGGCCTCCGCCTTCTGCCAGAAATCATCGCCGCCCTTGGCCTCCCCCTGGGTGTTGGTCATAATCACCGTCACCAGGGTGAGAATGTCTGTTTCCCCGTGGAGGTAAACGAAGGGGTTGTAGTGCATGGAGCAGGAGAAATCAATGCTGTTTAGAATCTTGATCTGATACCCTCCCCGTACCAGCGCATGGCCCACCTCCTCGACCACTGTACCTTTCGGGTCGGAGCAGACATATGAGGCGTTCATCTGGAGCAGGTTGGGCTTGATGTGGTAGCGGGTCTTGCCGCTGCCGGAGCCGCCGATGACCAGCACGTTTAAGTTGACGTTCCTCTTTTCCGGGTCAGCGATCTTGCCTAGGGTCAGACGCTCCGTGTCGGACAGGAGAATGTTCTGAGAAAAGTCCGGGTCGATGAACGGCTCAATGTCCTTTGCCGTCCCCCAGCGGGCCGTGCCATACTCAGCGCCACGCCGAAATTTCCGAGCGTTTTTGCCTTTCTGGTAGACAGCGAACCACAAAAGAGTGCCGCAAAAGGCTCCCACCAGCAGATCAAAAGGGTGGAGGCTTGGAAGCGGGTTCGCAAACACCGGGCCGATTGTCAGGAAAGCCCCAAAAACCCGATCCAGCACGTCACCGCCGGAGGCCATGCGGTACGCCTGCCCCAGCTTGGTGGCCATTAACCCCATGAGGAGATAGGGGAAAGCGGCCTTTAACAGCTTTGCTTTGTTGATCTTTTTGAGTTTCATTATCTGTCCACCTCCTGATGTTTGTTCCGGGAGAGGGACTTGGCCATGTTTTTGACCACCTCCTGCAACTTGACAAGCTGCTTGCGGATAGAGGGCTTTTCCCTGGACTTATCCTTAACCACCCTGCCCGAATACTCCCGGAAGGCCGCTGTCAGAGCGTCAGCGTCCCGGCTCTTGAAAAAAACGAGATACCGGGGAGGTTTGGTGGAGGCGTCCTTCTTCAGAGCGAAATCAATGCCGTATTTCCGTGCCACCTTCTCAAAGGACTTGATATTGCCGTCCGTGATTTCAATGTTGCTGACCCCGGCTCCCTGCCTGACAAGGTGTTTTACGCTCTGTTTGCCCTTATAGACTTTTGGGTTTTTCCGCTGCCTCTCCATTTCCGCAAGGGCTTTTATTAGTGCCGCCTTCAGCACGTTGGCGGTCAGCTTGGCAGTCTTAATACTAAGCGCAACGGATTTATTTTCAACTTCTTCCTGCAATCTGTCACCACTCCTTTCCCTGGCAAGGGGGAACCATTAAGGCTCCACCTGGTTTTCTCCCTGGGAGCGTATCGTTAAAATCCCGTCCAGGGTGGTCGCTGTGATACCCAGCCGCTGGGCAACGGCGATGTCGTTCTTCACCGCCTCGTCCACCTCGTCACCACAGACGATCAGGACGTGGCTCCGGCGCAGAAGCTCACGGGCCATGTCTATGCCGTCCTTATGCTCGGCGGGGACAGAATCCCGAAGGAAATTGGGCAGGTAGAGAACCGGGCAGATCGGGGTAAACCCGGCCTCATAGACTTTCCGGCAGTAAACTCTTGCCTGGTCAGCGACCGTAAACTCGCCGCCCTTCCAGACAGCGGTAATGTAAGCGAATGGTTTTTTCATGGAACACTCCTTTCCCCGGCAGCGCCGGTATGGGCAAGAAAAAAGCAGTTACCCGCCGCCGTAAAGGTCATGGTTGACCAGGGCTGTGTAGTAGCTGCTTATGGTTGTGGGGGCGTTATAGAGGGAGGTGAGCAGATAAGAACGGATATTGCGTACCTTGGTGGTATTGGACTTTAAGCAGTCTACCACGTATTTGATATGCTCCGAGTTGAGTTTTAACAGGCGGCTTCTTACCACCTCCGCCGGGAAGTCCTGGCCGCTGATCCGCACCATGGGTTTTGTGCCGCATACCGTGTCCACCATGATGTCCAGTATCTCGTCTAAGATTTCAGCGTCATAGCCAAGGCGTTCCCTGGTAATGTCATACTCAATATTTTCCTTGATCAGCCTCCGGTAAGCCCGTATCCTATCCATCGTATCGTCCGCCCCAGGCCCACGGCTTTCCGTCAGCCCTCTGGCCGGATAGATTGATAGGTCAGTATCATTGAATTCAGTTTGATTCTTCTCAGTATTATTAGTGGCCGTTTTCTGGAAGTCTTGACTTCCGGTTTGCGGAACCTTAGACTTCCGTTTTTCGGAAGTCTGGATTTCTGGTGCTTCCGGCTTGCGAATAAAGTTCTTCACGTAGATAATCGTGGGCTTTCCCTGGCCCTGCTTCTTCCGTTCAATCAGCCCGTTCTTATCCAGTTCCCCAAAGAGGGAAACCGCCTTTGTATGGCCGCAGCACAGATACTCCAAAGCGTCCTCCAGGGTGAAATAGATAAATACCCGGTTTCGCCCGTCCAGCCAGCCATTACGAACGGACAGCCCCATGCGGTCAAGCATAAGGCCGTAGAGGATTTTGGCGTCAGAGGATATGCGCCGGTAGCCGGGGTCAGTGAACAACACTTTCGGTATCCGGTAGAAGGTATATTGTTCCGCCTCATCGCCATAGAAGTAATCCAGCATGGCAGGGTCTGGCATGGCTTCGTTTCACCTCCTTTTCCGCAGTCATTAGGACGAAAAAGGCATGAAAAAAAGGACACCACTGTAAGATAGCGTCCTTTATTGTGTAATCTGCTGAAAACCCATGCCTTCATAGCCGTCTTTGACTGATTTTTTTAGTAGTTTCGCTAGTTCGCTTAGAATACTCAGCTTTAGGCATAGAAAAGCACCCCTTTTCTTAGTATAAGTATTATAGCATACTTGTCTAACAATTGGGGTGCAGTTCATATTCTCGATAACTGCCTGTTTTTTATTGTTCTGATACTGCATACAAGAACCTTGCAGCCCCCTTTTTCCGCACCTGCAAGCCGTTCTCCTTCCTGCACCAGTCTGATCCAGGCTCCTTCAACTCCTTGCAGTGATATAGAAACAGCTGCCAAGCCATATCCAGCTGGAATAAAATTTCATCTTTCATTGCAGTTTTTCCCAATCCTGTCAATATCTTCTTCTGCGTCCGCCGCCCATGCTTTTACGCGCGGAGGAACTGAACGTATATCCGCCCCTGCGGTTTCTTCTGTGTCTTCTTCCCCGAATCAGCCGGATTAACAGAATAATCAGCACGATTACCGCAGCAATAAGCAGTATACCAAGCAGTCCCTTTACAGAAAAAATATCCTTCGCAAAATTCTGGAAAAACGCCTTGATATTGGTGAGTATCGTTCCCTTGGAAACATCCCGTCCCGCCACAACAGGACTTTCGTGTATCGTCTGCCCATCGATTTGGAACGTGACCGTTCCGATTTCTGTTCCCTTCGTAAACGGCGCTTTCAGCCGAATCGTTCCGTCCTCGTCAGTTTCCGCATAGGTTTCGTTATATTTCACCGATGTGCTGAGCGCGCCGTCGTCCATAGGCGGCAGGTATGTTGCCAGCGTATCCGCATAAACAACAGGCACCGTATCGCCTTCTGTTTTGTCGTGCTTTGTCAGCACGGCTTCTTCGATCAACGCACCTTTCCGGCTCAGTTCCGTCCTGACGTATCCATTGAAGCCATATTCAAACAGCAGCTTTGCATCGTCCCAGCGTCCCGGGCTTTGGGAATCGAATATTACGGCAATCAGGGATTCGCCTTCTTTTTTTGCGGAAGCTGTCACGCAGTCCCCTGCCTCATCGGTAAAGCCTGTTTTTATCCCCGTCGCATATTCATACTTATATTCCCCGTCTGTAATCAGCATGTTGTGGTTGAACCAAGTATATTCCTGTGTCCGCATGCTGTCGTTTTCCGCAAACATATTATCCGCACCGTCACCGGAAAAACGTTTCTCCCCTGCAATCTCCGCAAGTGTCGGGTTTTTCATATATTCTCTGGAAAATAACGCCATGTCATATGCACAGGTATAATGGTTTTCATCGTGATAGCCATGCGCATTGGAGAAATGGGAATTGACCGCGTTCAGCTCCTGTGCCTTCTTGTTCATCAGGTCTGTAAAAATCTGTTCGCATTGTGCAAAGCTCAGGCTCTGGTCGTTCTGTACCCGCTTTGCCACAGCCGAAGCAACGACATTTGCGGAATCGTTTCCGGAAGGAATCATCAGCCCACGAATCACGTTTTCCATCGTTATGGTTTCCCCTGCGTTATGTCCCGCCTTGCTGGAATCCCATGGAATTTATGTGAACCGTAAGGCTGTTGCTCTGGAAGAAGATTATAACGAAGGAGTAAATATTTCCTATTTTGGACACTGTAAATCTCCCATCACGGACCTGACGGAAACGATAAGTCTGAGGATGCGTAGAAACGTGAATACAGACGGTGTAGGATTGAGCGAATATGATGGTTCCATCTATGTGGGAGTCAAATGTGTTCCTTCGTTACATACTCCATGGGAAAATACACATGATACGACCTGTATTGCCGAAGATGGCGAGGAAGGAATGGAAGCAGATGAGTGTACTTACAAAAAAGCAGTTACAACGGCCTCATATCTTTCCTGCAGACAGGGCGGAATCATTTATCCTTTATCCAGCGGACAGCAGGATGAATCTTACTATCAGGCGCCTTTTCAAAATTATCCATTTTTTCTCTCTCCTTCTTGATCGTCTAAGGAATTTTCAGAAATTACTTGTGACAAGTAATTGTCATGAGTAATTTCATCACAGTTCCTAAGCAGCCTGATAATATTTTGATTGTAAATCGCTTCACATTAGACTATATCATATCCAGCATATGATAAATATAGAGAGCCTATCAATTTTTATGATAGACTCTCCATTGTTTTGCACTCTGTTTGTCAGCGTTAGTAATAATTTAGTTTCGATACTTCCTTATCACCGCAAAACTAAAGGGTTTCGGGGTTTTGAGAGAGAAATGGACATGTGTTTTTTGCCTTGATAATTAGTCCAAGGAAACTTATTTTACCCCGGGGGGTAAGGAACGTGAATATTATGGCAAAAGATCAGAATCAAAAAGACTATGCTATTAAGAGTATCAAAAAGGAAGAGTGGTGAGTAAGAAGATGAAGCTAATAAAGAATTGAGGGAGCACTATTTCAACTAAAATAGATACTGGTATGTAAAATGAAAATTTAGTATTGGAGATGTTAAGATGGATGTAGACATACTTGGACAGTACAATTTTGAAAATTTCACCCTTTTAAATGCACTGATGAGTGAAGACGAAATAATTAATACAGCAATTCATGAATATACTCACTTTGGATTATCAAATCAAAGTGTATATGGAACAATCCTATATTGTTTAAATAAATTAATAATCCCATATGATAATCAAATGGATATTAATAGAAAAAAAGCAGCAATGGATTTTTTTATGGATAATACTTTAAAGGTACAAGAAGGAATGGCTGTATTTATTGAAGGCATTTATTTTTTGCTTAGAGATGTGGAGGAGTATGAAAATTTTATTGAGAATTTAATGAGAAATAATCTAAAGTATTATTCGTATGTGAAACCGCTTCGTTTTATTCTTGAATTGTTGAAGGATGCAGAAAGAGAAAACGTATTGACGGTTGCACATGCGGTATTTCAGATTGCATTGACAGCAATGAATGCGAACATATATACTGTTGGAGGAAGTGCATTCGGAACTAAAAAATTAATTCAAAAGATGGTTTCAAAACCAGATTTTTCAAAAAAATATATTCCGAACAAACGTTTTTGTGTTGCCATTGAGTCTTGTAAAAATGCTTCATCATGTGAAGATTTGGTACAACTCCTTACAAATCAAATAGTGGGTAAGGATGAGAATAATACATTTGATGATTTAAATGAGAGACTTGCGGAAATAAAGAAATTTGTAATTGAAATTTTTTCTGAATCAAAGTATATCGGATTGTATAAAAATAGTTTAGAGAAAATTAGTAATAAAGAGAAGGATGTTTCAGAAGTGTTTTTACAACAACTTCCAACGGCATTTGGTGAAGATTATATATTTAGAAATATGAAAAAAACAAATTATGAAATATTAAAAAAGAAATGCGCAGAGAATGTGTACTCAACTTTATTTGTACTAGGTAATTTAAAGAGTAATTTGTCAGATCTATTGGCGAAGATGGGAGTTGACGAAATCGGGACAATCGAAGAAGACAAAGAAATTGTTTTTTATTACGATTTAGAAAACAAAGAAGTATATGGATGTCTTTTAGAAATAGAACAGTTGCAAGAAGTTTTGGAGAGTGTTGCGACTAGAAGCGTGCTTCTGGCATCATATAAGAACTTTGACTATGAGAATAATATAATTCCAAATCATTTGGAAATTAATAAATTTACATATATATATTGTCATACAACATATAGTAATGCTACTTGTTACATAGATAGATGGAAAGACAATGAAGTTTACTACAGATATATGGTATATGAAAGTATGCCAGTCTTGCTTATCAAGAATAGTAAAAATTCTATATTTATTTTACCTATGACACCAATTGTTGCTGACGAAGCTGATAGAGATATTAGACGAAATTATAACAAGATGAAAATGATAACAGAGGTTAAAGATGAAGAATTTGATTCATATGTTATCACAAATTCTATCAGGAGGGATGAGATAGATACTATTATTAATTGTTTATTCTTTTTAAATATGCATTCATGAGAGAATAAAGACTAACAATTGGAATGGAACTTATTACGAGATTCAATTAAACATATTGTTAGATTATGTGGCTGTGTTACTTGAAAATCTGTTTATGAATGTGGAAATTTGTATGGCGATGGGGTAATGCCAAAACGCTAATTACTGGGTTTTGCTAAGGGGTATATAGTTTTGCCAAAAAGAACTGGATGAAAAACTATATACCTTTTAGAAAGAGATGATTGGGATTAATTACGCAGGAAGGTCAGTAAGCTGCTTTTGACTAATTTTCAGTCCACAATTATGTAAACGCTCAGACCGTGCAGAATATATTTTAATTAATAATGCTATTTTATCTTCACGCAATCCGAAATGTAATTGTCTATGGCAGATAGGGCATAAGCAAATAATATTGGCGTATACATCAAGACTGTTATCAAAAAGCTTTTGCATTTTCATAGGAATTATATGATGCCCTTCCATATACAGCTGATTGGTACTTTCTGAAATAAATGTCTGATGAAGTGGATCAAGTTCACATATATACCCGACTGATTCAATGACTTGATTTTTAATTATGGAAGCTCTTCTATATGTTTCTGCTCTTTGAATTATTAGATCACTTCGAGGAATGATAAAATCCATAAGTGAAATATGTTCTTTCATATCAACAAAGCTATTGCCTGAAGCAAAGCGGCAATAATTGTTTAACCCAGCGCTATACATTCGGTGCCCACGTTCATATTTATCTATAAAATGGGGATCTTGAAATAAATCATTCTTAATAACTTGTAAGTAATTTAAATCGGTAATCTCATAAATTGTAGCTTGAATCTTTTGTTGAGCAGATAAATACAATGATATAGTATCTAAAGCACCTAAGTAATGTTGTATAGTCGAGGATGAATTACCACGAATTTTTTAAGATACTGCACATAATATTCCCGCAAAACATATAAATCAGACATATTGACACCTCATAATTCATTATTTGAGAGTATTATAACAAAAAGACAGTATATTTTCTACTCTCACTCTCATTATTAAAAATGTGTTAATATCTTTAGGTCTTCTCCCATACTTTCTCTAAATGTGATACAATAAAAACCATAATGTACGAAAGGGGTAAATTACATATGGCATATAGTTTTTTAACCTTGGCGAAGGATGTACTGGAAAAAGAAAACATCCCACTATCAGTAGAGGAGATGTGGGATTCTGCAAAAAAACATGGATTATTGGAGCAACTATCTTCATCAGGCAAAACCCCAATCCGTACCCTTTCAGCCAGAATCTATGTAGATATAAAAAATAATGAAGCCAGCATATTCGAGCAGGTAAGCAAACGTCCGGCAAAATTCTTCCTGAAGGGCAGAATAGTAGGGCTTAAAGAATATGAAGAAAAACAGAAGCAGGAAAAAGAGCAGAAGAAACATAAATTCAGCGAAAGGGATTTACATATTCTGCTTTCCAGCTTTGTAAGCTCTGATGAGCATTTCAAATGCCTGACAAAGACAATATTTCATGAAAATTCCAAGCGAGAAAAAAGCGGGAAAAACCAATGGCTGCACCCTGATATTGTCGGTGTCCATTTTCCGTTTGATTCCTACACAGAAAACACATTGAAACTCTTTGATATTTTAAAAGTGAATCCATATAAATTATATTCCTTTGAAATGAAGATCAGCCTGAGTTTAGGCAATCTGCGGGAATGCTTTTTCCAGGCAGTATCAAACTCAAGCTGGGCACATGAGGGCTATCTTGTAGCACTCCATATTTCAGAAGAACCGGAATTAATGGACGAGTTGCGGCGGTTAAGCAATGCCTTTGGTATAGGTGTAATCCGCCTGGATGCTGAACATTTTATGCAGAGTGAAATTTTATTCTCATCCAAAGAAAAGGAAACACTGGATTGGGATACAATCAACCGTCTGGTAGATAGCAATCCTCAATTTAAAGACTTCCTGGACAGTTTAATGGAAGATATCAAAATAGGTAAAATAAAAAGCAGATATGATGAAATCTACCCAGATGAAGAGCAAATGTACCAGTATGCTTTGAAATATGGTATTATAACAAATAACTAAGAATAACAATTCTATTTTCAATCAAAAGAAGAATCCTTGCTGCTGACAAACAAGTGAAGCAGCAGGGATTTTTTGTCTAAAATTATATCCCAACTTTTTCATGTCAATTAACAAGTTGACGAATAAATGTTCTGATTACGGTAATGCTTTCCATATAAACATTTTGTAGGAAGGTGAAATATGAACACAGATCACAGGTTGAAATTCGGAAAATATGTAGAAACACTAAGGAAGAACAGAAAAAATCCCTGCGGGAGACAGCCAAAGCGGTAAAAGTATAACCTCAATACTATAGCGAGGTGGAAAAAGGCAGAAGCAGTACCTTCACTTCTGAAAGGCTGAAATTACTATCTCATTTTCTCATTCTTGATGAAAATGAAACCCATACCCTATACGATATGGCAGCAGAATCAGGGTCATCCAATGATATTGCTACACCACAGGACTGTGCTGATAATATGCTGGGCAATTCTTATGTAATAGAAGCCTTACGCCTGTCAATGGAAACTGGTGCAGGAGAAAAAGAATGGCAGGTCTTTCTGGATGAATTAAAAGCAAGAAAGGGGTGAGCCGATATGTACCAGCCCAGATTAAGAAAACAGAGGAATGGAATACCTGTCATGAGTAATAGTGAGATTGATATTCATGCAGAAGATGGATTACACATATCTGTCTCATTGCGGACTGATATTAGGCAGAATGGTATGCGACAGGTCTGACAGTCGGCGCACCGCTTGACAGGACTTACATGTACAATACGCTCGGCGTGAGCTACATCACTATCAACGACACGGTAATCATCGACATCAAGGCGGAAGCGGCTGTAAAGTAAAATAAGTAAGGCTGAGGGACCCCATGCAGGACGCATGGGGTTCCTTTTTTCTTATTCCGTTCAGACGTCTGAGCGGTTCCGTCCGATTTTCTGCCCCACTTCCCGACTGGCTGGATCCCAAGCATCGGCATCAATATCCATACAGAGGGGACAGAAAGTTATGAGGACACGCAGATGGATATTGTTTCGGCGGAGTTGCGGATTTGGAGTTTCTGGATTATGTGCCAGATATTGCAGGAAATACACAGGCGATGGAGGTGATTGTGGAACTACTGGCGAAGCTGCCAGAAGTGAAGATAGCATACCGTTGGTCTATGATATGCTTAATGATAGGCAGGTTGGAAATTTGGAAGAATGGTTAAATGAAGTTATTGCCGAGGGAGCTTTGCCAGAAGAAGAAAAACAGGCAAAAGAGCTGCTGGAAAAGCAGGCAGAATACAAGCCGCTTGCAAAGGTTGAGGAACTGGAAGAATGTAACTATAACATGATTGATAACGTCCTGAACAATGAGAAGCCGAAAGAGGAAAAAGAAAAGCAGTCAGGCAGAATTTCCATTAAGGAGAAGCTGGCGGAGAAAAAGGAGGTCACCCGGCAGAGGGATAAGGCAGAAAGAGAAGTCCCGGAAAAGGGAACAGAGAAAAAATCAGAGAGGGAGATATAGGCTATGGATAAATTTACAGTGGAAGAAATCAATTTGATGTGTGTGTTTGAGGGGCAGG
>OFGR01002979.1_pt1 | contig 10534 bp, 5 predicted proteins | sample 1521811 | NCBI WGS metagenome assembly OFGR01 (sample SAMEA3504098, study PRJEB24116) | mouse gut metagenome | biome: mouse gut; feature: mouse-associated habitat; material: faeces | place: Denmark | collected 2011
CCGGCCCGCGCCGTCGGGCTGCGCCTTGTCCCAGCCGCCGGTACACCGCTACGTCCACCCCATCCGCGCCGCCCGGCCCGCGCCCCGCAGCTGCGTGGAGGACCTGCTGGCCGATATGCTGGAGACGCTCTCCCGGCAGTCGGAGCAGCTGGAGGAGGTACTGCGGCGGCTGGAAGGAGACAACTCGGATACAATGTAAACAAATGGTGACAATTTTTTAGCCCCGCTTGTGTTATAGTCCCTTTGCGAGTATAATAAGGGCTGACGCGATCCAGCGCCGATCTCTTCAGCAGCACAAGGAGCAAGAAATCCATGAGGCGCAGCAAAAGAAAAACCAGCGGCCTGCAGGCTGCCGCCGTGGCGGCGGTCTGCATCCTGTTCGTAGCGACCGCCCTTCTGGGGCTGTACAAATGCTTTTCCAAGGAGCCCACCCCCAGGCCGGACCAGTCCAAGAGCGCATCCGCGCCGGAGGACGACGGCCCTATGGAGCCGGGGGACGCCGCTTCCGACGCCCTGGGCGCCGGACAGCGGAAGGAGCATTTTCACACCATCCTCCTGGGGGGATTGGACGATGAAAACGGCGGCAGCGACACCAACCTCCTGGTAGCGGTGGACGCGCAGAACAAGCGCATCGACGTGGTCAGCCTGCCCCGGGACACGCTGCTGGACGTGTCCTGGTCGGTGAAGAAGCTGAACAACGCCTACCACCACGGCGGCTTCACCCAGACTATGGCGGAGGTAACCCGCCTGCTGGGCATCCCGGTGGACCACTACGTCACCGTGAAACTGAACGCCTTCGAGGAACTGGTGGACGCCATTGGGGGGGTGGAATTCGACATCCCGGTAGATATGGACTACGACGACCCCTACCAGGACCTCAGCATCCACTTCCCCAAGGGCCCCCGCCTCCTGAACGGAGAGGACGCGCTGAAAGTGGTCCGCTGGCGGCAGAACAATGACGGCAGCGGCTACGCCACCGCCGACATCGGCCGCATCGGCACCCAGCAGGCGTTCCTCATGGCGGCGGCCAGGCAGATGCTCCATATCTCCAACTGGGACAAGGTCCGCACCTACGCGGAGATCTTCCAGGAGCAGGTGGACACGGACCTGGAGCTGGCCAACCTCATCTGGCTGGGGGAGCAGGCCCTGACCGCGGGCAGCGAGAACATCACCTTCCACACCCTCCCCGGCGACGGAGCGGGCTACTATAAGGGCGCGTCCTACTACGTGCTGGACCGGGAGGCCGTGCTGGAGCTGGTGAATACATATTTCAATCCCTACCAGCGTGAGCTGACCCTGGAGGATATGCACATTCTGGTGCCGTAAGAAAATAGGAGTGTACGAATGAAACGCAGAATTTTCGCGCTGATCCTGGCGGCTGTCCTGTCCTTCGTGGCAATGCCCGGCGGAGCCCGGGCGGCGGAGGGGGGATTTACCCCCATCCGCACCTACGAGGACCAGTTTTCCGACGTCTCCGCCGGAGACTGGTACTATGAGACGGTAAAGGCCCTCTATGAGCTGGGCCTGACCAACGGCAGCGGACGGGAGGACGTCTTCGACCCCTCCGGAGAGCTGACCATCGCCGAGGTGGTGACCATGGCCTCCCGCCTGCGCAGCCTCTACGAAACCGGCGACAGCCTCTCGGGCCGGGACGCCTACGGCGAAGGCGGCGGGGAGTGGTACCTGCCCTACGTCCTCCACCTCCAGGCCCTGGGGAGCATCGGCCAGGAGTTCGAGGGCCGCTATGACCGCCCGGCCACCCGGGCGGAAATGGCCCACGTCCTGGCGGGGGCCCTGCCTCAGGAGACGCTGGACCCGGTGAACCGGGAGGCGGTGGCCTCCGGCTACGGGCGGGGCCGCTACATCCGGGACGTAAAGGAGAATACCCCCTATCGGGACGACATCCTCCTGCTGTACGACTGGGGCGTAGCCGGCGGCGTGGACAAGAAGGGCTCCTTCCAGCCCGGCGGCCGCATTTCCCGCGGCGAGGCGGCGGCTATGGTGGCCCGGCTGGCGTACGGCGAGCTGCGCGTGGCTCTGGACTGGGAGATCCTGCCCCTGTACAGCAAGAAGGGCTGGAGCATGGAGGAAATGGTGTGGAGCGACGGGACCTTCTACGCCTCCCCCGGCGCGGACGAGAAGGAGAAAATCGACGCCGACGTGCGCTATATGCTGGCCGCCGGCCAGCGGCAGGTAACCCTGGAGTACCCCTCCGGGACGGTCAGCAAGCCCTTCGTGGACCGGATTCTCAACGCCTTCCTGAGCGCGGCCCGGGAGTACGTGGAGCAGACCTACAACAGCGTTACCTCCCTCTACTACCCCGGCAGCGGCAAGGTGATCCTCACCTTTTCCAGCAGCCTCTACGACGAGTCCGAGATCGATTACTACCGGGAGGAAACCATGGCCTACGCCATCGACGTCCACGACCGCATGTGGGCCGAGGGCCGGATCACGGCGGATATGACCGAGTACGAGAAGGCCAAGGTATACTTCGACTGGGTCTGCAACCACTGCCGCTACGACTACGGGGACAATATCATGAGCCACAGCGGCTATCAGGCGTTCACCAAGGGCCTGGCGGTCTGCGACGGCTATGTGGCGATCTACAACCTGCTGCTGCGGCTGGAGGGCATCGACTGCGGCACCTGCTCCACGTCGCAGCACATCTGGACCGTGGCGGAGCTGGACGGAAAGACGTACCATATCGACCCCACCTGGGGCGACCAGACCAACGGGATTGACGACCGCTACTTCGCCATGACGGAGGAGTTTGCCCTGGGGAGATTTTAAGATTTTGCATGCACAGGCGCGCCGCCTGCGCATACGGGAGGAAGGAGCGATCCGCGCATTGAAAATCGTAGTATTGGCCGGCGGACTGTCCCCGGAGCGGCAGGTATCCCTGGTATCGGGCCAGGGCATCTGCCGGGCCCTGCGGAGCCTGGGCCACCGGGCCGCGCTGGTGGATATGTTCCTGGGCCTGGAGAACTACGCCGGAGCCCCGGCGGACATCTTTGACGCCCCCGACGGCCTGTGCGGCCGGGAGGTAATCGCCGCCGAGGCCCCGGACCTGGCGGCGGTGCGGGCCTCCCGGCGGGATCGGTCGGGGAGCCTCTTCGGCCCCGGCGTGCTGGAGGCGTGCGCCCTGGCGGACACGGTGTTCCTGGGCCTCCACGGGGAGTGCGGCGAGGACGGACGGGTCCAGGCCGCCTTCGACCTGCTGGGGATTCCCTACACCGGCTCGGGACACCTGGGCTCCGGCATGGCGATGAACAAGGCCGTAGCCAAGCAGGTCATGGAGTTCTCCGGCATCCCCACCCTCCCCTGGCGGGAGCTGGTTTACCGCCGGGAGGACATCCCCCGGCTGGCCAGGGAGCTGCCCCTGCCGGCGGCGGTGAAGGCCATCAACGGCGGGTCCTCCCTGGGCCTGGCCCTGCCGGACACCCGGGAGGAGCTGTCCGCCGCCCTGGAGGAAATGCTCGCCTACGGCGGGCACGTGGTGGTGGAGCGGAAGATCCGGGGCCGGGACCTGACCGTGGGCGTGCTGGGGGACCGGTACCTGCCGGCGGTGGAGATCACCGCCCAGCGCGGCGGCTATTTCGACTACGCCGCCAAGTACCAGGAGGGCGGGAGCCTGGAGGTCTGCCCCGCGCCCATCACCCCCGAGCAGCAGCGGACCATGGGGGAGCTGGCCTTGAAGCTCCACCGGGCCCTGGGCCTGCGGGCCTACTCCCGGACGGACTTCATCCTGGACCAGGAGGGCCGGGCCTGGTGCCTGGAGATCAACACCCTCCCCGGCATGACTCCCGGCAGTCTGCTGCCCAAGGAGGCCGCGGCGGTGGGTATGGCCTATCCGGAGCTGTGCCAGAAGATTTTAGACCTCTCCCTGGAAAAATAAAGAACGAATCCGCTCCCCGGCGCACAGACGCCGGGGAGCGAATTTTATTGGGAAAAGAGGGGAGCGGGCCGAAGCCCGCTCCCTTTGCGTATCTGGAATGAGAATTCCTGCGTCGATTAGCCCAGCAGCTGCAGGACGCCCTGGGGCAGCTGGTTCGCCTGAGCCAGCATGGCCTGGGCGGACTGCACCAGGATGTTGTTCTTGACGTAGCTCATCATTTCCTCGGCCACGTCGGTGTCGCGGATGGTGGACTCGGCGTCCTGGATGTTCTCGGCCATCACGGACAGGTTGTTCTGGGTGTGCTCCAGACGGTTCTGGATCGCGCCCAGGTCGCCGCGGACGGAGGAGACGTAGTTGATGGCGTCTTTGATGGTCTGCACGGCGGCGGCAGCACCTTCCTGGTTGCCGATGTTAATGCCATCAATGCCCATGCCACTGGTGTGCATGTCGCCCACAGACACCTTCATCTGGTTGAACTCATCGGAAGTGTCACCGATCTGGAGGGTCAGGCCGCTGGCAGTATTAACATCCCGCAGAGACTTGGCGTCCACAGTGGAAATCTTAATATAGCCGGCAATCTTCTCGCGGGTGGTCATGTCGGTACTGTCCTTGACCTCGGTCAGTTGCTGGAGGGTGGTATTACCCTTGCCATCGTGACCGATGGAGAAGGTTCCGTTGTTGTTTTTAGCAACGGTGGTCAGACGGGTAGCAGCTTCCTTGACATCCACAGCGTTGGGCTCAAAGTCGGTCAGATCAATGACGTTTTTGGCATCCTTGAATTTGCTATCCTTGCCGACGGCCACGGTGTAGGTGGTGTCACCCAGAGTAATGGTGGTGCCGTCCTTCTGGAAATAGTCGCCCAGGTTGATGGTGGTGTTGGCCACACGGTCATCACCGCCGTCACTGCCCTTCTGGATATTCTGGGTTGCACCATTAATGGTGCCGGTAACAGTAGCTTCCTTGCCCAGCTTGGCGACCGTCTTGCCATTGGCAAAGGCATCTTGGAAGTCAGCCTCGGAGGGCTTGATGGTTTCGCTGGACAGGTCAACGGTGAAGAGAGTGTTACCAGCAGCGTCCTGAAGCAGCAGTTTACCAGCAGTGGTCGTATCTGCAGTAAGGGCAATAGTCTGACCCTCTGCGGTCATCTCCCAAGCACCCGCACCATTATTAGCATTCTTGTTATAGGCTACAGAAACATTGCCGGAGGCCAAACCGTCCAAACCAGCAGTTTCCAGAGCGGTCTTCAGAGCATCGGCATCAACCTCGATCTCTGTCTCGGGGGACGTCGCGCTGTTAACGGTCAGGCCAGTGCCGACACTCTGACCCAGAAGACCTGCCTGTGTATCAGCAGCGGCAGTTGAAACCTTAAAATTCAGCTTACCATAGTCACCGAAATCGACCACATGGTCGCCAACCGCCAGTGCAGTGGTATCAAAATCGGTGCTGTTGGCATCATCGGCGATTTTGGTGTTGCCAATATACAGACCCGCCTTGCCGTCATCACCAATCTTAACGGAGACATCACCAGTCAGACCATCTGCCTTTGCCTTGGCTACAATTTCATCAACATCAAGTTTATTGGCAGCAGCAGCGTCGCCGTCAGTCACGGCAAGGTTGGTAACAGTAGGGGCAGCGATAGTAGCACTCGTATCTCCATCTGCCTCAGCATAAGCGTCAACAATCACCTTGTTGGCGGTAGGATCACCAGCGGCATCATTAGGACCGGGCAGACGGACTTCGATATCATCTGCAGCCTTCTGAGTGGCGGAGCTGGTGAAAGTTACGTCCTTGGGGGGATCGAAAGCGGCGGAGGTGGTAGCCTTGAAATTAAGGATATTGTCCTGAGCAGTGATCTTAAAGGTAACAGTATTGCCCTGATCGTCGGTGAGGTCGACCTCGGTACCGTTGAACAGCTCGGCGATCTGGTCGGAGTTCATGCCCTCCTTGACGCTGACAGCGGCCAAGTCCTTGCCGCCGATGTTCAGGACGAAGTTGTTGTCATCCTTCACAACATTCAGGTTATCCAGCTTCACGGAGAAGGAGGCAGGAGTGGCCTTCTCGCCGTCGGCTTCCACAATTGTCTTGTCGGTGTCTACCGCGGGCTGGCCTTTGTTCAACTCCGGGGGAATCAGGCCCAGAATATCCTCGGCAGCAACGCTCTCGTACTTCGCGCCGGAAATTCTGCCCTCTTCCAGAGAACCGTCCAACAGCTTGATGCCGTTGAAGTTGGCGGAATCGGCGATACGGTTGATTTCGGTCTTGAGCTGGTCGACTTCCTTCTGCAGGGCGGCGCGGTCCACTTCGTTGTCATAAGTGCCGTTGGCAGACTGGGTAGCCAGGTAGTCCATGCGGTTGAGCATGTCCTGGATTTCCTGCATGGCGCCCTCGGCGGTCTTCACCAGGGAGATGCCGTCCTTGACGTTCTTCTGGGCGGCGTTCAGGCCGGTGATCTGGGCGCGCATCTTCTCGGAAATGGCCAGACCGGCGGCGTCGTCGCCGGCGCGGTTGATCTTGTAGCCGGAGGAGAGCTTCTCCAGGTTCTTGCTAAGGGCGCGGGTATTGTTGTTGTAATTGCGATATGCGTTCATCGACGCAATATTATGCTGAATTCTCATTTTGTACCTCCATAAAATCTAAGCGTCAGCATCCATGCATCCGCTCCGTAGGTGTTGCGCCGCCCGACCCGGCCATCCGGCCGGACTGTCCGGGAAGCTTGGCGCAGGAACTATCTCAACCGGCTCGCGCAGCCGTTTGAAACCTATACATTATTGAACCGTCCGGCGCACGCCGCGTTCACTACCTATATCGGTCCGTTTTCCGGAAAAATAAGGACTATTTTCAGAAAAATTTGAAAGCGCCAAAATTCATGTGAAACCTATACCTTTTCAAACACCCCCTCTCCAAACAAAATTAGCCCCGGAGGCGTAAGCCTCCGGGGCCTTTGCGGCTATTTTAGGGCAGGATCGGCTCCTCCGGCAGGACGGGGCCGTCATCCCCCTCCAGCGGGTCCTCCGGCTCCGCGACGGCGGGCTCCGTGGGGTCCACAGGGTCCGTGGGCTCTACGGGGTCGGGGTCGGGAATCGGATCGGGGCCCGGGTCCGGGCTGCCAATCTGACCGCCGTCCGGCGGCAGCACCTCGCCGGGGTCCCAGGGGCCGATGGGCCACTGGAAGTCGGGGTCGCCCGGCAGGGGCTCCTCCCCCGGCAGCGTCGGCGGCGGCACGTAGAATTCATCGTGCAGGGTGCAGGTCCCCTTGGTGGAGAAATAGGTCAGGTGGGCGTCGCTGTCGCTGGCCAGGACCAGGGACCCGTCGGGCCGCTCCAGGTGCTCCCGGCCCACCAGCATCACTCGCGTGGACACCGTCTCCTCCGGACAGTAGTCCCCGGCCAGGCAGACCTCCTCCGTCTCGGGGTTGGTGCAGACCCGGACCTCGGTGTGGCAGGTGCAGGTCCCGGAGGGAACCGCCCCCGTCTGGACCTCCACGCTGATGACCCTGCTGCCCCGGTAGTCGGAGGAGCAAAGGGAGCTGGGCTTCATGCCGCAGTCGGCGCACACGTCCACCCAGGTGATGCCGTCCGGCTTGCCCGGGAAGGACTTGTCCTCCAGCCCCTCGTGGATGCTGGACATGACCTTCTTCCAGATGAGGGCGGCGGGGTTGCCGGAGGCGTTGATCTTCTCGTCCTTGTCCCGGTAGCCCATCCACACGGCGGCGGAGTAGTAGGGGGTATAGCCCACGAAGTACCGGGTAAAGTTGTTGGAGGTGGTGCCGGTCTTGCCGGCCATGGTCATGCCGTCGAACCGTGCCTTGGTGCCGGTGCCCTCGGTAACCACCTTTTTGAGCATGTTGGTAATCAGGTAGGCGGTGGTGTCGTCCATGGCCTCCCAGGTGCGGACGGCGGGGTCGTCGTTGTCCACCACCACCTCGGTGCGGTCGTTGTTCCAGATTTTGGTGACCAGCCGGGGCTTGGTGTAGACGCCCTCGTTGCCGAAGGCGGCGTAGGCCGCGGCCATTTCCACCGTCGTCACGCCATAGGTCAGTCCGCCCATAGCCAGGGGGCCCAGGTCGATGTCCGCCGCGTCCAGCTGGAAGCCCAGGTTGTTCGTCATAAACTCGAAGGACCGGGGATAGGTCAGCTTCTGCAGCGTCCGGACGGAGACGGTGTTCAGGGAGTGGATCACGCTGTAGCTCACCGTGCGGTTGCCGGAGTAGCCGCCGGCGGAGTTGGAGCTCACGGAGGAGTTCCGGGGGTAGCCGTTGGCGCGGAGGGTGGTGTTGATGGGGTAGTCGTCAATAATGCTGCCGGGAGAAACCACGTCATACTCGATGGCCGGGGCGTAGACGCTCACCGGCTTGATGGCGCTCCCCGGCTGGCGGCGGGAGACGGCCAGGTTCAGCTCCCGGTTCATGGTCTTCTCCCCCACGCCGCCGGCTATGGCGACTACGTTTCCGTTGTAGTCCACGATAGATATGGCGGAAGCGATGGGCGTGCCGTTCTTGGAGGTGTACTCCTCAAAGTTGGAAACATCCTTGTAGACCGCGTCCACCTTGGCCTGGATCTCCGGGTCGAAGGTGGTTTCGATGTGGTAGCCCTGGCGGTAGAGCATCTTGGAGGCGTCCTCGCGGCTGTAGCCCTTGTGCTCCACCAGCAGGTCGATGGCCTCGTCGATGGCCGCATCCTGGAACCAGGTGTTGAACTTGGTCGTGTCCGCGATCTCCTCCCCGCCCTCCTCGTCGGGCTCGGGGATGTCCAGGCCGTGGATGGCCTTGTACTCGTCGGTGTCGGTGAAGCGCAGCTTCTCCGCCTTGGCGGCCTCGTATTCCGCCTCGGAGATTTTGCCCTGATCCAACATTTCCTTCAGGATGACCTCCTGCCGCTCCTTGTTATAGTCCCGGGGGGTCTTGATGGTGCCGTCCTTCTGTTCCCACTCCGCCTTGCGGAAGGGGTCGTAGAGGGAGGGGTTGTTGGTGATGCCGATAATGCAGGCGCTTTCGGCCAGATCCAGCTCGGATACGTCCTTGCCGAAGTAGGTCTTGGCGGCGGTCTGGATGCCGGAGCAGCCCGCGCCGAAGTAGACCCGGTTGAGGTACTCGGTGATGATGTCATCCTTGCTGGTGTACTTCTCATACTCCAGGGCCCGGAGAATCTCCCGGAACTTCCGCTTGACGGTGACGTCCGTATCCTGATATTTGTGGCGCAGCAGCTGCTGGGTGATGGTGGAGCCGCCACGGGTAGCGCCGCCGGTAATGGTGGATTTGATGGCGCTGGCCGTGCCGATCCAGTCCACGCCGGAGTGCTCCCAGAACCGCTTGTCCTCGATGGCCACCAGGGCGTCCACCAGGTGCTTGGGCAGGTCCTTGTACTCGATAAGCTCCCGGTTGCCGCCGCCCGTCTCCTCGCCGTTGTCGTAGAGGGACAGCATGGCCGCGCCGTTTTTGTCGTACATGGTAGAGGCCAGGGCCAGCTGCATTTCCTCCGCAGTGGCGATGCCCAGAGTGGGGCGCAGGGTGGTGTCCACATAGGTGAGGAAGATTTTGGCGAATATGCCTGCGGTCAGTACGCCGATGACGCACAGGGTGAATACGGTCAAAAAGAACCATCCGATGATCTTGCCGATGATGCGGCCCACGGAGGGCTTCTTTTTTTGGCGCCGGGCGTTCTGCTCCCCGCGGTCGGGGGAACGGCCGTCCGGACTGCCGCGATAGGTCTGATCCATAGCAGGATGTACCTCCTTTTCCAGGTGTAGGGGGAATGCGAACGGTATTTACGGTATACCAATTTATAGTATACCACAGCTTGTCAACTAAAAAAAGAGGGAAATTTCGAGCTTGTCCGGCAAAAAAACCGGGGCCTCTGCAAATTTCTTCATAAAATACAAAAAAGAAGTTGTGAAATCGTCAAAATGTCACATGGAAATCCTCTTGCAATTTGGAGAAAAAACGGTTACACTATAGGAGCGGAGCCGGTGAGGCGTTCCGCGCGAGAAAGCGGAAGGAGGGAGCCGCCGTGAGTGAGGAGTTCGGCCCCAATTTCATTACGGTAACGGACGAGGACGGCAACGACATTGAGCTGGAGCTGCTGGATGTGCTGGAGCACAAGGGGCAGACCTATATGGCCTTTTTCCCCGCCGTGCCGGAGGAGGAGGGGCCTTCTTACGCCCCCATTCCCAGCTCCAGCACCCCCTCCTATGCCAGCAGCAGCATCAGCTACCCCTCCAGTTCCTCCAGCTCTGCCGCGCTCCCGCCATCCTCTTCTTCCAGCGTGGCCCCGGCGCCCAGCAGCACCTCTTCCAGCAGCCGCCCGCCCGTTTCCCCTTCCTCCTCCGCCTCCAGTGTTCCGGAGGACCCAGCCAGCCAGGAGGATGAGGAGGAGCTGGAGGAGGAAGATCCGGTGGTTCCCTCCAGTGGGGACGAGGTCCGGGGCATCTGGCTCTCCTACCTGGATTTGGGTCCGCTGCTCAGCGGCAAAAGTGAAAGCGCCTTTACCGCCAGCATCGGGGTGGTGATGGACAACATCAAGAATTTGGGCCTCAACACCGTCTATGCCCAGGTGCGCCCCTTTGGGGATGCCCTCTACTACTCCGATTACTTCCCCTCCAGCTATCTTTTCACCGGCACAGAGGGGGAGATCCAGGGGGACA